>Ga0207641_10002457_pt1 | contig 17125 bp, 12 predicted proteins | sample KBSSwiS62_FD_184306 | JGI IMG/M metagenome (GOLD analysis project Ga0207641, IMG submission 184306) | Switchgrass rhizosphere microbial communities from Kellogg Biological Station, Michigan, USA - KBS Switchgrass S6-2 (SPAdes) (version 2) | ecosystem: Host-associated > Plants > Roots >... | reverse complement strand
CATGCTCGTCTTCTTCGTGAACATCCTCTGGTCGCTGTTCGCGGGCAAGCAGGCCGGCGACAATCCGTGGGGCGAGGGTGCGACGACGCTGGAATGGACTTTGTCCAGCCCGCCGCCGTTCCACCAGTTCGAAACCCTGCCGGTGATCGATCCCGACTCCCATCATTGAGGGCGTCGGGGCCCGGATCGAGAATATGGCCGGAACGAGAGTATAAATGGCAACACGCCTGATCATTGCCACGCCGATCACCGCCGACTGGCGGGATTTCGTCGCGCTGACCAAGCCCCGGGTGATGAGCCTGGTGGTTTTCACCGCGCTGTGTGCGATGCTCGCCGCGCCAGGCCACATCCATCCGGTGCTGGGCTTCACCGCGATCCTCTGCGTCGCTTTGGGTTCGGGCGCGTCGGGCGCGCTCAACCAATGGTATGAGGCGGATCTCGACGCGAAGATGAAGCGCACCGCGAACCGGCCCTTGCCGGCCGGCCGGATGGACCCGCAGACCGCCTTGCACTTCGGCGTCGGTCTCGGCGCCTTCGCGGTGCTGACGATGGGCCTCGCGATCAACTGGCTGTCGGCCGCGATCCTGCTCGCCGCGATCCTGTTCTACGTGATCGTCTATACGGTGTGGCTGAAGCGTGCGACGCCGCAGAACATCGTCATCGGCGGCGCCGCCGGCGCCTTTCCGCCGCTGATCGGCTGGGCGGCGGTGACGGGCGACGTCTCGACCTTGCCGCTGCTGCTGTTCGGCCTGATCTTCCTGTGGACGCCGCCGCATTTCTGGTCGCTCGCTTTGTTCGTCCGCCCCGATTATGCTGCGGCCGGCGTGCCGATGCTGCCGGTCGTCGCGGGCGAGCGCGTCACCCGGCGGCAGATTCTGCTCTACAGCCTGCCGATGGCGGCGGTTGCGATCGCGCCGTGGCCGCTGGGTCTCGCCGGCGCTTTCTATGGCCTGTCGGCGGTGGCGCTGAGTGCGGTCTTCCTGTTCTACGCCGCGCAGGTGGCGATCAGCACCGAACTCGAGCCGGTGCGGATGAAACCCGAACGGACATTGTTCCGCTTCTCGATCCTCTATCTGTTCATCCTCTTCGGCGTGCTGGTGGCCGATCATCTGGTGCTGTCATGACCAACGAAGAGGAGAAACTGATCCGCGCGCGCCAGCGCTCGCGCTCGCTGGTGACGGCGCTGCTGCTCGTCGGGATGGTGATCCTGTTCTACGCGATCACGCTCGTGAAGATCGGCAGCGGTTCATGACCGCGCTGGCGGCGCGCAACCGCCTGAGCCTGTTCGCCGGTCTGGCGCTGGTCGCCGGCATGGCGGCGCTGGGCTTCGCCAGCGTGCCGCTGTATCGCATGTTCTGCCAGGTCACCGGCTGGGGCGGGACCACCCAGCGCGCCGAGTCCGCGCCCGGCGCGGTTGCCGGCAAATCGGTGGTCGTGCGCTTCGACGCCAACGTCTCGCCGTCGCTCGGCTGGTCGTTCAAGCCCGAGCGCGGCCGCGAGACGGTGACGATCGGCGAAAAGTCGATCGCCTTCTTCACCGCCACCAATCTCACCCAACAGACGATCACCGGCAGCGCGGCGTTCAACGTCGCACCCAGCCAGTCCGGGGCCTATTTTGCCAAGATCCAGTGTTTCTGCTTCACCGAGCAGACGCTGCAGCCGGGCGAGACGGTGCGGATGCCGGTGATCTTCTATGTCGATCCGGGGATGCTCAAGGACCCCGATGCGCGCGACGTTGAGGAAATCACGCTGAGCTACACCTTCTTCCCGGTGGACCGGGCAAAAAGCTGAAGCTAGAGACTCGAACATAAGCTGACAGGGACGACGACATGGCCGGCGCCAAGAATCACGATTACCATATCCTGCCACCCGCGATCACGCCGCTGATGGGCGCGGTGTCGGCGCTGGTGATGGCGGCGGGCGCCGTCATGTGGATGCATGGCGCCCATGTGTCGCCCGAAAACGCCAATGGCGGCGGCTGGGTGTTCTTCGCCGGCGTCGCGGGCGTGCTGTTCACGATGTTCACCTGGTGGTCCGACGTGATCCGCGAGGCGCATTCCGGCGATCATACCCCGGTCGTCCAGCTTCACCTGCGCTACGGCATGATCCTGTTCATCGCTTCGGAAGTGATGTTCTTCGTCGGCTGGTTCTGGGCGTGGTTCGATTTCTCGCTGTTCCCCGCGGCGCTCACCTTCGCCGACGGCAGCGCGACCAATCTGATCGGCCAGGCCGGCGCCGACGCGGTCCAGCATTGGCCGCCCAAGGGTATCGAGGTGATCGATCCGTTCGGTTTCCCGCTGCTCAACACGCTCATCCTGCTGTGCTCGGGCACCACCGTCACCTGGGCGCATCACGCGCTGATCCACGGCGATCGCCAGGGCCTGAAGACCGGCCTGTGGCTGACGATCATCCTCGGCCTGCTGTTCAGCGGCATCCAGGCGTTCGAATATGCCCATGCGCCGTTCCCGTTCGGCGCGATCAACTACACGTCGGCCTTCTTCATGGCGACCGGCTTCCACGGTTTTCACGTGCTGATCGGCACGATCTTCCTGATCGTCTGCCTCGTCCGCGCCTATAAGGGCCACTTCACCCCCCGCCAGCACTTCGGGTTCGAGGCGGCCGCCTGGTACTGGCATTTCGTCGATGTCGTCTGGCTGTTCCTGTTCGTCTCGATCTACGTCTGGGGGGGCTGGGGCGCGCCGGTCCATGGCGGGTGATCTGACACCTTGAACAGCCCGTTTTGACCCACTGGCATCTTGCCCAGATCAATATCGGCCGGCTCGCGGCGCCGGCCGAAGACCCGATCGTCGCGGGTTTCTTCGCTGCGCTCGACCGGATCAACGCGCTCGCCGAGGCGAGCCCGGGCTTCATCTGGCGGCTGCAGGGCGATGGCAACAACGCCACCGACCTCCAGCCGACGCCCGATCCGCGCCTGATCGTCAACATGTCGGTGTGGGCCGATGCCGAGGCGCTGTTCGATTTCGTCTATCGCAGCGCTCACACACCTGTGATGGCGCAGCGGCGCGCCTGGTTCGATCGCTTCGACGGCGCCTATCAGGCTTTGTGGTGGATCGAAGCCGGCAGCTTGCCGACGGTGGAGGACGGTCTCGCCCGGTTGTGGCGGCTCGACCGGTTCGGACCGTGCCCCCAGGCCTTCACCTTCAAGGCGCGGTTTCCCGCGCCCGATCGCGCCGGCCCGCCCTATGACATGCTGCCCGATCCCTGGTGCGTCGGGCGTGTCTGACCGGTTCGGGCAATCCTACCCAAAAGAAGCTATGGTCGCAGGTGATGGTGAATGAGTAAAGTCCCGCCGACAGCGCAAGCCGCGTTGAAGGGTCTGTGTCCGCAATGCGGGGCGAAGACATTGTTCATCGGCATCGTCCGCTTCGCGACGCGCTGTCGTGCCTGCGGTCTCGACTTCAGCCGGTTCAACGTCGGCGACGGTCCCGCCGCCTTCCTCACCTTCATCCTCGGCGCGGTCATCGTCGGCCTCGCGATCGTGCTGCAGCTGACGGTCAGGCCGCCGATCTGGGTCCATGTCGTGCTGTGGGTGCCGCTGACCGTGGTCGCGACCTTCATGTCGCTGCGCATCGCCAAGGCGGCGATGATCGCGCTCGAATACCGGACGCGCGCCCGCGAGGGGCGAATCGACGACCGCGACTCATGAAGCGCCCGCCGATCATCGCGACCCTGGTGGTCGCGGCGGCGGTCGCGACCATGATCTGGCTCGGCGTCTGGCAGTTCCAGCGCCGCGGCGAGAAGGAGGCGCTGATCGCGCTCTACCGCGCCAATCTCGGCAAGCCGGCGATCAGCTTCCCGGTGCTGCCGCCGGTGGCCGACGAAGCGATGTTCCGGCCATCGTCGGTGATGTGCCTCGCGGTCGTCGGCTGGCAGGTCGAGGGCGGCCGTTCGGCCGACGGCGGCGTCGGCTATCGCCATATCGCTTTATGCCGGACCGGCGCCGAGGGGCCGGGCGCGATGATCGACATGGGCGTCGCCGCCAGCCCGGCGTTCAAGCCGGTCTGGACCGGCGGTCCGGTGACCGGCACGATCTCGACCGCACCCGAACATCACTCCGTGGTCGCGCGGCTGTTCGGCACGCTGCCGCCGCCGCGGCCGATGCTGGTCGCATCGCGGCCCGCGCCCGGACTCGAACCGTCGGCGCGGCCGAGTCCCGAGAGCATTCCGAACAATCATCTGGCCTATACGATCCAGTGGTTCATCTTCGCGGCGACGGCGACGATCATCTATGTGCTGGCGTTGCGGCGACGGAGCGCGAAGGCGGGCTGATCCCATCCCTCGCCCGCTTGCGGGAGAGGGACAGACCCGCGCAGCGGGTCAGGGTGAGGGCCTGAAGGGCGAGAGCTGCACAGGCCCTCACCCTCGCCGCCTTCGGCGTCTTTCCCTCTCCCGCAAGCGGGCTAAGCGATGCACACATCTCCACTTTCGATGGAATGTCAGCCGCTTAAGCCCCTCCCCTGTAATAGGGGCAAAACCCCGGACGCTTAAGACAGAGCAGATCGGCCGAAGACGATATCCGGGAGATATGGGACATCCGGCGAATTGGCGACTCTGAGACGTTCGCCGAGATAGTGCCAGAATGAGATGCCGAGCTTGGCGCATGTCTTGGCGATGCCGAGGAAAGCATCGCGGCATGCACGACCATCGTCACTGCGGGTTCCGCCGGAGATTTTGCGCTTGGTGACTTGGCATCGGATGTCATTTTCGGATCCGTTGGTGTGGAGCGGTATATCTGGCCGATCGAGCACGACGAGCAGTTCGGAGCGATTGGCGTAGAGCCGTTTGAGCAGGCGATCGAGCATGACGAAGCCCGTCGTGCGGCGGAAAATGCGGTCGAATCGCGCGCGCAGGCTTGCGCGGCGAGCCGACGAGGGCGCTTCGCGATAGGCCTTGAGATCGCGATAATAGTCCCAGATCAGGCCGCGGATTCGCTGTTGTGCGGCCCTGTCGCGATCGTTGAAGGCGACAAGTTTGTGGACGAGGCGTTCGCTATGAACCCAGCACAGCGCATGACGGCTGATGTTGAACTGGCCGGCGTCATCGCTCACGATCACGGTGTTATCGAGAAAACCGTGCGCCTTGATGCTGCCCCATAGTGCACCTTCGGTGGCGACCATATTCGGATCGATCGTGCCGGTGAGTGCTGCGATGCCGAGTCGATCGAGATGGGCCTGCCATGCCTGATGATCGGCGAAGACGCGGTCAGGATGGTTGGCCAGCAGGCTGATCAGCGCGCTACTCAGCGCACGCTTGCGCATATAGGCCAGCGCCTCGTCGTTGATCACATAATCGGCATGGCCGGCGCGTAGCAGGTCGAGAAAATTCTGCCGGCTCTTCGAGCCGGTCGTTCCGAACCAGGTGAAATGATCGTTGCCGATCTGGGTGCAATAGCCGTTCTTCGCCTTATGGCGGGCGCCGGTATCATCGACCGTCACCCACGGCGCGCTGACTAAGCCCGAACGCAGAACGTCGCGGGCTTCCTCGACAAAGCCTTCCTGCCTGTCGTTCAGAATCCGCATCACTTGCCGCTTCGAGATGTCGATCCCGATGCCCTGCAACTGGGCCACGATCCGGGCGACCGTCACTTGCCCCTGGTGATGCTGCATCAGCACGAAGCGGCGCAGTTCCGGTCCGAAATGGCCCTTGAACCCGGCCGGCAACGGCGCGATCACCGTCTGGCCATCGGCCGTCGACCAGCGTTCGCGCCGAAAGCGGATCACCTGCGGACTGATCACCAGATCCTGGACGACGAAGTCCTGATAGCCTCGGAAACGGGCACCGGCGGGAACCGACACGGTGATCACGCGATCCTCGACTGCCACGCGCGGTGTGCGCTTCGGACCACGACCAGTTCGCCCGAACCTCTTCGCCTTGTCCGCTGTCGCCTGCTCCATCCCGCTTGGCGTGTTCGGCTTGATATCGGGTCGGCCCTTCAAGCCCTTCAGGCGCGCTATCTCCTCGCGCTGCGCCGCGACCGTCCGTTCAAGGTCTGTCACCACTTCGAACAGCTTCACGACCAGAGCGCGAAGCTCAGCGTTCGATAGCTCGTCAATGTCTCCCGGCGGCGCCATCCGAAGGCTGAATCAGAAACCGACTCTCAGGGAAAGCGAAAAATCCACAAACCCGCCCGCGGTTTTGCCCCTATTACGGTGGTCGCGCATAACCCATTGACTTGCCTGCGCCACCGTCCGAGCCTCGCGGTCCTGGAAAAGGGGAAATCATGAAGATCGCCAGGCTCATCTTCGGTGCATTGATGTCGCTCGCGCTCGCCGCCGTCGCGCAGGCGCGCGACATCGTGATCCATGCCGGGCGGGTGATCGACGGCACCGGCGCGGCGGCGCGCAGCAACGTCTCGATCCGGATCCACGACGATCGCATCGTCGCGATCGAACCCGGATTCACGACGCCCGCGGGCGCCGAGGTGATCGATCTGTCGGGCAAGACCGTATTGCCCGGGCTGATCGACTGTCATGTCCATATCACCGCCGGCTGGCACCCGGGCGATCCGATCCGCAACGCCGTCACGCGCAGCGAATTCGACGATGCGATCGAAGCGCCACTTTGCTCGCCGGCTTCACCTCGGTACGCGACGCGGGCGCGAACACCGCCGTGATCGTGGCGCTCAAACATGCGATCGAGGCCGGCGTGGTGCCGGGACCGCGGATGTGGGTGGCGGGCAATCCGCTGGGACCAACCGGCGGCCATGGCGATCCGGCCAACGGGCTGCGCGACGAGTTCGCCGAACTGCCGCACTGGCGCGATTCGCTGATCGACAGCCCGGAGCAGGCGCGAACCGCGGTGCGCGCATTGAAGCGTGCGGGCGCCGACTTCATCAAGATCATGCCCTCGGGCGGGGTGATGTCGATCGGCGACGATCCGAAGCTGCAGCTGATGACCGATGACGAGATCAAGGCGGTGATCGAGACCGCGCACGCGCTGGGCATGAAAGTGGCCGCGCACGCCCATGGCAAGATCGCGATCGATCACACGATCGCGCTCGGCGTCGATTCGATCGAGCATGGCTCCTATGCCGATACCGGCAGCTACAGGCTGTTCCGCGAACATGGCACCTATCTCGTCCCGACCATGCTCGTCGGCGAGAAGGTCTATGAGCGGGCGCGCGATCATCCCGAACAGCTCAACCCGTCGACTGCCGCCAAGGCGCTGGTGATCGCGCCGCTGCTCCAGCGCAACCTGCACGATGCCTATGCCGCCGGCGTCAAGATCGCATTCGGTACCGACACGTTCGGCCTTTCGGCGCATGGCGAGAATGCGCAGGAGTTCGCGCTGCTGGTCAAGGCCGGCATGACGCCGATGGACGCGATCCGCACCGCGACCGGCAATGCCGCCGACCTGCTTGGCGCCAGCGGCGACGTGGGATCGATCCAGGCCGGCCGCTTTGCCGACATCATCGCGGTGGACGGCGATCCGGCGGCGAACGTCCGCGTGCTGGAAAGCGTCGGCTTCGTGATGAAGGGCGGGACGGTGGTGAAGACCGGCGGCGTCGCGGTCGGCCGCTAGCGCGCGGACGAGACGAAGCCTTTTTGCCGTCGAGCAGCGGTAGCCGGATCGCGTCTCGCCACCTATCTGCTGCCCATCGGAACTTCACACCATTGGATGCGCGGAACCCCACATGAGCGAAACACCCGAATATACCCCGCCGACGGTCTGGACCTGGAGCAAGGACAATGGCGGCCGGTTCGCCAACATCAATCGCCCGATCTCGGGGGCGACGCACGAGAAGGCGCTCCCGGTCGGCCGCCATCCGCTGCAGCTTTATTCGCTGGCCACGCCGAATGGCGTGAAGGTCACGGTGATGCTCGAGGAACTGCTCGCGCTCGGCCACGCCGGCGCCGAATATGACGCATGGCTGATCCGCATCAGCGAAGGCGACCAGTTCGGCAGCGGTTTCGTCGGCGTCAATCCCAACTCGAAGATCCCCGCGCTGATGGATTATGGCGGTCCGGCGCCGATCCGCATATTCGAATCGGGCGCGATCCTGCTCTATCTCGCCGAGAAATTCGGCGCCTTCCTGCCGACCGACACCGCCACGCGCGCCGAATGCCTGTCATGGCTGTTCTGGCAGATGGGCAGTGCGCCCTATCTCGGCGGCGGCTTCGGCCATTTCTACGCCTATGCGCCGATGAAGATCGAATATGCGATCGACCGCTTCGCGATGGAGGTGAAGCGGCAGCTCGACGTGCTCGACCGGCGGCTGGCCGATCATGACTATCTTGCCGGCAGCGACTATTCGATCGCCGATATCGCGGTCTGGCCCTGGTATGGCGGCATGGCCAGGGGCCTGCTGTACGACGCGGGCGAATTCCTCCAGGTCCAGGACTATGTCCACCTGCAGCGCTGGACCGACCGGATCGCGCAGCGGCCCGCGGTCCGGCGCGGCCGGATGGTCAACCGGGTGATGGGCGAGCCCGCCAGCCAGCTCCACGAGCGGCACGACGCCGGCGATTTCCTGACGCGCACGCAGGACAAGCTCGAAGCGGCGGACTGACTTCAGCGCGATCCGGCGGTCGGCCCCGCCCGATCAACGGCATCTTCGTCGCCATCACCCTTATCCCGGCGCAGCCGACGAGGAAGCCCCGCTATCCGACGCGCCCCTCGCCGGAATGATCCCAATGAAGCGCTGCGGCTGCAGCCCTCACATCGAACGTCTGGGCGAGGTCCAGAAGCGCTTTGCGGACTTCGTCGCTGCCGATCGATTCCGCGCGCTCCCGCACTTGCTGTGCGCGTTGCAGAAGATATGCCTGTGAAACCGGATCGTGCATCTGCCGCCCTTGTGTGGCGGTATATATAAGACGAAGCTGGTGCGGATCATAATGCAAACTGCCCCACCCCGCGACGACCGCGTCCAGCTCGAGGCGAAGCGCATCCTCGACCGCGTCGGCCACGTCGTTCGCGTCGTTCCGGCGCAGGAATTCGAGATAGCGACTGACCTGATCGAGCGTGAACGGACGCAGAATCGACAGGTCCGCCTGCTCGGCGCTCATCGCTCCGACAATCCGCGCATCGACGCGGCGCCCCGAGGGTCGCCTGCCGACAATCGAACCCATCGCCTTGCCTCGCCATAGCCGCCGTTGCGGTCAATCGCATCCGCTCTCAATCTTCGCACATGTCACCTGCACTCTGGATCCCTGTTCTCCGGATCCTTGCACTTATCGCCGGCGCCGCCATCGACCGCACCCAGCACGTCGACCGTGATGATCGACCGCTTGTCCGCATTGCCCAGCGCGTCATTGCCCTTGGTCGCCTGCGCCACCGTGGCCGACGTGGCGTCGGCCGGCACCGCCGGTCCGGCGGAGACGCCGCCCGAAGGCACGCCGCTGACATTGCCCTCGGCCTTGAAATTGTCGGCGTTGGCCACGCGCGCCGCGGCGACGAAGACATTGCCCGAAGCGCGGACGCCGGCGTCGCCGGCATCGACCTCGCCGACCGGCGCGATCAGGATCACGCTCGATGCCGGATCGGTCGGCGATTGCCGGAACGCACCGATGCCCGCGCCCGAGACACTGCCGGCGGTATCGACTTCGCTCGCGCCATTGGCGTCGAAGCGCACCACGACCGGCGGGAAATTCGACGCGCTCTTCGGCCCCTGGCCGGCATTGAGATCGCCGTTCGACGACCACATCCTGATATCGCCGCCCGACTGCGTGAACAGCCGGCTCTGGTTGAGCCGGAAATCGCCATCGGTGAAGCTGTTGATCGCGCCGCCGCGCAGGGTGAGGATGCCCTCGAAGCCGAGCGGCACGGCGGTGAACGCGCGGCCGGTCAGGCGGCCGTCGATCGCGACGCCGCCGCGCTCATGGTCGCCGGCCGCGGTCGCGCGCCGGTTGGGCTGATCGGAGGTCCGCACCACCGAACCGGCGATGAAGTCGCCGCCGGGCCCGAGGATGGTGATGTCGCCGCCGCGCGTGGTCTGGATCGTCGACAGCCGCAGGTCGACATTGCCGGTGACGACCTGCGTCGCCTGCACCGGCTGGCCGTCGACCAGCGCCCGCGTCGGCACGCCGAGCGGATGATCCTCATTCACCGTCGATGGATCGGCGGTGTAGGCGGCGAGATTGTCGGTATAGCCGAGGGTCGCCGGGAATAGCGTCTGGACCGCACGATAGCCGCGGATGAACTGCTGGAACGACGGGCTGTCGGGGAAGGACGGCTGCGACAGTTCGTTGAAGTAGAGCTGCTTGATCAGGAATTGCTGCTGGCGCAGTCCCCCCAGCGTCGCGAACGCCGCGTAGAGTTGCTCCGTCTTGCCATAGGCCGCCTGCGCGAGCGCCGCCGCACCGGCATCGGTGTCCGGATAGCTGGTGGTGCCGAAGATGCCGGCGAACAGGCCTGGTTCGTTGTCGCGCAGCCAAGTCGCCAGTTTCGGTGCATAGACCGGGCGCGTGCGATCGGGCGACGCGTTGCCGTTGACGTCGACGATCTGCGCGAACAGGTCGCCGTCGAGCATCGCGAAATTGGCCGGGTTCAGATAGGTCTCTCGTAGGCCGTCATAGTTCGCGCCATTGGCGACGCCGAAGAAGGCGAAAATGTCGGCACCGGCGGGCTTGAGCCAGGGATTATAGTCGTTGCCGACAGTCCGGATGCCGCCGGCAAAGTCGACGCCCTCGATCGTCGCCGAGGTGATGAACGGTCCGAGATTGCGGCCGGCCTGGACATAGAACGAGCCCGGCCCGCCGAGCGTGAGACTGTTGCTGATGAAATAGGGCAGCTGCGCGCTCGACAGGCCGGTCGAGGCGATGATGTCGCGGCCGGCGGTGATCCGCGTTACGTCCGACGCGGTGACGTTCTGGCCGACGAAGAACATGTCGATGATGTCGAGTCCCGCCCCGATCCGCGCCTGTTTGGCGAGCGAGATGGTCGAGTTGAGGATCGAGCCGTCGGCGTAGATCCGCGCCGGGGTGGCGTCGCCGAGATGCGTGATCCGCTCGTTGTGCTGCAGCCGCAGGTCCGCCTCGCTCGAGGTCGGCAGCACCGCCGGAAAGCCGAATGCCAAGCCCTGCTGCACGTTCGCACCACCGCCGAGCTGGACGCTGCCGCGGAACACCGAGAACTGACCGGCCAGGAATGAGGGATCGGCGTCGCTCATCGCGACCGAGATCGAGTCGATCGTCCCACCGCTGAGCAGGCTGAGCTGGCAGACCAGCGACGGATAGAGCAGATAGGTGGCGTCGGTCAGACCGTTCTGCGTGTCGGTCAGTGCGATGTCGCCGGTCAGCGACGTCGCGAGGAACGAGGGCGGCAGCACGAAGCCGGGCGCGATCGCGCCGGCGTTGTCGAACGCGATCGCCTGGGTGGCAATGTCACCGCGCAAAATGATCGGTCCGCTCGCCGATATGTCGGCGGTAGCGATCGCAGTGAAATTGCCGGCGCTGGCATAGCGGCCATCGGTCTGGTTGCTGCCCGACGCACCGAGCGCCGAAACGGTGGATAGCGCGACCGCCCCCTTGGCGACCAGCGCCACGGTGGCGTCGGACACGCGCAACTCCACTGCGTTGGGCAAAGTCCGCGGCTTGTCGATCGGCGGCGCATTGCCGACGTCGCCGCCAACATCGATCGTGCCCGCGCCCGAGGCGATGTCGAACCGGCCGCCGATCAGGTCGCTGCCGGTGACAACCGACAGGTCGCCACGATTGAAGCTGGCGAGTATCGGTGCGGTATCGATCCTGGTCCGCGAGTCGGCGGCCGACAGCGGCGACGTGCCGGTCACCGGGTTCGCGGTGATCGCGCTGGTGTTGAGCGCGACCGTCAGATCCTGCACGCGATCACCGGCAATGATGCTGACGTCGCCGCCGCCGAGCGTGCCGACGCCCGCGGTGAAGTAGCGCGGCACTTCGGCGATCAGCGTGTTCTGGCCGATCGTACCGGTCCGCCAGAGCTGATCATTCGACCCGATCTGGTTGAGCAACGAGCTATTGCTCTCGTTGATCCGGTCGAAGCTGTTGAACTGCACGGGGAAGCTGTTGCCGAACCGGCCGAGCGACGGGCGCGTGAAGTCGGTGCCCGTGGTCAGGAACGCCTCTGCCCAGGCATCGCGCCGGCCGATGACGTCGCCACCGGCCGCGATCGAGATCGCACCGCCGCCCGACAGCAAGGCCGGTGTCTCGAAAAACTGGCCTTTCGGCGACGGGATATAGTCGCTGTCGGCGAGGCTGGCGGCAAATAGGGGCGCGTCGCTCCAGCTCAAGGTCACGCGGGTGAGACCGTTGGCCGTTGCCGCAGTGACGGGGGCGCGCGCCAGCAGATGGCCGGCGGTGTAAACCGCCGTGCCGCCGACCTGGCGCGACTCGTCGGGCGTGCCGGGCAGGTTGATGCCGTTGCGATAGGTCACTTCTGCCGAGCGCAGCAGGGTGACGTCGCGTGACGCCGCGAGATCGATCGTGCCGTCGCCGGTGCGGACGACGGTGCCGTAATAGGCGGTGCCGGCGCGGGCATAGCTGATCGGCCGCTCGCTGACCGGGGCCGGCACGGTGAAGCTGCCGTCGATCACCTGCTGCGCGAACTCCGGCCCGATCGTCGCGAGGAACCCGAGGACGTCGTTCAACCGCGCCGCGACGCCGGTGCGCGCGACGCCACCCTGGACGATGCCCAGCCGTAGCGCGTCGCGACGCGCGGTGCTCAGATTCTCGTAGTTGGAGAAGTCATAGCTGGCGGGATCGATGAAGCGGAAATAGGCGTCGGCCTTTTCGCGGACATAGGCCTGCAGCGCGCCGTCGCCACCGCCCCAGTTGAGCACGGTGTAGATTTCGGTGCCCGTCGCGGGATCCAGGCTGATGTCCGAGTTGGTCGCGGCGTAATCGATCAGGCCGCGCCCGGCATTGACATAGCCATAGGTCACGTCGCTGGTGCCGACGTTCGGCGTGATGCGGATCTGCAGATTATAATCGCCGAGATATTCGCCGGTGTTGGGGTCGAAGCCGCCGGTCGTCACATATTGCGCGACACCGCGCGGGCTCGCAACCTGATAGCTCCGTTCGCCGGTCACGACGACGTCGGCCGCCTGCGCGCGATCGACATGCAGCGGGTCCGCCGACAATCTCGTATCCGCGCCGGCGACGATCCGGAGGCTCGACGATTTCACGCTGTCGGCACCGTCGTGGATCAGCGGGAACAAGGCGGCGGTGCCGAACGGATCGCCGGTCTCTTCGCCGTTCTCGTTGAACGCACCGAGGCCGCCCGGACTGTTGGCACGCGCGCTGAACGGCGCGGGGATCGACGTGGTGGTGTCGGCGCCGGCGACGATCTGCGCCAGATTGATGCGCGCGGCCGCGAACGGATCATATTCGGCGCCGCCGCTGGCGATCGTCAGGAAATCGAACGTACCGCTGCAATCGCCCGATTCGAGCGTCGCGCAGGTGAAGGTGGTGGCGGGCAGCACCTGCCGGTCGCCGCCGCCGAGCTGATAGCTCATGTAGAAAGGATCGGTACGGTCGCGGAAGGTGAAGAAGCCGTCGCTGATGCTGCCTTCGACGCGAACCGAATCCTGCGACCGCATCGTCACGATCGGCGCTTCGCCGTCGATCCGGCCGCCGACGCGATAATACATATTGGTGTAATTTTCGAGCAGTTCGGCCTCGCGTCCCGGCGCGACCGTGACATAGGGATCGCCCTCGAATCGCACGCCCGACAGCAGCTGGGTGATCGGCACGAGCACGCCATCGGCGAGCGCGCTCGCCTGATCGACCTCGCCCGCGCCGAGATTCCAGTTGGTGACGATGTCGATCGTGTCGCGCGACGTGAATTCCACGCCGGGCCGAAGCCTTATGCCGTCGAGGCTACTGCCATCGGCGGCGCTGATCGCGAAATTGCGGATGAAGTTGACCACCGACGGCGTGCCGTCGGCGGTGACGAAATCGGCGGCGAGGATGTTGGTCGGGAAATCGGGGTCGAGGCCATTGGTGGTCTGCAGGCCGTCGGCGAATTCGAGATAGGTGAAGGTGGTGACACCGTCGAACGACAGCGCCGAGCGCACACCGGTGATCTCGCCGAGCTCGGCGAGTTGCGCCAGATGATCGAGATCATAGCGGTAGAAGCCCTCGATCTGGACCGAACGCGCACCGATCACCGGGTTGGCGCCGGGCAAGCGGATGTCGACGAGATTGTCGACGACCGGCGCGCGATAGGTGACGACGCCGCCGGCGTCGGCCTCGGCGAAGCGATAGACCGTCGTGTCGCTGAGCGTGAACGGATCCTTGACCGTCTGTGCGATCAGCCGGTTGCCGCTATTGCCCTTGGCCAGCGCCGCCTGCGTCCGGCGTGCGCCGACGTCGATCCGCGCGCCCGACGCGATCGTCAGCGCGGCATCGGTGCTGCCGATCCCAATCGTGACGTCGCCCGCCTTGGCGACGCGGCTGTCGGCATCGGCGTAGCCGGTGGTGTGGGTGTCGAGCAAGGCGGTGGCACCGAGCGTGACGCCGTGTTCGCCGAACAGGCCGATCGCGCCGCCATTGACCCGCGCGGTCTTGGCATCCTCCAGCTTCATGCCGGCGACGCTGACGCCCGACGTATCGATCGTGCCGCCGATCTGGACCGTGCCGCCATCGGCGGTCAGCCTGACGCTGGTCGCGCGCAAGATACGGCCCTGCGCCAAAGTAAGATCGCCGAGCCCGGCGCGGATGTTGAGGTCGCCGCGGAACGCCGATCCATAGCTGGCGAGGAAGCCGCCGAGATCGAACGACGATTTGCCGGCATCGAAGGTCAGCGACGCGTCACGCAGTCCCTTGATGCCCGGATTGAGCTTCGCCCGCAGGTCGATCATGCCGCGGCTGGCGATCAGGTTGATCGTGCCGGCCTGACCATCGTTGCGGTCGAGCCGGCCCTTGGCATCGGGTCCGTCGAAGCTGTCGACGATCAGCGTGCTGGTCGATGGCAGGACGATGTTGCCGGTGCGCGCGACGAGATTGATCGTGCCGCCGCCGGCCGACACCGTAACCGAGTCGACCGCGTCGCCGAAGGTCTTGGCATAGCCCGGCGTGGCCAGGGTCACCGCGCCGGTCAGCGTGATGTTGGTTTGCGCATTGATGTCGATGATCCCGGCGGTCGCGAGGATCGACGTGCCGTCGATCGTCACATTGCCGGCCGGCGCGTCGGCCGAGCCGATGCCGATCCGTGCACCGGGCGCGCGGTTGCCGGTGGGGGCCGGCGCGGTCGCGCCCGCGGCGACCGGCTGCGCGCGCAGCGCGACGGCCGTGCTCGACAGGAAATCGAAATCCGGACGGACCTTCTGGTCGAGTGGATTGGCGACGGTCGCGCGGTCGGCGATGAACGGCGTGACCAAATTCAGGGTGACATCGCCGGTGTCGAGCGAACCTGCGCCTTCGACATAGATGCCGTTCGCCGCTTCGAGCGTGACCCGGCCGTCGAACGCGTAGGTGCCGACCTTGCCCGAACCGAAGCGGATCTCGTCCGCGGCGATCATCAGCTTGTTCTGGTCGAAACCGCAGCCGGTATTGCCGAAATCGGTGCAGCCGGCATAGGCCGCGCCGCTGTTCGACCAGCCGAAGCGGTCGGCGCGGATGCGCACGTCGGTGCTTTCGCCGCCGATGATGGTGATGCCGCGGCTGTCGATGTTCAGGTCGTTGAACGCGTGCGTGCCGCCCGAGAAGATGATCGGATCGGACGAGCGCAAGGTCAGCCTGTCCGCCGACGCGAATTTGGCCTCGACCGTGGAATCGATGAAACCGGCACCGAAGCGGATCGTGTCGCTGGTCAGCGCGATATGGTCGGCGTCGATCGTGGCCGCATTGCTGATCCGGAACAGGCGGCTGGTCTCGAACGCGAGGTTGGTGCCCTGGAGCTTCGCATTGCCGATCAGCAGGCGCGTCGGCCGGCCGGTATTGGCCTGCGCCGCCGTGCCGGTGCGGCGGATCAGCCGTTCGGGTCCATTGGCGAGCCGCACCACCGAACCGATGCCGGTCTGGTCGTAGAGCGAACTGCTCGCCGGCGCGGCGACCACATAGTCGCCGTCCCGATCATCGCTGAGCGTGCCGGTCGCGATCAGGCTGACGCCGTTGCCGATCGACAGCTGCGGCGAGATCAGTTCATTCTCGTAGGCGGGGCCGCCGCCGACGGCGAACACGAGTTCGGGCACCTTGATCGACGTGCCGGTGGTCACGTCGATCTGGTTGGCGATCACGCCGAGCGTCGTCGTGCCATCGGCGTTGTCGCGCCGTTCGGCGCCGATCACCAGGCTGTTGGCGTTGAGATTGGCGATCGTGCGGTTGGTCAAGGTCAGCGCGCCGGGCGTATCTTTGGTGCCGTCCGGCGCGATGATGATGTTGGTGGCGACGATATCGAACTGGGCACCCTTGCCGCCGGCGGCAGCGCCGACATCGAACAGGCCCGCCACCTTGAGTGACGACAACGGCGCCAGCACGACACGCGCGGCGTCGAGCGGCAGACGCGGCACGATCGTGCCCGCGCGATCAGCCTGATCTTTGACCGCGGTGCTGCCGCTGGTCGTTTCGATTCGCGAATATTTAAGGAAGGTCGCGCGCGACTGGATCGTGAACGAACGCCGCGTCGAATCGGCGAAGTCAGTTCCCGCGATCGAATAGGTGCCGCCGACGACGAGGCTGCCGTCGCGCAAGGTCTGCGTCACGCCGAACACCGGTGCCGGCAGGTCGGTATTCTCCACCACGCGGAATGCACCGGGCAGCAGCGCGTAGTGCGCCGGCATCAGCAGATATTCGCCGGCCGGAATGCCGGTCGTGCCGTCGATCGTGATGCTCAAGCCCGCATTGGCGCCATAGAGGTCGGCGGGGCCATTGGCGCCATAATCGGCCGAATAGATCGGATCGTACATCGCAATCGTGCGGGCCTGATCGGCCGGGACGATCGCATAGACCTGGCGATGGTCGGCGAACTGGAAGCCGGTGCCGGTGACCGGGTCGTAATCATTGCTGCTGAAGCGATCCTGGTTGAAGCGATCGAGCACGTCGCGCGAGCCGCCGACGCCGGAGACGAATTCATAGGCGAAGATGTCGCCGCCGCCGCGCCCGTCGATCTTCGCGCCCGCGCCGATGTCGATCGTGTCGCCCGCCAGCCGCAACTGGCCGACCGGCGCGGTCGTGAGCGGCAGGCCGGT
>Ga0207641_10002455_pt1 | contig 17131 bp, 16 predicted proteins | sample KBSSwiS62_FD_184306 | JGI IMG/M metagenome (GOLD analysis project Ga0207641, IMG submission 184306) | Switchgrass rhizosphere microbial communities from Kellogg Biological Station, Michigan, USA - KBS Switchgrass S6-2 (SPAdes) (version 2) | ecosystem: Host-associated > Plants > Roots >... | reverse complement strand
ACGCCAACATAAAAGGCGCTCCCAATGGAGTGGTCAGTGCTGATTCTCTGACTTTCGTGCTCACTGCGTCAGGCCTCTCGGCCAGCCAGTTTACTGGTGTCGCGGTGCACTTCTGTACCGCATCCGGAGCGGGCTGCGGTCCGAACACCGGATTTGCTTCGAGCACTCCAATTACTGCGGTTCCAGAGCCAGGCACTCTATCTCTGATCGGAACCGGCCTCATCGGCTTAGCTGCTATGGTCCGCCGGCGCATGCTCGGGTAGTCGCGGATGATCAATGAGTAGAGTTGCCTGATCACAGGGATAACCGCCCTCGTACCGATTCCGAAAAGCGAAATTTAAAAAAAAAGCCCACCGATCTTCCCTGGGGAGGCCGGTGGCTAGCTTCCATAACAGAGTCTAATTAACGAACGCCCTTGGTCATCGCATCTAGCCCCGTTAAGTCTGCCCCGGGATCGACCGCAGTCGTGCCCTCAGCTTTGAAGAGGCTCGATGGTGCCAACCTATAGTCTCCGCCCAAACCAGTACCAAGATTTACGTATCCAATCGCCGCCTGGTTGGCCGGGAATTTATTGGTAGCTGGCCACGTTGGCACCTGGTGGATAGCCATTCCACCGGAGACGACGTTGCCTGAAAAGTTCCAGTTGCTCCAGCACGCGTCGAACTTTGCAGTTGGGCTGGGACGGTTGTAAGCGCAGTTCTCAGGCTTTCCAGTCGACCACGGCCCGTAATATCCGCCCGCAAACACGTTATTCGTGATCGACATATTGGGCTGGAGTTTTGTGCGTGGGCCTCCAATACCCAGAAAGCCTGCATTTAACATGGGAGAGTTCTCGACCGCCGTGCCAACGACGAAAGTGTTGTGATTGATCGAGACATTGCTCAGAAGATTGGCGGTTGGTGCATCCAACCCGGTCGACATCTGATTGTATTGGTTGGTGCATCGGTAGCAGCCACGATAGGCCAGATTATCCGCGACGTTGTCATGGATTGAGTAGAATCCACCCGCTTTTGCGTATGCGCCGTTCCCGTTTTTTCCGTTTGCGATTTGAAACACTTGGGCTGCAGTGGAGAACCGGTTGTAACGGATCGTGACCTGGGTTACGGAGCAGATGGGACAAAGGTTTTGCGATCCTTGTGCCTGGTTTTTCGGGGTCAGCAGGATGTGCGCACCAAACTGGCTAAACCCTCCCCAAACATTTTCAAAGACGTTGCCTTCTAGCAGCACGCGAGTTGCATTCTTCAGCTCAAGATGGTTCTTCACTACCCAACGAGTACCGGCAAACGTTGAGCTGGCGGGATTCCAGCTCATCGGCTTGTAGATGTGGTTGCGACGAATCTCGATGTCTTTGGCAGTGTCGGCCGAAGCCCCGCCGCCGAACAGAATGTTCTCCCCGGACGACTCCAGGAAATTGTTGACGATCTTGTAGGCGCCGGCGATTCCGGATGTGGAATCATTACCACCAGAGATGGTTTGTGAATCAGAACAGGCACCGGTCCTCGCGACACATTTGAAATCATTCAAATAAGAGTCGATTACAGCGACGTGATGCGAGTCACTCAGAATGACGCCGTGCGTGACCTCGTCCTTCGGCGTTCCGTGCAGCCACATGCGATCGAACACCACATTTGAGCCACCCCCAACGTGGAAGTAGAAGCCGACAATGCCTCCACCGGCTGGTCGAGTTACCTCAAGGCCAATCAAGCGATAGTGATCGCCGCTGATAAAAATGCTCCCCATACTCGGGGCGATGACAATCTTGGCAAGCCTACTCTTACTCGGAACTCCGCCGGACGGGCACGGGAAGGCAGGCCTCCCTGGTAGAGAAGGGACGCTGGCCCAGCAAGGTGTCATACGCGTACCTTCCGGCGGCAACAGGTTGTTGGGTGTGCTGGTTCGTACGGTGATCCAATGTGCGTCGTCGCAACTTCGCTTCGGGAAAGTGATTTTGCCGCTGGTGAAAGTCTCCCCAGCAGCCAATTCAATGGTGTCGCCGCAATCTGCCGCATTCAATGCGTCCTGGAGCTTTTGAAAGGTGCAGCCGCTGGCACAAACCGAGTAGATGGCTCTCGTCGAAGGAGTTGATGAGAGAGCGCTGTTAACGCATGCCGAAGGGAGCGCTGCTGGGCCATCCTTGGCGCCAAATTTCGGTGTACGAGGGGCACTGCAATAACGATTGTCGGGTCCGCTGATAACAGCTGCCTGGACGCTAAGCGTCGCAGGTGCCACAACTCCAGTAGGGAGGGCGTTGGAATAGAGCGCCGTCCCCACCAAAACAACGCAAAACACGAAAAAGCTTCTGACCACGATATGTACTCCTTGGGATAGTCGACGAACTAGTTGCACCGGCCAGAATGTAATGAAGTTGAAAGTGAATCATTTGTCGTTTGCCTCGTTTGCCTGGGTACGCTGCGCCCCAAACCCTCGAACCGATGGTATTGACGTTAAGCACGACCCTTGTATTCGCTGGGAACATGCGAAACAAGTCACGAAGGTTGCCATTTTGGTCTTGCGCCAGTACCAGTTCCCGACGATGACGTGTGGAGTCTTCTGCCGCCTATTAATGGCGCGAGTCCAATCTTACGTTTCGAAGAGGTGTCTTAAACTGGCAAGAGTGACAGATTTGTTTCCCCCCAAGTATTGATAGGCGAGACGAGCAGAAGGTCGTTAATTCCGAGCCGTGTTTGGTGAGTTGTCCTAGGGTGCGCGGCTCGGGTCTCTCGAGTGATCCGGCAAGAGAGTCGGTCTTGGGCTGCCCCCCGCCCCACCTACCTATTCGTATTTCAGTCTAAATGCACAAGTTAACCGCCGTCATTGGCCCACAACCGTTGTTTAGCGGTGATCATGCTAGCTGATTGGAAGTGGCGCCTAGCGAGGCGCAGTTCAAGTGTCACTCTCGCCGTGCAGGCGCGGGATAAGTGAACTGAGCAACAGAACCAGCGCGGACGAGTCGCGATCTTGCAACCGGCGCGGAGATTTCTACGTCTGCGAATTATGTTGTTAGACGCGCCAGGAGTGCTCGGGAACTCGCCAGTGTGAGTGCTGCGGCGTTCGTACTTTGGTCACATTACGGCTGCTACAAGACGTGAGAGTATCTCGGTCAGTACAGATGGTGCTACCTTCACCGTTTCGTATTAGGGGTCCAATGCTCCGCGCTGGTAAGACGCTAACACTCTCGAAATTGGGCCCCGTCATTTCTTACGTCCATTTCTGTCGCTGCTGTCGGGATGACAGAAATTGACATGTTGACTGACAAAGATCCTCAATCGAGCACTCTCGGTAGATCGCCTTTATCTCCCTAAAGTTTGCCGAGCCATTGAAACTGCACAACATCCCAAACACAACAGCGCGTCTTAAGTAACTCACGGTTTGGCGCGTTAAGTGCCGATGTAACGCTGACCAGCGGCCACCGGTTTTAGCTGGCACATGGAAAAGGGGAAAACGAGAGATGCGGAAACAGAAGGGTTTTTCACTGATTGAGTTGCTGATCGTGGTCGCGATCATTTTGATCATCGCCGCGATTGCCATTCCTAACTTGCTGCGCGCACGTATGGCAGCTAACGAATCGGCTGCGGCTAGCTCGATTCGTACCATCAACACTGCCGAAGTCAGCTATCTGACTGCTTATCCTCAGACCGGCTACGCGGCTGCCCTTGCCAACTTGGGCGGTGCATCGCCTTGCACGGCGGCGGTTGCGACTGGTTGCTTGATCGACAACAACCTGGCGACTGCGACCACCGCTGCTACCGCAAAGAGCGGCTACATCTTTGCAGCCACTGTCGGTGCAAGCCCCAACCAGTACGAAGCTGCTGGATGGCCGGTTACACTGAACTCCTCGGGCACCAAGACGTATTGCGCGGTGGAAGATGCTGTCCTTCGCTTCAGCCCGGGCACCGCGGCTGACCCCGGTTATGCCGGTTGCCAAGCTCTGCTTGGAATCCAGAACTAACAGTAGTTTTGGACCAAATCGAAACAGGGGCAAAGGAGAGATCCTTTGCCCTTCTTAATTTTGTAACGGTATCTGCTGAAGCGCTGTCGTAAATCGTTCCGGGTAAGCCAAATCATCGACATCGGCCACGATTATTCCAAAGCCGTTTAGATTTTTGGGGTTGGATGCGCCAGCGCCGTGATTCTAGGCGCTCTATTTCTTCAGCATGTCTCCGAGTTCGGCCTTCAATTGTTGGATGCGCTCTAGCCGACCCTGATGCTGGAATGCTTCATATCCCCGGTGGTGTTTGTTCAGGAAGTATTGGCGATTCTTTTCGCCGATGTGATTTAGCTCCTCGCAAACAAAGACTTTTTGACCGTGTGAACACTGCGAGCGATTACCGGCAAGATCGGGCTACGCACGTAGGTAATCTGGTGTTCCTCGAGGTCCCTGTGAAATAGTCGACGGCCATGACCTATTTTCCCGAACCCAATCCAGCTAATCCTGCGCGTCGGGCTTGAGCAGGGTGACTTTTGTGGAATTGGCTTTTCCAACTAGCGCGGGGACAGTTCACGGTATGGCTGAGCTTCTTGCGACCAAACAGGAATCACCGTCGGGCTGCTTGCAACCGTTTCGGTTCGTCGCTCTGGACGATGAAAACCACGTCACACTACACAAGGCGCTGGAGTCGCTCCTTTATCAAACGATTGTTGTTCCCGGCCCCGCAAAGCGCGCCCCTCGCCGTAATGGAACGACATTAAGCGAAGACCATCGAAAACAATTAGCCGCACGGTCGCACTCCTTTACAGTCCTTGTCCAATGGCGTCAGGCTCCAAGCAGCATCGGAGTATCCCCCCATGAAAAATCTCTTGCGCATTATCGTCGGATGAAGGCCAGGACGTCGCAGAGTAATGAGGCTTCAGGAACGGATATTCAGTTTCATACAACGCTTCCATTGGCAGTTCTAAGCGCAGAATGCGAATACAAGCAAAGCGTAAGAACTGGCTGGCGAGCTTATGACCCTGTGGCACCACACCATGCGGTCGGGTTCAACCATCGAAGGTCTGCCGCCTAGGGCGCTTGCCGCTACGAGCGCGGCCTACCATACGACGGCCCGGTAGTTCGGGGTAAATGCTTGCTTAGAAACAATGCATTTGGGGTGTGCCCGCAACCGAGAATGGACCAGCAGGAACCACTCTAACAGTCACCTCCCGGAGGTGACCTCTGTGCGTGGCCAATCGTCCCTTGAATTTGTTAGTGTCACAAGGTCAGCCAGAACATGCAAACGCCAAATCCGCACTACTCCAGACGAGGACACACTGCGCAGGTCAATCGGAGTCTGCTGGCGAAACGCCGGAGCAGCCGGATTGCTCTCAAGACCCCGATCGGACTTTCCGGAGAAGACGCCCTGAAGTGTGCCTTCACGATGCCTGCCAGCGCCACTAATCTGAATCAGCACGGAGCTACCATCCGATTGACTCGCGAGCTGAAGATTGGTTCCACCATCCTTGTACGAAATAAGCGTGGCTCTCAAATCTCAGCTCGGATTGTTGCGCAGATAGGCGCTGTCGAAGGGGTTCGATCCTACGGTATCGAGTTCCTGGGACGTGACAGCGGGGTAGAAACTTTCTGGGGTATCAGTTTCCCAAAAGACTAGTCTTGGTGCTCGGTTTGGTATTTCCGTAGCCTTGTCTGCTCGATCGGCACGCTCCGCTCTGCTCCTTTCTTTTTCCGTCTGCGAACTGTGGCGTTAACACATGCATCCGACCCGGCGCTAGAGAAGGTAGTCGATAAATGCCAAGATCAGTCCATCTTTGATCGCAGCCCATCGCGCGCGATTATTGGCGTGACATCGCCATTTCACCAACTACCGCCCAGACCGTCCCCGCCAAGTAGTTAGTGAAATCCCCTGTTTTCTCAAACTATTCAACTCGCCTGGTTTTCTTCGGGTGGAATATTCCATGTTCTGGCCACTTTTCTCCGTACTCATTTCGGAGTAAGCTTCGTCGCGTTAGCCAACTCCCCTCGCTTCTTTCCGTAAAGAGCGAACGGCTAGGCAGAGGGGCGGTTTATGGAACGAGTAAGAGGGGCAGTGAAGTGGTTCAACAACTCAAAGGGATTTGGATTCATAGGTCGTGACGACGGTGGTGCTGACGTCTTCGTTCACTTCAGTGCCATCGCAGGCGAGGGCTACAAGAGTTTGCAGGAAAATGACCGAGTCGAGTTTGAGATCGTTGAAGGACAGAAGGGTCGACAAGCAGCAAATGTGAGAAAGCTACAACTCTCCGCCACGTAGTTGGTGAAATCGCCTGATTTCGTCAACTACACGTGCGGCATAATACACTCACGTGGAACATGAGTCGTCATGCCCCACATCGAAAACAATCCGAAGGCGACGAAGAGTGAAGGGACGCTTTGTTACCTCGCAGGTGTTCTGTTCCCAATCATCTACCTGTCATCGGAGCCATACAAGAGCAACAGCTTTCTCCGCTTCCACTCTTTTCAATCCGTTCTGTTTATGCTTTTTTGGACAGCTCTGACCATCCTCAATAACTCCGTTCGGTTCCAGATGAGATGGGTCAACACGCTGCTGTTCATTTTTTGGCTTTTCTGCTTCGTCACGTGGATTGTCTTGATGTTTAAGGCGTACCGTGGGCAGCGGGTCAAGTTGCCGGTGGTTGGAAATCTTGCGGAACGTTGGGCTGGATAGCGCCGGAGTGTGTTCCAGGCGATGAACAGGTATTAGAATGCGTAGTTGGTGAAATAGCCTGGTTACGCCAACAACAAGAGGGCACTCTCGGGAAAGAACGAACTGGACTGCCATCTCCCGTCCTATTGCCAAGCAGTGTCGGTAAACTCGGGAACAGTGAACCCGTGACGAACTATCCATGAACAGAGCGGGCGTAGCAGTCTGCTTACCGGAAGTGACCGCGCATCAGGATGCAGTCCTGCAAAACGACGTAAAGTACCTCAACGATGAACAGCAAAGCCCAACCAGTTCCGTCTATTACCGTGGTCGTTCGTTGAAAAAAATCAGTGCGACGATACTGATACGGCATATGGGACCCCTAATCCATGTCCCTCTAGTTTTCGGCTTTTAGTCACAATAAGAAATGGCACATCCGTTTGATTACGGTCAGGTTACTTTCTCGAAACAGGCTTGCTTACTATCGTTTGGCGGGAGGGATTCGCCGCCGAGTCTCATTAAGCTCGCTTCGTGAGGGTTGCCCGTAGTTGGCGAAACATCGCCATTTCACTCATTGATCTGGTTTCGGCGAGGCTTTTCTAGTTCTTAGACATCGGCTTTCTTCTCTGCCGAACTTGCAAGGCGTTCTGGCTCGGTTTGGCTGATAAAATCATAGCCTTCGAGCTCTACTGCTACACCGATTGCGGCACCCGCCTGAGCGTTCTCTACGCGCACTACAGTGCCCTTGTACCAGATGGGCATGCCTTGCATCCCATCAGTGAATTTCAGCTTGAACTTGATTGGGTCGCCTGATGAAGGCCGGAAATCCGAATAGAAAAACATCCCTTCCGAACTCACATCTTTGACGAATGCGGCATGCCAACGTGAACCCTCACTTTCCACCTGAATCCCGGCACTCAGGTGCACCAACTCACGCTTTGTTTTGCGACAATTCTGCAGCGCTCCGGTCATAAGGGCTTCGGCACAGGATGCAAAACGGACGTTTGACATTGGTGGCCATCCTTTCAGACGAGATCCACAGGCTTTTTTGGACGGAGCGACTAGCTCCACAGCATGCATTACCGTTGCCAACCAAAAGTGCGGAAGAGAAAGCTTCTTGACAAAGCCGAGATGGACGTCGAAGTAGTAGCTATTACGCTCTCCGAGGAGTCTCTTACACGGTAACCCGTAGTAATCATGTAGAACCGTGGCATCGCTAGTTCTTATGTGAACTTGAACAGTTGTGCGCCTCGTCGTGGTTGGCGAAAAATCGCTATTACACCAACTACTCGTGACCGGGACGCAGTTTATCGGTAGTTTTCCACATGAATGATGTACTATTCAAAGCATCCAATTGTGTGTAAAGCATTGTTCTTTTGTCAGGAGAAACGGCCAATCCAGGCGCTTCTCGGGCTGCAAACCCTCTCAAGAAATTCCTACGGGAAAAAGCCATTCGACACATCTCACCATGCACTTGTCGCAAGGATACGGGGCGCCGCCGAGAGCGCCCCTCAAATGCTTCCTACTGGATGACCAGCGTGGTACTTACCGAGTGCACCAGACTGCCACTGGTGCCGGTAATCGTGAGATTGTAAGTGCCCGTAGGCGCTTTCGGGAGGGCTTTTATGGACAGCATGGAGGTCCCCGATCCTGATACTGGATTGGTGCTGAATGATCTATTGGTTCGTGCCGGCAAGCCGCTCACGGTCAGCTGCACGCTTCCTGTGAATCCGTTCGACGCCGTAATCGAGACTTGATACTTCGCGGAGGAATTCCTTTGAATCGTCTGGGAAGACGGGCTCACCAATATAGCGAAGTTTGCTGGCCCGCCAGTGATTACGAGAGTAGCTGACGCCGTATGAACTAGGCTCCCGCTGGTGGCCGTAATGGTGAGCGGATAGGTCCCGGTCGGCGTGGAAGCTTGCGTCGATACTGACATCACCGAGGTTCCGGACGCCGTAACGGATGTTGGATTAAACGAGACTGATGCACCAGCAGGCAGGCCGCTCACGCTGAACCCGACCGTACCATTGAAGCCATTGCTTGGGGTTACGCTGAAGTTATAGCTCGTGCCACTCCCCGCAATCACCGACTGAGAACTTGGCGTCGCTCCGACACTAAAATCAGGAGCGGACGGCGCCTCTGCCAGCTGAACGAAAGAGGCGATTGAAGGCACGCCTGCCGAATTCAGCACGAACAGCATGTAATATCCCGGCGGTGCAATGTTCCCACTGGGAGGCGCCGTTACGGTCATACTGCCCGCTCCCGTCGTGAAGGACATCGCAACTGATCGTTGCTCTTGATCAAAAGCATGCGTCGGCGATCCAGGGCGAATCAGGACAGCGTGCACGATATCTGGGGCATCTGTCTGCACCGTGAACGTATTTCCATAGCTGATCGTTGACGGCGCGGATACGATCGTTGGCCGAATTGCTGGTACAACATTGCCCGAACCATCGGTAGTGAACAGGTACGGGGGCTTGTAAATCTCCATTGTTTGCTCATAGGCACCGCGCATTGGATTGCCACCAGCGAACCAGACCGTTGCATCAGGCAAGAGCAGAGCCACCGAGTGATACAACCGCGCATAGGCGTTCGCGCCTGCCGAGCTCATGGTGTTCGTCGCTGGGTCAAATAGATCTGCGTTCAAGCTGGCGGTAGAAGTGTCTTCATCGTTAAGAGATCCTCCGAGGGCAACGACTTTACCGTTTGGCAGAATCACCCCGCTCATTTCGATTCGCGGCTGTGACATATTAGGACCCCAATTCCAAGCCGGTGTAGGGGCCGTAAAATCGATCACTTCGGTTGTGGCTGTCGAAGGGTTGCCGCCGCCGAAAATCATTACTTTGGCTGCATAGTTGTTCGCGGGCGAAAGCGGGAGCAGAACTGACGTACCATATGTACGACTTCCGCTGTACCTTGTTGTTCCCACTGTGCTCCAACCGCCGGTGCTCGGATCGAACATTCGAGAAGTAGCGGTTGATCCGGAATAAAAAACCTTGCCACTCGGCAAGAGATGCATTCGGGGGTACAGCGGCGGTGTCCAACCGGTTGGAGTTGGCGCACTCCATCCTGTTTCGACTTTGTAAATCTCCACCGTGGTGTTAGTGCCGCCCGTCTCCGTGAGACCGGAAAGCGTCATTACCCTTCCGTCGCCAAGCACCGTGGGTGTCGGATACCACCGTCCGTGAGCCATGCTTCCGACGTTGGTGAAAGTGTTCGTGTCCGGATCGAATACCGCATTCCTAGACTCACCGTGAAACGGATCATATTGCAACGTGCCGCCGTTGATGAACGGACGGCCATCAGGCAACACGACCATTCCGTTGCAGAACATGTCCCAGGAGACATTCTGAGTCGTGATCGTGCCCGACACGGGATCCCATATACCCGCTTTCAAGAAGTTCGTGAAATTAGCCGGATCGTTGCCCGAACCAGAAACGATCAGGACTTTCCCGTTCTTCATGAGCGCTGCGTGTACCGGGTTGATCGGCATCGGGTACGGTAAAGTCGACCATTGTCCCTGGAGATTGGCTTGGCTGACGGCACTTCCAGAAAGTATCAGCGTAGCCACAATAAGAACTACAACGGAAAACGGACGCGAACCCGACGCATGGGTCATGAGCGTGCCTCGCAGACAAACTGCGGCCTTGTCGGCCGAGTGTCGAATCACCGTGGTTTGGAGCGATACGCTTGAGGTTCGGGGGGTATTGGCTCATCGGCCCGGGAGGAACGATAAGTCTCAAGCTGCAGGATTCTGTGCCAAAAACAACACCCTGTCAAGATGCAAGGTTCTGCAACGTTCCCCAAGTCCAACACAGGTCGGCGTTCGAAGGCATCGTTGCACAGCCCAGGAACAGTTCTTTCGTCCGCTTTGCACTTTACGCACTTTGCCGCGAGAAGCCCGTTTTCCGAATTGTCGGTGAAATCGCCTGTTAACAATGATGATGTCATTCGGAGACAAGTCATCATCGTTGACCTTTCGCCATCACATTCACGGCCGACGGTTTTGAGATTGGCGGGCGGCGGCCAGGCTGGCGATGGTGTACTTCCCCCGACACACCCATAAACCGACTGCCCGAGTTGCCCGCTAAGGCTACTTATCCCACGCAATCGCTCAATCGCGCGGTGACCTGTGGCACGGTGCGTTGTAGACCAACCTTGGACCGTTAAGCTTTGTTCACCAACGATTTTGCCGGGACGGACTGTTTCCCAAATTATGGAGTACATCGAAGGAGAGACCCTCGCTAACGACAACACCGTTTCCAATTCCATCGGCCGATAGCCAATCGTGTGCTTTAGGGTTGCACTCTCTAAAAACTCCATAACAATGAAGGCATGGCCCTCTTGCTCCCATATGTCATGAATTGTGCAAATATTTGGGTGATTCAGTGCTGAAGCCGCTTCCGCCTCACGCTGGAATCGGCTCAGGGTCACCGATATGTGCCGACGGCCTCAGCATCCCACGCTGGTCATGGGACTGACTGCAGAAGTAGCATTGCACCGCCTCTACGTCGAAGCTTCACTCCAACTTCGAACCTTCATATCGATCATCGCGGCAGCACCTCCGAGCCAAAAGCAAAAAATCTGCCGTGACTGGCTTTTACCGTCGATTCCCAGGAAGCAGCGAAATAGATGGTAATGGGGGCTCATAAACTGCCGCAGCTTTCGCTGAACTGAAAAGATGTTGATGGTAATCGGCGAAAGGTACGACCGGCTTCGCACGGGCTCGCTAACAATAGTTCCCAGGAGCAACATCAAGCAGACCGGATGCCAGCGAGATACGCCTATCTTCCTTCTGGTTTCCAATTTAACAGGATTGTCAGTGGTGAACTTTGCCGACCAACATAACGAAACATATAAATGTTGCCGTTAGGCCCAATGTCATAGAACGACCATGCCGGATGCAAGGGGAGATCGAAGAGCTTGTGTACGCCGCCGCTCTCGAATTTTCCAGCAGGCGCTTTGATGGTCGCCACATACAGTGTGGTGCGCGAAGGATTGGTAAAGAACAATTCGTCGCTTCGAGGGCTCCAGCGGGGTTGATCTCCCCCCTCGGTGCTGATTTGCCAACGACCAATCGCCCCCGCTGTATCGGGAGATGCGTGCACGTCAAACGGAAGTATGTACAGCTCTAGGCGTCCCGATTCGTTGGAAGTGTAGGCAAGCCACTTGCCGTCGGGTGAAAGATCTGTTCCATAGTTAACTACGTTCCGCACCAGCGCGTGTGGATGCTGACCCGCCTTGAGGGGAACGATCCAGATCTCGCCCAGACTGTTGGGGTTAACAACAGCATGAAATTCGCAGATGATGTATTGGCCGTCCGGCGACCAATTTCTCGGGATAACTTCACCTTCCATCTTGAGCACAACCCGTTCGCCACCTTTTCCATCACTGGATCGAATCAGCAATGAATCGCCGGCGAGCCCATTCTGGTACGCGATCTCACTGCCGTCGGGCGACCAAATTCCATTCGCTCCACCTGCGGGGCCGAGGGTTAGGCGGCTCCGCATACCGTTGGTAGATTGCAGCCATAAGTCTTCACGCGAACCTGCGTAGGCACTGTAGAGCAGCCGATCACCTCTTGGGGAAAGTCGCAACCCTTGTCCTGACGATTCCGTGATCATTCCTGGTACTTGGCCAACCTGTTTGCCCGAGCGGTCAAACAACACTATCTCGTTTGCGGTTGAACCGGAGCCTTCCTCATATGCTATGGTGCCGGGAACCGACACGCTGAAGGCTGCATACGCGAACTGACCATCGTAGCCCACAGGCTTTGCAACGACCTCGGTCTCAGGTAGAAGCGCGTACCGCTTCAAGTCAAAGAGCTGGGCTAGTAAAGTCCCATCAGGACGAGCGTGAAACAAGCGGCCTTCCCGAAAGGCCATGTTGGAGACCACACCCTCTAAGACGAGCGGTTGCTGCGCCGTCAGGGACGTCACTTGTGCCTGGCTTCCGCCCACCGTTTGCGCAACGAAGGCTAGGTGGTCGCCATCAGGGAAAAAGGTCGGAAAGCGATGATTCGCTTCCTTAGGCTTCAGCTTCGTTACCGCGAGGGGGCTGCCACCCGAAGCATTCACCTTTAATAATCCGGTTGTACGGGTTCCATATACGATCTCGCCTCTTGTATTCCACGCGCCGCCACGCCCCTCTTGAACCGCGCACACCTCTGAAACAGAACCGGTCGCAACATCGATCACTTTCAAGCTCGAACTGGTGAAGAAACCGATTCGCTTGCCATCGGGGGACCAGAAGGGGTAGGAGGCCCCATTTGTCCCCTGCAGCGGGTGTAGAGCTGTACGGTCCAAAAATCGCATGTAAAGCATGCGGGTGCCGGTATTGTCCGCGCCCCCCATCACGATGCGGGAGCCGTCCGGCGAGATCGCTGGTGGCCCGAATAGGCCACTGAAATTGTAGGCCACACCAGCCGAGGAAAGGACGGCCAGAGCTGCCCGCGATTGTGACTGTGCGGGTTGAAACCACCCCATTGAAGCGCCGATCACTCCGACCAGCAAAATCAGAGCGGCCACTAGCCAACCAAGCCATGCGCTCCATCGGCGAGCTGCCGAGTCGGTCGCGGAACGGGCAGATGTTTCTGCAGTGATCGATCGTAGCGTGAGTTTGACGTCCAATGCGGACTGATAGCGCTCATCGGGATTCTTGGCAAGACAGATGCGTGTGAGTTGATCCAAAGCGGACGGGACGGACGGCGCTATAGTGGCTATCGGCTCGGGGTCCTTTTCTAGCACTGCACTCGCGACCGAAAGCTGCGACTTTCCTTGAAAGGCTCGTCTGCCCGTTATCATTTCGTAGAGCACAGCGCCGAAGCTGAAGATGTCCGAGCGCGAGTCCGCCGCTTTGCCTTCGATTTGCTCTGGGGGCATGTACTGGACAGTGCCGACAATAGTGCCTGCCGTAGTTAGCGGCGAACTGTGTGGGCTGGCACTTGTCATTGTGAGTGCAGCTGACAAAAGTTGCGCGTTCGAGTCCAACGCACTCCCCACCGATGCAGTCGGCTTCGCTAATCCGAAATCCAGTAGCTTGGCGTTGGACTTGGTCAGCATTATGTTTCCAGGTTTGAGATCGCGATGCACGATACCGGCACGATGCGCCTTATCCAGCGCATCAGCGATTTCAATCCCGATCTTTAATGCCTGATGGATTGGGAGCGCTCCCCGACGCAAACGATCGGCGAGGGTCTCTCCTTCGAGGTACTCCATAATTAAAAAATCGGTGCCGTCCTGGTGCCCGACGTCGTACAGAGTGCAGATGTATGGATGTTGAAGCTGCGAAATAGAGCGGGCCTCGCGTTCAAAGCGGGCCTTCAGGTCGGCGTTCTCTCCGATCGCAACAGTGAGGACTTTGATCGCTACGGTGCGGTCGAGTCGCGTATCGCGAGCGCGATATACCTCCCCCATGCCGCCCGCCCCCAGTTGATCTACGATTTCGTAAGGCCCCAGCCGGCTTCCACTAGATAGACTCACACTCTTATCCTGAAAACGCACAGCATTCTAGCCTGAGAAGTGGTGTCTTGAAAGGATTGTCCTTCCCCTAGGAGACCTCACGTGTCGTTAAACGATCGTGCAGCGGCGGAAAACAATGAAATCCGCTAAACGTCGTAATTTTTCGACGGAAAGCGGTTGGTCAGCTCGCTGCGTCAATGTTTTGCCGTGAGAAAGACGTTTCCGTCCACATTTCGCGCCTTGGTCAGTAGGGGCGCGAAATGCACCCCCTTTCTGTATGGACCTACCAGGGAAGAAGAAAAAGATGGGATATTTCCACCCTGGCGCCGAACACAATTTCGTCTTAGGGGCGTGGTTGAAGCAGCCGAGGCCGACATCAATCATTCGGAAAGGAAAGGAAGAGAACTATCGCCGTGTAGAGCGGCAGTATGTGGTGGCGAAGTTGTCCGTCACTTGCACTGTTAGTCGTCTAGGTCCGCCCTATTCGCAAGTGACCGTTCTGCTGACGAAGAGAAGGTCTGGTCACTCGAAAAAGCTTGGGTCCGCGACACAGGCGGCACATGGCAAATCATTTCGGGGATGTCTGCGCCCACCAAGACGGAGGGACACTGAAGGGAGAACAGAAGCGGCAGGTGGTCCCCCTGAGATTTCCCGCCGCTCTGAAGACGCTTCGTGCGCGCACTCGAACTATACCCAATAAAATGCCCGTGGTGCATGGCTCGGAAGTGGCAAGGTAAAAACTGTATTCGGTGATCACCTGGGCGTCTTCTCATTTTCCCCAGACCTTGCCGCACAACATTAGCGCAATGGTGATTCTAGATTCGGGCTCGTGGCCCCGCACTGGCGGCCCGTAGAGGTCTATTTGGAAACCTCCTCATGCATTGCGTTAGACAGCCGTACTCTGTGAAAGCGCTAGCAAACCCCTTTCCATCGCGCGTCATCTAACGGCCGTTATGGATAAGCAAGATTTAAGAACGTTGGTGGCATGGAGAAAGACGCTTGAAAGAGGGCGGAAGACACTAGCGATGCAAAATGCACGGAGTATCTGCAGGCCTTTTTAGACGCCATGAACCGAGTGATTGTGAGGATCAATGGAGAAGACCTAAGAGGGAGTACAGGCAAGTGAAGCACTACGCAGGCAGACGTTCTCCTGGAGAATTAACAAAGCATGTACCGCTGCATCAACCTCTGCCCGCTCCTCGGGCGATCCGCCTTGATCCATATTCAAGATGCGATAACGCTCGGCAATTGCCCTATGTGCTTCAGCAATGCGTTCCGGCAGCTTGGCGTTGTCCTGTTCGAGAACAGCAGCCAGATACACATCACGCCAAGTGTATTTTGGAGTGTCGTTCGAAGGCGGTTGTGCGGCCATGGTCGGCCCGGGTTCCGGCGAACCTGCTAGCGCTGGCAGCCCAAAGCGGGGGCATTCGTTCACAGCGGACCCACTTTCTATTGATTACACAGGGTTTAACGGTGTCATGTGCTAGATAGGTGGGGATTAGGGGATAACTGGCAGTTATTGGTGGAATTGCCTGCAGGTCAGGCAGGTATGCCGGCTAGGCCAAGGAAGAAGAACGCCAACATCGCAGGCCGGGCAAACATCCCATTTACAAGGACCGCGAAGCCTGACGTGCATGGACGGGACTATGTGCGTCATGGGGTCCAAAAGCCCCTGGCCCTCACAGCGGGGGCTTTTTCTTTGCTTGGCCACCGGCACCGACATTCCCAGTGTCTGTCACTGCGTGTCGGTGTCATACTCGGAGGAGACTGAAGTTCTCCACAATGACTGAGCAAGCAAGAGCGAACTGGATCATCACGGTAACAGTCCTGATTGTGGGGCTCCTCGTCTGGCTGTCTCTAACACATGAGCGAGAAGTGTGGATACGTACCGTCGTGGATGACAATGGGGAAGATCCTAACCCGTATCCGGGAAAGGTGTTTACTATCAATGTGGGCGACACAACATACATGCCCATTGTGCTTAAACCGGGTGTGCCCGCGAACTTGATATATGCACAGCAGCCGATTCCAAACGAATTAGATGATCGTTTCAGAGATAGACCTATGGTGCTTGTCGGTCCATTTAGTGCGCCGTTCTAGACGGTGGTATAAGAATAAAGAAATATATTTTCTTATCCTGTCCACTAACCACCGCTTAGCCGGGCCTGTAAGTACCGCCTAGAATCACTTATTTACAGGCCAAGATTGATTTTTGTCACATTACAGGTCGATTCCACGAAATTTTAAGCGCCGAACTGTGCCCATAGGGGGCATAATTCGACTCTGAAAAGTTTCTTGATCGGTCTCCGATGACACTGATCGACGTGATGGTCAGCGTCCGGCACGGGGAATCGGCAGACATTAACAGAGAAAGAAAAGGAACCGCCGGTTGCCCACGGGGTTCCCTTTCCATCCCTATTCTGGCGTGCAAATGCGAAGTGAAACAAGTATACGCAACGGGCGGGCACTTTTGAACTTACCCGGCCCGCGGGGCATTAAAGGGTACATGCGGGCCGGGCTGCTACTCGGGTACCAAAACTATATACCCAACTGACGCCCAGCGTTATTGATTTAGTGAGCTGCCGACTTGCGAAAAGACATTATTGGCGTTCGACCCGACTAGCCTAATTGTGCCGACTACGAGCACAAGAATCACCGCCAACATGACCGCATACTCGGCAATGTCCTGGCCTTCGTCAGAGCGCAGAAGTTCTAGGAAATCTCGCATGGGGGAGTCCTCACAATTTAGATTTGAATGGAATCGATGAGAAAACCACCTACCAGAAGTCTGACCGAGCTGAAATCGCCTGTCAATGGGCCGATTTAAGCCGCACAAAACTGACGTGTTCGAACTTCGCATTCTTGAGGGCGAGGCAGTGCAACTCGATCAGCAGGCTATCGCCAATGCAGCAGCAGCCGAGATCCACGCGCACGAGGCTCTGGCACCGGCGGTTGCGCACGCGGAAAAGGAATATATCGCGAGCGTTCGGAGAGGTTGGCGCGCGTTTGACCCGTCAGCGCCCTCCTCTCTGCACCTCACTCGCTCTCAAGCTG
>Ga0207641_10002450_pt1 | contig 17146 bp, 6 predicted proteins | sample KBSSwiS62_FD_184306 | JGI IMG/M metagenome (GOLD analysis project Ga0207641, IMG submission 184306) | Switchgrass rhizosphere microbial communities from Kellogg Biological Station, Michigan, USA - KBS Switchgrass S6-2 (SPAdes) (version 2) | ecosystem: Host-associated > Plants > Roots >... | reverse complement strand
CAAGGAAGCAACCGTCAAACGCTATCACTATGACAGCCATACACAGCTGACAGCCCATCTCCGCGACTTCATCGATGCCTACAATTATGCCCGTCGGCTCAAAACGCTGCGCGGCCTGACACCCTACGAATACATCTGCAAAATCTGGGCAACCGAGCCCGAAAGGTTTACAATCAACCCGCACCATCAAATGCCGGGACTAAACACCTAGTAGTGAGCGCCGATCATAGCGCAACAGCGCATCCGTTGCTCAGGCAACGAGAGCCAGCCTCTCGGCTGTCGCGGTGCGTGATCCGGCCAAGTGACGCTTGCGCAGGGATCGCCTGCAAGGTCCTCCGCACGAGATCAGGGCAATTGCCGAGATCGGGAATGGTCGCCGAAAGCCTATGGGGACCAAGGCTGATATCGAGTCCGGTGACGATCAGCGTCTCGGCCCCGCACTTCCAACAATCCAGATTGCCGCAACGGACCTCAACGTCCGCCGGCGCGCTGAGCGGAAGGCCAAATTGATACTGTCGGTTCAAGGCAGCAGAAATGAACGACGAGAGTGGCAGAGCCTGCTCGCCGGCGCCGGACACTAGCGCGGCCGGTGGTGAACTGATCCTGTCACACGCCTGTTGGCCAGTTTATGACTTTACGACCTAATTCTTGACCCATGCGTCCAATGAGCCGTAGCAAAGGGTGATTTTGCGCGGATAATCACCGATGGCGTTGCGGAATCTCCATTGATTTAATGGACGGCGTAGTGGAGGTTGGGTGCACTTTACATCGGAAGACATGATGGCTGGCTGAAAACTCGATCGGGGGGTTGGTAAGTTGGAAGGGCGCCTCGATGAGCGTCGTCGAAGATGCGATGAAGATCGTCCGCACAGGTGCGAACACCCGCAAAGCGGTTGAGCGCCTGCGCCTTGCTTGCGCGCTGCAGCGCGCAAAGCTTCTGGCCGCGCAACCCTCGTCCTCCTGGACAGCCAGCAAGCTCGCAGCGCGCGTCAACGCCGAACTGGCCGCAGTGCAGAAGTACATCAAGAACAAGGACTCGTTGATCGCCGGGACGGAATCGAAGACGCCGTCGCACCTCAATCTCAAGGACGAGGCTGGTCTGGCGTCGGCAAACCTCCGCACCGCCACCGCGCTGGAAAAGGAATATCGCGGAAATCGCAAGCTGTGGATCTGCCAGATCGTGTGGCGATCCGTCACCATTCACGCCGAGCTTTGGAAGGCGGGCGATCCTCCCAAATTGGAGGAGAGTGCACTGGATGAAGTGCTGGATCGTCGGCTCCGCGTGATCGAACAGATGGATTGCAACGTCAACGGCGGCCCCAAGTTCAATCAGCCGCGCGCATGGAAGGTGACATCAGCCAGCGGCCCCTGGGAAGACGGCCTGATGAACCGGAACTTTGAATATCCCGGGGTCCAGCCGGCCAAGCCATTCGAGAAGTTCAGCGCTCAGTTGCAGCCACTCGGATGGGTTGAAGCGGCGAACAAAATGAGCTTCGTATGGTCTGATCCGGCAACCGGCGATCCGCGACGGATCTCGTCCACCGTGAGCTCTTCGTGGAAGATCGATCCTGCGGACGATTGGTTCGTTTATCAGCCGAGTCCTGGCGTCAATGCTGCCGGGGTGATCGCAAAAATGGTCAGCTTTCCGAGAAACGATTTCTGGAATCGGAGCTGGATCTTCTGCGATCATGTGAGCAGCCTGCTCGGCATTGAAGCGATGCTGGTCGGCGCCGAGCGGCGCGCCAAGGATGCCACCGAGCGGGCCGCCAATGCGACGGCGATGGAAACCCTGCTGAATACGCCAGGGCATATAAGGCTGGGACCGGTGGTCGGCAGTTACAACAAAGGCTGCCTCATGTGCCAGGGCCTTAGCGGCCCGCATTTCGAAAATGGCAAGGTAGACTTCGACTTTCTCCAGGTGGGCGATCTCGTCCGCTTCTGGAATAGCCTTCTATATAATCATCTGCCGCCCGGTGGAGGCGCCTGGGGGAGCGAGTTCTCGTTTGTGATGGGTATCGATGTCGACGATCGGAACGGCAAGATCGTTACGGGAGCGTCGGGGCCGAAGATCCTACTGGCGGGCCATGGAGTCGATACGACGCACTATAATGGCATGGCCCTGGATACCGCATCGCAAATCGCCGATCGCCTTTTTACCTCGCGCGCGCTCGTCGAAAATTTTCTCGCCTCGCATCCGAACACCGATTTTTGTGACACTGTACCGGCCTGCAAGCCATGTTCGTTCGAACTTTGGTCGCCTTATGAATCCTTCGATGCGCCGGGCGCGTGGTGGGTCAAGATACCAAAATCCGTCTGGCACGCGAAATGGGATTATCCGGACATCGACAGCGTCCTCAGCAACGTCCCCCGGACGGTAGCGGACAAGTCCGCTTCGGGCGGCGATGGCTATCATCCTCCCAAAGACCTTACCGCCGTCTATTTTCCGCTCTACGAGCCCGATTTCACGCCTTCCGCCCCCGACGGAGATCAGTGGCGTGAATATCTTCGGCGGCGAAAACTCGATCCGACGTTCGCGGCGGATTTGGAGCTCAGTCCACTGACCGTCGATGGCCGGCTCGCCCTCGGTCTCTTCTATTACGGCAAATCGGGCAAGTCGGTCGACGTCGTCCGGCCCAGGGTCAGGGTCTAGCATGGCTAGCCTGAACGCGCTGGCTATTGGAATTGCCTCGGCCCTGCGGCCACTGGCGTTCACGACCCAGTCCGAAGCGGGCCTGCGCAACGAGATTGAGCAACTCGGATGGACTCTACCCGAGGCGCCTGTGCCAGCGGCGCTCACCGCACTGGCCGAGGATCTTCAAGCGCTCTACCCGCTGCTGGTCGAGGTGACCGATGCACTGAAGGAAGACGACTTCGGCGACGCGCCGACAGATGCGGACGATGCACGCGACCTGGATGCATTGGCGGCGGAACTGGCGATCAATCTCGCACTGGTGATGGAGCGCCTCCACGCGCTGAAGACCGAGCTGGCTGGACAGCTGCCGGCCTCCTATCTCGCAGCGACCGGTATCGCCGACGCGTTCAGCGAGCGTCTGATTGACAGCATGTTTTGCCAGGCGCTCGAACGCGATCGCGTGCTCCTCATGGAATTGCTGCGGTTTGTGGGCATCATCGAAAGCACGAAAGAACCAGCTTCACCTGACCAATTCCAGCCGGCCTTCACGCGATATCGCATCCATTGGGATCGGATATCGTCGCTATTCGATCCAGCCTCACTTGCGGCCCAATTATACGGTTGGGGCACCTCCCAGATCGACGACGCAAAGCTGTTCGCACAACTGATCCCCTTGTCGTTCGCGTTGAGCATGCAGGGAGAAGTTCGATTTGCAGCGGCAGGCTTCCTTGAGACGGTCACCTCGGGAAGCCCGCCATCCGGGCTGGTCCGGCAGTTCCTATTGCCCGTCTATCGCGACGACGACGCTTCTCTCGATCTTGCGCTGACCGCCGTACCAAAAGCGACGCCGCTGGAATTGCAAGCGCTGTCGCTCTCCATCCTGCCGTCCGTGACGGGCAATGTTTCACTGCCGTTCGGCACCGACCTGCTGCTGAACGTGGAATCGTCCGCGCAGATCGGTACGGGCGCCGCGCTCATCATACGACCCGATCGCGCTCCGGAGATTGTGCTCGACGCCGATGGTGCGGGACAGCCGTTCGGCGAAGGCCGGGTGGTTGCAACATTGGTCTGGGCCCCGCCGGAAGACCCCGGATCGGGACAACAAGGAGTCGAGACAAGCAGAGGTACCGGCCTCTCGGTCGGTTCGATCTCGGTCGGAATCGGCGCTGAGGTGAGCGGCGGCGAGGTATCGGCCTTCGCGGATATCGGCGTTCAGAACGGCAAGCTCAGCGTCAAGCCGCCACAGGACGACAGTTTCCTCGCGAGCATCTTGCCGCAGAATGTCGAAGCATCGTTTTCGTTCACGCTGCGGTGGTCACAAAGCGGCCTTCAGTTTCGGGGGGCAGCGGGATTATCGATAACCGTCCCGGTGGGCATCAATCTCGGCGCGGTGCGGATCGAGGGGATCACGCTGGCGATCGAGCCGGCGCATGACGGTTTGACAGCCAAAGCATCATTGGCGGTCGCATCCACTGTCGGGCCCTTTTCGCTGACTTTGGAAGGCATCGGCCTCGCTTGCAGCCTGCGCTCCTCAAGCGGCAATCTTGGCAATGCCGATCTGGACTTGAGCTTCCAGCCGCCGCGCGCCATCGGTCTGGCAATCGATGCCGGCGTCAAGGGCGGCGGGTTCCTTCTGTACGATCCCGCGCGCGGCGAGTTCGCCGGCGCACTCGAGCTGACTCTCGCCAAGATATCGCTGAAAGCGCTGATGATGCTTTCGACCAAGGTCGACGGCGCGCCGTTCGCGCTCCTGGCGATGGTCTATGCCCGCTTCCCGGGCGGGCTGGAGCTGGGCCTGCGCTTCACGCTGAACGCGGTCGGCGGGATGATCGGGATCAACCGCGGCTTCGACTATCAGGCGCTGGTCGAGGCACTGTCGTCGGGGGCGATGGACGACATCCTGTTCCCCGAGGACCCGGTCACCGACGCGCCGCGCATCATCGCCTCGCTGGCCTCGGTCTGCCCGGTGAAGCCCGGCGCCTATACGCTGGCGCTGATGGCCGAAGTCGGCTGGGGATCGGACTATATCTGCGCGCTGCGGATGGGGCTGGTACTGCCGCTCGACGATATGCGGCGCATCTATCTGATCGGCCAGGTGCGCATCCAGTGCTTCCGCCACATGCCCGAGACGGTGCGCCTGCAGCTGATCTGCGACTGCGCCGGTGTCATCGGATTCGATCCCTTCTCGCTGCGGCTGGACGGGCGGCTGCGCGATTCCCGGTTCGGCCCGATCGGCATCGAAGGCCAGCTCGTGCTGCTGCTCGACACCGGCGACAACCCGCGCTTCCTCGTCGCCGCCGGCGGCTTTCACCCCAATTTCAAATCGATCCCCGCCGGGCTGCCGAGCAAGATCGACCGGCTGGCGGTGACCTACGAAGTTGGCGCGTTGAAGGCCTGGATGAAGGGTTACTTCGCGGTGGCAGCGGGCACCGTCCAGTTCGGCGCCGAAATCGGCTGCCGCTACAAGGCCGGCTCGATCGCTTTCACCGGCAACCTGGGCATGGACGCGCTGATACATATCTCGCCCTTCACCTTCGAGGCCGAAACCCGGTTCAACGTCGCCGTCGAATATCGCGGGCACGAGCTGTTCGGGGTCCATGTCAAGGCGACGCTGTGGGGCCCCGACCACTGGCGGATCAAGGGACATGGCTCGTTCTCGATCCTGTTCTGGGATGTTGGCATCGACTTCGACGAGAGCTGGGGCGACGACATCGCGGCGGCAGCCGAGGCGGTCGTGCTGCTGACCAAGGCGGCCGAGGATCTGCAGAACGACACCTACTGGGAATTCGAGACACCGGGTGTCGCCGGCATGGTTCACCTGATCTCGGGCCCGTCGGCCGGCGCGGCGGTCCATCCGCTGTCGAGCCTCGCCTATCGTCAGCGACGGTTCCCTTTCGGACTTGAACTCGATCGCATCGGCAGCGCGCCGGTGTCGGGGCCGCGCTCGGTCCCGGTACCCGCGTTCCACGCGCCCGACGGGTCGGCGATCCCGGGCGATGCCGCGCTCGAACCATTTGCGGTGGGCGAGTATGTGGACCTCGACGATGAAGCGCGGCTGACCCGGCCGAGCTTCGAGCCACTGCCGGCCGGCGTCAGCGCCGGGATCGACGGCTACCTTCTGCCGAACGGCGGTGCTGTCGAAGCGCCGCTCGACTATGAGCAGATATTCCTGCCACGCCGAACGAAGTTCACGGGGCTCGACGACATCCATGTCGAGCAGATCCGCGACATGCTGGGCCACGAGGCCGCCGGCCGGTCGCTCGTGCGGGCGCCTGGCAAGTTCGCCCGGCCGCGCGACAAGATCACCGCCGGCCAGCCAAAATGGGTTGCGGCCGACCCGCTCATCCTCGCTCCGCTCGCCGATCCTGCCGCGCCAGCCTGGACCGATCACGCACCCACCGCGCTGTCCGCCCGTCGAAAGGAGGTCGTGGTGACCCTCGAAGCCTATGAAGTGGCGGCCTGATCATGGCCGTCGCAACCTATCGCTTTTTCCCCTGGGTCCGCAGCGGGCTCGCCGCGGTGCTACCGGAGCGCGCGCCCGTGGGCCGGCGTGCGATAGCCGATCTCACTCTGTCGATCACACCGGAATTGGCTCATAACCGCAAAATCGAACTGCTCGGCCCGGGGGATGCGGCAGGCATCGACACGCGCTTCATCATTCGTACCGATCCGCGACCAAATGCCATCGCGGTCGAACCCAACTATCTCGCCTCGATCGAATTCGACCGACCGGATTTCCCCTGGCTGCTGACCCCGCGGGGCGCCGGCGACAGCCTGAAGCTGGAACCTTGGCTGGTACTCGTCGTGCTCGACCGCGATCGTGTCGGCGATCCTCAGGTCGGCGGCAACAATCCGCTGCCGACCATCACTCTCGATGAGGCCGCGATCAAGGAAGAACTGCCCGACCTTGCCGAGAGCTGGGCCTGGGCCCACGCCCAGCGGGTAGCGACGAACGCGACCGACGATGCCGACGCGCTCAAGGATGAGCCCGACGCCAACGTCTCGCGCTTGCTCTGCCCGCGCCGTCTCGTGCCGAACCGGCGCTGGATCGCCTGCCTGGTGCCCGCCTACGATATCGGCATTGCGGCCGCGCGTGGCCTGCCGGCCGCCTCCACCGGCGCCCCCAAGCCCGCCTGGACCAAGGACAGCGAAGAGATCGTCCTGCCGCTATACTATCACTGGACCTTCGAGACCGGACCTGACGGCGATTTCGAAAAGCTCGCCAGTCGGCTCAAGCCATTCAAGGCTGTTGCCGGCGAGCTGACGCCCGAAGTCGAGCGACGCGCGCGGGGCTATCTCGGCGCCGCCGACGGCACCGAGGCGCTCGTCGCCGCACTGCCGCCGACGGACCCGGCCAACTCGTTGCGGTTCGACGCCGTACTCGAGACCTTCGGTCGCGACATGGGCACCCCGGCCGAGGTTCCAGCAGCGATCGCCGAGGCACTCGCTGCCGCCACCGCGCCGTCCGCCAATCCCGACGAGACCGAAATCGGGCCGCCGCTCAACGGCGGGCGGATCGTCGGACGCTCTGCCGCCGATCCGGCGCAGATAGCCGACCGCTGGTTCGACGAACTCAATCTCGACCCGCGCACGCGCGTCGCCGCGCGGATCGGCGCGGACGCGGTGCGAGCCTTCCAGGAAGAGCTGATGGACGCCGCCTGGGACCAGGTCGGCGACGTGATCGAAGCCAACGCCCAGCTCGACCGGTCGCGCTTCGCCGCAGCCATCGCCGAACGAGTGTTCGAACGCCACGTCGTCAAGCTCGCGCCCGAGCGCCAGCTCGCCTTTTTCTCGCCGCTCTATGCCCGCACCCGCATGGGCGACGGCAGCGTGCGGGCACTGATCCGGCGCACCAGCCTGCCCGACCGCGCCTTCGACGCGGCGCTGCGCCGGCTGGCGAGCCCCAATTCCAGCCTGTCGCGCAGCACCGCACGGTTCGCGACTGCGACGCCGACGCCGACGCCGACGTCATCGGCCGCAACGCCGTTCCTCGGCCTGACCGCGCTGCTCCAGCGGGACGTCGAACAGGTCGATCCGGGCGAGCAGGATCGCGACGGGATTGCCGCGCTGCGGCTCGCGCATCTTCTGCTCGAACGCGACGGCAGCGGAGCGACGATCACGATGCCACCCGGGGACATGATCAAGGCCAGCGCTCTGGCCGAGCCGATCGCAATCCGCCCGTTGACGATCCGCGCCGATCTGGCCGACGGCGTCCTGAGCGATCGCAACCGGTTCGAGATCCTCGCGCTCGCCAGCGCGAGCGGCGTGGCCCCGAAAACGATCGAGGCCGCCGCCCGCAAGGCCGCGTCGCGTGCCAACCGCGACGCGATCGTCGTCGTCCATCGCGCCGGTACCAAGATCGAAGCCGACGTGATCGAGCGCAGCGACAGCGGTGAGGTCAGTCTGATCGGGGCGGCCGGCCGCAAGGCGCTGTTCACGATCGAGGGCGACCAGGACGCCGATCCGCTGACCCTGGCGCGCCTCGCGTTCAAGCTGCCGCCGACGGCCAGCGCCGGCCGCGACCTGACGGTGATGCTCCACCGCGAGGGCGGCGGGCTCAAGGCCTCTTTTGCCGAGGTCTCGCTCGGCAATCTGCGTGGCGGCACCGCGGCGCAACGCAAGAAGAAGCGACTCCAGGCGATCCGCGACGCGCACAACGCCGCCGGCGGGCAACTCGAGGAGGTCGACATCGACAATCCCGTCCTCGGCACTCTCTCGGCGCCGCTGCACGGCGCTGCCGCGGCAGAGGCGGTGCGCGGGGCGCTCGAAACCGTGATCGGGACAGTGCCCGCGCTAACCAAGCCGAAGCTCATTCCCTTCGATCTCGGCACCGACGTGCAAAGCCCGTTGACGGCGATCGGCCATGCGATCAGCCCGGCGTCGAGCTTTCGCAACAGGCTGCAGGCGATGGTCGTCGTTCCCGGCCGGCTGCCGAACGGCCTCGACGCCTTCGATCCGGTTCGCGCGGCGCCGGACTTCCAGGTCGCGCTGGCGACGCTGCTCAGTACCAGCGGGCCCGAGGCCTTCGTGCCGCGCGACATCGAGCTTCCCGCGGAATCGATTTCCGCCCTGCAGACCAATCCCCGCTGGGAAGCTGCGGCGATGGTCGGCGCCAACCACGAGATCAACGCCGAACTGATCTGGCGCACCTATCCGACCGACGGGCGCGGTACCTCGCTGCAACGCTTCTGGCCATGGCTCCAACCGGATCGGAACGACATCGAAGCGATCGCGTCGTGGAATTCGCCTGGCTCGCTGTCGAGCAAGCTGGGCGGCGGAAAGAGTAATGTCGTCATCGCCATTCGCGGCGAGCTGCTGCGGCGCTATCCCAACACGCTGATCTTCGCCTGGAAGGCCGATGGTCCGGAAACGCTGAGGCGGATCACAGATACCACGCCTCGATCGGACGTGATCCGCGACGCCCAATTCCGTCAGTCGGTCGCACCGGATCTGACGCTTGCGGGCTTCGACCTGACCAAGGAGCAGTTCCGCGAGGGTTGGTTCCTGATCCTCCAGGAGCCGATCAGCGAAAGCCGCTTCGGCCTCGACGAGGTCGGCACGCCGGTCGATCGGGGGCTTTCGATAAACGGGCGCAATTGGGGCGAGCCCGGCGCTCCGGCCCCGGGCGGCCACCTCACGCCCGATTTCCTGCAAGCCTCCGCGACGTCGGCGATCATCGCGAACACGCTCCTGCAGCGGCCGGTGCGTGTCGCGATCCACAGCGACAACCTGACGCTGGCGCTCGAGGAGTAGGTCATGCCCAGCCCCGACTTCGAAGCGATCAGCAAGGCCCGCGGCGCGCTGCGCGAGCAGGAAGCGGCTCTGGCGGCGAGCGTCGAGGCAGCGCGCCGCGCCGCCGACGCGCTCGACGGGGCTAAACGGCGCAAGCTGTCGGCCGCCGAGATAGGGGCTCTGTCGCAGGCCGCCTCCGCTGCCGATAATGCCCGTCGTGATATGCTCGACGCGGTACGCGCGGCCGGTGTGCGGCTCGGCGCGGTGCTTGAACCGATTCGGCTCTCACCCGACGCGCAGCTGGCGGCCCAGGCCCGCGCGATTCCGATGGCGATGCTGCCGGTGCGCATCGAGACGCGGCTCGACGAGGACGGCAATCTGCTTGTCCGCATCTACCCGGATCAAATTCATCTCCATCGCCACGCCGAGAACATTGCGACGGCAGAGGCGGAAGCGGGTCGGGCCTATTGGCGGGCGCGCGCCGACGGCGGCGACGAAACGGCCGCCTGGCGCACGCTGGCGGGACTGACCGGCGAGGGCCGCGCCCGTTTTCTCGTCGCGCGGCTGCGCCCGGGCCCGGCCGGCGACGAGCCCGTGATCGAAACGTCCGAAGCCGCTCTGCCGCCGCGTCCCGAAGCCCGGCTACTGCCCACAGCCTGGTGCGTCACGCTGCTCGACGCCAAGGGCAACATATTGTTGCGCAAGTGGAGCGATCCGGTCGATGACCGGCTGGTCATGTCGCCGACGGGCGACCTGCTCGACAGCCTCGATACCGTGGTTGACGGTGAGCTTGCGCTCGACCCTGAAGCGCGCTGGCTCATCGATTTCAAAGAGGCGTCGGATCGCGGCATGGCGATGACGATCAAGCCGGGCGAATTCACGCCGCCGGGGCTGCCCGCTGGCATCGCCCGCCTGATCGTGGTCGGCTCGGACTGGAGCATGACGCCGGAGGCCTCTGCCGAGGCCTTTGCCGACCAGATGCTCGCGCACAGCTACGCTCAGGGTTTCGGCCTGCCGGCGCATGGCACGCCGACCAATTGCAGCAGCGCAACGATGTCGCCGCCAGCCCCGATCCACGCCGCGGCCGCGGTGGCGGAACCCGCAGCAGACAGCGACCTGCTGCGGCTCACCACGGCGCTCGGGCTGCCGCCCGAAGCACTCGGGCTCGCCGGCACTCCAGGCACCGACCGCGCCTATGAAAGCACGGTCGGGGCGGTGCACACCGCGCTGTGGGGCAGCGCTTTCGGCTTTTATCTGGGGCAGGTGATGAGCCCGCTGGTGCCTGATGCCGCGCTCGCCGACACCCGGGTACATGTGCGCGAATTCTTGCGGCCCGCGGGGCCATTGCCGACGATCCAGATCGGACGACAACCCTATGGCGTGCTGCCCGTGCTGGCGACGCCGGTACGGCTCGGGCTGATGGGCTCGCTCGGCGGTTATGAGGGACAGCTCGGCAGGCTGCTCGCCAATGCCCGCTTCCTGGTGGAAGGCTATAGCCCGGAAAAGATCGCCACCGGTGCTCTGCCGTTCCGGACGGAGGACATCCTCGCCGCGATCCCCAATCTGCACGCGGGCACGCAGCCGCCGGCGGAACGTTTGTCACAGATCCTCAAACTCGGCCCCCTCGCCCGCACCGCGCGGGTGCGTCCGACGTTCGGCGCGCCGGAACGCGAAGGTGCGAGCGAGAACACGGAAGAGCTGTCCGATCGCCATGTCGCGGTGGTGCAATTGCTGCTTTCGAATCTGACCGGCGGCACGATCGTCTCGCCCTGGACCGTGCCGCTGATTTTCCAGCTCGTCGTACCCGACAAGCGCTATCGGCTCGACCACATTCCCTGGGTATCGGCCGATCTCAACTCATCGGAAGCCGTCGCCAAGGCGGTCGCCGGCATGCGTGGCAGGATCGACGGTGCCATCGCCCATCCGGCCGACATCAAGCGGCTGCTTTCCATCGCCGCCGATGAGGCCGACACGCTGTTCGAAGGCCTGCTGCTGCTCTCGGGCGCCTACGAATATTGGGAGGCGGGCACGCGCGCTATCGCCGAGCACGTCAAGCTGCGGCCGCAGAACACTCTGATCAAGACCGCCGCTGCCGCCTCGGCGCAGCTCTCGACCACCGGTCTGGTCGGTCTCGATCCCGAGCCTGCGGGCGAACACGAGCTCGCGGTGGAATCGATCGCGCAGCTTCTGACGCTCTCCGGCCCCGCAACCGGTGACCGGCCGCTGTTCAACCACCTCGGTGACCTCCTGGTCGCCGATCCGCAGCATCCCGCGGTGCGCGACCTCCAGGCCTTTGGCGAGGCGCTGGACAGGCTCGTCGGTCGCCCAGCCCCCGAAGTCGACCAGGCGCTGCGCGGGTTGCTCGATGCCGGCTCGCACCGGCTCGACGCCTGGATCACGTCGATCGCGACGCGGCGCCTGCAAACCCAGCGGACAAACCAACCTAACGGGCTGCACCTGGGATGCTATGGCGTGGTCCACGATCTCGTGCTCGACCCCACCCACGTGTCGAGCGAGGGTTATCTGCACGTGCCCAGCGCCGATCATGCGGTGACTGCGGCGGTGCTGCGCGCCGGCCATCTCGCCAATCGCGACACCGATCCCGGCACCGATACCGACCCCGATCACGAGCCCTTCGCGGTGCAGCTCACCAGCGGACGCGTCCGTGAGGCGATGGGCATCGTCGAGGGCATGATCGCGGGCCAACCAGCAAGCGCGCTGCTGGGCTATCGGTTCGAACGCTGGCTGACCGACGACAAGCTCGCCGCACGATATATCCTGCCGCTGCGGAGGGTAAAGCCGCTGCCGTTCGACGCCGATCCGCCGAGCGGCTCGACCGAGGCGCTGCCGCCGCGCGACGTGGTGGACGGGCTGGCGCTGGCGCTGGCGTGGAAGAACGATCGCGACACTCTGACGCCCCAGATCCAGGCGGAAGAGCCGGGCCCGATCGATTCACTGGTGCCGTTCCTCCATGCGCTGATCGACCTGCACGATGCCTTCCTCGACCTTTGGGTGACCGAAGCGGCGCACCAGATGGTCCAGGGCAACGAGCCGCGGATGGCCGCGGCTATCGCGACCCTCGACCGTCAGGAACGCCCGCCCGAGCCGCGCGTCATCGCGACGCCGCGTGACGCCTGGAGCTATGCCCAGCGCGTCATCTGGTCGCTGCCCGCCGATCGGCGGGTGGAAGGATGGCCTGGGGACGTCGCCGCGGCCGCCGAGCCGGTCGCCAACGCGATGGCGGCCGAGCTGATAGGCAAACCCGACGCCTTCCAACTCTCGGCGACGGTGATCGACGCCGAGGGCACGCCTGTCGCCGGCGAGCCGGCCCGCAAAATCAAACTCGGCGACCTCGGCCTGTCACCGCTGGCGCTCCTGCGCGCGACGACACGGTCTTCAGGCGAGGGACCGAGCCCGCTCGAGCAGAGGATCGTCCGCCAGCTTGCGCTCTCCGCGCCGCTGCCTGCGGGCACCGGCCTCGAACTCGTGCGCGGCAATGCCGATGAACCGGGCACCGAGCAGCTCATGGCCGTCCTGCGCGCGGCGCGCGGCGTGTTGTTCGATCGCCCAGCCCTCGTCGCCGATTCTCTGGCGCCGCCCACGGGCCGGCTGCCTCAGGACAGTTCAGAGAGCTCGCTCAAAGATCGCGTGAAGATGCTCTTCGACTGGATCGAGGAACGGCTTGCCCAGCTCGAGCCGCTCGACGAGACGAGCGACATCGAAGCGCTGCGTTCGGCGATCGAGGCTGCCGACGCCGCTCTCCCGGTTCCCGATGCGATCCTGGCGGGGGCCGACCTGCCGGCCGCAGACCTCGCCAGTGTCGCGCGCGCCTTGCACGACAGGCTCAAGGATCTGAAGACCGGTTGGGATAGCCCGCCGGTCGATCCGAATGCGGCAGCGCGTGAAAAGGACGCAGCCCGCATCCGCCTCCTGCTCGGGCAGGATTTCCCCGTACTTCCCCCGTTCAAGGCGCCCGCACCGCTGGTCGAGGAAATCGAGGCGTCACTAGCCGATCAAGTCGCGCTTCTGGGATCGAAGGGCATCCGCGAGGTCCGGCGCTGGCGCCGGGCGATGGGCATGGTCCGCCCCAGGCTGTGGGCTTTCAACCTGGCCAGCGACGCGGCGAAAAACGGCCGCAAGACTCTCGGCCTACGCATCGCCCAATTACCGCACAAACCCGGCGCACGCTGGGCGAGCCTGCCGTTCGACAAGGACACGAACGGCAATCTGCTCCTTCCGCGCGAGGTCCAGCTCTCGCTGGCGGTCGCCGGAGAACTCGCCGGCCAGGATGAAGTTGCCGGGGTGCTCATCGATGACTGGCCCGAGGCGGTGCCCGAGCCTGCCGCCCCGACCAGCTTGACCTTCCACTATGACGCACCGGCGGCGCGCCCGCCGCAATCCATCCTGCTCGCTGTCGATGCCGGGATCGGCGAGACGGGCTGGAGCGTCGACGCGCTGGTCGCCACGGTCAATGAAGCCTTCGACCTCGCCCGCCTGCGCCTGCTGCCGCCGAACCGCATTCCCGGCCATGGCGCCTTGCTGCCGACGACCTTCCTGCCGCGCAATCTCACCGACGAGATGCCGAGCTTCGATCTCTTCGGCCTGGCCGGCAACCTGCAGGTCAGCGCCGTACTCGGAAAGCCCGACTTATGACCACGATGTTCGTCGATGCCCTTGCGATCAACGCGATCGGTCTCCAGCGGCCGCAGCCGAGCATCACCCAGTGGCAGCGGCTCGAATCTGATCCGGTCGAGCTCGACCTCGTCGCCGGGCTCGAGGCGCGCCTGGCCGACCCGCTCTGGCTGATCGGCCGCCAATGGCAGTTCGCCGAGCTCAAGGGCGAAGATGCCGGCATGCCGGTGGTGGTCGAACTTTCGGGCGAGGAAGGACGCCTCGGCTTCGACACCACGGACGGCGATTCCCATGCCTTGCCTGAACCGGCCATCGAGGCCGAAGCGGCGCTGCAGGCGATCCCTGCCATCGCCGTGAATGCTGCGGTCGATCTGCGCGAGGCGCTGCTCGACGCCCTGCCGGACGAAGATGGCGGCAAGGCATTTGCTGCGTTTCGGGACGCCTTTCCTCTGACGCTGGCGGCCAACCCCGACGACGCGGTGGGGCGAGATTTCACTGCGCTGCTCGGCGATCAAGCGCTGGACGCCGATGCCCTCGCGACTGCACTCGATGGAGCACTGGACGCGAGCGGCGTCCTGATCGATCTTCCCGCGTCGATCAACCTCTCCGGATCGCTGCGCGATACCGCGCGGCAGGCCGCCGAAGCGTGGCTCGAGGACTGGCACGCGCTGCTCGTCGAGCCGCACGGTGAATCGTCATGGAAGCCCGAACGGCTCGAATACACCACGACGATGACCGCCGCGACCAGCGACGGGACCGTGCCCATCGCCGTGCCCGAATATGCCAGTGGACGATTCGACTGGTGGGCCCTCGATGTCGGTGGCCCGCCGCAGGGGCCGCCTGCCGTCGTGCGAACGGTCGAGGCGAAGCGCATCCCCATGCCGATCCGCTTCCCCGGAATGGCCGCCGACCGCCTGTTCGAGATCGAACCCGACGGGGTCAATTTGCTCGCGGCGAATGCCGGGCCGACCGGGTTTATGACGATGTTGATGATCGAATACGCCGTCGCCGCGAGCAACGACTGGTATCAGATGCCGTTAACGCTGTCCTACGGATCGACCTTCCGCGTGAAGACGATGAACGTGCGCGATTCCTTTGGTCAGGTGACCCAGATCCCGGCCTCGGCGAGCGGCGGCGCGCATTGGGCGATGTTCGTCGCCACCGAAAGCCGCTTCGCGTCGTCCCGATCGCCCCTTTTTCTGTATCCAGCCGCGACGGCGCACGCGATCCAGGGCGAAGCCATCGAGGAGGTCGCGTTCTTCCGCGACGAGATGACCAATCTCGCCTGGGCGGTCGAACGCCGGCTCCCGGGCGTGACGCCGACCAGCTTTCGCCCTCAGCCCGAGCCATCGCTCGGCCAGCAGTTGGAGTCGCCCGAAGCACCCGACGCCGGATTGATCTATCGCCTGCAGACCCCGGTCCCGCACAACTGGTTTCCGCTGGCACCCGAGTTGGCAGACGGCACAACTGTCCTTCGCCTGCGCCCGCTCAAGCGGCTCGGCGAGCCCGCCGGTTCTGGCGATAAGCCCACCGCGGAAGTGCTGAAGCGACCCGACGGCAAGGCTCTGATCGTCGAGGAACGCGAAATCCCGCGGACTGGCATCATCGTCATGCGCAGCTTCCAATTTGCTCGCGATACGTCCGGTCGACGCCTCATTTGGTTGGGCAGGCAAAAGCTGGCATCGCGAGGTGAGGGATCGAGTAAGCTGCGGTTTGACTGGTTGGATCCGGCAAGCGTATGATTGAAAAACGTGTTGGTGTGGAAAGACGGACATATAGGCGCGCAGGCGGACGAAAAACCGCTCTTAATCAGCGGGTCCTTGGTTCGAGCCCAAGTGCGTCCACCATTCTCCCAAACAATATCAATCACTTACAGAGAAAAAGCGGTCGGCGTAAGTGCTTAGAACCGGGCTAGGTAACAGCCTAGGTAACAGTCTCCCACAATATTTTTTCCGTCCTGCACTCTCAGAAGTTGTGAGCTTTGAGACAGGGCGCTGGCAATGGCGCGTGGGCCTTTAAAGATAGCGTTCGGCTTTCCGAGTTTGTCTTAAATGGTCGCCCTTATCTGCGGATTCGTCGACAGCCTTGAAGGGGCTGCTTTTACCGGCCGAGCCTTAGAATCTTCCAGGCGGCTTACGGCCCAAAGTCCGGCCGAAAATCGGTCTGACGGCAACGCGCCCACATCTCGGTCGTTCAGCCTGGGTAGGCCCGATCCCGAAACCTGCCATTCGTCACTCAGGTCTGAGTGCCGATCGGAACGACCGGCATGGGACAAAACGGTCTTTCAAACCAGCAGTCCAGAGGGGCGGCTTCAGCCGAGAGCAGCCATTGCCGGGGGCAACGCGCGCATGTAATACCGCATAGCGATGCTTCCAGATGTTTTAACAAATGTTCGATGGAGCGCGTCCTGAAAATCCGGCATCTGATCAAGGCCGTTCTCGCATTCTTCCCCGGCGTCGCGCAGGCCGACGTGCTGGAAGACCGGCTGTCGATTGCGGATCGCGGTCCGGACGGGCGGCCGCTATTGACACGCTGCGCCAGAACGCCGCTCCCGATTACATAGCGTCATATGCTGCCTGGATTGAATGCCACCGCCGCGATGACCATCGCGGCGGTGGCATTTCGTCTCAAGCGCGGTCGAGTTGGAGCTGGCCGTTCATGCGGATCGGCCGGGCCATGTTGAAGTAGTTGGGAGAGGTCTGCATCACCGTGCGGTGGATCGCCTCGAACTGTTCGGGCGTGCCGTTGCCCCCGATCCGTACGATATAGTCGATCGCTTCGTAACCGGGGGCTACCGTGTCGTCGAGGCCGAGGAAACCGCGCAGGTCAAGCTGGCCGGTGGTCTCGATCTCGAGCCTCTCCAGCGTGATCCCGTTCAACGCCGCGCCGGCGACATAGCCCACGGTCATACAGGCGTTCACCGCAGCCATCAGCAGTTCCTGCGGATTGGGCGCGCTGTTGCTGCCCAAGAGCTCGAGCGGCTCATCGGCAACGATCTCGAAATCCCGGGCGATCTGCTCGCCGGCCAGCTCATAGCCCTTCACCGTCGTGCGACTGCCGGTCTGGCCCGTCCAGCGGGTCGACACCGCAAAGCGCACCAGCGCCTTAGACGTGTCGTTCTGGATCGCGGCTACGACGTCATTGACGGCG
>Ga0207641_10002447_pt1 | contig 17152 bp, 9 predicted proteins | sample KBSSwiS62_FD_184306 | JGI IMG/M metagenome (GOLD analysis project Ga0207641, IMG submission 184306) | Switchgrass rhizosphere microbial communities from Kellogg Biological Station, Michigan, USA - KBS Switchgrass S6-2 (SPAdes) (version 2) | ecosystem: Host-associated > Plants > Roots >... | reverse complement strand
TACCGCTGAAAAAATCTTATTTTTCAACCACTTACAGCCGACCTTGTCGGTGAGACTCTGGCATTTCAGATGCTCGCAGCGTACTAGTTCAACGGTACTAAAAGGCGCTCAGTGGCGAGTCAACTTCTTAAGACACAAAAATTGGTGCCCACCTCTCAACAGCGGCAAGCCCCCCGCATCCGCATCCAGATCCCGGTATTTCTTCGGGGCACTGATGCTTTGGGAACAGGCTTCATCGAGTTGACCAAGACGCTCAATATCAGCTCCACAGGCGCCTGCATCGCCTCTTCGCATCTTCTTCAATTAGAACAGCTTATCCAGCTGACCATCCCGACGCCTTCGCCTTCGACTGATTTAGTTCCTCACGAAACCCCACCCATCTCCGCCCGGGTACGTAGGCAGGAATCGGCCGGCGAACTGCGTCTGTTTGGCCTCGAATTTCTCAAACCACTGTCCTGAATTTTGCTTTTTGTTCGGTTACTCAGGTTCTGGCACTACCCGCTCCTACATCGTTTTTTGAACGTACGTGTTTCGCCCTTTTGTGCTATGGTTCTGCGCACTGTAAACGTAGTTTTTGAGAGCTAGCGTCCCTCTGTTCCAGTGGTACTTTGCTTGCTCTCTTCTCTAGCCTGGTATCATTTCGCCCCTCTCCCCGCGGGGACATCCAATGAGGTAAGGTCCACACCGGTGACACCCAGCTCCGGCGCTTCGGTACCCGCGCCTATGCGTCCTAACGACGCGTACTTTGATTTGTTGATCGAAACGCTCGAGGGTCTCGAGCCGACTGCGCGTGCGCAGTTTCTGCAACGATTTTTTCAATCCCTCTCGCACATCGAGGTCCCGGAAAACCAGGTGGTCAGCGTTTGGGAAGAAGTGCTCGCGCGTCGCGCGCAACTCTCCGAGCGCTCGGAATCACTCGTTTCTTTTCAGACCGCGCTCGTGGACGTCTTATCAGCTAGCGGCAGATTTCGCCTGCCCGTTGTGCTCGAATACGAAGAGCTCAAGAAGCTTCAGCGCAATGCCGTCACCGATCCGCTGACCGGCCTCCACAACAGACGCTTGTTCGACGAGACTTTGGAAAAAGAATTAAATCGTGCGCGCCGGTATGCGCACCCTCTCAGTCTGGTCACGCTGGATTTGCACCGCTTTAAGGAAGTGAACGACAAGCACGGCCACCCGCGCGGCGACGAAGTTCTTCATGCAGCGGCGACCACTCTTCGAAAGACGCTCCGCACATCGGACTCCGCTTTTCGCACCGGTGGCGACGAATTTGCGCTGATCCTGCCGCAGACCGAGTCGGCGCAGGCTTCGGCGCTCAGCCGCCGCATCGGCATTGTGTTTTCCGAAATTCTCCGGCCATTGAACCTGACCATCAGCGTGAGCATGGACCATGGCGTCGCCACCTACCCGCAAGATGCCGATCAGCGCGACCAGTTGATTCGCATCGCCGACGAACGCCTTTACCATTTCAAGCATCGCAGCCGCGACGAGGCAGTTGCGGAACGTTCCGCCGCATCAACTTCTGCGACGCCAACCGCGCCCGTTCCGGCCCCTCAAACGCCCGATTCCGTTGAGACTACTCCAGCTTCGCATTCCGCCCTTGCCGCAGAACCGCCGGCGCCAACTCCCGTAGAGATTGCCGCTTCGCCTGCGACTTCTCCACCTGCGGCGCCCCCTTCGCCTCTGCAAACTTCGCGGCCCTCGTTCCCACTCGCTCCCGAAGAGGCTCGCATTTACGCTGTCCCCCGCAAAGCTGAACGCGTTTCGATGTCCGGCACAAACGCTTACGCTGTTCTGGCCGATCCGTCTGTCCAGCGCGCTCGCGTAGTCGACCTCGGCTTTGGCGGCGTCGCGCTGGACTTCCCTTCCACCGAAAATGTTCCGGAAACACTGCTCGCAGTGCTCCACGTCCCCATTCTTCCGCCCGTCCGCGTTAGCTTGAAGCGCCTCTGGACCAGGCAACTCAGCGAAGACACGATCCGCGTCGGCTGCTGTTTCATCTCCTGATCCGATTTCTCCGCGAACTCCTCCCTACCTGCTCCAACGGGCAGGCGCACAACCTGGCCTAGGTCTGTACCTTGACCTAATTGCCAGTTCTTTTCGACGTCCTTACAGTCGTTGCATGCGTAGGCTGTCCCCTCAGCCGCCACCCCGCGGCCTTTCGCTGTACTCAGCGTGTTTCTTCAATCTTTTTCTATTGGCTTGCACCATAACGCTTTGTCAGTTTTCCGCCGGATGCGCTTCGGTTTCGGCAGGCAAGGAATCTCCCGTCGCCAAAATTTCGATCGTTCCGGCCAGGGTGGACTTCAAGGAAGTCGTAGTCGGCCAGAAAAATTCTCAAACCCTGCAAATTTCCAATACCAGCAACGAACCAGTCAGCTTTGAAGCACTGCACGTTTCAGGATCGGGATTCACGCTCTCTCCGGTCAAAACTCCCTTAACGCTCCCTTCGGGAAAGTCCCTCAGGGTCACCTTGGTCTTCTCGCCCAGCAAAGCGTCAGTAGCTTCTGGCTCCCTGGCACTCTCCAGTTCTGATCTGGAAGCGCCGGTCAGTATTCCTCTCGCTGGCTCCGGTGAAAAGGCCGCTCCCCAGTTGCAATCACATCCGTCCTCTTTGAACTTCGGCGCTGTTGCCGTCCGCACCACTTCCACTCAGACGGTAAATATCAAAAATACCGGAAACGTTCCCCTCACGATCAATTCGGCAGCCCTCTCGCATTCCGCGTTCTCCACCACCGGCCTCTCCTCTGGCGTCTCGCTTGCTCCCGGCCAAACTTTGGAATTCAAACTCGCGTTTCGACCCACTGGCAGCGGAAGTGTCTCGGGCACATTGTCCATCGGCAGCTCCACTCTGTCCTCGCCCGTAAAGTTGGCGCTCTCCGGCTCAGGCACTACGGCCAGCAGCACAACCTCCACTCCTGCGGCTGGCACCGCTCACTCCGTTTCCCTGACCTGGAGCCCTAGCCCCAGTCCAATCGTCGGCTACCATGTCTATCGAGGTACTTTTTCCGGGGGCCCGTACTCTCGCATAACCCCCTACACTACCGGCAGCCCCGATTTCAGCGACACCACCGTTGTCTTGGCCGGCCGCTACTATTACGTGGTCACGGCTTTGAACTCCGCCGGCGAAGAGAGCGCTTTCTCCAACGAAGCCGCGCTTGACTTAGCTAATCCCTAGAACCCAATCAATCACGGCTGCGCCCTCGTTTTGCAGAATCGCGAATTCACGCTATAATTAGGAGTTCCTTGCGACCTAGCGACGCCGCTGTAGGCTGCTCCCGCAGCCGAGCCGCGCAGACCGGCCGCAAACGATTGGAGAATCATGAAGCCCGGTATTCATCCCGACTATCATCCCGTTACCGTCCACTGCGCCTGTGGCAACAACTTCCAGACCCGCTCCACAATCAAGGGCGAACGTCTGAACGTCGAAATCTGCTCCAACTGCCACCCATTTTTCACCGGCAAGCAGAAGCTCATCGACACCGCTGGCCGCGTCGAGCGCTTCACCAAGAAGTACGCCGATGCCGCCGCGAAAACCGCAGCCGCAAAGAAGTAACCTTCGAACCACACAATACGAGTCGAAATTCGAAGCTCTAAACCCATGCGCCCGACTTGTACCGCCGGCCGAAATTTCTAGTTTCGTGTTTAAAACTTCGTTTGCGCGTTCCACCCATGTAAAATCACTCTCCACCGTGGCCACACAATCGCGCATGTTCCGTTCGGAGAATCCCGGCGAACTCGTTGAGTCTGCTCCTCCGCGCGTCACTCTCCGCAACGCCTTCGCGCATCCCTTTGACTCCGCCATTGCCGCCGCCCGTACCTGCTACTCACCGCGTCTCATCGGCCCGGAAGAAATTACCGAAAAACAACGCCTCAACATTGGCGCCGGCACTTTCTTCAGCGGCCACCACACCGTCTACCAGCACGCACATTTCGAATTCGGCCTGGAAAATGTCAGCCGCCAATTCGTCTGGTCCTTCCTTCACGCCCATCCTTTTTACAATTCCGAACAGCAATCCCAGCGCTACGTCCGCATGGATCGCCTGCAGGCCTACGTCCCGCCGGTCTCTCTCTTCTTCGACGCCGAATCCCGCCTCATCTACGAACGCGCTATCGCTCGTGCCTGGTCGTACTATCGCGAACTCTCTTCACTTTTGCTCCCCGACGCCCGCGAAATTCTCCAGGACATTTGGCATGTCGGCCCCATGTCCCATCCCAAGCGCATCCAGAAAATCGAGCGCTCCGCGGAAAAACGCTCCATCGAAATCGCTCGCTACGTTCTGCCCGTCGCCGCTTTCACCGCGATGGTCCATACCGTTTCCGGCATCGTCCTCCATCGACTCTGGCGCATGTGCGCTGCTTCCGACACGCCCAGCGAAGCCCGCGCCGTTATCGGCGACATGGTTGCTCACGTCAAAAATATCGACGCGCAATTTTTCGATCGTTTTGGAATTGAACCGCTCGATGAACTTCCCGAATGGCGTGCGACCGCTAGCGGCGGCGCCCAAAATTCTTTGACAAACGGCGACGGCTTCGCCAAAGAATTCGACGCCCAACTCAACGGCCGTACCGCCAAGCTTCTCGACTATTCCGCCAAAGCCCCCGCCGTGGTTGCCTCGTCCTATCGTGCGGTCCTCGGCCTCTCCGCCGCTGAATGCCCCGACGCCGAAGCCATTGATCGTCTCCTCAATCCCGCACGCAATCTCTACCGCCTCGAAACCCTCAACGTCGGCGTTCACGCGCCTATGATGCGCGCACTGCAGCACGCCAATTACACCTTCGCTAAAAAAATCAGCCATACCGCCGATAGCCAGGATCAGCGCCACCGCATGATCCCCGGCTCGCGCCCGCTGCTCACCCTCGCAGACACCCGCGAGCCCGACTACATCACTCCGGCTCTACTCAAAAATAATCCGCGCGCCAAGGAAGCCTACGACCGCGCCATGCAAGACGCCTGGCACTCCAAAAATCAGCTACTCGAACGCGGTGTCCCTCTCGAAATAGCGCTCTATCTTCTCCCCAACGCCAAATCCATTCGCCTGGTCGAAACCGGTTCGCTCCTCCATCTACTCCACAAATGGACCATGCGTACCTGCTTCAACGCGCAGGAAGAAATCTACCAATCGTCGCTCGACGAAATCGCTCAGCTCCGCGAAGTCCATCCCCAATTCACTAAACACATCGGCCCGCCCTGCCACCTCCGCGCCGGCGTCACCACTCCCATCTGTACTGAAGGCTCGCACTTTTGCGGCGTCAAAGTCTGGCTCGATTTTCCCGGCGTCACCCGCCGCATCTGACTGCGGCGGCCACCTTCAGGTGGCCATTCTTGCAACCCGACCACGCACCATTTCGTCTAAGCTGTAGTCATTCGCTTCGCGGTAACCACGCCGCTTGCCGGCTTGGCACGCAGATTCGGGAGCCGCTTATGAAAATACTCCTGGCCGTCCTGCTCCTGGTTCAGCCAGTATTCGCCTTCTCCACTCCCCTCTCCGAAGAGGCCATCCGCGAAGCCTACTTCCTCGGCCAGCGCCGTGACGAATCGACGGCCGCCTTTCTCTCCAAATACATTCACGAACTCCCGCCGCCCAGCTACGGCCCGCACATCCTCTCCATCATCACCTACACGCCCTTCGCGCAAGCCGTTCTCGACTCCAGCCGCCACACCGCCAACTACAGCGCGCAGCAGGCCCAGCTCGATCACCGTCACGTCACCGAAATCGTTCAGATCCTCGTAGCCATCCGTTTTACCGATTCCTACGGCCCCACGCTGATCGATCCCAATCCGTCCAGCGGCCGCAACGCCCAGATGATTCCTCGCTCTTCCGATTTCTGGCGCGATTTCAATGTCGCTGTTTTCTCCGACGACAAGTCTCTCGAGCCCACCTCTTACGACGGTCATCCCGATTATTACTGCAATGAAGGCGGCTGCTACCTCATCGGCGCCACCATCCAAGTCGAGTTCCCCGCCGAGTCCTTCCCCTCGCAAAACATCACCGTCCAAGTCGACCCGCCCGACGCCGACGGAGTCGCCGCCGACTTCGACCTCGGCCTTTTGCGCTGAAAGTAGCAGCGGCTTGTCGACCTCAGGTGAGCTTTATGCCGCTGCTCATCTGCCTTCGCCACGACCTGTCCTTTCGGGCCACTCTTAACGCTGTTCCCTCTTAATAAATGTCCGTTTGCCCACCTTCACGGCCTTTCTCTGCTCGCACTCGCAATTTTTGCTTACACTGCACTTAAGCCTCGCATCGTTCTCGGTGCAGGACAGGTACCCACGTGCGATTCTTAATTCGCTCGCCGCTACTCCTCGCCGCATTCCTAGCCTGCGCCGTCGTGCTCGTGTCTCCTCATCACTTGCAGGCCCAATCGCCGCCGGTCCCCGCCACCCACGACGATCCCAATGCGTACGACGAAGAAGATGAAACTCCAGGCGCCGCCTCATTTCTCGGCGTGTCTTTCGCTCTCGACGCATCCGGCCATGCCACCGCCCAAGCTTCATTCAATTTGTCCGACACCGAGGATCCCCCCACCGCCGAAATCAAGTCGGCTCTCCGATCAGCCATCGGTTGCACACTTCAAGACTCCACCCGCTCCCGCGAGGCGCGCTATTTTTATTCCGGTTCCTGCAGTCCACCGTTAACCACAACCGCCCTTCTTCACCAGGGCGCCATCTCTACGCTACCGCTGCAAAATTTCGCCAATGCGCATCACATCAACACCTTCACAGTGGAAATTCGTCTCCCCGAATGCGAAGTCCTCGAAACAATTCCCTCCACCGATCGCAGCGTCTTCAATTCGCCTCTGGTTCCCGCGTCCATCGCTCGACATTTCAACTCCACCTTCTTTTTTGCCTCCTCGCCGCGGCAACCTCTGCCCGCGGAAATCGTCTTCCGTTACGGCTACGCTCCCGTCAACGTCCAGCGCAGCTCGCTCATCCTCGTCGCGATACTCCTTCTCCCGCTGGTTCTTCTCGTCTGGCTCAGCCGAAAAGCGCTTTCCGCCGATGTTGCCGACAAAGCCGTCGTCTGGTTCAGCTATATGCGCTCGCTCGCCTGGATCCTCAACGGCTCCCTCGTCGCCTGGTGGGTCGCACTCGACTCCCTGCATGCCGAAGCTCTCTTGCGCTTCCTCTTCTCAGACTCGCGGGTTGCCTCGCTTCTCGATCATCCAGTATTTCGCCAGGCTCTCGGCTGGCTCCCGCCCGCCATCCTGTGGCTCCTCTGTTACCGCATCTCCCAGCCCGTCCAGCAAAAACTCCGCGGCCTCGCCTGGACTAAGCGCGAACTCACCGTTCAAGCCTTCTACTCCATGCTCGCCGCACTCTTTCCGCTGGCCATGTTCCTCACCGGCCTCAGCTTGATGACCTCGGGAACCGTCACCTCCGCCTTTTATTGGTGGATCGCCGCTCTCCTTCTCAGAGTCATCGCCATGCAAGCCCTTCTAAAACACACCGGCATGCAGCCTCAAGCGCTTTCCATCGGCGACCTCCGCGACCGCGCTTTCGCTTTCGCAGACCACCTCGGCGTCAAGCTGCAACAGGTCTATCTCATTCCTTCCGGCAAAGGCCAGATGGCCAACGCCTTTGCCCGCACCGGCAACACCATCGCTTTCACTGACTATCTCCTTAAGCGCATGAACCAGCGCGAAGTGGATTTCGTTCTCGCGCACGAACTCACTCACCTTCGCCTCAAGCACCCCATCAAGCTTGGCCAGGTTCACCTCATCTCCTGGGTGGTCGCCGTTACATTCCTCATCACCTTCAGCGAGTTCTTCCGCAATGGCGTCGCCGCCCGCTACGTTCTCGTCTTTATCATTCTCTCCATCGTTCCTTTTTTCTGGTCCCGCCGTTTCGAGTATTCCGCCGATGCTGGAGCGGTCGCCTTAACAGGAGATCCGGGCGCGGCCATCTCCGCTCTCTTCAAACTTTCCGAACTGAATATGATGCCCACCCAGTGGAGCCACTGGCGCGAAAAATGGCTCACTCACCCTTCAACTCTTCGCCGAGCCAACGCGATTGCCGGCCAGGCGGGCATTCCTCTACAGCAAGTCCCGCAGATCGCCCTGCAAGGCTCCGCAGAAGCTCCCGCCTACGCGATCCCCGCTACCGCCGCCCCCGGAGCCAAACTCCATTCCTCGCAACGCACCCGCGCCATTGCTCTTAAACTCAGCTTCGCTCTCATCGCACTTTTTGCATTCATCCCTTCGCTTTTCTCTCTCGCCGCGGTTCATTCCGCTGCGACCATGCGCTGGACGCTTTTCGCCGCCGCCCCGTGGGCCGCTCTTGCCGCTTTCCTGCTCCTCTCCAATTATTCCGTCCGCCTCACTCGCGGCAACATCGTTCCGTCCCTCAAGCAAAAATTCGCCGATCAGGGCATTCAGGCGGATTCTTGGAACGGCGTCTTCGTCAACTTCTCCCCGGCCGCCATGCCACTTCTCTACGATGGCAACGGCACCTGGGACATCGGCTATCTCTTTCTCGGCTCCGACCGCCTCTGTTACTGGGGCGAAGAAACGCGCTTTGCTCTTCATCACAACCAGATCACCGCCATTCATCTAGGCAATGGAATTCCTTCGCTCCTTCCTTCGAAGCGGATTTATGTTGCCTGGAAAGATGACGATCGCGGTTCCTGCGGCGTGTTCAATATTTCCTGCGGCAATGCGGATTCAACGCTTCACGCCAGCCACTTGACTGCGGACTTTGCTCAGCGCCTGGAGACGTGGTGGAAAGCTTCATTCGCTGCGGCAACTCCGCTCCCAGCTGAACTGGCCAACCTGACTTCGCCCCAGGTCCGCGCCATCACCAGCCAAAACCTGCGCGCGCAGTGGAACTTTCGCAGGGTAACCAACGAATTGATCTGGACTGCCCTCTTTACCGCGGTCGCTGCCACTCTGTGTGGTCTGCCTTTTCATCTCACGGAATTTTTCATCAGTCTTTTGAATCCGGCGCTCTACTCAAATATTGCCCTGCAAAATCATGTTTCCTCGTCCGGCGCAGGCTGGTTCGCCGTAGCCATGGCCGTGCTGGTCCGCTTCCTCACCATGCTTCCCGTTCTTCGTTACCACGAAACACCGCAACTCGTCGCCCAAGCTCCCACAACAACTCCAGCCGCCCCGCCCCCTCCTGCTTCTCATCCGCCCAGCACAAACCCAGCCGACCAAGATAGCGTCTCCACTGTCTGAATCGTTCGTGCCGTGGGCAGTGCCACATCCGGAAACGTTCCGGCACGCAGAGGTTAAGTCTCGTCTGGAACCAGGCAACCTTCTCCGGGGTCTCATCTTCTATGGCTTTCAGTGAATGGCCCCATGGACTCCTTTTTAAAGGACGCAACGATGCGCACTGTTCTAGCCGGCTCGGTGCCGGGCACCTTTGCTTTGACTCTGCTAACTTCTTTGGATTCTGCACTTACGCGGCGTGCGCCGTCTGAACTCTTTAGAATCAGCACTTACGAAAACCTGCTCCCGCAAGTCCTTTAGATTCTGCCGTTGCAAAAAATGGTGTGGGGGCGGGGTAAACAGACAACTACCCGAATCGGCGCTATCCGCCGACGCTCCCGCTTCATCTCCCATCCTGAGCTTACGGCGATTTGCAGAAATCCAAAATGGCGTTACCATGAAGCTCTGAAAATCACCGAAAAGCCGGAGGGTTTCGTGATCGCCATCGAAAACGTATCTACAGGTCCATCCCAATCTGGCAAATCCCAGTCCGGAAATTCTCAGTCCGGTAATTCTCGCCGCGATTTTCTGCGCGGCGTGGTGAGTGCGGGAGCCTTCGTCCTCGCCGCTCGCTATCTCCCCGCAGAAACTCTGTCCGCTCGTGCAGCGGCCGGCATGCCCAACGGCGTTGCCAACAACGCTCTCAAAGGTCCGCTCTCGCCCAGCGTCTACCTCGCGATTGACACCGACGGCACCGTCTACACCATCGCGCACCGTTCCGAAATGGGCAGCGGCAGCAAGACCGCTCTGCCGCGCATCATCGCCGATGAACTCGACGCGGACTGGAATCGCGTTAAAATCGTTCAAGCCGTTGGTGACGAAAAGTACGGCGACCAGGACACCGACGGTTCTCACTCCGTTCGCGGATCTTTCGACACGCTGCGCGAAACCGGAGCCGCGGCTCGCTTGATGCTGGTCCGCGCCGCTGCGCAGAAGTGGAACGTGCCAGAATCCGAATGCTCCACCGGCCTCCACGAAGTGCTGCACAAAACTACCGGCAAAAAAGCCGGCTACTCCGAACTGGTCACCGCGGCGGCGAAACTTGAAGTTCCGAAAAAAGAAGACCTCAAGCTCAAGCCGCGGAGTCAGTGGCGCTATATGGGCAAAGGCGTTGGGAGCTACGACTTGAAAGATATGGTCTGCGGCAAAGCCATCTACGGAATCGACGCCCGCATGGACGGCATGCTCTTCGCCAACTTGGCCCATCCTCCCGTTCTCGGCGGCGCGGTAAAATCCGTGGACGACAAAGACGCACTCGCGGTTCCCGGCGTAAAACAAACGGCGACGATTGATCCGTTCAAGCCGCCGATTTTGTTTCAGGCGCATGGTGGTGTCGCCGTTCTTGCCGACAACACCTGGGCCGCAATTCAGGGAAAAAAGAAACTGAAAATCGAATGGACCGACAGCGAGCACAAATCCTACAACTCCGAACCGTACAAAGCGGAACTGCAGGCGACGTGCCGCAAGCCGTGCAAAGTAGTGCGCGAAATCGGCAACGTGGACGAAGCGTTTGCCAAAGGCGGAAAAGTTATCGAAGCCGAATACTACGCGCCCATGCTGGCGCACGCTTCCATGGAGCCGCCCGCCGCTCTGGCTTCTTACAAAGACGGCAAAGTCGATGTCTGGGCGGCGACCCAGAATCCGCAAGGCACTCGCGAAGCAGTTGCTTCAGCTGTCGGTGCGAAAAAGGAAGACGTCACCGTTAACGTAACGCTGCTCGGCGGTGGCTTTGGCCGCAAATCCTTTCCGGACTACGCTTCTGAAGCGGCCATTCTCTCCAAGAAAACCGGTAAACCCGTGAAAGTGGTCTGGAGCCGCGAAGACGACATTCAGTTCGACACCTTCCATAGTGTCGCCGCGATGTATTTGAAAGCTTCACTCGGACCCGACGGCAAACCGGCGGCCTGGCTCCAGCGCAGCACCTTTCCGCCGATCGCTTCCACGTTTGACGCCAGCGCCCTGACCGCCGACGCCGGGGAAATCGGCCTCGGTTGGAGTGATCTGCCTTTCGCCATTCCGAACCATCGCGCGGAGAACGGCGAAGCCAAAGCCCACGTACGTATCGGCTGGCTGCGCAGCGTCTGCAATGTCTTTCACGGTTTTGCGGAACATTCTTTTGCCGACGAACTCGCACACGCCGCTGGCAAAGATCCGCGCGAATACGTCCTCGCGCTGCTCGGGCCCAACCGCATCATTCCGAAGTCAGAATTGGCGAAGGATTACACCAACTACGACGGCGACTACGAAAAATATCCCATCGATACCGCGCGTTTCCGCCGCGTCCTCGAAATCGCCACCGAAAAAGCCGGCTGGGGCAAAAGGAAAAATGGCAGCGGTTTCGGCATGGGCCTGGCCATTCACCGCAGCTTCCTGACTTACGTCGCCACCGTCGTGCAGGTGGAAATGGGCAAGGACGGTAAAGTAAAAATCGGCCGCGTGGACACCGCCGTGGATGCCGGTACCATCGTCAATCCTGAAATGGCCCTGCAGCAATTTGAAGGCGCGGCCACATTCAGCACTAGCCTTGCGTTTTTTGGAGAAATCACCGCGAAAGACGGAGTGATCCAGCAAACTAATTTCGACACGTATCCGATGGCGCGCATGAACGCCTCTCCGCGCGAAACCTACGTGCATCTGGTTCCCAGCGAAGCCCCGCCGGCCGGTATTGGCGAACCTGGCGTTCCGCCCTTCACTCCGGCGCTCTGCAACGCGATTTTTGCTGCCACGGGCAAGCGCGTTCGCGAGCTACCCCTCAGTAAGCTCGGCCTGGCCTGACCCGTTTTTGATTTTGATTCGATTGCGTCAATGGCCGGCTACTGATATCGGTCTGCCACTACGTAACCAATTGAATCAATGCCGCCACGGATCGCCCTTCCTGCGATTTGTCCTGGAATAAAATATAAGGACTTCTCTTTCCAGGGCACAAATGACGTCGCGCCGCTATTTTTTGTTCGCTGCCGTTGCCCTTCTCGCCGCTCACGCAGTTGTTCTGAAGTGGCTCGGCGACGCTTGGCCCGGCCCGCTCCTCTCGGACACCGTCCAACTCCTGATGGGCGTGGTTGTGTTTTGCGCTTCGCTGCTGGCTATGCAGCGCTCGCGAACATTGGGCCGGCTCTTCTGGAAACTCACCGCAATCGCGGTTCTTCTGTGGTGCACCGGCCAGACCCTGGGCGCCTACTACGGAAGCTACTTGAACCTGCCCACTCGCAGTCTCTGGTTCGTGGACATTTTTTATGTGGCGTGGCCGGCACCGCTGGTGATGTGCCTCTTTCTGGACAGCGAAGAAGAGCCAGAAGGTGCGAATCGGCGCAGGCTTCTAGACTTCGGCCAAGTGGCCATTGTCTTCGTGTTGCTGTTCTTCTATTTCGCCGCGCTGTCCGCGCAGAATTCCACCTGGTCCACCTACGGGCTTTCCGCGGCAACCGACGCCTTGATGACCGCCGCGTTTCTAGCGCGAGCATTTTCGATGCGCGAAGAGCCTGAAAGAAAACTGTTTCTTGGAATCGGGCTTTTCCGGGCCGTGGCGCTTCTGACCGATGTGTATTTCCTGGCTGGCCTTCCCGAATATGTGAATGGTGCGTGGTTTGATTTGGTCTGGAGTGCGCCTTGGTTGATTCCGTTGATCACGGCAATTTCCTGGACCGATATCGAGCAAGTACAACCAGGAGCGTTGCGGGCGAGCCGGCGGCGGCCAAGAATGCTGCTGACGCATATTCTCCCGCTGATTTTTCCTGTGCTGGTCGTGGTGATGGCCGCGAGTGTTGCGCCCACGCAGCTGAAAATTGCGGCGCTGGCCGTGCTGCTTTCATTAGGCACATCTTACGCGCGACTCCTGCTGACACACGACGCGTTGCGACGCAGCGCAGAAGCGCTTCGCGACCAGCACGAACTGTTGAATGCGATTATCGAGGGCACGACTGCGGCCACGTATGTAAAAGATCTGCAGGGCCGCTACCTGCTGATGAACTCCGCAGGCGCTGCGCTGATGGGCAAGGACCTGAACGAAATTATTGGAAAAGACGATTTGGCGTTGTTCTCCGACGAATCGGCGCGCGAGATCATTGCCCGGGATCGTGAAATCCTGCAATCGGGCGTGGTTCAAACCTACGAGGAAGAAGTTACCGGCGGAAACCTTACGAGAACATTTCTTTCCACCAAAGGCCCGCTCCGCGATGCGAAAGGACATATAGCGGGAGTGGTTGGCAACTCCCTTGATATCACAGAGCGGTATCGCGCGATCGAGGCGTTGGCGGAGAGTGAGGAACGTTTCCGAACGATTTTTGATGGCTCACCAATCGGAATGGCGGTGATCGGCACGAATGGCGGCATCGTGGCGTCGAATTCGGCTTGCCGCCAGATGCTCAACCTCAAAGAAGACGACTTGATGGGAGTGGCAATTTTTGATGAGCTGACGCATCCGGACGACCGGGCGGCTGATGCTGCGCGATTTCAGCAGCTGATTCGCGGCGAAATCGAATATGACCGGCGCGAAAAGCGCTACATTCTACGGGATGGACGGCGGGTTTTTGCGGATCTCCATCTGTATCTGGTGCGAGACAAAAGAGGCGCAGCGCGTTACCTGATTGGCATCTCAGTCGACATCTCGGAGCGCAAATCGCTGGAAACGCAGCTGCGACAAGCGCAGCGCATGGAAACGATCGGGCGGCTGGCGGGAGGAGTGGCGCACGACTTTAATAACCTGCTGATGGTGATCAAGGGCTACTGCGAATTGCTGCTCAATCGCGAAAACACTGGCGATGGATTGCAGCAACTGGAACGGATCAGCAAAGCCGCAGATCAAGCCGCTTCGCTAACGCAGCAATTGCTGGCATTCGGCAGAAAGCAGGTGCTGCAGCCCAAAGTGTTTAACCTGAACACGCTGGTGTGGAACGCGGAGAAAATGCTGCGCCGGCTGATCAGCGAAGACGTGGAGATGGTGACGGCGACTGCGAAAAATCTCGGCGCGATCAAAGCAGATCCCGGACAGATTGACCAGGTGATTCTAAATCTGGTGATCAACGCGCGCGACGCAATGCCCAAAGGTGGGACGCTCACGCTGGAGACCGCGAACGTAGAGTTAGACGAGTCTTATGCGCAGGGCCATTTGGGTGCCGTGCCGGGAAGCTACGTAATGCTGGCAGTTACCGACAACGGGCTGGGAATGGACGACGAAACACAGGCGCATATTTTCGAACCGTTCTTCACGACCAAGGAGCTGGGAAAGGGCACCGGCCTGGGACTCTCCATGGTGTACGGGATCGTGAAGCAAAGCGGCGGATACATATGGGTACACAGCGCGCCAGGAAAAGGAAGCAGCTTCCGAGTGTATCTGCCGCGCGTCTTTGAAAACGAGCAAGAAATTGCGTCGCCTTTTCCAGCAGCGCAGAGCCTGACCGGGAAAGAGACGATTCTGCTGGTGGAAGACGATCCTTTGGTGCGCGGACTAGCCTTGGAGATTCTGAAGTCCCGCGGCTATTCGGTTTTGGTGGCGGAACGCCCCGACGCGGCGTTGGAAATTTGCCGGCTGCACGCGGGCAAGATCAACCTGGTTTTGACCGACGTGATTATGCCGGGCATGAACGGAAGAGAAATGGCGGACGAGATCCTGACCATGCGGCCCGAAGTGGGCGTACTGTTCATGTCGGGTTACACCGATACGGCCGTGATGCGCAACGGAAACGGCGGAAAGCTCACTTCCTTTTTGCAGAAGCCCTTCAGTCCCACGGTTCTCGGGCGAAAAGTCCGAGAGATGCTGGACCAAATGGAAGGCGTGCCGCAAAGCCGGCAATAGATCAGGCGGGATTGCCTATGCGTGTTGCCAGGCCAGAAGGCTTGCGCGATTGCAGGGAAGCCACGATACTTGGCGCGTGAAAAGCCGCATTCTTTTTCTAATGGCATGCGTTGGATTTGTCGTTTCGCCGCTAGGGGCGCAACGCCGTCCCGTATTGCCACAGATTGATCTCCCTCATCCTTATTACTACCGCGAATTGTATTTGCCGCAGCTAACCAGCGGGCCGAGTAGCGTGGCGTGGGCACCCGACTCGAAAGAAGTGGTGTACTCCATGGCCGGATCTCTGTGGCGGCAGAAACTCGATTCGAAAGAAGCGATTCAGCTGACCGATGGTGCTGGATACGACTATCAGCCGGACTGGTCGCCGGACGGCAAGAGCATCGTCTATGTGACGTATCAGAAAGACGCGATGGAATTGTGGATGCTGGATGTGGCGAGCGGGAAGACGATGCAGTTGACGAGCGGCGGAGCAGTGAACGTGGAGCCACGATGGTCGCCGGATGGGAAACGGATTGTGTTTGTGTCCACTTCGTTTAACAAACGGTTCCATATTTTCCGAGCGGATGTGAAGGACAGAAAGCTGGAGAATGTGCTGCGGCTGACGGGCGAAACGAAGAGCGACTTGCCGCGGTATTACTATAGTGCGTACGACATGGAAATCAATCCCGTGTGGATGCGCGACGGGCAGGAAATTCTGTTCGTTTCGAACAAGGGCCACATTCACGGGACCGGAGGATTCTGGCGGATGAAAGCGGAGCCCGGGGCCGCGGCGCGGGAAATTCACTACGAAGAAACAAATTGGAAAGCGCGGCCGGCATTTTCACCGGACGGATCGCGGATGGTTTACAGCTCTTATCTTGGCCGACAATGGAACAACCTATGGGTAATGCCCGCGAATGGCGGCGATGCGTTTCCGATTTCGTACGCCGACTGGGACGAAACGAATGTGCGCTGGTCGCCGGATGGAAAGCAACTCGCTTTTATATCGAATCGCCGCTGGGATACGGAAATTGTGCTGAAGCAAGTGCCGGGAGGAGACGCCGCGCCGCTGGTGATTGCGGGGCGCAAGTGGCTTCGCGCGCGGGTGCGGCTGCAAATTTCCGTGCGCGACGAAAAAGGCAAACAGGTGCCGGCGCGTATCTCCGTAACCGACGAGCTAGGCCGATTTTATGCACCGGACGATGCGTTGATTTATGCCGACGACGGATTCGATCACCAGGCGCGGCCGTTCGAGGCACATTATTTTTATTCGCTGCGGGATTCGGACGTCACCGTGGTGGTGCCAGAAGGCTCGGTCGCCGTGGAAGTAAGCAAGGGCTTTGAATACAAACCACAACAACGGACGGTCAGCGCAAGGAGCGGATCGGCAGAGCGGGTTAATTTCGCCCTGAGGAAACTGGACTGGGAGCGCGGCGGGAAAATGCAGTGGACCAGCGCCGATCTGCACGTACACATGAATTATGGAGGGACCTATCGCAGCGAGCTGGAGGACTTGCTGAAGCGGGCGGAAGCCGAGGGCGTGCAGATTGTGAACAATCTGATTGTGAACAAAGAGCAGCGGTTTCCAGATATCGGCTCGCAACACTTTGACGAGATTCCGAAACATGTGTCGCTGGAAGTGGATGAAGTTGTTGGGCAGGAATTTCACACAAGCTATTGGGGGCATCGCGGGATATTGCGGCTGAGCGATCACCTGTTGCTGCCAGGCTATGCGGCCTATCCGAACACGGCGGCGGCGAGCCTGTTCCCGACGAATGCGGAGGTGTATGACCTGGCGCATGAGCAAGGGGCGTTGGTGGGAGCGGTACATCCGTTTGACGAAGCGCCCGATCCGTTTGCGAAACCGGCGCGGAGAATTACCGATGAGCTGCCGGTGGATGTGGCGCTGGGAAAACTGGATTACATGGAAATTGTGGGATTCAGCGACCACAAATCCACAGCGGCAGTCTGGTATCGGCTACTGAATCTCGGATTTCGGATTCCTGCGGGAGCGGGAACGGACGCGACGACAAATTATGCGGCCCCGATTCGGGGCAATGCAGGATTTGATAAGGTGTACGCGCCTGCGTCGAGGGATGCGGTACAGGGAATCAATTTAGATTCCTGGATGGATTCGCTGAAAAACGGGTGGACGTTTGCTACGAATGGGCC
>Ga0207641_10002442_pt1 | contig 17185 bp, 16 predicted proteins | sample KBSSwiS62_FD_184306 | JGI IMG/M metagenome (GOLD analysis project Ga0207641, IMG submission 184306) | Switchgrass rhizosphere microbial communities from Kellogg Biological Station, Michigan, USA - KBS Switchgrass S6-2 (SPAdes) (version 2) | ecosystem: Host-associated > Plants > Roots >... | reverse complement strand
GAAAACCACGAAACGGGCGGCGATAGCCGCCCCAGCCGCCGGGCGCATGACTGCCGCCCCACCAGCGGCCACCGACCTGACCGCCCCAGCCATGGCCCGAGCCATGACCCGGCCGTGGGGTGCCACCATGCCAGCCGCCGGGCCGGGGCGTACCGCCATGCCAGCCGCCGGGACGCGGCGTGCTGCCGGTCCAGCCGCCCGGACGCGGTGTCGCCGGCCGCGGCATGCTGCCGCCCTGCCAGCCGCCGCCCATCCGCGGCGCGGGCCGCGAGTCGGCCAGTGCGGGCGTCGCCGCGATCAGTGCGGCCGAAGACGCCGCGACACCGAGAAAAGCGAGGATTCGCATGGTTAACACTCCCCTTGCATCCGACTGTTTCACGGGCGGAAACAAGCCGTTGACAGGAGGGTTCCTTAACACCCCGGTAACCAAATCACCAATGTCGCAAAGGTTAAATAGTGTCCCGTTTGGGGGCAGCGAGCCGAGTCGCGAGTTGCGCGACCAGCGCCTCCGCACCGCGGGCGTCGACATCCGTGAAGCGGGCCGGTGTCGGACTGTCGATGTCGAGCACGCCGACCAGCCGGTCACCCGCGATCACCGGGACGACCAGTTCAGAGGCCGAAGCGGAATCGCAGGCGATATGCCCGGGAAAGGCGTGGACATCAGCCACGAGCTGCGTGGTGCGACTCGCCGCCGCCGTCCCGCAGACGCCCGCCCCCAGCGCGATGCGGATGCAGGCCGCCTTGCCCTGGAACGGCCCCAACACCAGTTCGTCCCCGATCAGCCGGTAGAAGCCTGCCCAGTTGATGTCGGGCAGATAGTCCCACAGCAGCGCCGCGACATTCGCCATGTTGGCGATCGCATCGGTCTCGCCGGCGGTGACGGCGTCGGCGGCCTGCGCCACTTCGCGCCAGAGTTCGGCGGCGTCGGCGGTCGGCGCGATGGCGAATTCGTGCATGGCTGGCCCTTCAGTCGGGTGCGACCTTTCCGCGCCCACGCTTCACATCGGATCGAATCGCCTTGCCTTCAAGCCGCTTGAGCTTGGCGGTCCGGCTGGGTTTGGTCTTGACCCGCTTGACCGGCCGTTCATGCGCGCGGCGCAGCAGTTCGCCGATCCGCAGCCGGGCATCGGCGCGATTGGCCTCGCGCGTGCGATAGCTGCGCGCGGTGATGACGATCTCACCCTCTTCGGTGAAGCGGCTGCCGGCCAGCGTCTTCAGCCGCTGATAGGTGCCCGGATCGAGCCGTAGCGTGTAGACGTACAACCGCAACTGCACCGCGGTGGCGACCTTGTTGACGTTCTGGCCCCCCGGCCCGGTGGCGGCGAGGAATTTCTCCTCGATCGCCTCCTCGGGGACGGGCCAGGGTTCAGGCATCCGCCCGATCCGCCACAGGGTCCGCGACGGGGAGTGCGAAGCCAGCCTCGGCGAAGCGGATCGGCAACGGCGCGGTCGCATCGATCGGCGGCTTGTCGGGGCGCTGGACGATCAGCCGCAATGCGTGCAGCAGCATGGGACCGCGACCATTGCCGTAGACCGGATCGCCGGCGATCGCCGCACCCAGCGCGGCCGCGGCATGGACGCGGATCTGGTGCGTGCGACCGGTTTCGGGCCGGAACTCGATCAGGGCGCGGCCCTGATGTTCGGCGAGCATCCGCCAGGCAGTACGCGCAGATTTCCCGTTCGGCGACGGCGTCATCCGCCATCCCGCCTCCTTGCTCGAAATCTTGTCGAGCGCGAGATCGATCATCCCTTCGCGCGTTGCCGGCACGCTATCGAGCACGGCGATATAGACCTTCTCGACCTGGCCGGCTTCGAACGCCGCGGCGAAGCGCTTGTGCGCCTTGGGGTGGCGCGCCAGCAGCAGGCAGCCCGAGGTGTCGCGATCGAGCCGGTGGACCGGGGTCGGCCAGCGTTTGAAGCCGAAAGTGAGGCTTTCGAGATGATTCTCGACGCTGAGCGAGCCGTCACGCGGGGGGTCGACCGGCAAGCCGCTGGGCTTGTCGACGACTAACGCCTCGGCGTCGATGAAGAGCACATTGTCTGCAAGCATCGCGCGCCTATGGCCCCGCAACGCCGTTCAGGCAATCGCCAGTGCTGTCCCATGCGCATGCGCGCCCTATCCTTCACGCGCCCTATCCTTCACGCGCCCTATCCCTCACGCGCCCTATCCTTCACGCAGGCCGCCATCAGGCGTGACGATATCGTCGATCCGCCAGCCCTCCGGCGTGCGCACCAGTTCGATCGTGAAGCGGCGCGATTCCTGTTCGGACCCGAAGGTCCAGAAATCCATCTCGACGCGCGCGCTGCCACCCTTGACCGAAACCGTGCGGATCGTGTGGCGCGCCGCCTCATAATCCTGGCAGGCACAGAATGGGTCGAAGCCCAGGCCGGCCTCGGGATCCTCCTGCTTCTTCAGCGCCGCGACCAGCCCCGGCGTCATCACCGCCTCGAACCTGGGCGCGCCGCCCGCGCCGAGCGGCTTGCCATAATAGCCCCAGACCCGCTCGACGAGGGCGCGGACATCGGCTTCGGCACCGGCATCGGCCAGGGCATCGGACGCGGCGTTGCCGGCCGGCGCTTCCGCCATCGCGGCGACGTTGTTCGCCGCCGCCAGCCTTGTGGCGTTGGCAGCGATGCCGTCCCCCGTGACCATAGCGTCGGGCGCCGCCTTGCCGCACCCGGCCGTCGCCAGAAGCACCGTCATCGCCATCGCCGCATGGCGCAGAGCCGTCCCCATCTCATCGTCTCCCAAACCGTCATAAAGCTTAGCGCGAAATTCATCGGAAACGAGTCGCAACCGCATCCGAATCGGTTGCCTAAAGCTTCTCTTAAGGCATTGCGGGTCGCGACTCGTGGATTCAGGCCGATTAATCCCTAATTAACCTTTTGCGTTCAGACCTCTTTTGGTTAATGCATTGGTCCGACCCACCCAGAAGGTGGCCGTCGAGGACAGGGGGTTGCTACATGCGCGTGCTGTTGATCGAAGACGAGCCGACCACGGCCAAGGCCATCGAGCTGATGCTCACGACCGAGGGCTTCAACGTCTATGGAACCGACCTGGGCGAAGAGGGTCTCGATCTCGGCAAGCTCTATGATTACGACATCATCCTGCTCGATCTAAACCTGCCCGACATGCACGGCTATGACGTGCTCAAGAAGCTGCGCGTCGCCAAGGTGCAGACGCCGGTGCTGATCCTGTCGGGCATCAGCGAAATGGATTCGAAGGTCCGCAGCTTCGGCTTCGGCGCCGACGATTATGTCACCAAGCCGTTCCACCGCGAGGAGCTGGTCGCGCGCATCCACGCCGTTGTCCGCCGCTCGAAGGGTCACAGCCAGTCGGTCATCCGCACCGGCAAGCTGGCGGTCAATCTCGACGCCAAGACGGTCGAGGTCGACGGCAGCCGCGTCCACCTGACCGGCAAGGAATATGCGATGCTGGAACTGCTGTCGCTCCGCAAGGGCACCACGCTGACCAAGGAGATGTTCCTCAACCATCTCTATGGCGGCATGGACGAGCCCGAACTCAAGATCATCGACGTCTTCATCTGCAAGCTGCGCAAGAAATTGAGCCTCGCCTGCGGCGGCGACAATTATATCGAGACGGTCTGGGGCCGCGGCTATGTGCTGCGCGATCCCGACGAGATCGACGTGCAGCAGGTCGCCTGATCTACCCGTTACCCGTGGGGGCACCGAGCAGGGCCGGCGGAGCGATCCGCCGGCCCTTTTCGGTTCCCGCCGACGCTTGAGTCCACACCCCCTTGTGCAACGCAACAATCCATCGCAGTCTGTCCCCATGGCGGTTCCATTTCGCTGACGGGGAAGCATGGCACGACCGAAGGCGTTCGACGAAATCTGGGGCAGCGGAGCCGGGCGCGAGGCGCGTCCGGGCTTCGCCCCGATCAGCCGCTGGATGGACGAGACACCGTCCGCGGAACTGCAACGGCGCCAGCAGGCCGCCGAAGCGGCGTTCCGGCAGCTCGGCATCACCTTCGCGGTCTATGGCGAGGAAGATGCGGCCGAGCGGATCATCCCGTTCGACATCGTGCCGCGGATGTTCACCCGCAGCGAATGGTCGAAGCTGTCGGCCGGGCTGGTCCAGCGCGTGCAGGCGCTCAACGCGTTCCTCGACGACGTCTATGGCGAGCGCCGGATCCTCGCCGAGGGGATCATCCCGCCCGAGCTGATCCTGTGCAATCCGCAGTTCCGGCCCGAAGCCGCGGGCGCCAAGCCGCCGCACGGCATTTATTCGCATATCTGCGGCATCGATCTCGTCCGCACCGGACCCGGCGATTTCTGGGTGCTCGAGGACAATGCGCGTACGCCGTCGGGCGTGTCCTACATGCTGGAAAATCGCGAGGCGATGATCCGGCTGTGCCCCGAACTGTTCCGCATGTTCCGCGTCGCCGCGGTCGATTCCTATCCCGACCGGCTGCTCGCGACGATGCGATCGGTGGCGCCGCGCGGCATGGCCGCCGATCCGGTCTGCGTGATCCTGACGCCGGGCCGCTTCAATTCGGCCTATTACGAGCACAGCTTCCTCGCCGACAATCTCGGCATCGAGCTGGTCGAGGCGGCCGACCTCGTGGTCGACGACGACATCGTCTGGATGCGCACGATCACCGGCCGGGTGAAAGTGGACGTGATCTATCGCCGGATCGACGACGACTTCCTCGACCCGCTGGTGTTCCGGCCCGATTCGATGCTGGGCGTGCCCGGGCTGATGGCGGCCTATCGCGCCGGCAACGTCACGCTCGTCAACGCGCCGGGCACCGGCATCGCCGACGACAAGGCGATCTACAGCTACATGCCCGAGATCGTCCGCTTCTATTCGGGCGGCGAGGCGCTGCTGCCCAATGTCGAGACCTTCCGCTGCCGCGAGCCGCAGGTGCTGAAATATGTGCTCGACAATCTGGCGGAGCTGGTCGTCAAGCTGGTCGACGGCTCGGGCGGCTATGGCATGCTGGTCGGGCCGACCGCGTCGAAGGCCGAGATCGAGGCGTTCCGCGCGGCGCTGATCGCCGAGCCGCACCGCTATATCGCGCAGCCGACGCTGGCCTTGTCGACCGTGCCGACGCTGACCGAGTCGGGCGTCGCACCGCGCCATGTCGATTTCCGGCCGTTCGTGCTGACCGGCGCCAACGGCGTCGACATCGTGCCCGGCGGCCTGACCCGGGTCGCGCTGAAAGAAGGATCGCTGGTGGTCAATTCGAGCCAGGGCGGCGGCACCAAGGACAGCTTCGTGCTGCTCGACGAGGGGGCGCCCGACTGATGCTGTCACGTACTGCCGCCTGCCTCTACTGGCTCGGCCGCTATATCGAGCGCGCCGACTTCACCGCCCGCCTGGTCGAGGCGACCGTCCGGCTCGACGCGCTCTCGGCCCAGCCGGCGGGCGAGGTCGCGTGGATGAGCGCGCTGCTCGTCACCGATGCCGACGCCGCGTTCATGGCGACCGGCGACACATTGACGCCGCAGAATGTCAGCCGCTTCCTGACGCTGTCGGCCGACCATCCCGGATCGATCATCCACTGCCTCGATCGCGCGCGCGACAATGCGCGCTCCGTGCGCACCGCCCTGACCCGCGAGGCCTGGAGCGCGATCAACCGCGCCTGGCTGATCTTCCACGGCCGCGCCAGCCCCGGCGGCACGCAGGCGACGCTCAACCTCGTCGACCAGACCAAGGCCGAGGTGCGCAGCTTCGAGGGCGCGGTCCACCGGATGATGCGCAACCAGGCGAGCGGGTTCATCCGGCTGGGCCAGGCGCTCGAGCGCGCCGACAACACCGCGCGGCTGCTCGACGTCAAATATCATATCCTACTGCCCGAGGGCGAATATGTCGGCGGCACGATGGACCGCGATCAGTGGACGACGATCCTCCAGACCGTGTCCGCCGTCACCGCCTATCGCTGGCTCTATTCGGAGGGGCTGACGCCGAGCCGCGTCACCGAATTGCTGGTGCTGCGCCGCGAACTGCCGCTGTCGATCGCGGGTGCGGCCGAAGAAGTGGTCGAGATGCTGAGCGCGCTGGGCAAGCGCACCGGGCTGCAGGGCGAGGCCGACCGGATGGCGCGCGCGCGGCTGGGCAAGCTGGGCGCGACCAAGGTCAGCGACGTGATCGGCGGCGGCCTCCACGAATTCCTCGAAGACTTCATCGTCGAGAATGCCGAACTCAACGGTGCGATCGCCCGCCAGTTCAAATTCGTCTAGGTCAACCAGCCGATGCGCCTCACGATCGACCACCGCACCCGTTACAGCTTCACCGAACCGCAGGCGCGGATCGTCCAGCTGCTGCGGGTCACACCCCAGGACCATGACGGCCAGACCGTCGCCGGCTGGCGGATCGACATCGACCATGATTGCCGGCTGCGCGAGGGCCGTGACGGATTCGGCAACATCACGACGATGCTCTATATCGAGGGGCCGGTCACCGACTTCGAGATCGCGGTCCATGGCGAGGTGCTGACCGAACCGCGCAACGGCCTCGTCGCCGGCGCACCCGATCCATTGCCGGCCTTGCTGTTCACGCGGTCGACCACGCTGACCCAGCCGGATGCGGCGATCGTCGCGCTGGCGCAGGCAGCGCCGACGCCCGAGGCGCTCAACCGGGCGATCCACGAGCGGATTCGGCTGACCGCCGGCCGCCCGACCCTCGGCCGCACCGCCGCCGAAACGCTGGCCGAGGGCCGAGGCATGTCGCGTGATATCGCCCATTTGTTCGTTTCCGCTGTGCGCGCAGCCGGCTACCCCGGGCGCTTCGTCGCCGGTCACTGCCTCGCCTGCACCGACGGCCCGGCCGCGCAGCCGCACAGCTGGGCGGAGGTGATGATCGCCGACAAGGGCTGGATGGCGTTCGATCCCTGCTTCGGCACCCATGCCGAGATCGACTATGTCCGTGTCGCAGCGGGGCTTGATGCCAGCGACGCGACCCCGGTCTCGGGCGCGCGCGACGGCGGCGGCATCGAGATGCTCGACGTCGCGGTGGAAGTCGACGGCCAGTCGCAAGGCGAAGAATGAGGCTGACCCGCCACGGCAAAACGCGATAAGACCTCTTCCGCCAAGGAGAGGACAAAAACATGACCTATTGTGTGGGGCTGCTGCCGCAGGCCGGGCTGGTGATGATCGCCGACACCCGGACCAATGCCGGCATCGACAATATCTCGATCTATCGCAAGCTCCACATCATGGAGGATAATGAAGACCGGTTGATCGTGATCGCGTCGGCCGGCAGCCTCTCGGTCACCCAGTCGATGCTGTCGATGCTCGAAGAGGGCTTGCCGCCGCTGGAGGAAGGCGCAGTGCCGCGCAAGCTCTCCGGCGTGCCGACGATGTTCCGCGCCGCGCAGCTGGTGGGCGAGTCGGTCAAGGCGGCGCGGCGCAGCATCGGCAACACGCTCGACGGCACCGGCATCAACGCCGGAATCTCGCTGCTGCTCGGGGGCCGCATCGGCGACGGGCCGCTCCACCTCTATCTGGTCTATGGCGAGGGCAATTTCATCGAGTGCAGCCCCGACAGCCCGTTCCTCCAGATCGGCGAACTCAAATATGGCAAGCCGATCCTCGATCGCGCGCTGCAGATCGACACCGCGCTCGACGAGGCGGTCAAGGTCGCCCTGATCTCGTTCGACAGCACGCTGCGCTCCAATTTGTCGGTCGGCCGCCCGTTCGATCTGCTGGTGGTGCCGGCCGACCGTTCGAAGCGCGACATCCGCCTGCGGATCGGCGAGGACGACGAATATTACGACATGCTGTCGGCGACCTGGGGCCGGTTGCTCAACGAAAGCCGCGCGGCGATCCCGGTGCCGATGTTCATGGCGGGTTTGTAAGGGGGCCGCCGTGCATCCCTTGCCTCATCGACAGGCAAGGGAGGCGAGGCGCTACGCCATCGCCCGTTCGAGTTCGGCGGTCACCGGCGGCATCGTCGGCGCCGATTCGTCGGCCGGCTCGAAGCGGGTCCAGCCGCCGGGGCCGAGCCGTTCGATCGGGCGGAAGCGGGTCTTGTAGCGCATGCGCTTGGCGCCCTCGACCCAGTAGCCGAGATAGACATAAAGCAGGCCGGCAGCGCGGGCGCGCTCGATATGGTCGATGATGATGAAAGTGCCGAGTCCGGGCCGGTTCGCGCTCTCGGCGTCGAAATAGCTGTAGATCATCGAGAGACCGTCGGCCTGGCGGTCGGTGAGGCAGGCGCCGATCAGCCGGCCCTGCACGCCGTTGACCGATGGTTCGCGATATTCGATCACATAGGAGTCGACCGGGGTCTGCTCGACCATGTCGGCATAGTCGATCTCGTCCATGTCGGCCATGCCGCCGCCGGGATGGCGCGTCGACAGATAGCGGCTGAGCAAGGTGAACTGCTCGTCGGTCGACCAGGGCTTGCACGCCGAGATCTCGATGTCGGCGTGACGGCGCATCAGCTTGCGCTGGGTGGCGTTGGCCCTGAACTCGCCGGTCACGACACGGACCGAGACGCAGGCGCTGCAGCCGACGCAGTTCGGCCGGTAGGCGACGCCCTGACTGCGCCGGAAACCGATGCGGCCGAGCGCGTCATTGAGTTCGGTGGCGTGCGGACCCTTGAGTTCGGTAAACACCTTCCGCTCGGTGCGGCCAGGCAGATAGGGGCATGGCGACGGACTCGTCACGAAGAAGCGGGGGAATCGAAATGGTGCAGTCAACGCCTGTGTCCCCCCTCTGCCATGCGTCCATGGACCCTGTGAATCCCGACTATGAATCAGGAGTCCAAAGATGAAAAGGACGTTTACCACGAATGAAGGTTAATGCGCTCCGATTCCTGATTCGGCGAGGATCGGAGCCGCGTCACCATTGCCAGCAAAGGCGGCAAACGGGCGCGAAAGCCTCTGACCAGCCATCCACCTGACTGAAAGATTGGAGCGCTGTGGCGACCATATCACCATCGGCGCGAGAGTTCGAGTCCGGTCCATGCCGATTTCGGGCGGTACCCCACGATAGGCGATTTCACTGCCGCGGGATCGAGCGGGACCGCCTGCCTTGTGCGTATTGTTATACTATCACATACATGCTAGGCTGTGCCCATAAACAGATGTGGGAGAGATGCGATGTCGCGGCTCATCATGCTGGGAGCGCTGGCACTGGCCGGATCGGCAAGTGGCCTGGCGATCGCGGTGGCGGACGATCCCACGCCGACCGCGGTCGAGGGCCGCGCGGGGCCGACGCTGAAGCGCTTCGCATCCGCGCAGGCCTTCGAGCGCTATCTGACATCGCTCGAACAACGACGCGACAAGGGGACCGTCATGTACGACATGGCCGTCCCCTCCCCGCCCCCGGCCGCAGTCGCCGCGCCAGCCATGGAGGCGCAACCGTCCGCTGCGCCGGCAGGAACCGCCAATCCCGAGATCACCAACAACCAGACGATCGGCGTCGACGAGGGCGGGATCGTCAAGCAGATCGGGCATTATCTGGTCGTGCTGCAGGACGGCCGGCTGTTCAGCGTCGATCTCGGCCGCGGCGAGGGCGCGCCGCTGCGGCTGGCCGACCGGATCGACGTCTATCGCAGCACGGAGACTGCCGCGAGCTGGTATGACGAGATGCTGGTGCTGGGCAATCGCATCCTCGTCACCGCCTATAATTATAACGAGCAAGCGAGCGAGATCACCGTGCTGCGGCTCGACGAGGATGGCCGGATGCGGCGCGAGGGCCGCTTCCTGCTGAGTTCGAACGATTATTACAGCACCGAAAATTATGCGACGCGGCTGGTGGGGGACAAGCTCGTCTTCTACGCGCCATTCGCGCTGGGCGGCTATGGCGGGCGGTTCGAATGGCCGCGCCTGCGCCGCGCCGACGGCGACGGCGAGGCCGATGCCGGCGACGCCCTGTTTGGCCCGACGCAGGTCTATGCGCCGCCGGGCAGGGTCGACTGGCCGGTGCTGCACACGATCTCGGTCTGCCCGCTCAAGACGCGCCTCGACTGTACCACGACCGCCTTCGTCGGGCCGACGATGCGCGAATTCTATGTCTCGCCCGAAGACGCCTTCCTGTGGATCGGCGCGCCCGACGGGCTGCCCTGGTCGATCGACTATCGCAACCAGCGGCGCACGTCCTGCGCGGCCGACCAGTCGTGGCGCGGCGCGGCCGATGCGTCCGCTTTGCTCTACCGCCTGCCGCTCGACGGCGGCGGCATCGGTGCGGTCGGCGTCGACGGCATTCCCGCCGATCAGTTCGCCTTCGACAGCCGCGACGGCCGCTTTCGCGCCCTGCTGTCGCAGCCGGCGGCGGGCTGTGCGCGGTCGGATGCGGCCGACCCACTGGCGTTGCTCGACATTCCGCTGAGCGCGTTCGCACCGTCGCTGCGCCGCGTCGCCCCGCGCGCTTACACGCCGCTGCCGGCGATCGACGGCGGCCAGCTCGAGAACCGGTTCGTCGGGTCCTGGCTGGTCTATGGCGGGCGTTCAACCTGGTCGGGGCTGGCGACCTGGTCGGGGCTCGCGCCCGACGACACGCGCGAGCCGGCCGGATCGAGCCTGATCGCCGTGCCGCTGACGCGCCCGACGCAGGCGACGCGGTTGAGATTGCCGCACAATGCCGTCCGCATCGAGCGCGCCGGCAATGATACGGTGGTGACCGGCTATCGCGACAGCGGCGGACTTTCGCTGAGCTATGTCAGCCTCGCCGGCGACCGTCCCCGCATCGCCGGCAGCACCTTGCTGCCGCGGCGCTTCGAAAGCGAAGGCCGCAGCCACGCGTTCAACGCCTGGGTGCGACCTGACGGCAGCGGCGTGATCGGTCTCCCCACCACACGCAAGGACTGGCGCGCCGATCGCGGCTGGTCCGACAGCGAAAGCTCCGACCTCAGCTTCGTCGCGATCGGCGCGGACAAGGCGCTGCGCCCGGCGGGCGAACTCGCGCTGACCGCTCGCAAGCCGGCGGCGCGCTATGTCTGCAAGGTCTCCTGCGTCGACTGGTACGGCAATTCGCGGCCGATCTTCACCGGCGGCCGGATCTTCGCGCTGATGGGCACCGAACTGGTCGAGGGGCGGATGGCGGCCGGCCGGATCGGCGAGGTCGCGCGGGTGGACCTGACGGGGACGGCCGGACGGGCGGATCTGGCGGCGCGGTGGGCGCTACGGCACCCGCCGCCCTTCCGGCACCGGCACGGGCGCCGGGGCGCCATCCGCCACCGGCGGCTTCAGCCAGCGGTCATACCAGCCGATATTGCTGCGCATCCGGTGGATCAGATAGCTGGGCACGCTGAGCCCGTGATTTTCCCCGGGATAGACGATCAGCTTCGTCGGCACACCGCGCGTCTTCAGCGTCAGATACATCTGCTGCGCGCCGGGGCATGGCACATTGTCGTCGGCGCCGGCGCATTGGAACAAGGTGGGCGCGGTGATGCGCTGCGGCTCGAGGAACGGGTAAGCGAGCTTGCGCCAGGTGGCGAAATTCTCCCACGGCGTGCCGAGTTCGAGCAGATATTCGCGCGCATACATGTCGACGCCCCAGGTCGCGAGCACGTTGGCGACGCCGGCGCCCGAGACCGCCGCCTTGATGCGCTTGTCGCTGGCGATCATGTAATCGGTGAGGATACCGCCATAGCTCCAGCCGCCGACGCCGATGCGGTCGGGATCTGCGATGCCGGCACCGATCGCGTAGCTGATCCCGGCGCTGATGTCCTTGGCATCGAGATTGCCCCAGTCGGCATAGATTGCGCGCGCAAAATCGAAGCCGCGGCCCGACGAACCGCGCGGGTTGACCTTGAGCACGGCGTAACCCGACGCCGCGAGCAGTTGCGCGTCGATGTCGAATTCATGGGCGTGCTGATAGACCGGGCCGCCATGGAGATCGGCGATCAGCGGATAAAGCTTCGCCGGGTCGTGATTCGGCGGCAGGACCAGGAGGCCGTGGATCTCGGCATCGCCATTCCTGAACGCGATGTCGCGGACCTCGCCCAGCAGGCGTTTCGCCGTCCAGTCGTTGTGGTGCGTCAGCGCGCGCATCTCGCCGACCGCATAGAGCTCGGCCGGCGCGCGATCATCGCTGTCGAGCAGCGCGATCGCGCCGGTCGGCGCCACCGCATAATCATAGCCGGTGCGCTCGCCGCGGTTGAGCCATGTGATCGCGCCGCTGGCCGGATCGATCTTCCCCAGCCAGGTCGCGCGGTCCTGCTCGATCAGTGCGACCAGGCTGCCGTCGGGCATCCAGCGCGGTGCGTAATACCATTGGTCGGTCCGCGCCGGCCGGCGGATCGCGCCGGTCGCGACATCCGCGACGGTCAATTGGTGCGGCGCATAATAGATCCATTTGTCCTCGCCGGCCTCCTGCCAGACGAGCAGCTTCGAATCGGGCGACCAGGCCGGGCCGGAGCCCCAGGCCGGATCGGCGTCGGCACCCGGCGAGGTGCTGATCCGGCGCGGCGCACCGCCGTCGGGCGACTGGACATAGACGTCGTAATTATTGTCGCGGTCGGTCTCGCCCTGGTCCTTGGCGGTGTAGGCGATCAGCGCGCCATCGGGCGACCAGGCCGGATGCCAATGGTCGCGCGCGCCTTGCGTCAGCTGCGTGGCCTTGCCGGTGACGAGATCGACGATGAACAATTGCTGCGTGCGATCGTCGAGATAGCCGCGGCCGTCCTCCTTGAAATAGAAGCGCTCGGTTTCGACCGGCGGTGGCGTCCTGGCCTCGCTGCCGACCGCCTTGCCGACCTCGGCGACGACCACCGCGCGCTTGCCGTCGGGCGCCAGCGCAAAGGCGCTGATGCCGCCGGGCACGCTGGTCACCATTTTTCCGCGCCCGCCACCTGCGGCCATGCGCCAGAGCTGGGTGTTCTTGTCTTCCTCTTCCTTGTCGTCGTCGGGCTCGGCACCGGCCGGGCGCCTGGCGCCGGCATCGCTGAGGAAATAGAGCGTGCGGCCGTCGGCGCTGTAGCGCGGCTGCGACTCGTTTGCCTCGGTCGCGGTCAGCCGGACCGGCTCGCCGCCGGCGAACGGCACCGCCCAGAGATCGCTCGACGCCTCGTCACGCTTCGCATCATTGGTCGAGAGGCTATAGGCGACACTCTTGCCGTCGGGCGAGAAACTCGGCTCGGCGACGCTCTGCAGGCGATGGAAATCGTCGAGCACGACGGGGGTGGGCGCCGGCGGCTCGGCGGCCGCGGTCAGCAGGACGAAGAGCAAGGCGGCGCATGCCGATCGAACCATGGTGCGGGCCCCCGCGGGTGGATGGTCCGTCGAAAGGCGGACTGGTCGGGGCAATGTGGAGCCGATGGCAGGGGGCGAGTCAACGGCGCGCATTTGCGTATCGTCATCCGCTTGGCGTTGGATTGTTATTGAACTAACTTCATCTAGTCCAGTTCATGGAGCGCGCGATGGAGACGATCAACATCCACGAAGCCAAGACGCATCTTTCGCGCCTCGTCGATCGAGCGGCGAAGGGCGAAGGCTTCATAATCGCCAAGGCAGGCAAGCCCATGGTCAAGATCGTCGCACTCGACGCGCCGAATGCCGGCGAGCAACGCCGGGTCGGCTTTCTGGCAGGCAGGATCAAGGTGCCCGACGACTTCGACGACATGGGCCGAGAGGAAATCGAGCAGTCATTCGGCGGCGATGCGTGAAGTTTCTGCTCGATACGCACATCCTGTTGTGGGAAGCCGGCGACCCTGAATGACTGCCGCCCAAGGTGCGCGAGTTGATCGCCGATCCGGACAGGCGCCCGCCACGCGAAAACCACCGGCCATTTCCGCCGCTGGTGACCCCTACGGGACTTGAACCCGTGTTTCAGCCGTGAAAGGGCCGCGTCCTAACCACTAGACGAAGGGGCCGCTGAGAGCGGAGTGCCGATTAGGCATTCGGATCGCCCGGGTCAAGGCGGCATTCGGTCAATCCGCCCAGGCGGCATCTTCGAGATGGAGCTCGGCCGCGGGCCGTGCCGCCCAGTCGTCGATGCGGGCGCGGCCGGCGAGCCACAGGCGGCGGTGCGGGCCGGCGCCGAGCAGCGCCTGGCCGAGCGCGGTTTCGACCGAGCGGAAGGCGACGGTCTTGAGCGAGCGGCCATCGTCACCGGCGACGACGGCGCGGACATGGCTGGTGCCGACCACGTCGGCGCGCACCACCCGCACCGGCCCGGTCGCGACGCGCGGCGCCGGCCAGCCGACGCCATAGGGCCCGCCCGCCTCCAGCGCCTCGACGATCGCCGGGGTGACGCCGCCGGGCGCGAGGATCGCATCGAGCAGCAGCGCGCGTTCGCCCTGCGCGCGGACGACGTCGGCCGACAGCCGCTCGTCGAGGAAGTCGGCGAGCGCGTCGATCCGCGCCGCGTCGATCGTCAGCCCCGCCGCCATCGCATGGCCGCCGCCCGCCACCAGCAATCCCATATCCTTGGCCGCGAGCACGGCCGCGCCGAGATCGACGCCCGAGATCGACCGGCCCGATCCCTTGCCCGTGCCATGCGCGTCGACCGCGATGACGATCGCCGGTCGGCCCAGCCGTTCCTTGAGGCGTCCGGCGACGATGCCGATCACGCCGGGGTGCCAGCCCTGCCCCGATATCACCGCGACCGCGCGATTGCCCTGGCGCACCGCGACCTCCTCGGCCTCACCCTGCACCGCCGACTCGATCGCGCGGCGCTCCTCGTTGAGGCGATTGAGTTCGATCGAGATCGCGCGCGCCTCGTCCGGGTCCGATGTCGTCAGCAGCCGGACGCCGAGATCGGACTTGCCGACACGGCCGCCGGCGTTGATCCGGGGACCGAGCGCGAAACCGAGATCGGTGCAGGTCGGCGCGCGCTCCAGCCGGGCGGCGTCGATCAGGGCGGCGATGCCGATGTTGCGGCGCTGCCCCATCACTTTGAGGCCCTGCGCCACGAACGCGCGGTTGAGCCCGCGGAGCTGCGCGACATCCGCCACCGTGCCCAGCGCGACGAGATCGAGCAGGTCGAGCAGCCTGGGCTCGGGCCGGCTGGCGAAGAAGCCGCGCGAGCGCAAGGTGCGGATCAGGGCGGCGCCGAGCAGGAAGGCGACGCCGACGGCGGCGAGATGGCCGTGCGACCGCGCTTCGTCATCCTCGTCGAGGCGGTTGGGATTGACCAGCGCGAAGGCCGGCGGCAGCGCGCTCGCGCATTTGTGATGATCGACGACGATCACGTCGACCTTCGCCGCGCGCGCCATCTCCAGCGCCTCGAACGCCTGCGCGCCGCAATCGACCGTCACGATCAACCGCGCGCCGCCCTCGGCGATCCGCACCAGCGCCTCGCCCGACGGGCCATAGCCCTCCATCAGCCGGTCGGGGATATAGGCCCTGGGATCGAGTCCGAGGTCGCGCAGCAGGCGGATCAGCAGTGCCGCCGAGGTCGCGCCGTCGACGTCGTAATCGCCGAACACCGTCACCGGCTCGCCCGCCGCGACCGCGTCGGCGAGCCGGCCGGCGGCGCGGTCCATGTCGCGGAAGATCGACGGATCGGGCATGAAGGCGCGGATGCTGGGCGCGCGATGCGCATCGAGCGCTTCGGGCGGGCACCCACGCGCGAGCAGCAACTGGGTGACGAGATCGTCGCTGCCGAGGATGTCGTCACGCACGTCGGCGGAGCGCGCACGCCAGCGCCAGGGCTGGCCGAGGATCGAATGGGCGATGTTGAGAGCGGGGTTCATGTGGGGCGAATCATGGCATGGAAGCGGGTGGGGTGACAGCGGGGAATGTCGCGTGCGGGTCAATGCTCGGTGACGCGGAAGTTCAGCCGCCGCGTGACGTTGAAATCGAGCACGGCGACGAGGAAATAGGCGAGGGCCCATTTGGCGCGCGTGATCGGGCCGCCGCGCGCCTTGATCCAGGCCGCATCGACGCGGTCGCTCGCTGCGATCTCGTCATCGACATAGGCGCGCATGCGATCGGCGAAGGCGCGATCCTCGATCCGCAGCATCAGTTCGAGATTGAGGTAGAGGCTGCGCATGTCGAAATTCGCCGAGCCGATATAGACCGCATTGTCGATCACGAAGAGCTTGGTGTGGAGCTTGGTGCGCTGATATTCGAAGATCTGCACGCCCTTGCGGACGAGGCCGGCATAAGTGAAGCGCGCCGCCGCGATCGTCGCCGTATTGTCCGATCTGGCGGCGGTGACGATCCGCGCCTTGCCGCGCCGGCCGATCCGGTCGAGCCGCGTCAGCATCGCCGGGTTGGGCGCGAAATAGGCGGCGATCATATCGATCCGCCGCGCGCGCCGCATGTCGCGCTTGACCGCGCGCGCCCACGGGCTGAGCCGCCGCATCGGGCCGCCGAGCAGCCAGCGCACCGGGCCGGCCGACCCGCTCCACCCTTCGAGCGCCGCCGCGAGATCGCGCAGCTTCGGCTTCGGCGTCCGCGACCAGGCCGACAGCGCGTCGAAATAGCCCGCGAGGTCGCCGACCGCGGGTCCATCGACCAGCAGCCCGAGGTCGCGCCACGCCTGGTCGGCCGGCGTGCCGAAATAATCGTCGGAGACGTTGAAGCCGCCGACGATCACGCGCTGCCCGTCGGCGAGCGCGAGCTTCTGGTGATTGCGCAGTAGATAGCGGCGGCCGAAGCGCGGGATGAAGCGGCAGACCGCGATGCCGGCCTCCTCCAGCGGCGTGAAGAAGTCGTTGTCGGCGGCATGATCGCTGCCGAAACCGTCGACGATCAGCGAGACCGCGACGCCGCGACGATGCGCCTCGAACAGGGCTTCGCGGACCTGCCGGCCGGCATCGTCGTCCTCATAGATATAATAGAGGATGCGCAGCGATTGCGTGGCGTCGCCGATCAGCCGCAGCAAGGCCTCGAGCCGCAGCGGGCCGTTGTCGAGCAGGCGCAGCCGGTTGCCGTCGACGGTGAACCAGGGATCGGATGCGGATGGGGGTGGGGCCGTGGCCATCGCCGAGCCATGGCCCGGCGATGGGTGCGATGGCAAGGGTGGAGGCAGGATCGGACACCGGCTTCGGCTCGGCGGCAGGCCTGAGCACGGCGGCGGTCGGCGCGAGGCAGCGGCGCGGCGACGGGGCGAATTCACCTGTTACGGGGCGATTTTCGCGATTTTGCCCCGCAAACAGGGGAAAAATGGCCTCGCGGCGGAATGGATGACGAATTTTTTCCAGCGATGACAAGGCCATAGCATGCAAAAATCGGCGTCACCTGTTATCGTGCGGAACAGGGGAAGACAATCTGCATAACAGGTCGATTCCGCTGCAGAACAGGTCGGTTTTTCTGCAGAACAGGTC
>Ga0207641_10002441_pt1 | contig 17186 bp, 9 predicted proteins | sample KBSSwiS62_FD_184306 | JGI IMG/M metagenome (GOLD analysis project Ga0207641, IMG submission 184306) | Switchgrass rhizosphere microbial communities from Kellogg Biological Station, Michigan, USA - KBS Switchgrass S6-2 (SPAdes) (version 2) | ecosystem: Host-associated > Plants > Roots >... | reverse complement strand
TCTACACATCCGTAATTCAAAATCAATGCAAAGTTGTAGTGAAGGTTCACGGGGTCTTTCCGTCCCGTGGCGGGTAACCGGCATCTTCACCGATACTACAATTTCACCGGGCTCGTGGAGGAGACAGCGTTCAACTCATTAGACCATTCGTGCAGGTCGGAACTTACCCGACAAGGAATTTCGCTACCTTAGGACCGTTATAGTTACGGCCGCCGTTTACTGGGGCTTCAGTCAGAAGCTTTGGCTTGCGCCGAACATCCTTCCTTAACCTTCCAGCACCGGGCAGGTATCAGGCTCTATACGTCATCTTTCGATTTTGCAGGGCCCTGTGTTTTTGTTAAACAGTTGGTTGAACCATTTTACTGAGACCATCCGAAGATGGTACGCTTTATCCCGAAGTTACAGCGTCAATTTGCCTAGTTCCTTCTCCACGGCTCACCCGAGCGCCTTAGAATATTCATCTCGTCTACCTGTGTCGGATTCCGGTACGGGCCGCTTTAACCTAACCTTAGAGGTTTTTCTCGGAAGTATGATTAGGACCACTTCACTCAGCCGAAGCTTTGTGGAACTTTCACGTTCGCCATCTCGTGCGGATTTACCTGCACAAAATATAACTACACGCTTAAGCACAGTATTCCGTAACTGCGCGGGTCTTTCACTACCTCGTCACCCCATCGAAATTAAAGCGGGTGCTGTAATATTAAACAGCTTTCCATCAGCTACCCCTTTCGGGTTTGCCTAAGGACCCGACTAACCCTGATCCGATTAACGTTGATCAGGAAACCTTAGACTTACGGCGAACAAGTTTTTCACTTGTTTTATCGTTACTTATGCCTACATTTTCGTTTGAAATCGCTCCAGCATACGTGACCGTACACCTTCGCAGCAGATTTCAATGCTCCCCTACCAATTATCCGCCTAGCGGTAATTTTAGAACTTCGGTTCGTAGTTTGATGCCCGATCATTTTCCGTGCAGGGTCTCTCGACCAGTGAGCTGTTACGCACTCTTTAAATGAATGGCTGCTTCCAAGCCAACATCCTGGCTGTTATAGAAACCCCACCTCGTTTGTTCAACTTAACTACGTATTAGGGACCTTAGTTGCTAATCTGGGTTATTTCCCTCTCGGCCACGGACCTTATCGCCCGCAGCCTCACTGCCGCAGATATATGTTAGCATTCGGAGTTTGTCAGGGTTTGGTAGGCGGTGAAGCCCCCTAGCCCAATCAGTAGCTCTACCTCTAACATACTTCATAATGCGACGCTGTTCCTAAAAACATTTCGGGGAGAACGAGCTATCTCTCAGTTTGATTGGCCTTTCACCCCTATCCACAGGTCATCCCAAAACTTTTCAACGTTTATGAGTTCGGTCCTCCAGTGTGTGTTACCACACCTTCAACCTGCCCATGGATAGATCACAAAGTTTCGCGTCTACCCCAACTGACTGAACGCCCTGTTCGGACTTGCTTTCGCTACGGCTCCGTTACTAAAGAACTTAACCTCGCCAGTTAGGAGTAACTCGTAGGCTCATTATGCAAAAGGCACGCCGTCACCATTGCTGGCTCCGACCGCTTGTAGGCAAACGGTTTCAGGTACTATTTCACTCCCTTGTTTAGGGTGCTTTTCACCTTTCCCTTACGGTACTGGTTCACTATCGGTCTCTAAGGAGTATTTAGCCTTACCGGATGGTGCCGGCAACTTCAGGCAGGATTTCTCCGGTCCCGCCTTACTCAGGATACTACTCGTCCTGCTCAATTTGTATCTACAGGGCTATCACCTGCTATGGCCCAACTTTCCAGAAGGTTCAATTTGATGAGCATTTCTAAATGTAGTCCTATAACCCCAGGGCAGCACGCCACCCTGGTTTGGGCTGTTCCCATTTCGCTCGCCACTACTCAGGGAATCACGATTGTTTTCTTTTCCTCTCCCTACTTAGATGTTTCAGTTCAGGAGGTTGGCTTTCCTTGCGGAATAATACACCTTCAGTGTACTAGGTTGTCCCATTCGGAAATCTTCGGATATAACGCTTGTGTGCAGCTCCCCGAAGCTTATCGCAGCTTACCACGTCCTTCATCGCCTCTTAGAGCCAAGGCATCCACCATTTGCCCTTAATTGCTTTAAAAAAATTGAAATTTTATAGTGTTTCAACACTTACTTATTACTCGGTATTACAACTTTTGTATTCCAATATGTCAAAGAACTTTTCCAAAGCTTTTAGCAGCAAGCTATCAGCCATTGGTTAGCAGATGTTATGATTTCGAATCATCAGGCCTTATGCCACATCTAATTAAAAGAAGAACTACTTAATAAAATTCAATTTATCACGCTCACATCAGCACATTTTCACTTTGAATTGGTGGAGGATATCGGAGTCGAACCGATGACCCTCTGCGTGCAAGGCAGATGCTCTAGCCAACTGAGCTAACCCCCCATGTTGTTGGAGCTGTCAGCTATTAGCTATAAGCTTATAGCTTTACGCTTCTTTAGTAAGTAGACCCGACCAGATTTGAACTGGTGACCCCTACATTATCAGTGTAGTGCTCTAACCAGGCTGAGCTACGGATCTAGACCGTAACCTTTTGTAAAATCGGGTTACTAATAAAAATAAAGAACTGAGTAATAAAAAAATGAAAGAGATGGAAACAACAACTAAAAAGATTTAAGCAAGCTCTAAAAAGGAGGTATTCCAGCCGCACCTTCCGATACGGCTACCTTGTTACGACTTAGCCCCAGTCACCAGTTTTACCCTAGGCGGCTCCTTACGGTTACCGACTTTAGGTACACCCGGCTTCCATGGCTTGACGGGCGGTGTGTGCAAGGTCCGGGAACGTATTCACCGTATCATTGCTGATATACGATTACTAGCGATTCCAGCTTCATGCAGGCGAGTTGCAGCCTGCAATCTGAACTGAGAAGAGTTTTTTGGGATTGGCTCCTTATCACTAAGTGGCAGCCCTTTGTACTCTCCATTGTAGCACGTGTGTAGCCCTGGGCATAAAGGCCATGATGACTTGACATCATCCCCTCCTTCCTCACGTCTTACGACGGCAGTTTCACTAGAGTTCCCAGCGTTACCTGATGGCAACTAGTGATAGGGGTTGCGCTCGTTGCGGGACTTAACCCAACACCTCACGGCACGAGCTGACGACAGCCATGCAGCACCTTACAAATTGTGTATTGCTACAAAGCAAGCTTTCACCTGCGGTCAAAATGCATTCTAGCCCAGGTAAGGTTCCTCGCGTATCATCGAATTAAACCACATGCTCCACCGCTTGTGCGGACCCCCGCCAATTCCTTTGAGTTTCAACCTTGCGGTCGTACTTCCCAGGTGGGATACTTAATGCTTTCGCTCAGACACCAACAGTGTATCGCTGATGTCGAGTATCCATCGTTTAGGGCGTGGACTACCAGGGTATCTAATCCTGTTTGATCCCCACGCTTTCGTGCCTCAGTGTCAATAACCGTGTAGTGAGCTGCCTTCGCAATTGGTGTTCTATGTCATATCTAAGCATTTCACCGCTACATGACATATTCCGCTCACCTCCAAGGTATTCAAGACAGATAGTATCAATGGCAGTTCCCAAGTTAAGCTCGGGGATTTCACCGCTGACTTACCTACCCACCTACGCACCCTTTAAACCCAGTGAATCCGGATAACGCTTGCACCCTCCGTATTACCGCGGCTGCTGGCACGGAGTTAGCCGGTGCTTATTCCTCTGGTACTGTCAAGCAAGTAAGAATACCTGTTTTTCGCCCCAGAGAAAAGAAGTTTACAATCCAGAGGACCTTCATCCTCCACGCGGCATGGCTGGGTCAGACTTGCGTCCATTGCCCAATATTCCTTACTGCTGCCTCCCGTAGGAGTCGGGCCCGTGTCTCAGTGCCCGTGTGACTGGTCGTGCTCTCACACCAGTTACTGATCGAAGGCTTGGTGGGCCGTTACCCCGCCAACTACCTAATCAGCCGCACACCCATCTTTAATCGCCGTAGCTATAATTATAAAGTGATGCCACCTCATAATGTTACGGGGTATTAATCCAAGTTTCCCTGGGCTATTCCCCATTTAAAGGAAGGTTGTGTACGTGTTCCGCACCCGTTTGCCGGTCGCCGCCCATGTATTGCTACACTGCGCTGCCCCTCGACTTGCATGTATTAAGCCTGCCGCTAGCGTTCATCCTGAGCCAGGATCAAACTCTCCATTGTAAATGAGTTTTGATCATTTGGCGTCAAATTTTTTCAAAAAAATCAACGTTGTGATCGGTTAATTATATGTCGCTTTAAACCTTACTTCTATATTGCTATAGAATGTTGTTGCTTCCAAACTTTCAAAGATCTTTTGGCTTTTTTCGCCACCCAATTTTTGATTGGGGTGCAAAGGTAAGAGCCGTATGTATTCAAACAAAATTTTTCTTTAGTTTTTCAGAAGTTTATTTCTGATTTTTCAAGATTCAATTATTTGAAGAACTAGTGTTTTTTTTTGAGCGGATTGCAAAGATAAGGGGAGATACTTTTACCACAAACTTTTTCTTCAATTATTCCTCTTTTTTATTTGCACTTACCCCCTTCATTATTAAGAACTTACTCCCCGTTTTTTAAACGGATTGCAAAGGTATGGTAAGATATTTTTGAAACAAAATTTTATTGATTTTTTTATCAAATTTCTTTTGTTTATCCTGCCTCATTTTAAAGAACTTATTCCCTTTTTTTTCAAATCGGGTTGCAAAGATAATCAGATGCAAATGATTACCAAATTTAATTGCAAAATCTTGCTGTTAAAATCAAGCTTTCCTCCGGAACCCGCATCAATAGCGCATTTCAACCCCTAATTATTTTCGGATTTGTTTGAAACGACCCGCGGTTTTTTAATTTAATAAGCAGAATATCGAAATCCTTTAACTTTAACCCGTAATATAAAACGAACAATTATGACAAGAAACCTCACACTTATTGTTATCCTGGCACTGGTCCTGGTATTGGGCGGCTGCGGCTGCAATAGCTACAATGGCCTGGTAAGTGCCGATCAATCCGTAAAAAACGCGTCTGGTAATGTGGAAGCTCAATACCAACGCCGTACCGATTTATACAACAGCGTTATTAAAACTATAGAAGGCTCTGCCAACTTTGAAAAATCAACCCTTAAAGAAGTAATAGCTGCCCGCGCCCAGGCCACTGCCGTTCATATCAGCGCCGACAGCCTGACCCCCGAAAATCTGGCAAAATTCCAGGCTGCGCAGGGCCAGTTCCAAAGCTCGTTCAGCAGACTGATGGCCGTTGCAGAAGCCTACCCGGATATTAAAACCACCAAGGCCTTCCAGGATTTTCAGACCCAGATTGAAGGAACGGAAAACCGCATTAACGTATCAAGGCAGGATTTCAACACCACCGTTAATGGTTATAACCTGAAGGTGAAGACCTTCCCCAATAATATTTTTGCCGGTTTTTTCCATTTTACTGAAAAGCCCTATTTCAAAGCCGACCCCGGCAGCGAAAAAGCGCCTGACGTACAATTCAACATTAAGTAAATTATACAGTATCCTGTACTTATGTCTCTATTATCAATGTTCGCTAAAAAACCTTTGCTGTCTGAAGATGATACTTCCATGATAGTAGACGCTATCCGTGCCGCTGAAAAAAAAACCAGTGGCGAAATACGGGTGTATGTTGAGAGCCACTGCAGATTTGTTGACTCACTTGACCGCGCCGCAGAAGTTTTCTATTCACTTAAAATGGACGCAACTGAAAACAGGAATGCGGTTCTGGTATACGTGGCCATTAAAGATAAACAACTGGCTGTTTTTGCAGACGAAGGCATTTACAAAAAGGCCGGCGAAGGATTCTGGAATAAAGCGGTAAAGGGCATGCTGCAACATTTTAATTCAAACGATTACGGTAAGGGTATCTCATCAATCGTAACAGAAACCGGCAATACGCTTCATGCCAATTTCCCGTATGATAGCAGCACAGATAAAAATGAATTGCCCGACGATATTGTTTTTGGAAAATAACAAGGGGGCTGCTTTGTGCGGCCCCTTTTTAATTTTTTTGGATGAAACAACTACTTGTTTTTACGCTATTATTGATTGCCCATCTTTCCTGGTCTCAAAATATACCCGCAAAGCCAAATCCACCAAGGCTTGTAAATGATTATGCGCACGTAATGAGCGCAGAAGATGCCGACCGGCTGGAAAAGAAACTGGTTGCCTATGATGACAGCACCTCTATACAGGTGGTAGTCGTTACAGTTGAATCGACCGGCGATTATGTGGTGGAAGATTATGCCCGTAAGATTTTAAGGGACTGGGGGGTTGGCAACAAAAAAACCAACAATGGCATCGTGCTGCTGGTAGCCATCAGGGATCACAAGATCAGGATTGAAACAGGGTATGGCATGGAAGGTAGTATTCCTGACATAACCGCCAGTCATATTATACAGGACAATATTGTTCCTAATTTCAGAAACGACAATTATTACAAGGGATTGGATGATGCTACTGACGCTATTTTCAAAGCAGCAGCGGGCGAATACAAGGCGCCGGCAGACTATCATAAAAGAGGCAGCAAGGGCGGTGGATCGATTGCAGGTGCTGTTATTATCTTCTTAATCATCCTTTTCATATTATCGAGAATTGGTGGAGGCGGAGGTGGAGGTGGCATGATGAGCCGCAGAGGCTTTAGTCCATGGATAGGAGCGGCAATTTTAGACAACCTGACCCGCGGCGGCGGCGGGTGGAGTGGCGGTGGAGGTGGCGGTGGCGGATGGAGTGGTGGCGGTGGTGGGTTTGGGGGCTTTGGGGGAGGAAGCGGCGGTGGCGGTGGCGCCAGTGGATCATGGTAGAATTATTTTGAATGCGTTTACGCTACACAGATCGCCATGAGCATTAAATAGCTCTATAAAAAAAAATCCTCTCTTTCGGGAGGATTTTTTTATCAAAACATCATGAATTGAACGTTGGATATTCCTGCAATTCAATTCAACATTTACAATAATTTAAAACGCCTTCTTTGCTTCTATTTTTGAATTGATATAATCGATTTGTTGCTTCAGTTCAGTATTGCTTTCCGCGCCTGCTTTCTTCTTGCTGGCAATGCTCTTCAGCACCATGTTATTGATATAAGGCGTAAGCTGGGCTTTGTACTGCGCAGGCACCGCCTCGCGTAAGTCAACAATCATATCAATGCCCTTCTTTACCTTTTCCGTGTTGGTAAGCGTGCCCAAATAGTCTGCAAATGGCTGCAGTGCTTCAAACTTGGCGTCTGATACCGGCAGGCTGCCAAAATTTCCCGCGATCACATCAAAATCTTCCTCACCACTTCCGCTCTCAATTAGAATCTGGCTAACCACTGCGCCCAGCTTTCCTTTCATGGGTAATTTCGAGAAGGCTTTTGCGTCTGACAGTGCAGTACCGGCATCCAGGGGGGCCAACGCAGCCAGGGCTTCTCCGGCCACACTATAAGATGAGTCATTAACCGCTTTTAAGAACAATGCTTTGTATTCGGGTTTTGCATATTGTCCAAGCAGGCCAATAGCCGCAGCCCTTACCGTGGGTTTTGCATCATTTTTGGCAATATCAGCAAGTAGCGGCTCTATATCATTTTTTACCGTTGCTTTCTTTATATCAAATTCGCCGATGGTATAACTGCGCAACGGCGCATATTTGTCTTTCATTGCCACTTTCAGCAAAGCCAGCGCTTTCGCCTCATCCTGGTTTTTTGCGCAATAATCAATCGCTTCTTTTCTGTCTAAATAATTACCTGCGTACGTATATTGATGAATATAATTTTCCAGGGTTTTGTCATCTTTCTTCTCCCATAACATCACTTTATCTGCGTCTGCATTTATTAAATCGGGTCTTTTTTTATAAGAAAAGGTAAATGTATCCACCTTGTGCTCAATCCAGACATTCCTGCGAATTTTTTCCTTTCCGTTGTACACATCTATTGCAATAGGTAAGCGAAAAACCTGGTCTCCCTCCTGTGTTTGCTTTATAATTACATCGGCCCTGCCGGCTGCATCATCATACAAATAACTAATCTCCACTTTGGGATTTCCATTGCTAAAATACCACTGGTTAAAAAACCAATTCAGGTCAAGACCACTTACTTCTTCGAACGCCAGCCGCAACTGATGCGCTTCTCCTGTTTTAAACTTATTGGTAGTAAGGTAAAGGTTTAGTCCTTTGAAGAACGCGCTGTCGCCAAGAAAGGTGCGCAGCATATGTAAAATACGGCCTCCTTTATTGTAACTAACGGCATCAAACATATCTTCTTTATCGGCGTAATGAAAACGCACCAGGTCTTTACTTTCACTATGACTGCCCAGGTAACCCTGCATGTCTTCAAAATTTTTATCATCGCCGGCATCTTTGCCATATTTGTACTGGTTCCACAATACTTCGCTGTAATTGGCAAATGATTCATTTACGGTAAGGTTGCTCCAGCTTTCTGTTGTTACCAAATCGCCAAACCACTGGTGAAACAATTCATGGGCCACATATTCCTCAAATTTATTACCGTCAACCAGTTCCCGGGCATCCTGTTGCAGGGCATCGGTATGCAATGTAGCTGTTGTATTTTCCATGGCACCACTTACATAATCGCGGCCTGTTATCTGGCTGTATTTTGCCCAGGGATATTCTACACCGGTGATTTTTACATAAAACGCAATCATTTCAGGCGTAAGCCCAAATATCTTGCGGGCCACGGAAGCATAGGGTTTTTCTACATAATAACTTACTTCCTTACCCTTATAGGCGTCTTTTATAACAGCGTAATCGCCTACCCCCATAAAAAATAAATAGGGCGCATGCGGCAGATCCATTTTCCAATAGTCGGTTCTTGTACCATCCGCATTTTTTTTCTGACTGATAAGCAGACCATTGCTCAGCGTTACATACTTTTCAGGAACGGTCATATAAATTTCGTCTGTACAACGCTGGTTGGGTTTGTCAATAGTAGGAAACCATACAGAATTGGCTTCTGTTTCTCCCTGCGTCCATATCTGGGTAGGCTTGCCTTTCTCCTCCCCTTTTGGATTTATAAAGTAGAGACCTTTGGCATCTTTAATAGCGTCGCTTCCTTTTACTTTTAATTCATTTGGCTTTGAGGTGTAATCAATATAAACCATGTATTTGTCAGCGGCAGCATATACCCTGTCCAGTTGTATATTCAACAACATACCATCATATTTATACTTTAAGGGCAACAGGGCATTTCCCTTTACCAGCGCTATTTTATTGATATCCATTCCCTTTGCATCCAGCTGCAGGGAATCGGTAGCATAAAAATGAGGTTTCAATGTAATCCAGGCCTTGCCATAGAGATAAGATTTATTGTAGTCGAATCTCACATCCAGTTTTGTATGCAACAGATCATTTATACGTGGGCTGGTAGCCCTGTAGATATCTTCGGGCTTTTCATTGGATGATTGGCCGTTGACAAAAACAGCAAGTGCAAGCAAGCACGGAATAAAAAAAAGTTTCTTCATTATTTTGTTTTTAAAAGCCGTAAAGATAGGCGGCAGTTCTGCTCAGTTTGTAAAAAAAATGGTAAATGGCAATGCTAATGCCTGTTTTCTATTAGATTTGTTGGCAAATCACCACTAATTACTGCATGAAGTACCTGGCTGTATCGTTCATTTTGTTTTTTGTTACCCTGCAAACGTTTGGCCAGCAGGAATATTTCATTTACTTACAAACAGAAAATAACCAGCCTTTTTATGTAAGGGTTAATGCCAATGTTTATAGCTCAACGTCAGGCGGTTACCTGATACTTTCAAAATTGGCCGACAGTACAGCAATAGTAACAATCGGGTTTCCAAAAAATGTTTTTCCAGAACAGCATTTTAACATTCCGATCAATCACAAAGACGGCGGCTATACCGTAAAAAATTTTGGAGACAAAGGATGGGGTTTGTTTAACCTTCAGACATTGGCTGTTATAATGAACAGCAATCCTGCCGGCGAAAAAAAAAGCCCTGAAATAACCGGCACCAAAAAAAGCGATGCTTTTTCAATGTTGTTGGCCAATGCAGTAAATGATACTTCTGTGTTGTATACCATCAATAAACCACCGAAACCAGTTCCACCACCCGTAGTTGCTGTTGTTGAAGAAAAGAAAAAGGATACCATTGCACCTGTTGCAGAAAATTTATCCGGAAAAGATAGCATGGCATTCGTAAAAAAACTGCCCGCAGGAAAAGACAGCAGCATGACCGGCAAAATAGCGGCCAGTTCAAAAAAAGACAGCGCCCTGGACGTTGCTACGCATGATACAGCCAGGGAAATGGCCGTTTCTGATAAGAATAAGAAAGCTGCGGCCGATTCTGCATCGGTAGCAAAAAATACCGGGCCACCGGCAATTAGCAATACTGAGCCGGCCGTTGAACCGGCAAAAAACACCCTACCCCCTGTTCCGGGAAAGACTATTTCAAAGCAGAAAAAAGATACCACCACTATTGGAAACAGATCAGCGCCACCCTTGCCAACCGCTCTTGCACAGGCTAAAAAAGAAAGAAGGGATACCGCGAAGGAAAGAAAAGATACCATCATTTTCATGACTGGTGGTTCGACAGATGCCAATAAAGCGCTTGCAAAAAAATCAACCCCACAGAAAGAAGAGAAAACCCAGGCTGCCACAAAAAAAGACACACTGAACACACTGAAAAAGGATACTGCAGCAGCCCTGGTTAAAAATGACCTGCGCAAATCTGCTGCGGAGAAAAATGATTCGCTGGCAAACGTTCCGGCAAAAAGACACCGGCCGCTTGTAAACAAAGCTGCCGAATTACTGACTGATACTTCTTATGTGGCCGTATTTGTTGATGAATCCAACGAAAGGTTTGATACCATCAGGATAAGTATTCCATTTATTGAACCGGTAGCAGTGGCCAAACAGGACAGACAACCGCCAAAAGAGATAAAATCTCCCGGCAATATTACTAACCAGGCTAAAATAATAAAAGACAGCACTCCATTGGTTGTTACAGAGAAACCTGTAGCGCCTGTTGTAAAAACCGATACCAATGCTGCCGGTAAAGCAACGAAGGATACTGCTGCAGCCGGCATTACACGTCAAACAATAATACCACCTGCAAAAAAAGATTCGGATGCAACCAGCAAGATTGCAAAAGACAGCATGGCAGCGCAAGCAGTGGTGCAGTCCATTAAAAAAGATACCGGTTCCGCCGGCAGCATACCAGATTCATCGAAGACAACCACAAAACCATCCCTGGCGTTAAACTCCGATTGCAAGGAGACCGCTACAGAAAGCGATATTGACAAACTGAGAATTAAAATGCTGCTGGTTGCTTCGGATGATGACCGGATTGTACTGGCCAAAAAAGTATTTAAACAGAAATGTTTTTCTGTTAGGCAGGTTAGGGCACTCAGTGAACTTTTCAAAACCGATGAAGGAAAATACAAGTGGTTTGATGCCATTTATCCTTTTGTATCAGACAGCGGCAATTTTTCTGCACTCGGAGAACTTATAAAAAATGATTACTACCTCAACCGCTTTAAGGCCATGCTCCGCAATTAATACTGTATACCTTATTTATGTCACAGCGCTATTTTCTGGAACTGCAATATAAAGGAACCGACTACAGTGGTTTCCAGGTGCAGAAGAATGCGCCCAATACGGTTCAGGAAGCGGTAGAGAAGGCATTCGCCATACTGCAGAAACAGGCTGTAACCATGACAGGTTCTTCGAGAACTGATGCGGGCGTGCATGCGTTGCAAAACTTTTTTCATTTTGATTTTGACGGGGAAATTCATGAACATTTCAGGTATAAGATCAATGCCATTCTGCCAAAAGACATTGTTGTAAAAAATTTGTACCAGGTATCTGCTGATGCGCATTGCCGGTTTGATGCCGTTGCGCGGAGTTATGACTATCATATTTACCGCCATAAAAATCCGTTCCTGGCAGACAGGGCTTACTACTATCCTTATGCGCTTAATATGGAACCCCTGCAGGAGGCTGCTGCAGTGATTAAATTGTATACAGATTTTACGTCCTTCAGCAAACGGAACACGCAGGTTAAAACTTTTAACTGCACCATTACAGAAAGCGGATGGAAGCAGGAAGAAGACAAATTAATTTACAGCGTAAAAGGCAATCGTTTTTTGCGTGGTATGGTACGTGGCCTGACAGGCACTATGCTGCAGGCTGGCAGAAACAAGATCAGCATTGAACAATTCAAAACGATTATTGAAGCAAGGGATTGCAGGCTGGCAGATTTTTCGGTACCGGGGCACGGGTTGTTTTTGACAAAGGTTCAATATCCCGAAGGCTATTTACCATTACCGGTGGCGATGCGATAATTGGCTGATCAGCGATTGGTTTATCGGCTGATCGGCTCATTGTGCAGTATAGCGTTCACCTGCAATTATCAGCGGCAAACAAAAAGCCGCAGCCTTTCGGCCAGCGGCTATTACTATGATCAATTGTCTGGCAATTATTTTATGGCTGCAATGCCCGGCAATACTTTTCCTTCAAAATACTCCAGCAAGGCACCACCACCGGTTGACACATAACTTACCTTATCAGCAAAACCAAACTGGTTTACTGCTGCAACAGAATCCCCCCCACCTACCAGTGAAAAAGCACCCGACTGGGTAGCTGCGGCTACTGCCGTAGCAATGGCCCTGGTACCATGCTGAAATTTGGGCATTTCGAACACACCCATGGGGCCATTCCACAAAATGGTTTTGGACTTTTTGATTACACTTGAAAACTGATCGCAGGCAGAAGGACCTATATCAAGTCCGAGCCAACCATCGGGTACATTATTGCTGGGTGCTGTGGATGTGCTGGCATCGGCGGCAAATTTATCTGCAATAATGGAATCGGAAGGAAGATGAATGCATACCCCTTTTGCTTCGGCCTTTTTCAAAAGATCCGTTGCAGTTTGTAAACGGTCTTCCTCGCAGAGCGAGTTGCCGATTTTACCACCGCCGGCCTTCATAAACGTATAGGCCATTCCTCCGCCAATGATAATATCTGTAGCCCTTTCGAGCAGGTTTTCTATAATCAGGATTTTATCAGACACTTTTGCACCTCCTATAATGGCAACAAAAGGTTTTTGTGTGTCGTGCATTACTTTTTCAGCACTGGATACTTCTCCTTCCATCAGCAAACCAAACATTCTTTTTTCTGCCGGAAAAAATTTGGCAATTACTGCGGTGGAAGCATGTGCGCGGTGTGCGGTACCGAACGCGTCGTTTACGTATACATCGCCCAGTTTGCTTAATTTTTCTGCAAATTTTTCATCTCCTTTTTCTTCTTCCTTATAAAAACGGAGATTCTCCAGCAGGAGCACTTCTCCCGGGCGCAGCATGCCGCTTGTAAGGTAGGCCTGATCGCCAATGCAGTCATTCGCAAACAAAACAGTTGTGCCATCCAGCAGTTCGCCCAAATGCTTTACCAGATGTTTCAGTGAATACTTGTCTGTGGGCCCGTCTGTTGGTCTGCCCAGGTGGCTCATCAGAATGGCAGAGCCCCCATCGGCCAGTATTTTTTTTATTGTTGGGATGGTGGCCTTCATTCTTGTGTCGTCTGTAATAGCAAATGTTTGCTTATCCAATGGCACATTAAAATCTACCCGTACCAAAGCTTTCTGACCGGCGAAATTATAGTTGGAGAATTTGCTCATAATGGGAATATTTTAAATAATGAATTTTAAATTTTGAATCCTTTTTTGCGGCAAATCTTCTGCGCAGGAGCAACTCAAAATTTAAAATTCAAAATTTATAACAACAGGAAGTTATTTACTGATTAAACCTGCAAAATGATGTACGGTGCGCACCAACTGGCTTACATAACTCATTTCGTTATCGTACCAGCTAACCGTTTTTACCAATTGTTGTTCACCCACTGTTAATACTTTGGTTTGAGTAGCGTCGAACAAAGAACCAAAATGACTGCCTATTATGTCTGAGCTTACAATTTCATCTTCTGTATAGCCAAAGCTTTCATTGGATGCGGCTTTCATGGTTGCGTTGATTTCTTCCGCGGTGGTTTTTTTACCCAGTACGCTTACCAGTTCAGTTAAGGAACCTGTAATGGTGGGAACGCGTTGTGCACTTCCATCCAATTTACCTTTCAGCTCAGGCAATACCAGGCCGATTGCTTTGGCGGCTCCTGTAGAATTGGGTACAATATTGGCGGCTGCGGCACGGGCGCGGCGCAAATCTCCTTTTGGATGGGGTGCATCCAATGTATTCTGGTCGTTTGTATAAGCGTGGATCGTGGTCATGATACCCTGTACAATGCCATAAGTGTCATTCAGCACTTTGGCCATGGGGGCCAGGCAGTTGGTAGTGCAGGAAGCGCAGGAAATAATGGTTTCGCTGCCGTCGAGAATGGAATGGTTGACATTGAATACAACCGTTTTCAAATCGCCGGTTGCGGGCGCAGAGATAACCACTTTTTTAGCGCCTGCTTTAATATGTGCTGCTGCTTTATCTTTATCGGTAAAGAAACCGGTACTCTCAATTACCACATCTACATTGTGTGTGCCCCAGGGAATTTGGGAAGGGTCTTTTTGTGCGTATATTTTTACCGTCTCCCCGTTTACTACGATGGCGTCTTCGGTTGATTTTACGTCAGCCTCGAAACGGCCCTGTGCGCTATCGTATTTTAAAAGGTGTGCCAGTACTTTTGGACTTGTTAAATCATTAATGGCCACCACGTCTATTCCTTCCATTTTGTATATCTGGCGATATACCAACCGGCCTATGCGTCCAAAACCATTAATGGCGACTTTAACAGTACTCATTGTTCAATTAGATTTAATTAGTTAAAAATTTTTGAGGTGACGAAGGTACAATATTGAAATATATTCTGTTTTACATTTTCGGGCTTAAAAATGATCTCCAAAACCGCCGTTTTTTAACTGTCCGGGCTATTAAACTTGGCAAAAACCACGATTTAAGCCCTTTCCGGGAGCAATTGGGGTATCTTGCACAAAGGGCGGATAAAATTCAAAAAAGTTTTGGCAAGATTTGTCCCGGCTGTTATCTTTGCCGTCCGAAAAACACATGGCCCGTTCGTCTACCGGTTAGGACATCAGATTTTCATTCTGGTAATAGGGGTTCGATTCCCCTACGGGCTACAAAAGGCAAGAACTAACAATTCTTAAAAAGCATCAAACCCACGTCAAAGTCAATTGGCGTGGGTTTTGTCTTTTTTGGCCGGGGTTTGGCTCCCGTTTTAGCACGTTAATATATTTACAGTTTTTTTACAGTTCTTCGTAAATCAGGGTATGCTTCGGATACACCTAAAAAGCAACAACCAGGAATTATTATGATGTAAACATAATATAGATAGTGATATGTATTACCGATGCTCACCGGCACCCTTTCACTACATTATAAGATTTGAAGACGGATACAGGAAGCGCTCGTCTTTTTGTGAAGAGCACCCGCTAAAACCCGGATCATATTTCGTTGTTTTTGATAACGCCAGCTGGTTATACCCGGCACAATCTCTCCCCCGCCGCCAGCAACAATTCATCCGTCTTCGCAAAACAAAACCGGATGATATGATCGTCCTGCTGATCCGTGTACAACCTGGAAACGGGAATGGCGGCTACGCCATATTGTTTGATCAATCGCTCACAAAAAGCAACGTCATTTTCATCAGAAATTTCCGAATAATCAAACAACTGGAAATAACCGCCGGCACATGGAAGCGGACGGAAACGCGAAGCAATGGTGGCTTGCAGGAACAGATCGCGCTTGTATTGGTAAAATGCAGGCAATTCCAAATAATCAGTGGATTGCTGCATGTACAATGCGATGGCTTTTTGCAAGGGATGGCTGGCAGCATACACAGCATTCTGGTGCACTTTTCTCAGTTCCACTGTTAAGGCAGGTGGCGCCACACAATAACCGACTTTCCAGCCCGTGATATGATAAGTTTTGCCAAATGAGTAAGCAGCAAAGGTTCTTTCGCGCAGCCCGGGGTATTGCAAAAGGCTTTCGTGTCTGGCACCGTCGAAGATCACATGCTCATACACTTCATCGCTTACAATGAGAATATCAGTGTTGTGCACCAGTGCGGTAAGCTGTTCAATATCATGTTTGGTAAATAAGGTACCGGTAGGATTATTGGGTGTACAGATGCATATGATACGGGAGCGGCTGTTGATGAGGCCCGCCAGCTCATCCCAGTCGATGGCAAAATTTGGGTAACGGGTCTTGTACACAACTGTTTTGCCACCCACCATATCAATGATCGGCCGGTAGATATCAAAACAGGGCTCAATGATAATGACTTCATCGCCAGGCCATACAAAAGCGGCGATAGCCGAAAAGATCATTTCTGTGGCCCCGATGCCAATAGTGATTTCCGTATTGGGATTAACAGCGATATTGTAAGTGGCCGATAACTTAGCTGCTATTTGTTCACGCAACAGCGGCAGGCCAGGCATGGGCGCATACTGATGAACGGATGGGAGGCTTTTGTCCTGCATACATTCGCTCACCAAATCTTTTAACCCCTGTGCCGGTTCAAAATTGGGAAAACCCTGCGACAGGTTCAACGCATTGTGTTGTTGTGCCAGGGCAGTGATGTGCGAAAAAATATGGTTGGTAACATAAGGCAATTTTGACCTGAAGTTCATGCTGCAGAATTTTTTCAGGTTCAAAACTAAATAAAACTTGTTATCGGCTGGTTGGCTGTTGCTGCTACAACGAACAAAAAATAGTTTTTGATAATTGACGCTGTCTGAAAGTAGTTGATAGGGAAAAGCTGAATCGTGCTTTAAAGAATTCCTCAAATTAAATCCGACCAACCAGGGATGCCATCCGTATGCTAAAAAAAAAGAAATAGCAGTTTGACCGTTTGTTATCTTTCATTGGCCATAACGCTTTCAAAAAATCGCTGCCGGGCATAAAGCAACTTTCGGCCAACAGATCTGCGGCCAGCCGGGAAGCTATAACTAATTATTAAAAAAAGGCGTTTAACAGCTGGAAGTTATTGCCAGCCATAAGTGTGTTAAATTGAATAGTTATGGCTGGCAATAAATTTTGATGGAAAAGCTGATTGGCAGTGAAGTTGAAAAAAATATTTCAACATGGAATGAACCCAGGTTCACCGGAGCTTTCTTACACAACTCTAATTAAAAGTTGAAACACCTGCCTGGCAGGCGCTAGCAAAAAACATCCTAACTGGCTTGACTAAACGTA
>Ga0207641_10002434_pt1 | contig 17203 bp, 19 predicted proteins | sample KBSSwiS62_FD_184306 | JGI IMG/M metagenome (GOLD analysis project Ga0207641, IMG submission 184306) | Switchgrass rhizosphere microbial communities from Kellogg Biological Station, Michigan, USA - KBS Switchgrass S6-2 (SPAdes) (version 2) | ecosystem: Host-associated > Plants > Roots >... | reverse complement strand
ATATTCCTTTTCCACACGGGCGCGGTTGAAGAGGTTGTACTCGGGCTGCTCCATCACGGGCTTCCTGAGGTGATGACGCTCGGCGATCTCCCAGGCGGCGCGGATGTCCGCCGCGCTCCACTCGGACGTGCCCCAGTAGAGCGCCTTGCCGCGCTCGATCATGTCGTGCATCGCCCACACGGTCTCCTCGATCGGCGTGTAGGGGTCTGGCCGGTGGCAATAGGCGAGGTCGACGAAGTGTTTCCATGAGTCGTCACTGGTCTTACTGAACTGGAGGTGGAGCATCGGGCGCCACTTGGGGCGCTTCGGCTTATGAAGAAGTTTGAGGCCGGCCTCAGGCGGCGTGCGGTTGCCTTTGCGGCTGTTACAGGGAACGCACGAGCAAACGATGTTTTCCCATGACGTCTCCCCTCCCCGGTCGCGCGGGATAACGTGATCGAGATTGAGATCCTTGCGGTCAAACTTATGACCGCAATACTGGCAGGTGTTGTGATCACGCTCGAAGATGTTGTGCCGGGTGAACTTCACTTCCTTTTTCGGCATTCGATCGAAGAAGAGGAGCAGGATCACCTTGGGTACGCGGATCTTGAAGGAGACGGTGCTGACAACGTCGGTGCCTTCATAGCCGCGCGAAAAGCTGAACCATTGGTCAAAGGTCATGGTCTGGAACGTGCCGCTCTCGGCCTCGACGACCTGCGCGTGTCCCTGGTAGAGGAGCATGAAGGCGCGTTTGACGCTGCAGATGTTGACGGCTTGCCAGAGACGATTGAGCACGAGGACGTTGTTGCTCAGGATCGCTTCCATGTGATCCCTTAATCTCGAGGGGCGCAGGGCCCTCGACCAACTGGACGTGTGGTTGTCACGTTGGGCAAGCTTGATAGCAAAGCTGTGGACAACTGTCAACTGGCGCGGCGTTACGTTGGGGTGACAAATCTGTGCGCAAATGCGTCAGGCTTCTTTATGCAGCGGAGGCGTGACGAGGAAAGTCACCACGGCGGCCGCGATGAGCAGCCCGGCTGAGCATTCGTAGGCGAAGGTGAATGTCTTCGTCGAATCGTAGACTTTGCCCGCGAGCATCGAGAGCATAAAACCGCCGAGACCCCACGAGGTGAAAAGAAGTCCGTAGTTCGCGCCAAAGTTTTTAAGGCCATAAAAGTCCTTGGTGACGGAAGGAAAGAGCGCGAGGTTCGCTCCGTAGTTGGCACCGATCAACGCCGAGAGCACGGCCAGCACGGTGGCGTCACCGAGGAAGTTTTCCTTGCTCGCCTGCGACAGCAGGAGAATCAGGACGGCCTGAATGAGAAAGCAGCCGAACATCGTGGCGCGGCGGCCGATCTTGTCCGAGATGATGCCGGCGATGACGCGCCCGCCACCGTTGCCCACGGCCAGGCAGGCCACAAGGACAAAGCCCAGCTTCACTCCGGCCTGGGCATCGACCATCTTTGCCAGCTTCGAGATGATCATCAAGCCCGCACCCGCACCGCAGGCGTACATGAACCAGAGAACGTAGAACTGCCATGTCCGGAGAATTTCGAGCGGGGTGAAATCAATTTTCCGGACAGCATCACCAACCACCGGAGCCGTCGCACCTGCGGGAACATATCCGGCAGGTGGCACCTTGAGCAGTTGCGCCAGCCCCACGGCGATGACGAGGATGCCGATACCAAACGAAAACATCGTGGCCGATACTCCATACCCGTTGATAAGACTTTCCGCCAAGGGTGCGATGTAGACACTGGCCACGCCAAAGCCTCCGACCACCATGCCGGCAATAAGTCCGGTGCGGGCGGCCGGGAACCATTTGATCGCGGGCGGAGTTGTGGAGGAATAACCAAAGCCCATACCCAAGCCGACCAAGACACCAAAACCGAGGGTATAGTTGAGTGGGGTGTTGGCGAAGCTGGCCAGGACCAAGCCCGCCCCCATGAGGACGCCGCCGATCGATGCGACGACGCGCGGCCCGATGCGGTCCTGCAAAATCCCGGCGGGAACCATCGCAAGCGAGAAGACAAGGCAGGCCACCGAATAGGGCAGCGAGCGATCAGCCTCAGTCCAATTCCAGTCGGCGGGAATTTTCTTGCTAATGACGCTCCATGAATAGAGAACGCCGAGGACGAGATTGATGCCGACTCCGGCAAAAACAACGATCCAGCCGTGGTTTTTCGATGGTGATTCCGCGCCCTGCGACATAAGCAGCCTCCCTTTAAGTGTGATCGCCAGAATCGACGCCGGAAGCGGCTTGGCAAGGTCTATTTGGGCCCGAAGGGCTCTAATGAAAAAGCTTATTGATCGCCTTGTTGATCACGTTCTCGATCTGCTTGTTCTGCAGGAGGAGGCGCTGAGGCAGATCGGTCTGGGGATTGGCCGTGGTGCCGCCTACATGAAAACCAACAGAGCCGGTGCCGTCCTGGGCGGCGACAAAGGAGGCCGCGAGTTCCTTGGGCAGCTTGCTCATGGCCTCTCGATGCAGGATTAATACCAGTTCCAAATTGAGCGGACCATCGAAGCTGATGGAACCACCGCCGGTGATGTTGAAGATCGATGATTCGATTTGCAGGCCGATGAGTTGAGTTTGCCGGCCTTGGACAACAAAGTGGGTCGTGCCCTTCTTGATGATCGGCTCGCTGAGTTCCTTGATCTTGAGGATCTGTCCGACTTCCTGGAGGAACCTGACGCCCTCAAGCTTGCCGTCGGTAATCTGTGCATCGCCTTCGCCGTTGAGGTCGCCGCTTTCCACGCCGCGCCATTTGCTCTGGAAGTCGAGTGTGCCGGTGAGTTTCGCGGAAGAATTGGACGTGGTCGCGGCGGTGAGTTGCCCAACGTTGAAGCCCTTGCCGTTGAGATTGAGGATGGACGGAGCGGAGCCTTGCGGCTGGAAATCACCCGCGATATTGCCGTTGTAAGCAGTTGCTTCGAAGGACTTCGCCGTAAGACCGGTTTTGTCGCCGTAGGTGAATGGGGTCGAAAAGCGGGTGATCTGCATGCTCGGGGGAACAACTATTTCCGATACCTTGAGCGTACCGGCAATATCCTTGCCCTCCGTATAACCTGCCGTATTCGCGTCCACATCGACGCCCTTTAGTTCGACCATTACCGCGCCGTTGACATTGCGCACGGAGACAGCACCGTCGTTGATCCGGGCGCGATCAAGGATAAATTGAAAAGGAAGGGCGGCACCCGGGCCTTCCATGGCACCGGAGTCAGGACCGCCTACCGGCGGCTGGGGGGGAGCAGGGGTCGTCGCCTGCTTGGTCAGGACGATCTGCGGCTGGTCGAGCGTCACTCCTGTCAGTTTCAGCTTGCGGCGGAGCAATTCCGTCCACGCATAAGTACAATTCACGGCAGCCACCTTGGCCTGCAACGCACCCTGCCCGCCGTGGGCAGCATCGACCTGAGTGACCAGACCCTGCAATTTTACGCCGGTAAAAATATCGAAGTCGACTTTGCCGATCTGCACGGTGCCGCCGAGCGACCTTGCGGCCCGGCTTTCGACCTCGGCTTTAAATGCATCGGAGTGGATGTAGGTGTTGAGCCATGCCGCTCCGACGGCTATAGCTAGAACCACCAGCACAACGACGACGGCGACACCACCCAGAATCCAGCGAAGAGAGCGCATACCCCCAACCTATCGCACAGAAAGAGCCGAGGCCAATCTTGAATCGCATTTGCATCATCGCCAATCCCGCCGCCCGCGGCGTCAAGGCGCGGCTGAAGAGCCTCGAGCGACTGACGCGCAATGTCGTGATCAAGACGACGAAGGGCCCCGGCGATGCCGAGGCGCAGACCGAGCGCGCCGTGGAGCAGGGTTACTCAACGATTGTCGCGGCGGGTGGCGACGGCACGGTCAACGAAGTGGTCAACGGCATTGGCTCAGCACCGGTCGCGTTGGGGATTTTACCGATGGGAACGGTGAATGTCTTCGCGCTGGAGATGGGGATCCCCCTTAACATCGTCGCGGCGTGGAAGGTGATTCGCGGGAAGAAAATCCGCGCCATCGACCTGGCCAGCGCGAACGGGCATCTCTTTGTGCAGATGGCGGGAATCGGGGCCGATGCGCAGGTGGTCGAGCGTAACAACCGTCACGTGAAACATGTGCTCGGGCCGCTCAGCTATCTGCTCACCGCGACCCAGGTCGCCGCGGAGAAACCTCCGAAGCTGCGCGTTTTCTGTGACGGGAGTCCGACCGTGGAAGGCTCGTTTGTGCTGGTCGGCAATGGTCGGTTCTATGGTGGGCCGTTTTCACTCTTCAGCGAGGCTGACCTGCAGGACGGACTGCTCGATGTCTGCGTCTTCAAGTCGATGAACTACCTCGCCCTGATGCGCTACCTGCGCGGCCTGGTCTTCGGCTCGCTGACGAAATTCACCGATGTCGATTACTTCAAGGCGAGCCATCTCGTCGTGAAATCGGACCGGCACGTTCCGCTCGAAGCTGATGGCGAACTGGCCGGGCATGCGCCGGTGGAATTTACCGTGCGACACAAGAAGCTGCGGGTGCTGGTGCCAGGGTAAGCAATGGAGTTGCGCTGACAATTGCGTTTCCAAATAGAGCTTGGGAACGAGGGACAAGGCATGTTTAGGGTGTGACTGATGCAGACATACCAGTAGTAACAGCCCCGTATTCTCCAGATCCCCAAGAACTAAGACAGGCCACGACAAACCATATAATTATTAGTATCCAAAAGGATTTCTTGCCAGGTAGAGCAACCGTCAAAACAAGATGAACCAAGCAAAGGGCACAAGCAACATAGACGCTAATAACGAGATGCTGCTCTACCAACTCCCCAATATATGCGGAACTTAAAAACACTAATCCCTTGGGGATGGTCAAGGTAGACTCCCAATCGTAAAGCTCCCCCGGCCACATCCAAATTAATAGCAGCCATGCGGCAAAGTATATCCCCAACCAATAGGCTAAGCGAACCCGGAGATGTGGCTTACATGTCGCTGCGACTTGACTGTGTTGTTCGATATTCATTAAGCCATTTTTCGCTTTTTTAAATTAACTATAGTTACCTCACTTCCCTCCAATACACCACGGCATGCTCATCGCGATAGACTTCGTGCCAGTCGGGAAGACCGTGGAGGAGCTGGTTGAGATGAAGATAGGGATCGAGGATGGCGGAGTCGTAGTTGCCCTGCTCGAGGGTGTCCTGCCAGGCGGGTTTGGGCTTGGAACCGGCGATGCCGTTGACCATGTCGACGAAGGCGAAGACGATGGGATCGCCGTAGAAATCGCCACGATCATCCTGGCTGACGCGGAAGTCCGGGCGCAGGTTCCAGAGCAGCGGGCCCGCGTTCCAGGTGGTGGTGAGCGGGCGATGAAAACGGTCGGGATGATCCTGCAGGAAGAAGACCAGTTGCGGCGTCACGCTTTTGCCGACCTGGATGTCGTGGCCGATGGGCGTGCGGACAAAGAGCGCGGCGGAGACGAGGACCAGGATGAAGGCGAGCGCCGCGTCGATTCGCGAATAGCGTTGCTGGGCCTGAAAATCCGCCAGACGTTCGCGGATGAATGGGAACCAGGTGGTGCGAAGCAGGGCCTGCAAATCGCGCGCCACAGGTACGGCGGCAACGATCACGAGCAGGAGAACATGCCGCTGCGTTTTGAGTCCTTCATAGAGAAAGAAGAGCACCGGGAGGAGGGCCTCCCACCGCCAGCGCGGCGCATCCTTGCGGGCGCGGCAGAGAAAGACGATGAAGACAATGCAAAGAATAGTGAGCGCCGACATGGTTGGCGTTCCGAAATTGGGCGGCAGGAATTCGTCCCAGAGCGCGAAGCTCTTGTAGGTAGTGGCGATCAGAATGACGTGACGATGAAGCGCCAGCCCCCACGGATTGAGACAGGTGGCCAGCGCGCAGAGAATCGTCAGCCCGATCCACGGAATGAGCGGCGCTTCCTCGCCGTCGACGCGTCCGGTGATCCGGTCGATGAATCGTCCGGACATGGCCAGTCCAAGGAAAAGCAGCGCTGCCAGCCAGCCCGCGTGAAGATTGGCCCAGGCCGCAAAGACGATGGGCAGGATGATCCAGTCCCGCTTGAGCGGATGGGCGCGCCGGTTCCAGACCTCGACGACCAATGCCATGAAGAGATAGGTGAAGAGCAAGGGCCGGACGGCAAAATGAAGGTGCAGTGTCAGGAAAGTGAGCCCCGTATAGAGCAGGACAACCATGAGAGAGAAACCCGATTGCAAGAGCGTCCGATAGACGCCGAGGATCGTCGTCGCAAAAATTCCGTAACAGAAGGCACAGACAAGGGCGAGTCCACCCGCCCGGTAAAGTTCACCAATGGTCGTCTCGAAGCCCCACTCGAAATCGAACCAGGTCTCCCCCCCATGGGTGAAACTGAGCGGATCGGTGCGTGGGACAACACCGGTCTCAAGGATGACTTCCGCCGTCCGCAAATGGCGGCCCACGCCGGGATCCTCGAAAATGGCGTCGGGAGCCGCGAACATCCACAACTCCATGGCAAGGAAGAGAAAAAAGCCGAAGGTCGGCAACCACCAGATCGGTTCTATTTCAGGCTCTTCCATGCGGCGATACGCTACAGGCAGGCTCGGCATCTGCCGACACCAAAAACGCGCAGTCTCGAATGGAGACTGCGCGTTTGAAATTCACCAAGACAAGGTGTCATGTCATTTGCTCTTCAAGGACCTGGAACATAATTCACCCCGCCTGGCGCCCTCGCCACCTGGGAATCAATCGTCGTATAAACCGCTTTAAGATTTGCTCCTAAATTGACCAGGATGCTAATCGCTACGACTGAAATAAAGGCGAGAATCAAGGCGTATTCCACGAGCGTTTGCCCCCGGCATCTGACGCGCCGACGGAAACGCAGGGCAACCTGCGGACAAATAAGAACCGGTCGTTTCTTGTCGTTCATGCCACTCACCTCCTTTCATGGGTGAATCCGACCGGCATGGCTCGACCGGCTTCGCGCCGGCCTTCCCGCCGCAACACGCCTGTGCGTGCGCGATTTGTGTGTGATCGCAACCACGGAACCGTGGGAACCACCATGCTGTATCTGGATTCTGTCTGAAAGTCATACAATTCAAAATCACGCTGACACGCTGCCCGGAGGCGCGCTACCATGGCCAAAATCCAATCGCTGCTCTCAAAATTAACGACCGTGAACAGATTTATGCAATAAACATGCCATACATCAAAAGTTGTCACAATAGAGGCTTTTGCAACAATTATTCTTTGGTAATGGGTATTATTAAGCCGTTAGAGCCCGGTAAAGCTTGCCTAGTTGGTATCATTTGCCCCCTAGTTGGGCGAGCGCTATTCTCGGTTCTTCGCTCGAATTCCTGACCGTAACCAGATAGGATCGCCCTTCCATGCCTTCAGTTTTCATCAAGACCTACGGATGCCAGATGAATGTGCGCGACTCGGAACAGGTTGCCCGCGACTTGGCAAGCCGGGGCTACGAATTGGTCGAACGCGAAGAAGGTGCCGATGTCGTGCTGCTCAATACCTGCTCAGTGCGTGACATGGCCGAGCAAAAGGCGATCAGTAAAATGGAAACGCTGGGCGGGCGCAAGAACAAGCGCCAGCACCAGATCATCGGTTTCCTCGGTTGCATGGCGCAAAGCCGTGGGGCTTCCATTCTCGATGAACTGCCCGATGTCGATCTCGTCATCGGCACGCAGAAATTTCACGAAACCGGCCGATATATCGACGACCTTTTCCGCCAGCGGCAGGAGATTCCGGGCATTAAACCGGAGCGGATCGTCGACGTGGCGGAGGAGAGCGGTTCGCAGAATACGATTCGCGATCATTTGCTGGCGCCGAACCAGGTGACGGCTTTCGTTTCGATCATGCAGGGATGTAACATGCACTGCACCTTCTGCATTGTCCCCAGCACACGAGGCGAGGAACGGTCCCGGCCCATCGCGGAGATCGTGACCGAAGTGGAGTCGCTGGTGCGGCAGGGAGTGAAGGAGGTCACGCTGCTGGGACAGATTGTGAATCTCTACGGACGGCATGAATTTCCCGCCGTCGACGGGCGCTCGCCATTTGCGCAATTGCTCCATGCGGTGTGCGCGGTGCCGGGATTGCAACGGGTCCGCTTTACCTCGCCGCATCCGATCGGGTTCAAGGATGACATCGTGGCTTGTTTCCGGGACCTGCCGAATCTCTGCCAGCATGTGCATTTGCCAATGCAATCCGGAAGCGACCGGATTCTCAAGGCGATGCATCGCGCTTACACGGGTGCCGGTTATTTGCGGTTGATCGAGAAGCTCCGCGCCGCGCGCCCCGATATCTCCTTCACGACCGACATAATCGTCGGATTTCCGGGCGAAACAGAAGAGGACTTCCAGCAGACCTGCGAACTGGTGCGCAAGGTCGCCTTCGACAATGCGTTTGTTTTCCGTTACTCCCCTCGCCGCGACACTCCGGCCGCCACAATGGAAGGCCAGCTGTCCGAAGAGGTCAAGATGGAGCGCAACCAAGTGCTCTTGAAAATACTCGATGAAATCGCGGAAGTCCGTGTGAAGGAACTGCTGGGTCGCGAGGACGAGATTCTCGTCGAAGGCGAAAGCCGCACCAATCCGAAACGCTTCCAGGGCCGCACCCGCACCAACCGTCTCGTCCTCATCGAAGCCAACGAGCGTTGGCGTGGCGAGTTGCTGCCGGTGCGCCTGACGGAATCGACCGGTTTTACGTATTACGCGGAGCCGGTTTTAGTCTAACGAGACCGTTATGGACGACTGCTACTACGAAGATCAAATCAACGATCTTTCGGAGCAGACTTGCGCACTGTCCTGCGGCTATCGAGTGTTGGCTCTTTGTCTGCTGATCTTTTTTTCAGTGTTCAACGTGGGCGATATGTTCATGATTTCGCGTTTTCACCAGCTATTTCAGAACGCGTTAGGGCCCGACCATCCTCTTCCGTTTCTCACCTGCATTTTTTTAGACGGCCAATCTCTCGTCACCGGCCTTGCGATTCTCTGGCCAATTCTTGGCGTGATTTTGGCGCTTCGAATCAAAAACCTGGGCTTTAGTGTTACTGTGCTCATCTGCTTGCTAATCGTTGTTGTCATACAGATCTGCCTGACTTGGGTCGGATTTATTCTACCCATGGAAAGCGTGTTCACCGGCCAGTCTGCTGGCAAATAAGCCTTTCCAGCCCTCCTTGACCTCCAACTTCCCTAATCCTACGCTGCCTCCCATGGGCTCAAGTCACTCGCTCTTAACCGAAGACCGGCTCACTATCTTTGCGACTTATGAGTGACTGGTCGACAGAAGACAAACTCATTGAGTTATCTGCGAAGGTCCATTCGCTGACTCTCGGCTATAAGATTTTCGTTCTTGCCGCTCTCCTGCTCTGCTCGTTGCTGAATCTGGGCGCAGCTCTTTCGATCTCAAGTTTCGATCAAATTTTCAAGGATGCCCTTGGCCCTGATCACCCGCTTCCGCTCTTGACTAGAATTGTCCTTGCCGGCCGGATTCCGCTCATCTGCTTCGCCCTTCTGGGGCCTGCACTTGGTCTTCTCGCTGCCGCCAAGTTGAAGAAAATCTTTCACTTTGTCATTGTCATTACTTTTTTACTGATGGTGGTCATCGTCCAACTTACGGTCACTTGGATCAGCCTTTTTATGCCGATGATCACGCTCATCACCGGCGTGGAAACTCCATGACTAAAATCGAAAACCCTTACGGAGACTTGACCGGCGGCCAATGGCTCAAGGGCAATCTACACACCCACACCACCGCGAGTGACGGGGAGCGCCCGCATCAGTCGGTGATCGATGATTATGCGGGCCGGCGGTACGACTTTCTCATGATTTCCGATCATGATGTTTATACGTCGGCCAAGGAGCTTTCCCTTTTTCCATCGCGGGGAACGACCGACGAATCCGGAGGCCTGCGGGCTGCGGCATCTCTGCTTTTCGGTCTCCGACCTTAACCAGACGCGGGAACGACTCCTTGGCCACGGCCTGGCTTTGGAAGAGGTCCGCATCGATGAGACGACCGGCAACCGTTTCTTCTTTTTCCGTGATCCGGACGATCTTCCCCTGGAGATTTACGAACAATAGTCTTACCCCGACGCCCCCATGAAAACATTTGCTCTGGATATTCCGACCCAATGGACGCACGGAGGCCTGGTCATTCCCCGCCTGAAGGAAGAGGGCGTGATGGGCGATCCCTGCATTGTCTGGGACGATGATCTGGCGACGTGGCGGATGGTGCTCTTCTGCGACCCGGGAGGACATGGACAATCGATCTGCCTGCATTCGACCGATGGCGTGCCTGACCAGTGGTCTCCAGTCGAGCCGATTCCCTTTACGGCACCGGCGTTGCCCACCCACAAGCCGTACATCGTGCAGGAGGCCCATCGGCCCAATCGCGCGGCCCGGATCAACGGTGCATATTGGCTGCTCGGCGTGATGAATGGAGACAACCGGAAATTCATTCAACGGGCGCGTTCGACGAGCCTGGCCGGTCCTTGGACCTGGGATCCGGCCCCGTTGATCCCCAAGGGCGGCTCCGGCGAATTCGACGAAAAGCATACCGATGCGGTGACCGGCTTCTATTTTCCGGAACGCGATGAAGTCCTCTATTATTACCTGGGTTATCCGGCGAAGGCACAGCAGCGCGCGATCAGTCCCTGGGGCAACGCGCAGGGCATTGCGGTGCAGAAGGCGGATGCGCCGACAGCGACCAAGCTGGGTGAATACCTTCCGCCCGTGCAGCAAGCCGGACATTGGGCCAGCGGCTATTACGGAGGCCTGCAAATCATGCCCGGGAAAAAGCATCGCTGGATCGCCCTGCTGAATGCGTCTCCCACTGCCCCAACTCCTGAGGACACCTCCATCGCACGCGAGGAACCGGCCCCGAGCCTCGGCGGCTGGGCCTACTGCGATGAGGAATGGCCCATCAAGAATTGGCATCTGTCGCCGGAACCGATGGAATGGATCGAGGATTTGCCGCCGGAAGCACTCGCGAATGGGGAAGGCACGAATCTCTGGCGACACCAAGCGCTGGTGCTGCCCGATGGCCGAATCGTGGTGTACTACAACAGTGGGTACTATGGCAAGGAGCAGCTTTATTTGAAGCTGAGTGTCGCTTCGTAGCCGCCGCCGTGAGGCGGTGGTCCACGCTCTCACGAGCGCGGCTATACTTTAGGTTCCCAGACAAACCGCCATGGCTTGAGCGCCCACTTGCCCGCATAGTCGACGCCGACGCGAGGCGTGCGCTTGATCTGGCGGGGCGAGACCTTGATGCCGCGGTCTTCGATCCAGATCACATCCCCACCCAAGTCGTGGCGGTTGTGGTCGAGGCTGATACCGAGTGCCGCGCAAACGCGCCCCGGCCCGCTGGCCCAGTCCTTTTCCTTCACGCCAGCGCGGCGTTGGCGGACGAGCTCATGTCCCCCTGTGATTTGCACCGCGCGAACGAGGGTGGCTTCGGGCGAATCTTTCGGGCCCGTGACGATATTGAACATCCGGTGCATCCCGTAGCAGAAATAGACGTAAGCCACGCCACCGGGTGCAAACATGATTTCAGTCCGTGCCGTGCGTCGGTTACCGAAGGCATGGCTGGCAGCATCCTGTACTCCCCCATACGCTTCCGTCTCGGTGATCATGCCCTCGGCGTAGCCGTCCGGGGCCTGCACGCAGAGGAATTTGCCGAGGAAAAACCGGGCGATGCGGACGGGATCCGGGTCGGCGTAGTCGGCGCGCTTTAATTTTTTGACCGGTGACATCTTTTTTTTGTGAAAAATAGGTCTAAGGTGTCTTACAGGACTTATCAAACATTCCTGCCTTTTCTGTCGTTAATTTGATGAAATCCGTCTAAATAAACTTCCCCTTATGCCTACCCCTACCCATGCCATCTGGCCGGACCTGCCGCCGCAACTGGCCAACGACATCCTTATTTCGGTCCAGAAGACGAACAAGAAACTCTACCGCACTGCGCTGGAGGTCATGGCGCCGCGCATGGGCATCCGTGTCCCCCTGCTGATCGAAATGCCCAAGGCGCAGCGTCACGCCACGTGGGTCCAGATCCTGTCACGACCTGAGATGGAGGTGTTGAGTTTCAATATCCTTTCGACCTGGCTGATCGACACCCAACGCTCCATGCTCTGCGCGTGGCTCGATTCCCTGGGTATTCCCCATGCCGAAAATGGTTGTGCCGACACCTTCCCGCCCCAGCCGGACGCCTCTCTGTTCAAGAAAGGGATTGATGCGCTCCTCAAGCAATTCGATCCAGTCCTCGTCACCATTTACCTGCGTTGCTTCAATCAGATCGATGAGACGCAGTGGTCCGAGCTGGACAAGATTCTCCTCAGCGATCCGCGGTTGCAGTTAAAGGCGGCAAATTTGGCAAGCGCCTAATCTCAAACTGGATACAAAATCCATAGATACTGAGTATTTGACGGATCACTCCCGGCCCTTACCGTATTACTTCCAACCTTAACCGAAAAAACATATGGCTCATAAATACGAAAACAACCAAGCCGCCCTCCTCGCCAAGGTGAAGGGCAAGACCGGCAAAATCTCCGACAAGACCCACGAAGAGCACCTCAAGCTCTACACCGGCTATGTCAACAAATCGAACGCGCTGCTCGAAGCCATCGAGAAGTTCGGAACGCCCGACCCCGCCGATGCGGCGGTGGCCAACCAGATCACCTCGAAGGTGCGCGACCTGAAGGTCGACCTGACCTTCGCCTTGGGCGGCCTCAAGAACCACGAGCTCTATTTCAATATCCTCGGCGGCGACGGGAAGATCAGCGGCAAGTTCGCCGAACTGGTCGACCGCGACTTTGGTTCCTTCGAGAACTTCAAGAAGGACCTCAAGGCGACCGGCATCGCCGCGCGCGGCTGGGCCTGGACCGGCTACGACACACAGACCGGCAAGTTGATGAACTATATCGGCGATGCGCAGAACTCCTATCCGATCTGGGGCGTCGTCCCGGTTCTCGGCCTGGATGTTTATGAGCATGCCTATTACGCGGACTTCTACACGGCCCGCGCCGGGTACATCGACGAATTCCTGAGCTTCGTCGATTACAGCGCAGTCAACGCGCTGTTGCCGAAGGCGTAAATATCGCGCGACAAGAAAAGCCCCGGGGATCTTTCTCCGGGGCTTTTTATTTGGACGTCGTTCCCTGGGAAGCCAGCTTTTTGACCGCATCGACCGGATGATGCGGCAAGCCGGCCAGGGCGAGAATCGCCGCTCCCAGCATGGTGCCGGTGATGGGGAACGGCAACGCGACGAGAAACGCCCCAAGGAACGCTTTGCCCAAGGCCGGCCCCACCGTGTCTTTCGCCCATTTCGTCTGAATGGCGTAAAGGACCGGAAAAGTGACGATGAAGGAGAGGATGCAAAGCAGGGGCAACGCGAGAAAACCAGTCATCAGGTCGGTGCCGAACACCAGCCAGTCGAGCCCCAGAATGACCACACCGCTGGCGGGATGATAAAAAGTCCTCAACCCGGCAAACGGAGGCGGTGGCACTTCGGACTGGGCCGCGGACGGCGTGGCGTAAGCGTCCTTCGGCAAGGGCGGCAAAACATCGACCGGGACTTGCTGCGGCTCAGGGGAACCTGCATTCATGGCCATAAGCTAGCACATCCCCGGCAGGATTCACCTTCGAATCCGCTCCGGATGTTCGAGGTCCTGCAAATGCAGGTCGAGCGCCCGGATGGAACTCTGGATTTCAACCAACGAAAACACCAGGGAGACCATCATCACGACCAGACTGAGGGCAAAGCACCATTCCGCTGCCTCGATCAGGCTGGCAAAGACCAGGAACATGCAGATCGTGCAAAGGAGGAGGCTCAGCACGCCGCAGAACTGCATGTCGCGGACACGCCGGATACGCCAGCGCAGGTTCTCGATCTGGCCGAGGTAACTGGGATCGGGCCGGGCACTGTAGTCGGCATGGAGCCGGCGAATCACGCTGGCCAGGGCGAGGAAGCGGTTGGTGTAGGCGAGCAGCAGCAGGGAGATCGCCGGGAAAAGGACCGCAGGTGTCGTAAGGTGGAAGTCCATCCTAGTTGCCTCCCGATCCACCATCCGTCTGCGCGCGGCGCACGCGCACAAGAAAATCGTCCGCCTCAGTCGAGATGGACGAGGAACGATATTCGGTCTCCTCATGCGGTTTCAACGTCAATGGAACCCAGCTTCCGGCATTCAACGCGTCTCCCGCCTTGTTCTTGTAAATGGTCTGCACTTCAAGGGCGAGCGGCCGGGAAGTCTTGTTTTTCAGTCCCGCAAAGACCGAAAGAAGATTGTTCGTGCTCGGATCGGAACCGACCCGGAGAACGGCCAGCTTTCCCTTCAAGCTGGTATCGACCACTTCCAAATTATCAAAAGTCGAACCAACATCGCTCTTGATGGCGGCATCGGCTGGGGGCGTGGCAGAAACCGGAGCGGCTGCTCCTGAAGCCGGCAGCGCATCCTCGAGGGCTGTCGCCCCCCCATTCGTGCCATCGGGGGATCGCTTGTTCGAACTGGCGCGCGCAGATGTTACCGAGTTATTTGCCGTGGAAGGCCGCAGGGAAGGATGCCCCGTTGGAAACGATGTGGAGGCCGCCGGCATAGATCGTTGCGTCACCAGGACGGGCGGCGGATTCGCGGAGCTACGCTCGCTCGTGGCTGCAGAATCTTGCGGCTGATCGGTCCCGGCTTGGGGATTGCTGCAGCTTGTCACGGCAACGACACAGAGACCGGTCAGGATCGCTTGCCGAAAAGGAAGGCCGCGCAACATGTCAGTCCTCCCTTACTGCACTCCTGGATTGGTTGCAGGTGGTTCAGCCGCCGGGGCCGGAGCTCCCGCTGGTGGAGGCGGAGGCAAGTGTTCATAACTGGTATCGCCACCCGACGTATCCGCCGGCTGCTGGTCGGCCGATACTTCCTTGCGGATGCTGTAGAGGCCGTTGAAGAGAACGTCACCCGTCTGGACGTTGACGAATTCAACCTGGATTTTATAGAGCTCCGCATCGTACCGGCCCCGTAATTCGGCCAGGATTTGGTAGTCAGGATTCGTCGTGTTTTGCGAAGGCGCGGTCGACTCCTGCTTTTTCTTGCCCTTCTTCGCCGCCACCGACAGAGGCGGCAGGGTCTTTTCAATGAAGCGCAGCTTCAGGCGGGTGATCAAAAGGAGACGGTCCCGCAGCAGATCGGTATAGGGCTGGGTATTGATGGGCGTGGGACTGACAATGATGCTGGTGACTCCCGTGAACTGGACCAGCGGCGGAACGGGTGCATTTGCGACCTCGGGCAAATCAAGAATGGCGTGTCCGACTTCCTGTCCCACAATCGTGACATCACCCGCCGGCGTCGGCTTCGGCATGGGTGAACCGGGAGGCACCTGCTGCAGGCGTGAACCGGTCGTGTCGTCGACCTCCCCCGCACAGGCGACCAAGGCCAACGCCGCCGTCGCCAAAATCGTCCCCCGCAAGCCCTGCCGCATCGTCTCCAATCGAATCAAAATCATACGCCGCAAACGCTAGCAAAAGCCCCGGACAACGACGATATAAAGATTCACCCAGTCTATAACCTTATTATTTTCATGGACATAGCTACTTATAACTTGCCTCGTCCGTGAAAAGTCACGGTACAAATGTTGCGCGCTTCAAACAGTTCCGTACTATTGCTTGGGTTCGGTTTTGACCGTCCTTATTTGCGCCATGTCCACACCTGCTCCCGCCAAACCGTCCTATTATCGCTGGCCGATTCGTGTCCTGGCCGTGCTGCTGGTAGCCATCGCCGTCTATCGTTTTTCCAACGAAACGCCTTCCCCAGAACAGGGCCATATCTCCACGGAGTTGCCGAAAATCCGGGAGGTGCCCGCCTTTACGCTGACGGAGCGCAGCGGAAAAACGATCTCCAACCGCGACCTCGCAGGCAAGATCTGGGTGGCTGATTTCGTTTATTCGACCTGTCCCGGCCCCTGTCCCGTCATCACCGCCAACATGGCGAAAATTCAGGCCGCCGTGGCCAATGATCCTCGCGTCCAGTTGGTAACGTTCACCGTCGATCCACAAACCGACACGCCGAGCGTGCTCGCCGCCTACGCCGACAAGTACGGGGCCGACAAGGACCGCTGGTGGTTCCTGACCGGGCCGGAAAAGCCGATGTTTGACCTGATCCAAAATGGGTTTCTCCAGACCGTGGAGGACAATCGGGGCAAGCCTCTGGAGGCTGGACAATTCACTGTCACTCACAGCACCTATTTTGTCTTGGTCGATGCCAATGGCTGGATTCGCAATTCGTACGATGGCGTCGATGCGGACGGCCGGGACAGCCTGCTCAAGGGCATCAAGATCCTGGAAAAAGAGGAAAAGAAGTGAGCGGTGCCCTCACTCCCAACGAGACCCGCACCCCGCTGAGCGCTGTCGCGGCGATTATTGTCGTCAGCATTGTCGCCAGTCTTTTTCTCGGCTGGTTGGTTTATTACCACGCGCCCGCCGATGTGGCCGGGACCCATCTCTCTTTTCTGCCTGCGCTCAATGCGCTGTTGAATTCCCTCTGTACCGTCGCGCTGATGACCGGTTTCTGTTTCATTCTCGCCCGGCGGGTCGAAGCGCATCGCGCCTCGATGTTCACGGCCTTCATCTTTTCGTCGCTCTTCCTGGCCTGCTACATCACCAATTATGCGCTGCATGGCGAATCGCACTTTCAAGGCCAGGGTGGGATTCGTTGGATTTATTTTCCGCTGCTGATTTCGCACATTCTTCTTTCAGTCGTCGCGTTGCCGATGATTCTCATCACGTTCTTCCTGTCGTTGAGCGGACGATTTCCCCAGCACAAGAAACTCGCGCGCTATACCTTTCCAATCTGGCTCTATGTCTCGGTCACCGGAGTGATCGTCTACGCGATGTTGGCGGCATATCGGTAAGGGAAAGGCGATCTCCAGTGCCCAAAGAAAGTCTCTGGACACAAGGCCATCGTGGGTTAGAATTTCAGAAGTAGGAACGCTCTTTGAAACACTTTCGCCGGGAGAGAAATTTCCCGGCACACGCTTTACCCTGGGGGGTGCGTGCTGTGAGCCTATGTCTTTCGTCCTATAAACACGAAACAGGAGGCATCAAGTCGTCGGTTTAAACGCCACGCCTTCACTGGAAGGCGGGATCACCACGGCCGTCTCCGCCCTATAGTGAGGGTCGAAAGTCCTGCCCACCACGGCTCTCCCGGGGTAATATCCTTCCGGCAGCCCGTCATTTTACGACGGGCTGCCTTTTTTCTTTAGAC
>Ga0207641_10002430_pt1 | contig 17214 bp, 25 predicted proteins | sample KBSSwiS62_FD_184306 | JGI IMG/M metagenome (GOLD analysis project Ga0207641, IMG submission 184306) | Switchgrass rhizosphere microbial communities from Kellogg Biological Station, Michigan, USA - KBS Switchgrass S6-2 (SPAdes) (version 2) | ecosystem: Host-associated > Plants > Roots >... | reverse complement strand
GGTAAACGTGGAGGCATTCACAGCCGCGATAACTGACCACGTCCCGGAAAACTGTGGATTCGCTGGGTCCCAATAGGCTTCTTCGATCGAGACCGTGCCGCCCGAGGTCGTGCCGGTGGAAAACAGAAACACATTGAGTTGTTCGACGAGCCCATTGAGCATCAACACGCCGCCGTTACCGGTCGTTTGCGCGTTCTGCAGAATCATGGGATTCGTCGGGAGCGGTTGCGTATTCATCGCGTCACTTTCTAGTTGGAACTGCCCGTAAAGTTGCCGGTGAGCACATTGAAGGCGCCGCCCGACATCGGCACCAGTGCCGCATCCACACCCAAGAGGCCGGGGTCCGCATTCGGGCGCTGCATCCGGAGAAACGCACTGCTCGCCATCTGTGGCAGATTGGCGGGTATCGGCCGCCCCATCGGATTACAGAGTCGCAGCGCGAGCTGGTAGTGGATCGCTTCGGCGTACCCGGGAGGCCCGACCACCGTCGCATTGAGCGTCGCTGGCTGCGCCACCGCCAACGAGGCGTAGACCACTAGGTCTATGTCCTGATCCGGCACCGGCCAAATCGTGAACGTTCCTAATGGCGTCGTCGGGTTGTAGAAATATTCCTGCGGCAACCCGGACGACAATTCCTTGATCGACAGCGCCATGTATTGCTCTTTGCTCATAGGCGCCATCGGGACTTCCACAGCCGGCGAACTGCCGGGATTGACGTAATTCATCCCGTCCACGTAGACCGGGCGCTGCGTGTTGAGATCCCCGCCGGCACCGATCGTGAATTCAAACTCCCCCGCTGGGATCGTGTAGGTCTGCGGGTTGAACACCGCCAAGGTACCCTGTTCGGCCGCCCACGCATCCAGCAGCATCTGCAGACGACCGAGCCCAATCTGGGCATCGGTCGCCGTCAGGGTTTCGTTCGGCTGGTAGACGCCTATTTCACAAAAGGCGCCGAAGATGATGCTGCGGGCGATGGCCATTTAGACATCCGTCTTTTTCGGGCGACCCGGACTGCGCTTCGGTGACACATCCGACGTGGCCGTCTTGAGCGAGGCCAATTCCGAGTCCGAGAAACCCGCCATCGCGGCCTGGACGCGCTTGATCCGCGCCTCACGCTGTAGCTCGAGCACCAGCGCCCGATCCTCTTCGCTCAGCGACTCGAATTCCGCCCGCGCGGCGTCATACGGCGTCACATGGGCGTTCTGAACTGGCGTTTCCTGCCACCCGTCACCCAAGGCCTCCAGCGCCTCCTGGTTCACCACGACGATCTCGCCCTGCCGCGCATGAAACAGCAGCTTTGGAAACTCCTGACGCACATACGGCGGCGCCAGCGGGTCCGCATCCGCCGACCACGAGAACGCGGGACGATGGAGCTTGCCCTTTTCGCTCTGCGGCGCCCGCAGATCCTTCAATTGCTGCGGAATCGGTGACCGAGTTCCGAGCGTCCCCGCCTTCTGCGCCTCCAACAGCGCGAGCAGTTCGTTGATTTTGTCTGGCGTGAGCGCATCAAGCGGATTCGACATCGGTTTACTTCTCCATGGCTTCGATGAGCCGTTTGTAAAACTCGTCCCGGAGGCTTTCGTCGGTCCACCGCAACGTCTGCGAGCCGTCCCCGGACTGAATCACCAAATACCAAAACGACTCAAAGGGTGGCGGCTGCACCGCATTGGCCTTCGTGACCACGCACACGGTCGATGGATTGACCGCATGCGTGTCGTCGTAGAGCACGGGCATGACTAGATCGGCACGCCGGCCACCAGCCCGGACGCGTAGTAATTGATCCACCCGTCATCCGTGCCGCCGCCGAACATCGTCGCCGTGCCGCTGGGTTCGTCGATCTGGAAGAAGTTCCCCATCACGACGTTGTTCTTGCCGCCGCCGTCGATGTGCACCTGCACGGTGGACGTGATGCTGTAGCCCTTCCAGCCGAACAGATTGCCGTTGATGTTGGCGCTCGAGAGCGGCGTCACGATGTGGGCATAGTTGTTGTAGAACTGGTTGCCCACGATCTGCCACTGGAGCGGCAACGCCACGTTCGTCGCCGTGCCCTGCTTAATCGCCGTGTCGCCCGCGCCGGCAAAGCCATAGAACTGGCACCCGCTCACCGTGACAAACGAACAGCCGCCCTGATCGAGGATGCCGTAGTTGCCGCCGGTGAACTTGCAGTTGTAGAACGCCGCATGCGAGGCGTCACGGCCGACATCGACGCCCGAGCCATCGCCGCGCAACAGCTCGACACACGCCGTGGTGCTGGTCGTGGACGCGTTGTTGAAGAAAATGTTGCGGAACGTCCAGCCCTGCGAGACATGCGTTTCCGACGACGTCCCGCCGATTTTCACGAGCGAGGACGCCGCGGGCGTGGAGAGTGACAACCACGTCGCACTGCCGCCGTTCGGAATGCCGCTATCGGTGGACTGCCGCGGGGTCACCGCGAGACCGACAATCGTGATGTCGTTGATGGCCGGGGCCACGAAGTTCTCGCGCAAAACGCCCTGCAAGCCGACGACGAGTCCCGGTGTCGCGTATTTCATCGCCGCGGACATCGTGGCAAACGGCTTGTCGTAACTCCCCGTCTGTTCCCCGACGACCGCCTGTGGACGCACCCAGACATCAATGCCCTGGAGCGCCGCGAAGTTCCCGTTGATCTGTGCCGCCACGGAGCCATCAAAGGCGCCCTGTGACGTGATGGTCGAAAGTCCTGTTGCCATGTGAAGTCTCCTAAAGGTGAAAGGTGGGGCCAGCCACCGAGGCCAGCCCCAGACTTCACTAGCCGATCAGGACGCCATCGTCCGCCGTCGCCACCGGACGCCACTTGCCACTGGCCGCCTGAATGGTGAACACCGCGCCGGCCGTGGCCGGGAACGTCGCCACGTCAGAGGTGGTCGTGTTGTCGTAGAACCCCGTCGCGTAGGTGATGGTGTGCGCCGCCGCCGTCAGCGACACGAACCGGACGATGTTCTTCTGGTCCGCATTCGGGTCCGTGAGCGTGAGCGCGGCCGCGGTCGCTTTGTCGATGTAGATCGTCGCGTCCACCTGCGGATTCGTGATCGTCGAATCCACGCCGTAACTCCACACAGGTACGCCATAGACGCCCAAAGCACTGGAGAAATCCGACGTGAGCCCGTAAATTACGGGCGCCAACGTGTTGTGCGCCACGGCAAACGTCGCCGTGTTGATCGTGTCGCCACGGGTCACGCTGAGGGTCGGAGAGAGCGTGGCATCCGCCACGCGCATCGCCTCGCCATCCACAAGCAACATGGTGTCCGGGCCGATGGCCCCCGTGGACGGGTTCGTGAACGCCGTCAGTTTGACCTGACGGGCATTCTGCGTGACCGCCCCATTGAGCGAAGTAACTGTGAGTGACATTGTTAGCCTCCGATCCGAACGCCGAGTTCCTGACGGAGCACAGCGACACCGTAGAGCACGTCCAACCGCTGAATCCACTGGTCCGTCGTCGCCACGTAGTCCCGGATGACGCGGATGGTGTTACCCGTTTTCTTCGACGCCGCCCGATAGGCCTTGTCCGTGCCACCAGGCAACGGCATATCGACCATCGCCAGCGTGCCGAAGTCCTTGTGGACCGCGAGATTCTGCGGCGACTGCACACCTGAGATCCCCGCGAAGCCCGTGGAGGCCACGCCGTAGACGTACACGGGCGTGTTGTCCGCCGGCAGGTTCGTGACGTTCTGGAACTGCGGCGTGGAGCTCGCCGGTCCCACAATCGCCGGACCGACCGGAATCGTCATCGCGCCGCCACCCGAGGCCACGCAATCGGCCGCGACGACAAACTGCGCCGGCTGTCCCGTGGTCTGGTAGGACTGGATGTTGAGTGAGTTGACCGGCGTGGACGTCGAAATGAACGTCACGATGTCACCCGCCTTGAGCGTGTCTCCCGAGGTCCAGCCCTTCGTGAGGATCGAGGAACCCGACTGGTTCGCGCCATCGACCAGCGGCACGCCCGTGAACGTGCCGACCTGCTGCACGTACACGTTCTGGTCCATCATCCAGTCGAAGCCGATCGTGCGGCCCATTTCCCCGGAGAGGTACTGCTGCTTGATCTCTTCAGAGGCCTGGAACAGCCCTTTCAGGTTGTCCACGATCGCGCCTTCCGCGGCCGGGTTGAGGATCATCTTGCGCTTGCCGTCCATCGGCGCCGACGAGTTGTCGAGCTTCGTCTTGGCCGCCAGGAACGTCGAGAGCGCCGATGGCGTGACACCGGGCGTACCGACGAACTGGTTCAGGCCCTGCGCCAGTGAGCACACGTCCTGGTCGATCAGGTTGGCCAGTCGCGCAATCTGCGGCACGAGCACCGTTTCTCGGTAGTCGTTGATCCGCAGCATCAGGTCCTGCGTGGACACCTGCGTGTCAACGCCGCGCTGGTAGGCCAACGTGAGCGGCACGTACTGCTCCGCGATGCCCTCGATGTTGACCGCCTGACCGAGACGACCAATGAACCGCGCCGGCTTGCGGATATTCAGCGTCTGGCCGAGGACGGCCCCACCGAACTTGAAATCGTCCGAGTATTTCCGATTGATGATTCGGGACGCCGAATCAGTGTTCTCCAGGACATCCAACGCCTCAGGCGTGATGATCTGGTTATGGAGAAGCGTATTCGCCATACAGCACCGTGAGAGCTACGCATCACCCAAACGCGAGGCGTCTGGATCACACGGTCACGGACGAACCAACTTAGCGTCGAGCGGCGGCGAGTTCCGCTTTGCGACGTTCCCGATAACCGGAGTTATCGTAATCGTCCATAGCGTGACCGGCGAGCTCTTCGAGCGATGGTTGGGTCGTACGTGAACTGGTGCCCACTGGCTGCACAGGGGGCGCCGCATTCGTCATCGGGACCTTGGGACTCGCCGGGGCAGCTTTGGCGGCGGGTTCCTCAGTCGAGAACCGTGCGAGACGCATCCCGAATTCAATCGGGTCGGTGATGGCGAGGAGTTCATTCGCCACCTCCGCGCTTTTGCACGCTTCGTAAATTACGCGCTCAGAGTTCGGGAGCCGCAAAATCGCGGCATTCTTCTCCGGCCCCAAATTGACCTGGGACCCGGGCCCGTTCTGTTTCACGGCATCGAAATCTGCGAACACTTTACGGCCGCGTTCCACCATAGCGGTGGCCGTGTCCATAAAGCTGCGAGAGGCCCGGTCGGCTTCGATGCGTTCAGCAACCGTGGCGTCGATGACTTGCTTGAGATTGGTCTTGGCCTCGCGCTGTTCGACTTTCCAGTCCGCGAGATCCTCGACAAAATCGGCGTAGGACTGATATTTCGTCCCGACTTCCTCTTCCGTGGGCTTCGGCCGCGTGGGTTCAACGGCCTTGGCTGGTTCAGCTTTGACGGACTCCGTGGGCTTGGCAGACATCCGCTGCTCAAGTTCGCGGTACCGCGCCTCGGCGGCCTCCGCGCGACGATCCGCCTCTTTCTGTTTCCCAATCGCCTCGTCGATGCGCTCTTGGGCGAGCCGACGACGCGATTTGCCGGATTCAATCCCGGCTTCTTTCTGTTGTGCAGGTGTTTCGGGGGCCTTCGTGAGGCCCGTCTTGCGCTCTTCCTGCCGATCTTCGATCTGCTCTTGGATCAGTTCAGGATCGCCGCCCATGCCGGCCACGACGACACCATTGGGTAATTCAATCTCGTGCTGGGGCGCCAGCGAATCGGCAGACGGGGCAAGAGGGTCGCTCACGATTGAGCCTCAGTCTGCGCCACTTTATTGACACTGTCAATATTTTGTTCGTGAGTCTTGTCTAATTTCGAGAGTTCTTGGGCGTGGGTCAGATGCGCCATCCCCACTTCATGCGCTTGCTCTCGGCCGTGCGCGGCCTCCGACGCGGCCTGATCCGCAAGCGTCCGGTCCACTTCGGCCATCACTTTGGCGGCCTGGACGCTGATCTGCTTGTCGGCAATCAGCAACTTCGTCTGGTTGTCTAAGGCCGCGATGCGCTCCGCGGATTCGATTTTCGCCAGTTCGAGCCGTTCCTTGGACGCAATGTCCATTTCGGCCTGTCTCAGTCGGCCTTCTACTTCGAGCTGCTTCGCGGGAATTCCAGCATTGGCCTTTTGGAGTTCCTGCTGCATCTGCCCCATCTGCTGTTTCAGGCCTTGGATCATGGCTTGTGCCGCAGGCGGAATCGGCTCGTTATTGCCGTCGCCTTGGAGCTCTGGCGGGAGCGTCCGCTGGGCGATATCCGCGATCTTTTCGGCATCCGGGAAATCAAGCGTCTTAATGAAACTCGGCGTGATCGCGGCGGCCATCGGGGGCGGGAGATTCGGGATCAAGGCGCCCATCGCATCCGACCCTTCCTGTTGGCGCGTGAGATACGACTTGCCGGTTTTCACCGTCACGCCGTACTTGCCCTTACTGAGGTCGTAGAACTTCGCCATGCCCGCCTCGAGCGTCTGCATCTGCTCGGGCGTCATCGGCTGTCCGTTCGGACCCATCATGGGCTCCGGCTGTCCGTTTTGACCTTCTTTGAATGGCTGCCCCAACATCACGTGGCGCGCGTTATCGTCGATCCCAAGGACCGAGAGCACCCGTCCAGGCCGATCCAAGATCTTCGGGGCGATGTAGACCATTTCCGTCGCTAGATCCAACACGGTCATCTGCGTATTGGTCAGGAAATTACCGTTCGCATGCTCAGACTGCTGCTGAAGCGCCTGAATGGCCTTCCCGCTCTGTTCACGCGGGTTGATGTTGCCCAGCGACGGGTCAAAGATGGCGGTCGTGAATTTCACCGCCTCTTCGGAGCGGCTCATCATTTCGACAAACGCGCCGATGTTAGCGCCCGCTGGCGTCCGGAACGGCGGCGAGTTCTTCTGCCCAACCAGTGAGCCGTCTGTGGGGTATTCGTCCCAATAGAGTGCCGAATAATTCGCGACGTTCGCCGTCTGCCACATGGCCTTGTAATTGCCAATTGCGGCCGACGTGGCGACCCAGGGCGCTTTCGGCTCGAGTGCGGCCGTCTCGATCGCCGCGGAATAGGTGTAATTCACCATCCGTTGGGCATCCATGGCCGGCTGAATCACGCCACGGAGAATCGTCTTGCCGTCCACATTCAACTCTTCGCCCAAAATTGGAAAGAGCGGAATGCGCGATCCCATCCACGTGTATTCCTTCAACACCTCGACGGCGTTGATGATCGAACACACGTAGCGCGGACGCTGAATCGTCCGGTCATGCTTGATCTGCTCTTTCTTGAGATCTTTGGGGATCTTGGGAATGTTGTGGTCATTCGTGTCGGCGTAAATCTGCCCGTCAATGGTCTGGACCACACGTACATCGTCGTACTCGCAATGCCAGTACTCCGCGACCCGAACGGTCGTTTCTGTGGCCCACCCGTCGCCATCACCGGTCCCGCGAAACTCGTCCATGTGACAGAGCTTTGAATCTTTGTAGACGCGCTTGTATTCGTCCCTAGGGAGATCATCCGTAACGAACAGGAACCGCGCATCGCGCCGCGTCGGCATCTTCGCCCATGGGTCGCAATAGACCGTCAGATTGTTCGTGATCCGCGAGAGTTTCGCGTCCTGGTCAAATACCGCCTCGCTCACCGTGTGTTCGACGTAATCCGTACTCAGACGAAACCAGCCAATCCCGCCCTCGGCGGCCCCATCCGCGGCCCATTCGATCGGGGCCTCCGCGCGGGCGTCGTTCTGGACGCGCCGCATCCAGTCCTTCAGGATCTCCGCTTCTTCCTTGGTCGATTTCCCGCCATTCGGCGAGACTGAGGCGGTGATGTTCGCGTTCTTGATGGTGTTACTGACTTGTCGGACGGGCTGGGACAGGCGATCAATCGTGAGGCATGGCCGTTGGGGCTGTGCCGCCACCCCCGTAATAGCAGGACCGCCTTGGCGCTGAATCTTGACCGCGTCATCCCACTGCTCGAGCGCACGAAACTTCTTAGCAGCCAGGATCGACTTCCGTTGCGCCTCTTCGGCTTCCGCGCAGATACGAAACCGGCGCAAGCCCTCAATCACGATGGGATCACCGCTCTCAGTGCGTTCCGGCTCGTCCGCGTAGGCCATTAATTGCGACGTTCCATGCCGGTGATGTGGCGAATCTTTTGGACGGCCGACATCTGGCCAAGTCTCAGGAGTTCGTCGCGTTGGAGGTGGGGAAACTCGCCGGCCAACAACTCGAGATAGCCAAACACGCTATCGACAAGTTCCGTGTCGGCTTTCAAGTACTTCCACGCCTTCATCATGACCGTGCGGAATTTGTCCTTGCCGTCGCAGACCATCGACAGCAACCACAAGCGGTCGCGTTCGGCGCCACGCAGGAAGAACATCACCGCGTCCGTGAGTTCGCGTTCGCGCTGAGTGGCATAGCCCGCCGTGGGCAGATCCGGTAAGCGAGACCCGGCAAATTTGTCCTTCACGCCGCCCTCTTTGGACACGCGTGGCTGTGGGACTGAACGACAGGCAGGACTTTCGGGGTTTCGTAATCGAACGGCAGGAGCCCATCGGCCACAATTTCTGCCGTGAGCTGGGTAATGTCGTCAGGGTCCGGCTGCTCAGCGCGGCGAATTACCCGCTTACAGAAGGCACAAACAGCATCGAGGACGCGACGGCGCTCAGGCATTCGACCTGAGTGATGCTACCACGTTTGTCAATAAATTGACGCGAGAATGTCAATTACCTGACTGGATCAAACCATCCAGCCGCCGCTGCCCTGTGGAAAGGTCACGACGGGCTGCGCTTGCGGCTTCTGGCGCGGGACTCGATGACGCACGGCGAGTCCGCGAAAACTATCAGCCCCATGCGAATACACGTCATGGACCGGCGTCCCCGTAAACTCATTTAGCCGGCTATTAAACGCCTTGCGGTAGTTTCTCAAGCAGTTCAGACCAACAGCGGTGCGCTCGGTGTCGAACCAGCATTTGCTTAAGAACAACCGCACGGCGGCGATCCCATCCTCAAGCGGCAAAACCGGCGTCACCTGGAACTTCAATCCGAGCGCCGCGGCCACTTCGAGACGGCTCTTGCCGGTACCCAGCTCACGCACGGCAATGTCGTGGGGCGCCCAATGTTGGCCGTACACATACGGTTTATCCCGTAGAACTTTGATGTAGTGCGGAAAACCCTCTCCGTCCGCCTCGTAGTAGTCGATCAGGCGCACTTCCCCGCTGCGAAGCGTCTGGCTGAACCAGATCGTCATCTTGTCGGCAATTCCCAAGTCCCAATCCGTATCGACGGGCAGGGCCTTGTCATATGGGACGGAACGAATGCGACCATCAGTCTGCGCTTCGCTCATTTCCTTGGCATACCATGCGCCCTTAATCGCGGCCTCTGGGCTTAGGAACCATTCCTGATCGTATTCGGCCTGGGTCATCAGGCCCTTAGCGATCAGTTTGCGGTCATCTTCCATCGCACGGGACAGCGCCAACAGCGTCGGGCCCGCCTCGGTCGCAAGGCTGATGTCCACGTTCTGCCAGAGCGCAAACCATTCGGCGTCGTTTTTGGCGGCCTGGTAGGTCTGATAGAGCTGGTCTGTGCCTTTGATCGTGCCGGAGAAAATGCCATAGCCGAGATGGTCAGCGAGTGCCTTACTTAGCACCTCTGTGAACACTTCGCCGGGGATCTGGCTATATTCGTCCAGGCTGAGTCCTGATAGGCCAGGGCCACGCAAGGAGTCCGGTGAATCGCCACCAATCAACTGAATCTTATTGCCGTTCGGATACGTAATAAGCAGTTCCGACTCGTTCGGCTTGTGCCCAGGCACGGGACGCGCAAACTCTTTCAACATCGACCATGCAACCGTCTTTGCCTGTTTGTAGCTCGGCATGACATGCCAATAGACGCGGTTCTTGAGCAACGGCCGCAGCGTGTCCTCGGACGCCTCAGGGAGTAAGTGCCGCAGTCGGCGCATCTCCCATCCGTCATCGAGCGCAGCCCGTTGGTGGTGGTTGATGATCGCTGTCGTCTTGCCGGCGCGACGATGGAGGACTAACGCGGCCCAACGCGCTTTAGAGGCATGCAGGCGCTTGGCCCAATTCCGAGGCGCGTATTCGATCGTGATGGTCTGGCGGTCAGCCACGCCTATTTCTCGGTGTCATCTTTCCATCGGAAGTCCACACCACCGGAATGTTCCACTTCGACCGGCTCAATCGGCTTGTCGATGGCTCTGTTGGCTAAGTCCGTCCACGCAGCGGTGCTGGGGTCTTTCGTCCAAATCCAATAGCTCGACCCTTCTTCCGCATCTTCGGCATTCAACGCAGCTTCTATTTGGGCTAATTCGGTGATGCGCTCAAACTTGCCTGTCTTGGGATCGCGCTTCATGAAGTGGCTGATCCCTTGCGCGGAGGCGATCTGGGCGTCGATCATCGGCCCGAAGGCCTTCGCCACACGCTCGCGCAGTTCCAGCCTCATGGCCTCCTTGTTCGCGCGTTCTAGGGCCGTGTGGGCAGCGACAGACCCCTTCGGGCGACCCATCGGCTTACCGGTCTTAGGCATGAGTCAGAAGTAGGAAAGTGATAAGGGGGATTTTTACCACAGGCATCTACCCTAACACCCATTGCCCATGCTCTTGAGACGGTTCAACTCAAGTCGTGGATCAATGGCCGGCGCAGTCTCAGGCGTCATGGGAGGACAGTTTACCATGTCCTACGCCTTCCCCGAGGACGGCCACGAGGCGATGGTTCGGCAGATTGGAGAGCAAAGGCATCCAGCTTCATGGTTCTGTCGGTCCGCACTTCTCACTCGCGCGATCTCGCGGGCCTCATCGCGTTCACGCTCCAACTGGGCGTTATCAGCCGTGGCTTTCTCAAAGCGTTGCCGCCAGAGCGTAACAGGAACTTCGCCGTTCGCCATGACACGAAGCGCCGCCGTGTGGGCCTTCAATACCGCGAGAGCATGTGCCCTAGCGTGTCCCCAGTCCCTTCGGTCAACATCAGCGAACTTTTGCTCCATGATGTCAGCCTCACGCGCAAGCCGCGACCTGATTTCATGAAGCTCCTGTTCGACCTCGCGGAGACGGGATTCGAGCTTGGCAAACTCTATACGCGCTTCGGCCAGCAGGTTAAAGGCGCGAAGGTCGTTCAATAGCTCAGATGTCGGGTTGCCGGGGTTGAGCAAATCCTCGATCTTCAGTGCTCGTGCGGATTTCTCAATACGCCGTAGCGTAGCTTCCGCGTTGACGGCGGCGACGATGCGCTCGGCAACCGCTTTCGACCACGCGAAGGCCAGTGGCCCATGCTTGATGGAAACTGTGACGCCTCCGCTGGAGTTTTCAGGCGTTTCGCTTCTGTAAATCGTCCATCCCTGAAGCGGGTGTGGAGACTTCTCGCCTACCCGCCACGGCGTATCGCTCCCCGCCTGCGGCTCGGGGGGAGGGGCGGGACGGGCTGCTGCGACCAGTTGGCGCATTTCGCCAATCGTCAACGGATTTGCTAGCCATTCGTCTGGCACCGTCCCCGCCTTGGGTAAACTGTCTGCGATCTCCGCTAATCGCTTGGGTGTCATTGGCTCAGCCATTCTTCCCCTCCTCTGGACGGGCGGTGCCACCATTAAGAATGGCCTGAAACCTCTCATGAATCCGCCGCTCTGGTTTTGGCGCGTCGTGATTCACGGCGAACGCTTCTGCGTTGGCATCCTCAATCCGGTCAGCGGCGAGACGCAGCACTTCGGCGCGAGATTGACGACCAAGGATTGAACCGCTCCGTCCCATCAACAGCGCGTCCGCTTCGTCGCGGAGTTCTTTCACCAACTCTATTGCCGTCATCACGTCCTCTCTTTCGTCAGGAAGGCGCGGATGTCGTCGCACGACTGACAACAGTTTGGGCCTTCACCACAGAGTGCATCTTGTAGCAACCGCTCGGCTTCCTCTCGTGCGGCGCGGAGGGCCGACACGACGGGATCATCGCAGACACGGCAGAGAACGCGACGTTTATGCCCGTTGAATCCCTCGTTACAGGTGATGCAGGTATTTCGGTAGCAGCCGTTCTCGTGCTCGGCATCCTCCGGCCAGTCGCGCACCCCTGAATTGGTTCGCAGCTTCCACAATGTGTCGTGTGTTTTGTTCTGCTCCCGCTTCAGTGTTACCAATTCGTCGCGGAGGGACAGCAACTCGCGCACTTCGCCAACTGTGAGCGGCAGCATGCCCCACTGAAACTCATCGACGCCCATGTCCGGAGATACGTCGAACAGGGCGCGCTTCAACTCCTCCACTCTCGCCGTCGAGAGACGAGAGGTCGGCGCAGGCGGCAAATTATCCAGCGCGTCTTGCAGGTCATGGCGAGGCGCTGGGGCGGCCGCAGGGGCCACATAAGCCACGCAGGTGCAGTCGATACAGCCGCATTCTCGCAAGCCGTTCGCGTGATGACCTCTGGCGTGGCCGCAGTCAGCGCAGTTCACGTCCATCGGGTGAATCGTCGTCTCGCTCATTGTCCTGACCTCTCCGCTAGTAAATCGACTTGCTCAGCACCGAACGCGAAGCGGCATGGCGCGTTGTGCGCTTCGATCCGTGACCGCATCAACTGGACGCGGCTCTCTTTCGTCGGCGGGGCGTAGGGACCGTGCCACGCCTGGTCGATGCCGATGTTCCGACCGATGTTCGTCGAGTCAGCCGACGCGAAAGGGAACTTCGTGAACACGTCGGGGTCGAGCATCCGCAGTCCGTGGATCTTCGCGGCCGGATGGCCGGCGTCGTCACAAATCACGCGCATCGCCTGATTCATCCGTGCCCACCACGCCGACGTGCCGATCTGCGCGAACGAGCCAGAGCTGCCAAAGCAGACACGCGGCCAATCCGCGACGAGACGCGAAAGACGGTCGAACGATTCGTGCAGATGCCACACCGGAGCGCCGAACCATTTCGGCATCGGCCACTCGGCCAACAGCGCGTCATTGTCGGCCTCGCTGCCGTCGATCACGTCTGGGATGACCGCGAAGTCACATGCCGGTTGCCGCTTGCCAGCCGCCGCCCATTCATAGAACGCCGACCAATCCGTCACAGCCTGACCTGACCGCCACGCCGAGAACGCGCCGTTATCGAGCGCGAACGACTGACACCCGGCCACCGCCAAACCCATCTGGCCAGGATGCGCGAACGACACGAACGCATGACCCGCCCGAATCGCAACCTCGGCGGCTGTCGCTGGCGTGATCGGGAGGCCGTGATAATGAATCACTCGCGGCTCTCCGGCGTCGGGGGCGCGGCGACCGGCTCACCGTAGACCGTGGCCTTGTGTTCGGCGTGCCATTCGGTTGCCAGCGTCGGCGTGAACTGACGCCATTCGTCTGACGCTCCGCACTCACATCGCGCCTTGATGATCCAGTAGCCGCCCTCTTGCACCTCGAACAGTGATGGAATCTGCTCGTGCGCGGGAATGCGGTTGCCGGGAACATGGGCGCTTGGCGTCGGCGCTGGCTCCGTCCCCTCGTAATCACTTCGGGCGACCATCTGATTCAGCACGGACTGCGCGGCGTCTGGTAGTCGAACGATTGGCTCCGTCCCCTCCCTCTGGCGCAGGAGGGCGTCGAGTTCGTCGGCAATCCAATCCATCGAAACGTGCGCGCCCAACGACGCGGCTGAATGCCCGCACTCATATTCGTCGCCGTCTTTCTCAGCAGCGCCGTGCTCCCTGAACTCTGCCGACATCTGGCGCACCTTCTGTCCCAGCGCCCGCAGCGCGTGGGTGAGCGACGAGGCCGGGGCGGTCATCGCGTCACCTTCGTGAGTCGGTCTGCGGCGTCAATGATCGCGTCGATGTCGGAGCCGTCGATCAGATCGGCGGCGTCTACTTCGCTTCGCGGGTCGTCCGGGTTCGTCGCGCCGATCAGCACCTCCGCGAACTTCCGCAGCTTCGCCGCAATCTCGGCGTTCGTCCGGGCCTTCCGTTTGCGAACCAATTCATCCATCGTCTTGCGAATCGTCTCGTCGCTCATCTACGTGCTCCCTCGCATCATCCACGTCAGCAGTTTCAGCATCGTGTCGGCGTCCATCGCGTGTCCGCGCTGAATCCGTGAAATCGTGGCGATGCTGATGCCCGTCGCCTTCGCCAAGTCGCGCACCGTCACGTCGTGCTTCTGGCAATAGGCGCGCAGCATGAAACTCAGATTCGTCATCCTCTGCTCCCTCGCGGCGTCAGCCGCTGGCCGTTCAACAACGCGGTCGGTAATCCCCACCGCAAATACGCCGCGTGCAACATGATCGTCGTCGCGTTTGCGTTGATGTAGTCCTGCGCTTTCTGCTGGCGCGTCCTGCGCTTCGCCGTCCGCTGAGAGGGACGCGTGAGTCCGCGTGGAGAGAGGCCCCTAGTATTCGACACGGATTTCCACCTCATCGTGCGCGTCGATCTGGTCACAGATGATACCAATGGCTTCTCGGAGACCCTTGTCGGCGGCTGCCATGCCTTTCAGCGTCGGCACTGAATTGTGATCCAGCACCATCGGAAGATTTTCGCCGAACGCTTCCTCTAGCACCTCTCGAAACGAACTGACAACTGACAGCGACTTACCAGGGTTCTTCGGCAACGGGCGAACGTAGAAGTTGGCGCTCATGGTCTACGTCGTCTCGCGCTCTGATGCCACCACGTGAAGCTGTGATCGCACCCACGCCAACACGCGCTCGTAACGTTCTTCCGGTGTCACGTTCACGCGAACGCTGTAACCAGCGCCGGAGAAGCCGCCGCGATTGATCGGTAGGGGCCCTTGCGCGGTCAGATAATCGTAGTCGCACTGAATGTCGTTGATTTCGACGAGCCTCCACGCGACGAGCCGTGGCGCTCCCAACTTCATGCCGAAGTCCTCGGGGTCGTAGTCCAACTCCGGCGATACCTCTTTGCCTTCGTGCACCGCCACCGAGCCTAGCGCGCACACGTCGCCGTCCGCTTCGACGATGGCCTCACGAATGAGCCGCTTCTCTGGCATCGCCAACAGCGCGGCCTCAACACGACGCAAGAACGCTTGGCCTTTCTTGCCATTCACCGAGCGGTGACAGTTCGCTTGCCACAGCATGAACTGACCCGGAAAATCCTCGTCATCGCAATAGTTCAGTCGCATCGTCTATTCCTTTCCCGTCGCGTCGTCCGGCCTAGGCACTCGCACCGCAATTTCAGCCGTGGTGAAACACTTCACGCCGCCGCAGGTAATCTCAGCGCCTTGTGCGATCACCGCCAAGTCCATCGTCTTGATGCGGTAGATGATGCGAAACAAGCGGCGTTGAGCGTTAATCGCCATGCAGAGAAAGAAACCGACCGCCATCCAACACGGCATCAGCGCAAACAACACTCCAACCTTCACCATTGGCCTATTCCTTTTCTGTCGTCGCGTCGTCCGGGGACGAGGGGGAGAGCGCCCGATCAGTGCTGCAAATGTTCAGACATTCGGTGCCGACAGCATCCAACCGATGCAGATTCACCACGAGATGCTCAACGACCGCATGCAGCCGCCTCCGACATTCTTCGAGCGTGGGTAGTTCATCTTCCAGATACCGCAGACGGGCCGATGCTGCCTTCTGCGTCTCATGCTTCGCCATGCCAGCGGCCAGCGTTGCCTTTTCCGATTCACTCAGTCTCTCGGGCGTGGGACGAGGGGCGGTCATAGGACGGCCTCCGTTGGAAACTCACGAACACGCAGATATTCGTCAGGCCATTCCGTCATGTCGCCGCCTTTTGACGATGCGAGTTTCAGTCTGGCGTCACGCTCTGAAATCGCCGTGGTTTCAACGCCGTCGATGATTGAACGTGCGCCGAGCTGCTTCACGAACACGGCCACGCCTGCCGCTTTGCATTGGTCGATGGTGCTGTAAATCCATCGCCGGTCGCATGCTCTCGCGCCGTGGCCGCTCTCGCCGCCAACAATGACCCAGTGCAACAAACCGCGCAGATCGTCATGGTTGTCAGCGATGCCGAGATGTTGCGAGAAGTCCACAGGCCCAAGCGCCGGCTCGTAGCTCACGAATCGAACCGCCGCAGGTGTCTCAAGTAGACGCGGGATTCGCTCGTCTGCCGTTTCTTGGTTCTCAGCCGACACGCCGAGCCACACGTTCGGAAGCGGAAACCGCACCAACGAGACACCCTCAAACTCCATCGCATAGCCGAACGTGCGGGCGGCGTCCTTCCAAGGCTGCGCGGAACGCGAACGCGCTGACAGATACGCCAACATCCGTTCTGGCCGCTTCGTGAGGATTTGGAACGTGTGCTGATTCACCACAGCCATCACCGCGAACACGCAGTCGATGAAGAACTCAGGAACGTCCTCGTGGAACAGATCGCTCATGCTGTTCACGAACACGCGGCACGGCTTGCGCCACTTCGTCGGCTGCGTCAGCCTGTCGCCATGCGTCCGCACCGTCGTGAATGGACGATCCGTGAACCCGCCATGCGGCAAGCGGCGATTCGCAATCGTCTCGGCGTAGCAATTCTTACAACCTTGGCTCACCTTTGTGCAGCCAGTAACCGGATTCCAAACCCGGTCAGTCCATTCGATACTGCTTGTCGCCATCTGCGGCTACCTCGGCTCCTGGGTGCCCTGGGGCTTCACTTTGGACCAACGGGCTTTGGCGGCTTTCTTGGCGCTGTCTTTCCGCTGCTGCTTGGTCATACGGGCCGCGCGCTCTAAGCCACCTGCACGTCCTAACTGCTGAAAGAGTTTGCGCTTGTCGGCAGCTTTCACAGTGCCGCCTTTTTCAACTCGCGCAGAGCGGCCTTTGCCGATTCCGCTGAGTCGTGCTCACTTTTAAAAATGGTGCACCATCCGCCATCCTCAACGACGGCGTAGCGGAAGTAGCGGCCTTTACGAGCGGCAGCGTCCAACTCATCCATCGTGCGCTTCGCTTCTGCCGTCAGCGCCACATATTCAGGCACGGCCAATAGCTCACGTCGCTTTGCCTCAACCGCCGCCTTTGCCGCATCCTTCGCAGCACGAAGCGTCGGAAGTTCATCAATTGCCATCTGGCGAAACTCAGGAGCGGAACGGCGCGATGCGTTTTCCCTGATGTAGTATTTCTTAGCCATGCGCTTACTATCTCATGCGTAGCGGCTACGGTCAACCAAAATCGACACGCCCCCAAAAAATAACTTGGAAGCGGCTAATGTTTAGTAAGCTACAAACTTCGCAGCCGCCAGACACACGCTCTGCGCCCATTCACGGCGCACACGCGGTCACCCTGCGGGACGGGTTCGACCAGATTTTGCTGCTGAGCTTCCCAAATCCCGCGCGCTAAATAGTTTTTGCGCCATGTCGGATCGTGGGCCAGCCAGCGGCCAATCGG
>Ga0207641_10002428_pt1 | contig 17224 bp, 9 predicted proteins | sample KBSSwiS62_FD_184306 | JGI IMG/M metagenome (GOLD analysis project Ga0207641, IMG submission 184306) | Switchgrass rhizosphere microbial communities from Kellogg Biological Station, Michigan, USA - KBS Switchgrass S6-2 (SPAdes) (version 2) | ecosystem: Host-associated > Plants > Roots >... | reverse complement strand
GAACCTAAAAACAGTAGCACTTCCCCCATTACTTATGCAAAATGAAGAAGATGTGCATCTGAATGGCGTGATGGAAAAGGAGGAGAATTTCCAGAAATTGGAAAAATGTATTGCTTCTCTTCCCGAAGAACAAAGGACGATGATAAAACTATTTTATCTTGACGGAAAATGTTATAACGAGATCGTGGAAATAACGGGCTTGGAGTGGAATCATGTACGCAGCTCAATTCAAAATGGCAGGCGAAATTTGAAACTTTGCATGGAAAAGAAGTCAGAAGTCGGAAGTTAGTAGCCAGGAGTTAAGATTGGATGGAATTTGGAATTTATTATTTGAAATTTTATTCTATATAAGTGTCTGAAGAAAAAAATATAATAAACTATACAGCAGCTGATATTGAAAAGTATTGGAAGGGCAAACTTAGTCCTGCTGAAATGCATGCCATGGAAAAGGCGGCAATGGAAGATCCTTTTCTTGCCGATGCATTAGAAGGTTACAAGAATGCAAGTTTAGCCGATCTGGATTCATTAAAGGAAAGGCTTGATAAAAGAGTTGGCGCCGTTGTCCCGATCTTAAATTTAAAACGCAAACGATTTACATGGATGAGAGTCGCAGCTGCTGTCATTATAATCGTTGGAGTTGGTTTGCTGGTTCAGCAATTAGTTTTCAATGATCGTAACAAGGACTCGATTGCTAGTTTAGACAAGAAAGATAAAAGTCCTGAGAGTGTTGCGAATAATAATCAGGTAAAACCAGACACTATAAATAAAGAGTCACCCACGCAATCAGGTTCAGTGGCGAACAAACAAGAACAGAAAGCTTCAATTTCCCCAAATGCAAGTTATGTTCATTCAAATCCTGACACCACCAGGAAAACTGACAGATCAGATGATGAATATAAAAAAAGAGAAGTTGCAAAAGCACCCGAGGCCACTGCACAAGTAATTGCTAATCCAGAAAAAAAAGATGAACTCCTAAAAGATAAAACTGATAATGGAATTGTAAATGATAATAAGATCAGTTCATCAGCAGCAGCTCCTAAAGCAAAAGCCAGCCAGGCATATAATGAAAACGATAAATTAAATGAGGTCGCCTTAAACAATAAATACAATTACCGTGTTGTAGATGCTCAGAATAATCCTGTGCCTTTTGCCAATGTAATGAATACACGGGACAATGTGGGCACTTATACTGACATCAGGGGTAATTTCAATCTTGTTTCCAGTGATAGTGTTTTAAATGTCCAGATAAGATCTCTTGGATATGATGCTGCCAATTATAAACTCGTTCCATCGAATGCTCAATCAGGTAACCTGGTTTTAAAAGAAGATGAAAGGAAAGAAACAATTGTACAAAATAAAAAAGTAGTAAGTAGTCTTTCAAGAAAGGATAGTGCAGAAATTGAAGAGCCGGAAGTGGGTTGGGGAAATTATAATATGTATGTCGCTAATAATATTAAGATCCCTGAAAATGTTCGTCCTAAAAACACCCGCAGTGATGTTGAGCTTAGTTTTGATGTTGACAAAACAGGGGTGCCTATAAATATTAAAGTAACGAGATCATCCCAATGCAAAGAATGTGATGAGGAAGCGATCCGGCTTTTGAAAGAAGGCCCTAAATGGAAGCGAAAAGGAAAAAAATCAAAAGCCACCGTTTCAATAGCAGTGGATCAGAAATGAGATGATAAATATATAGATGGCAGATGATAGTTACTTTAAGAACTGCACTTAATTACTATCGTCTAAAAAATTATCCTCTATCATCTATTCCCTTACCTTTGTCGTCCAAAACAAATTGTCATCATGAAAAAACTATTTGCCTTAGCTGTTGCATCATTTGTAATTTTTTCGACCGAAGCACAGCAGTTAACCACACCACAAACCAGTCCAACAACTGAAGTCAAGCAAAATTTTGCCTTATCAAGCATTGAACTTTCTTATTCACGTCCGGGAGTAAAAGGCCGTAAAATTTTTGGAGATCTTGTTCCATACGGAAAAGTTTGGAGAACCGGCGCTAACGGCGCAACGACCATTACTTTCGGCGAAGATGTAACGATCGGCGGTAAAAAAGTTGCTGCTGGCAAGTATGGCTTGCTTACTATCCCTGGTGAAACTGAATGGACATTTATCATTACAAAACAATTGGACGTGACAAACCCTTCTGCATATAAACAAGACCAGGATGTTGTAAGAGTAACATCGAAACCGGAAACTCTTCCTTTTTCTATTGAAACAATGATGATCAATATTGACAACATCAAAAGTAATAGCTGTTCGATCGGCCTGGTATGGGATAAAGTTTTCGCAGGCTTTGATGTTACAGCAGATGTTGAAAGTAAAGTAATGGAGCAGATCAAAAGCACTATGGAAAATGATAACAGGCCTTATTTTGCAGCAGCACAATATTATATTGATAATGGTAAAGACCTCAACAAAGCTGTAGAATGGCTTGATAAAGCTTATGCTCAAAACCCTGATGCATACTGGATAATGTATCAAAAAGCCCGTGCTTTAAAAATGCTTGGCAAAAAAACAGATGCATTAGCGGCTTCAAACAAATCAATTGAGCTGGCTAAAAAAGGAAAGAATGATGATTATATTGCTTTGAATGAAAAGTTGCAAAAAGAAATGAAGTAATGTCTTTTCAGAAAATATTTTAAATCCCGCTTACAGCGGGATTTTTCTTTTGCTCATAATTGGTTGCAATAGAAGAGCAAAAATAACAACACCGAAAGCGCCAATAGGATTTAACCAAAGAAACCCAAGTCCGATCAGTTTCATTTTAGCAGGAATATAAATAGCAAAGATGAACAGCTGTGTCAATACTGTTGCATAAAAAACAGCCGAACCACTTGTGATCCTTTTTAAAAACAATGCTACAATAAAGACCCCAAGAATAGGTCCATAAAAAATTGAACCGAGCTCATTTACTGTTTCAATGAGACTATTTCCAAGATTGTATGAATACATGGCAACTATCACACAAAAAACACCCCATAAAAGTGTGTAGCGTTTAGACATCCTGTATTCTTCTTCGCCTGTAACTTCTTTTTTAGAAAATCGCCGGTGAAAATCCACCATGGTACTTGATGCAAGAGAATTAATAGCCGCTGCTATACTTCCCCATGATGCCAAAAAAATTATGGCGATCAATAAACCAACCATTCCTGTTGGCAGATTATCTACAACAAACCGAAGGAAAATATAATTGGTATCACTGGTATCACCTTCAATCTTTTCGTCTTGCATCCACGTCTTCACTTTTTTACGAATGCTATCTGATTGTTGTTGCAACTGACTTAGCTCATCTGCCTTATTATTTTTTTCTTCTTTAGTTTCTGCATGTGCAAAAAGAGTAACCGTGGATTTTTTTTGTTCTGACAAGTCATCGTAAGTTTTTTGCGCAATTGACAAAGAATCTTTGTGCGAAGTATTTTCTAATTTATTTAATTGTGACTGGTTAAAAAATAAAGGTGCATTATTGAATTGATAAAATGTAAAGACCAACGCACCGATCAACAGGATAGCAAATTGCATTGGCACTTTTACAAGACCATTCATAAGCAAACCCATTCGGCTTTCCGTAAGAGATTTTGCAGTAAGATAACGCCCCACCTGGCTCTGATCTGTTCCAAAATAAGATAGTGCAAGAAAAAAACCACCTATCACTCCACTCCATATATTATACTTGTCGCCCCAATCAAATCCATTTCCTTTTTCAAAACCCGTTGTAATAACATTTAACCTTCCGAGTTTACCACTCACCTGCAAAGAATCAATAAAGCCAACACCTTCCGGCAACATATGTACAACCATATAAGCAGCCAAAAACATTCCGACAAAAATGATGATAAGCTGTAGTTGTTGTGTATATGCAACTGCTTTTGCACCCCCGCTAAGCGTATAAATTATCAGCAAGCCGCCCATGAATAAATTCGTCCAGTAAATATTCCAGCCTAATAAAGAAGAAAGAATGATCGATGGTGCAAATACACTGATACCTGTTGATACGCCCCTCTGCAATAAGAATAAAAATGAAGTAAGTGTTCTCGTTTTTCCATCAAACCTATTTTCCAGGAATTCGTATGCAGTATAAACCTTTAACTTACTGAATATGGGAACGAAAAAAATACAGATAACAACCATTGCTATCGGTAACCCAAAATAATATTGAACAAACCTCATTCCATCTGTATATGCCTGGCCAGGAGCAGAAAGAAAAGTGATCGCACTTGCTTGTGTGCCCATTATGCTTAGCAATACTAATCCCCAGGGTAAACTTCTGTTAGCAAGTATATAACCATCAAGATTGTGGGTAGTACGGCTTTTGTATAACCCATAAGCAATTATCCCGATCAGTGTAGCGGCAAGTATAATCCAATCAAGTTGGCTCATGAGAAGGCTTTGGTAAAAAGGCTAAACAAGATGATAACCAGCACAAGAAAAACAAGAACAAAAACATACCATTGATTCCATGATCTGAATAAAGGTATTTTGTCGTTGCCTTCCTGCATGCTCTGCTATTTTAAAAATTATTTTTTTCTGACTAATCCTGAAAGTAAAAGTCCCAAAGCAAGACCGATTAATAATCCAATAGTCACTCTTTTAATTATAAACCCAAGAACAAGCCCGATCACAATAGTCAATACCACAGCCATAGTTCTTCTTGTGTCATCTCCCTGCTTACTCATCAAAATGCTTTTTTCCTGTTTAGTGCAATGAGATTTGCAAGCAACCGGTAGGCACCCGGCACCCCAGCTGGTAATTCACGGAAGAAAACTAAACCCGTGTAAACAAAAACACCCTTTCCATATTTAGCAATAATCAAACTGCCATCATCATCACTTTCGCCGGGATCATGCATAGAGAAAATGGTTTCATATTTTGACCGATCGAAATTTGAAGCATGATAAATGCTCCGTTCCTGGATCCATCCCTTAAAATCATCTTGCGTTATCTTATTGGGAAAATTCAATACCGGATGATCGGGGTTCAAAAAATTCACAATAGCATTTTCATCTGTAACCCGTTTACCTGAAATAGTAAAATTATATGGGCCGATCTTTGGCTGCTGATTATTCCTGAATTGTGTGTTATTGTATTGAACAATTAAATTACCGCCTTCATTTACATATTTCATCAGTTTATCATAATAGTTAGCCATTAACTCATTTGTATTATAAGCTCTTACTCCAACGATCACCGCATCAAATTTGCCGAGGTCGTTTTTATTAAGTTCTTTTTGAGAAAGGATATTCACTTCAAAACCCATTTGTTCTAATGCAGCAGGTGTTTTATCACCCGCCCCGGGAATATAACCGATCTTTTTCCCATAAGTTTCGATCTTCAATGCCAATTGTTTGCTTTCCGCATTTTTGAAATAAGTTATATAAGGTATATGGTCATATTTGATGCTACGAATTGACTTGGCAATATCGCCGCCTTTTTTATACTTGAATTCTGTTATTGTCAATTTAGAAACAGTATCAGATGGATTAAAAGGTTTCAACGTTTCCACCTCTCTCAATTGTCCTTTAGATAAATCCATTTTTTCAGATCCAGGAATGCCTCTGTCGCCAGCATATATTTTTACATCTTGAATATCTTTATTGGCTTTAAAAATGGCCGGTTGACTGAGTTGGTTTTCTTTTGAATTTATTTTATAAACAACAAGATCACCTGGAATAGATACATCAAATGGAGGAATAATAACCAACGGTTCATATAATTCTCCATGCACCGGATCCGTGAATTTAAATTTTACAGGTTTTTCAAAATTGATATTTTCTCCTTCAATAATAACAGTGATGGCTGCAATAAAAGCTGGATCAACATCTGCCTGGCCAATCTTCAATTGGTCATTTACATTAAAATACCCCTCCTCCATTTTATTAGCAAGCCAATAGGGTTGCGTGATGGATTTGGAATCCGGAACCAACAAAGTTTTTCCAAAATTTACATTCACATTTTTTGTCAACGGTAAATTGAAAGAAGAGTCAAAAGCATCCACCTGTACTTTTATTAATGAAGCATTTACTCCAACACGGTTATTCAATAAAAAATTGATGCGAACAGAATCTGTTTGCACAGCATATTGCTGTGGTGATGTGGCTGTAATAAATAAACCACTGCATTGTTCGATCAGATCTTTTGTTTCTTTTAGCTTCCGTGTTTTCCAATAACCATCAGGCAGTTGTTGCAAGGCCTTGTATAGTTGAACTAATCCTTTTACAGAATTTACCGGATGCCCGAAATCAAATGAAGCGATCAATCCATTCACTATTTTTTCTATTTCTTCACCGCCCTTTACTCTTTTCCAGCTAACATCCACTCCATCCATAAGGTCGTTTATTGGTGGATCACCCTTGGTTGTTCTGAAATATTCAATTGCTTGTCCGATCACAGATGTAGATCCTGTTCCCTGCGTTCTGTTCTGGCTACGGCTTTCTGCACCGAGCTCTCCATAGCTTTTTCCCAGCAGAGGATTATAAATGCCATCATCGAAATGGAATTGATCTGCGTTAGTTGTATTTGTTCCGCCAAAATTGAAAGTATTCCACAAAACTCTTTTCACCTGCCAGGGTTTTACATATTTCAATTGTTCGGGGAAACGATTTGGGTCTGCTGCAGCAGCGTATGCTTCATTGGCTAAAATTGCAGAAGCAGTGTGATGTCCATGCCCGCCCTCCCCTGTTGTTGGGAATCTTGTAATCACAACATCCGGTTGAATTTTTCTGATCACCCACACTACATCACTCAATATTTTTTCTTTATCCCAGATAGAAAATGTTTCTTCAGGATTTTTTGAATAACCAAAATCATAAGCTCGGGAAAAAAACTGCTCGCCTCCATCTACATTTCTTGAGGCTAATAATTCCTGTGTTCGTATCAATCCCAACTCAAATCCTTGTTCGTCGCCAATTAAATTCTGTCCGCCATCCCCTCTTGTCATTGATAAATACCCTGTACGGTATAATTTATCTTTTGCGAAGTAAGCTATCAATCTTGCATTATCATCGTCAGGATGCGCAGCAACATACAGAACAGTGCCAAGTACATTCAATTTTCGAATGGCCTGATACATATCAGCAGAGGTCCATGTAGGCAGAGATTGAGCAAAAAGACTAATAGACAAGATGGCACTAGAAATGAGACTGTAAACTTTCTTCATCCGGCAAATTTATTTAGCGAATATAAGTCTTGCTTTACAAACTGACTTAGCCGATGATACAAAAAATCCCGTCTCGCCTGAGGCGAGACAGAGATTAGATTTTTATTAACTCAGTTTACCTGTCTAATTCTTCTTTTCCTTATCATTACCGTTATTTACTTTCTTACCCAATTGATCCAATATCTGCAAGCCAAGCAAACCACTAATACCGCCATTAGCATTATCACCTCCACCTGAGATCAATACATCAGGCATGATCTTTACATTCTGGCTGGCGATCGATTCCATTACTTTTAACTGGGTGAAGTTATTACCGCCCATCGCATCAACTGAAAGCTTATAAGATTCCGCATTTGATTTACCTATAGCCAGTATCTTCTCCGCTTCGGCATTACCAGTTAATGTAATCTGTTCAGCATTTGCTTTTGCAAGCAACTCAATTTTTTCTGACTCCGCTTTTGCAAGCAATCTTACTTTTTCCGCTTCACCAGTAGCCATCAATTTCAAACGATCACCTTCGGCGTTTGCCTGTAAACGAACACTGTTTGCATCACCAGTTGCTTTTTTTACGGAAGCATCAGCAATGCGTTCTGCAATAAGCACACCCTGATCAGCTTTTACAATCTCTTTCTGAATTTCAGCTATCGCCGTTTCTTTTTCCAAAGTCTGTCTCGTCTCTTGTGCTCTTTTTTGAGTTTCGTAGGTTATCTTTTGCTCCTCCGCCAACTTACGATCAGTAAGTGTTTTCATCAAACTTTCAGGAGGGACTATATCACCAATAAGCGTATCCACGCCAAACACATTATACTGCTCAAGCACACGACCAATATGATCTTTTGCAGATTGTTGTCTTTCTTTACGGGTACCAAGGAATGCGATCACATCACTATCCTGTGCACTGTTACGGAAATAGTTACCAATGGTTGGTTCCAATACCTGGCTAACAAGATTGTTCATATTACCAAATCGTGCAATTACTTTCGGTGCCTCTGTTGTTGGTATATGAATGATCTGTGATACATCAAGATTAAAAGGAAAACCATCTTTACTACGAACGGTGATCGTCGAAAGATTTTTATCCAACTGATGACTTTCACTTCTTGCACTTGCCCAGTTAAGAACAAGGTTAGTAGTTGGAACTAGTTCTACTTTCATGATATATGGATTGATGGGATATTTACCGGGACCCAATGGTTCATTCCAAACACCTTTGAATCCTTTCGCTATAATATTACCATGCTTAAATTCCACACCACTCAGATCCTTACCCTCATCACCAACATAAGAAATAACAACACCTACATGACCGATCGGGATCTCAGTCATTTTCACTAATTCCAATTTTACAAACCATGGATTCAAGAAATAAGAACCTGCAAGAATTACCTGCTCCTGCAATCCTTTATAACCCCCGCTATTAAGGAACTTGTCCACGTCTTGAAATTTATTATGATCACCAATGATCTTACCGGCGATCTTGCCTTCTTCCAGTGGCTTTCCCTCCATCGTTGTTATTACACCAACCGCATTATCAGGAATGCTCACGAGGTCAGTTATTTCAACTTCAAATAAATAGCTATTGATACGGTAAGAACCCGGAGCTATGATATCTGTTTGCCGCCCCTTTCGTCCGCCATTTTTCAAAAATGATTCTGCATTCTGATACGTATCACATTCTACTTTACGGCCAAGTATTGCGCCTGTTTCAAGCTCAGCACCGTCTCTTGCCATTACTAATCCCAATTTACCTGTGGGAATAATTACAAATGGCTGAAACGTGATCGAGTATTGCCATATCCATTTCCAGAAATAAACACCCGGCGGTAATGTTTGTGCCTGGTAACCTGCTTCGCCATTAGTGGCGACTATATGACCTTCAGGTAATTCCTGTTTACCAAATAATACAAACTTTTTTGTAACAAGTCCTATCCTGTCTTCCGGTACAATAACTAATCCGAAAAAAACACGGAGAATAAACTTGTAAAACAATAAAAGAAATAAAGGGATGCCTATAATAAGGCCCCAGCGAATTAATTCTGATTTTTCCATGATGACTTAAAAATTAATGGTTAAAAATATTATTCAAAAAATTTAATACAATAAGGGTACGGCGGTTGATGCACACAACTTGTCAACAGCAATGCTGACGAAGTATTGCATGGTTGCCTGTAAGAAGGGGACGCTATGAATAGCGTTTATCTAAATTGATTTTCCGGGAGGTGAAGTATTATAGATCGTAAACCGGATCAAAGATTCAACTGAATTAAAATAACCAGTATCGTCGTCTGTGTTCATTGTGAGTAATTGATGATGTAAAGCTACACAGCGGTTGCATCGCTTGTTGAAAAATCGTAAAAATTCAAAACCGGTTTTGACAGCAATCAATATTGGAAGTCAAAAACCGGTTTTTCTAAAAGATGAGATCTTTTTCCCTATATTATCCTTCAGGAAGTATAAAATCTAAAACTCATTACTTAACTCATTTATTGGCCAACCATAAACACTGCATTGCAAAACATTAGCTTTCCATTTTCCCAAAAACTTCGGAACATAAGATCGTCAGCGAGGTAAACGATCTCACCTGCGCCCATGTCCTGTACACCAAAAACTAATTCGTCATTTAATTTGTTTTTCACAGCAGAGCCAACAAAACCGGAAACCACGCTGTCTTTTTTTAAAACACCCACATTCCATCCGCCCTCTTTGAAAAATTCATATACTGCATCGTCTTGTTTTAATGTATAATAAAAATTTGGATATCCAAATGCAAGCGGGTGCGTATTATCGAGCTGCACTTTAAATATAGAACCGGGAATATTTGATCTGATAGATTCCCTTTCTCTTTCTTCATACACTTGCAATGCAGCATAAGGATCCTTTTTATCGGCACCATCATCTGATTTTTTTGCTTTGATAGCCCAATCAGTTTTTGCTAATTGACCAACAGCACCTTCCAATGCGACCAATCTTCCGCCTTTATTTATCCAATCCTTTAACTGATCGGCAGAAGTTTTTTCATTTAGAAACCGATAATTACCAGAAGGCATAACGATCACATCATAATCACTCCAGCTAATTCTTCCGAAATCATTTGCATTTATCAATGTAACCGGATAGTCGATCGATTGTTCAAAGAAATTCCAAATTTCACCGGCTGAATTTGAGCCAACTCCATCACCAGTTAATAAAGCAACGCGGGGAACTTTCATAAAATGAATTTTACCACTACCAAAGTCAAATCCTTTATCAACAAATCCTGTTGTGATAATATTTGCTTTTATATTATTTGCGTTGCATATTTGGTTAATAATAGAAGCAAGTGAGGCGCCAAATTTTTCATTCCCTTTTTTTATAATTATCAATGAGCCGCGATCAAATTTCTGCCCGCTGATTTCAAAAGGAGTTTCCGAAAATCGAACTTTCACTCCTTGTTTTATTAACGCGGTCAAAGTTTTTACACTTTGCAATCCTCTCCAACTAATAACATAGCCATAAGCATCACTTACATTATTTGTAATTGCTGCCGGGCTGGCTCCTACAGATGATTGAAGCTTACTTTTGGAACCAAAAGTATTTAACCCATACACATAAGGTAATGACCATGCAGTGATATCATAGGTATTTGAATCAACCAATTTAGTTTTGGGCTCAAACAACACTTTTATCATTGCCGACCTTGGTTGTTGAGAATGAACCATAAGATCACCTGACTCTATTGTGAACGTTTCGTCTTTACCTGAAAAATAACCGTAGCCGCTACCTTTTGAATTTCCGCTCGCAAATTCATATTGAATTCCATTTTTATCAAGCAGTGTTGTTAATGCATTTACTCTTTCCCTGTCAGCCTCGCCGTTTTTTATAAGATAAGTTTTATACTCGCCAACACCATTACTAATTGCATCATTAAAAAACTTTCTGAACTCTTTCACTAATCTTGAAGCATTCAAAGATGAAACCTCTATTGTACTCAACCCGGTTGTATAATGATGAGTAGCCCGATCTAATAATGTCAACGTATCACCTTCATCAGTTAATGCACCCAAACCACCGGCAGGGCCTCCTCCTTGTTCATATGTCATTCCTATTGCACCATTATAAATAGGATAAGTATCGCCATAACTTGGATAAAAAAGATCAAACACTTCTTTTGTAAAATATAACCACCCGTGCGCATCAAAATATTTTGCATGATTTTTTCCAATCATCACCTGGAAATCTCTTTGCCACGGTGTGATTACTTCATGAAATGGTTGTGCAGCCGGGGCAAAATAGTAGGGATTGTTTATTCCCTGCTCGTGAAAGTCAACATGCACATAAGGCATCCATTGATTATACATTTTCATTCTTTGCTGGCTTTCTATTTGTGTCTGCCATGCCCAGTCACGATTAAGATCAAAATTGTAATGATTGGTTCTGCCCCCGGGCCATGGCTCCCTGTGCTCTCTTGCATTCAATGATGGGTTCATATTCTTCCCAACAATTGAATTGAACCAATTTACATACCTGTCCCTCCCATCAGGATTGATACATGGATCGATAACAACAACTGTATTCTTCAACCATTCCTTTGTTTTTGTATTGGTCGGATCCACCAATGCCCATATTGTCATCATCGCAGCTTCGGATGAAGAAGTTTCATTGCCGTGTACATTATAGCTTAACCAAACGATCGCCGGAGCACCGTCTTCTATAGGTGCAGCCTTGTCTTTGGCAATATTGGCAAGACGAAGATTATTTAATCTTATTTGTTCAAGACGACTTATATTTTCAGAAGATGAGATGAAAGATAACAATAACGGTCGCCCTTCATTAGTTTGGCCATACTGTTCCAACTTCACGGTTGCGGAAGCATTGGCAGCAACATGCTGAAAATAACTAACGATCTTCCAATGTGGAGTATAACGTGTACCAACTTTGTAACCTAAAAATTCATCAGGAGATTTTAATTGAGCATTTGTAGAAATAAAAAATAACGTAGCAATTGCAAACAGGAGTTTCTTATGCATTAGGTATAATTTGAGGGGGCAATTTATGAAAGAGGAGGGAAATACATTTGAGTAAATGAAGACTTTCGGTTTTTTATCTTCTCATTATTGCTGCACTTCTATCATGGGCACTGTAGGCGCAGCCTTCGCAGCTTTTTCTTTATTATTTAATTTTAGATTGTGTAATTCGAAAACTAAGGAAGTATAGTAATATCCGCCATTGAAACCAAACTGTGTAGCCGCACGACTATACGCAAACCGTCCTTCAGCGGTATTTGCAAAATGTTTCAGCTTATCAGGATAGGTATCGCCAATGTTATTTGCACCGATAGTTATATTGACAAAATTTTTCAGCTTATAACTCATGCTTGCATCAGTTACTGTTTTGGCACTGAAAAATTCGTCTAATGCAGGATCTCCCGGATCTCTTGTAGCTACTTTTCCAAAATCCGTGCTGCGAACATTAAATGTCCATTTGGAAACCTTATAAGTGAAGTTGATCGATATTTTATGTCTTGGTTGGGCTTCCTCAACTCTACCTTCTTCATCGCGGCCAAATAAGCGGTCCTGCAAAGTAGGATCAGTTATCGTACTGACCCTTGCCTCCCCCTGAACATTTGTTTTATTAAAATTAGCAGCACCAGTTATCGAAAATTGTCCATTGCCAATTTTATCAACAAAAGATATCACCGCATCTATACCTTGTGTTCTTGTATCGATCGCATTTGTAAAAAATATTACTGAACTCACATCATCAAGTTCCGGATATTGACTTAAGATCGCATCTACCGCTGCAGCTTCCGGAGCGTTAAATCTTCTGAAAGAGGAGCTCAATACGATCCTGTTTTTAATATCGATAAGATACCCATCAATAGTAATGTTTAATTTATTATTTGCAAGTCTGCTTGTTAGACCAATACTGTAATTCGTTGAAGTTTCGGCATCGAGACTTGGAATACCAAATGCCTGTGCCACCGTACTATTATTGCGAAACGTTCCCTGTTGAAATGGCTGCAATCCAGAACTTGTTTGAATAAACACTGTACTGATAGCGCTGAAATATCTTTGCTGCATCGAGGGCGCCCTAAAGCCATTACTAAAGGCGCCACGAATAGCAAGTTTCTCTAACAACTGGTAACGAAAAGCAAATTTACCGGCAAAGCTTGAACCATAATCAGAATAGTGCTCATAGCGACCAGCACCATTTAAAAGTAGCTTGTCAGTAATATCTGTTTCAATATCAACATAACCACCAAACACATTTCTCCTTTCAGCAACAGCATTTGCTGGTTGAAAACCGGGGAACACCTGCGCACCACCAACTTTTCCAGAAGAAGGATCGTAGTTTAGATAAGAAGCTTCCTCACCTTGCTCAATTGAATAATTATCGCTGCGAAATTCAGCGCCGCCAGCAAGGTTGAATGATTTCAAACCCAGGTTTGCTCCAAGATCTTTTGATATATTAACGTTAGTTGTGTATTGACTGAATAAAAGTTTACCCGCATAAAACTCTGTGGGCGCGGTTTCTTTTAATGCATATTGCGATGCATTATTAGAATTGCTCACGTCAAAACGAAATGAATTGCCACCAAGAGCCTGGCTAATATCCCAACTCCAATTGCCTGCAGTCTTACCTTCAAAGCCTGCAGTAAGATATTTATCCCTGATAATTGAATTGATCTCGGGAAGAAAACCATCAGGATAAAGTTCAGTGATCACCTGGGTAGTTTGTTTTGGATAACGGTAAAAACCGGCCGCTTTTCCATCCCTATAATTATAACCTGCTGTTAAAAGAAATTGGAGATCCTTTTTAAATGGATAACCCATATTTACCAAAACTCCATAATTACTAATCTCAGAGTTCCCGATATGCATATTATTTTTCCTGCTAAATCCACGTTGAGCAATTACTTGTTCATCAAGCGGAACATCATTTGTATAAACGGTGCCGGTATAATCCCCTGAACGATTTGTTGGATCACGATGACGAATGTCACCTGAAAAATTAAAGTAGCCGCCTTTTTTACCTAAGTTCATTCCTTTATTTATTCCCAATTGTTGAACAACACCGTCACCTGCGTATTGTTTACCCCAATGCGTATATAAGGTTGTTCCGGTAATGTTTTTCTTTAATACAACATTTATCACACCTGCAATGGCATCGGAACCATATTGAGACGATGCGCCGTCACGAAGCACTTCTATTCTGTCAATTGCAGAAGCAGGAATAGCGTTAAGATCTGTACCAACAGACCCACGACCAACCGTTCCATTTACATTCAGCAGCGCAGTATTATATCTTCTTTTGCCATTTACTAAAACAAGAGTTTGATCGGGACCAAGTCCACGAATGGTTGCAGGGTCAATATGGTCTGTGCCGTCAGCTACTGTTTGCCTGCTTGAATTGTAAGAAGGAGCAACAAAATTTATCATTTGAGTTGGCTCTACCTGCCCGGTAAGATTTAATTCACGGTTCGTGATAACATCAACCGGTACGGGAGTCTGTGTCCTGGATCTTGAAATAGATGAACGTGAACCGACAACTATCACCCGGTTAAGATCGCCGGAGTTTTGCATTTCAAAATTATTTTCAGATACTGAACCTGCAGTTACTGACAATTGCTTGCGTTGGGTTACTACACCCACATAACTAACTATTAAAGTAAAGTTCCCGGGAACAACTTTTAATTCATAGTTCCCGCTGGCGTCAGATACAGTTCCTTTTTTTGTACCATCTAAAATGACAGAGGCTCCTGCCATTGGTAAACCATTTGCATCTCTTACTGAACCCCGCAATGAAGCCGTTTGTGCAATTGCATTACTTGTAATAAAAAAACAAATCACTAAAAACCCAACACTTTTAAGAGCAAGCCTGAATTTGTTGACCATATGCGGTATTTGTTAAGTTAAAACATGAAAAATAATTGGATAAAAAAGGGCTTAGCTAATTATTGCAGGTATAAAATAAAGATAAAGATTTTAAGATAAAAAACACGGAACTATTTACCTTGTGCAATGAAAGCTATTCATGATGAAAAAAATGTTTTTTTTATTTCTTCTTCCTGTTTTGTTTGAACTTTCTTGTTCAACAACAAAAACATCAATTAAACTTGTCGACCAGTACAAATACGATAGTCAGAAAAAAATCGTCTGCGAAAATGGCGCCGTTGTTTCTGCGCATCCGCTAGCAAGTAAAATTGGATTAGCAGTTTTAAAAATGGGTGGCAATGCTGTAGATGCCGCCATTGCAACTCAACTGGCACTTGCCGTTGTTTATCCAAATGCCGGGAATATTGGCGGTGGTGGTTTTATGGTAGCCAGATTAAAAGAAGGCAAACTGGTTGCTATCGATTACAGGGAAAAAGCTCCCGGCAATGCTCATCGTGATATGTACCTTAACGCAACCGGCGAACCGCAATTACAATTAAGTCAGAATGGTCATCTCTCATCGGGTGTTCCCGGTACTGTTGCCGGATTATTTGAATCAAGCAAATACGCAAAGCTATCTTTTGATAAATTAATTCAACCGGCAATTGATCTTGCAGAAAAAGGGTTTATACTTTCTGATCGTGAAGCAAAGGCTTTTAATTCATTAAAAGAACAGTTTGAAAAATATAATACACAAACACCTGCTTTTGTAAAAAATATTTCGTGGAAAGGGGGTGATACTCTTTTTCAAAAAGATCTTGCAGAAACTTTAAAGCGAATAAAGAAAAAAGGAGCAAAAGGATTTTATGAGGGGGAAACGGCTAAACTTATAGTGGAAGAAATGAAAAGAGGAAAGGGGATCATCACACTGGATGATCTTAAGAATTATAAAGCCGCCTCAAGAGAGCCTCACGTTTTTGATTACAAAGGGTATAAAATTGTTGGAATGCCAATGCCAAGCAGCGGTGGCTTGTTATTGCATCAAATGTTGAAAATGATCGAAGACAAACCAATCGCTTCTTATGGATTTCATTCTTCTGAAGCTGTGCAATTGATGGTGGAAGCCGAAAGAAGAGCTTATGCAGACAGGGCGCAGTACATGGGTGATGCAGATTTTTTTAAAGTGCCTGTTTCAAAACTTACAAGTGAAAAATATTTGAAAGAACGGATGGCTGATTTTGTTCCGGGCAAAGCAAGCAACAGCGAGCAGGTGAAGCCCGGTGATATTCCTGCAGCTGAAAGTGAAGAAACAACTCACCTGAGTGTGATTGATAAAGATGGGAATGCTGTTGCAGTTACAACAACACTTAATAATTCTTATGGAAGTAAAACAGTAGTTGGCGGAGCTGGATTTATCTTAAATGATGAAATGGATGACTTCAGTGTAAAACCCGGAGTTCCGAATATGTATGGTGCAGTTGGAGGCGAAGCAAATGCTATTATGCCAGGAAAACGAATGCTGAGTTCAATGACGCCGACTCTTGTATTAAAAGATGGCATGCCTTATTTAGTTGTAGGTACACCGGGTGGCACAACTATATGTACATCAGTATTTCAAACTATCGTCAACATTATTGATTTTAACATGAGCACTGAAGATGCAGTATGGAAACCAAAATTTCATCATCAATGGTTACCAGATAAAGTGGATCTTGAAAAAGGCTTTCCTGATAATACCAGGAAAGCATTGGAAGAAATGGGATATAAAATTGTCGAAAGAAGCGGTATCGGAAGAACTGAGGTTATCAAAGTTTTGCCTAATAAAAAATTTGAAGCCGTTGCTGATAATCGAGGCGACGATTCTGCAGAAGGATGGTGATTCTTGAATTAACAATTAAAAATTAAGAATTAAAATGAGTTTAGGGAAAGAGTATCTGTCAACAGTTATCAAAAGACTTAAGTACTATAAAGGTCTTGGTGAAAAAACTTTTGAACAATTAGAAGAAAAAGATCTTCATTATTTACCTACTTCTGAATCAAATAGCATTGCCGTTATTGTTCAGCATTTAGCAGGAAACATGCTTAGCCGCTTCACGAACTTTTTAACCGAGGACGGAGAAAAAGAATGGCGGCAACGTGATGATGAATTTGAAATACATAATTATACAAAACAGCAGGTGATCGATCTTTGGAACAAAGGCTG
>Ga0207641_10002423_pt1 | contig 17229 bp, 11 predicted proteins | sample KBSSwiS62_FD_184306 | JGI IMG/M metagenome (GOLD analysis project Ga0207641, IMG submission 184306) | Switchgrass rhizosphere microbial communities from Kellogg Biological Station, Michigan, USA - KBS Switchgrass S6-2 (SPAdes) (version 2) | ecosystem: Host-associated > Plants > Roots >... | reverse complement strand
GAAAAAGTCGTCGTCCTTGATCGAAGACTGGAGCTCCTTCGCCTTCGGCCAGTCACCGAGCGACGGACGGTAGTTGACGCGCACGGTCATCGCACCGGCATCGCGCAGGGCGGCCCACGCGGGCACGTCGGCCTCGCCGCCGGGCAGGTCCTGGACGGACGTGACGCCGAACTTCGCGACGTGCTTCATCGCGGCGCGCAGCGCGGCGGCCATCTCGGCGGCGGAACGGGCGGGACGCTTCTCCCAGATCAGATCCATGGCGCCGTCCTTGAACGCTCCCGTCGGCTCGCCCTTCGCGTCGCGCACGATGACGCCGCCCGCCGGGTCCGGGGTGGCGGCGGTGACACCCGCGATCTTCATCGCCAGGCTGTTGCAGACCATCATGTGGCCGTCCTGGCGCGAGAGGCACGTCGGGTGGTCGCCGGTGGCCGGATCGAGAAGGGCCTTCGTCGGCAGGACCGGCGGCGTCCACCACTTCTCGTCCCAGACGCCGTCGGTGAGCCACTCCCCCGCCGGCCGTGTCTTCGCGTACTCGGCCAGGAGGCGCGTGAACTCGGCGCCGTCCTTCGTGTGGCGCACGTCGAGAGCGAGCAGGTCGAAGCCGCCGCCCGTCATGTGCGTGTGGCAGTCGATGAAGCCCGGCACGACGCGGCGCCACTTGCCGTCGATGACGACGGTCTTCGGCCCCTTGAGCTTGCCGATGTCGCTGTCCATGCCGATCGCGACGATGCGCCCGTCGCGGACGGCGAGGGCTTCCGCCTCCGGGTTCTTCGCATCCCCGGTCCAGATCTTCGCGGAAAGCAGGACGAGGTCGGCCGGGGGTTCCGGCGGGGCCGTCGTCGCGAGCAGGACCGTCATGGCGAGCGCCGTCAGCATACTTGCTCCTATGCGGTGGATGAAGTCCCGACGTTCTTTTCGTTGAGAGACGCCCGGGCCGCCGCGAGGCGGGCGACCGGAACGCGGAAGGGCGAGCACGACACGTAGTCCAGGCCGACGTGGTTGAAGAACTCGATCGAGCGCGGATCGCCGCCATGCTCGCCGCAGATGCCGACCTTCAGCTTCGGCTTGACCTCGCGGCCGCGGCGCGTGCCGATCGCGACGAGCTCCCCGACACCGTACTGGTCGAGGCTGGAGAACGGGTCCTCCGGCAGAATCCCCTCGGCGATGTAGACCGGCAGAAAGGTGCCCATGTCGTCGCGCGAGTAGCCGTAGGTCATCTGCGTGAGGTCGTTCGTGCCGAACGAGAAGAAGTCGCAGTTCAGGGCGATCCGGTTCGCGCGCAGGGCCGCGCGCGGGACCTCGATCATCGTCCCGGTCTTGTACGGGATCTGCCGGCCCGACTCGGCGATCACCTTCTTCGCGGCCTCCTCGACGAGGGCCCGCAGGCGCTCGAACTCGCCGCGGGCGCCGACGAGCGGGATCATGATCTCGGGGTTGGGGTGCAGGCCTTCCTTCATCGCGAGGGCCGCCGCTTCGAAGATGGCGCGGACCTGCATCTCGTAGATCTCGGGATTCGTGATGCCGAGCCGGCAGCCACGGTGGCCGAGCATCGGGTTGGTTTCCTTGAGCGCGTGGGTCCGCTCGCGGACCTTCTCGAGCGGAACGCCGAGCTCGTTGGCGATCTTCTGCATCGTCTCGTCGTCGTGCGGCAGGAACTCGTGCAGGGGCGGGTCGAGCAGGCGGATGGTCACCGGCCGGTCGCCCATCTCCCGGAAGATGCCGAGGAAGTCTTCGCGCTGCATGGGCAGAATCTTCGCGAGCGCGGCCCGCCGCTGGTCGAGCGTTTCCGCGAGGATCATCTCGCGCACGGTCATGATGCGCTTGGCCTCGAAGAACATGTGCTCCGTGCGGCAGAGGCCGATCCCCTCGGCGCCGAAGACACGGGCGATGCGGGCGTCGTTGGGCGTGTCGGCGTTGGCGCGGACGCCGAGGCGGCGCCGGGAATCGGCCCACTCGAGAATGCGCGTGAACGCGCGGTGGACGGCCGAGTTCTCGGGTTTGATCGACCCCTCGAGCGCCACCTGCAGGACCTCGGACGGGCGCGTCGCGAGCTTGCCGAGAAGGACTTCTCCGGTCGTCCCGTCGATCGAGAGCCAGTCGCCTTCGGCGGCTTTCAGGCCCCGGGAACGGATCTCCTTGTGGGCGTGGTCCACGGTGATCTCACCCGCGCCCACGATGCAGGTTTTGCCCATCCCGCGCGCCACGACCGCGGCGTGCGAGGTCGCTCCCCCTCGCGTCGTCAGGATTCCGGCGGCCGCGTGCATGCCGGCGATGTCCTCGGGTGACGTCTCCTCGCGCACGAGCACCACGGGCTCCCCCTTGGCCGCCATGGCGACGGCACCCGGGGCCGTCAGCGCGATCCGCCCGCACGCCGCCCCCGGGCCGGCCGGCAGTCCCTTGCCGAGCTGCCGCCCGTCCTTCACGGCGGCGGTCTTCTCCTTCGTGTCGAAGACGGGAGCCAGCAGCTGCACGATCTGCTCGGGCTCCACGCGCGCGACCGCTTCCTCCTCGTCGATCAGGCCCTCGTCCACCATGTCGGTCGCGATGCGCACGGCCGCGAAGCCGGTCCGCTTCCCGTTGCGGGTCTGGAGCAGGTAGAGCTTGTCCTCCTCGATCGTGAACTCGAGGTCCTGCATGTCGCGGAAGCGCTTCTCGAGCCGCTCGCGGACGAGCTGGAGCTCGCCGTACGCCTTCGGCATCGTCTCCTCGAGCGAAAGACCGGAGGCGTCGGAATTCAGGGGCCGGGGCGTACGAATGCCCGCGACGACGTCCTCGCCCTGCGCGTTCGGAAGAAACTCGCCGTAGAACTTGCGCTCGCCCGTCGCCGGGTCGCGCGTGAACGCCACGCCCGTCGCCGACGTATCGCCCCGGTTGCCGAACACCATCGCCTGGACGTTGACCGCGGTACCCCAGTCGTCGGGGATGTGGTGGAGCTTGCGGTAGGTCTTCGCGCGCTCGTTGTCCCAGGAGCGGAAGACGGCCGAGATCGCGCCCCAGAGCTGCTCGCGCGGGTCGTCCGGAAAGTCGTGGCCGGTGCGCTGCCGCACGATCTGCTCGTCCCGCCGCACGATCTCCGCGAGGTCCGCGGCGGTCAGGTCCGTGTCGGAGGTCACGCCCCGCGCCTTCTTGACCTCCTGCATCGCCTTCTCGAACTCGTGCCGCGGCACGCGCAGCACGACGTCGCCGTACATCTCGACGAAGCGGCGGCGGCAGTCGAAGGCGAAACGGTCGCCCGATCGCGCGGCGAGGGCCTTCACGGTGCGGGAGGTCAATCCCAGGTTCAGGATCGTGTCCATCATCCCCGGCATCGACGAGCGCGCCCCGGAGCGCACCGAGACGAGCAGCGGGTTGGTCGGATCGCCGAAATGCTTGTCCGCGTCGTGCTCGAGCTTGCGCAGCGCCGACTCCACCTCGGGGCGGATGCCGTCGAGCGAGGCGCCGCGCGAGACGTCGGCGCAGACGGACGTTTCGATCGTGAAGCCCGGCGGGACCGGGATCCCGAGCGCGGTCATTTCCGCCAGGCCCGCGCCCTTGCCCCCGAGCGTCTCCTTGCCGAGGCCGGCGCCCTCGGCCACACCGTTGCCGAACGAGTAAACGCGTTTCATTTTTCCACCACGATTTCGGAAAAGTCCGCGAGGCTCGTGAACTCATTCTGGATCGACGCGAGCAGCGCGAGCCGGTTGCGGCGCAGGTCTTCCTCCGGGCAGTTGACCAGGACGTCCACGAAGAAACGGTCGAGCGAAGGGGCGATCGAGGCGATGGTCTCCATCGCTTCGCGGTAGTGGCGCTCCTGGACGAACCCGGCGATGGCGCTTCGGGCCTGCAGGAAGTCGGTGGCGAGCGCGCGTTCGGCCTCCTCGCGGTAGAGCGCGGGCGTCGGCGCGCCGGGGCTCTCGGCTCCCACGATGTTGCGGATCCGCTTGAACGCCATGATGAGGGAGCGAAAGTCCATGTGGCGCCGCGCCTCCGAGAGGGCGCGTGCCCGGTCGGCCGTGTCGGCGAAGTCCCAGACGCCGACGTTCAGGACCGCGGAGATTTCGTCGTACGTGTGCCCGCGCCGCTCGAGCAGGCTGCGCATCCGCTCGGCGAAGAAGCGGCCGAGCTCTTCGAGCGTCTGCTCGTCGTCCGGCCCGGCCAGCTTTTCCGGAAGCAGGGACAGCGCCTTGCGCGCGATCGGGCGCCAGTCCGTGCGCCAGTTGCGCGCGATCGCGATCGCGACCGCGCCGAGGGCCGCGCGGCGCAGACCGTAGGGGTCCTTCGATCCCGTCGGGACGAACCCGATACGGAAGAGCCCGCAAAGCGAGTCGAACCGGTCGGCGAGCGAGAGGATCGCGCCGGAGGCCTCGCGCGGCGGATCGTCGGATCCCGACGCCGGACGGTACTGGTCGTAGACCGCCTTCCAGACCGCGTCCGGGTAGCGCTCGCGGCGGGCGTAGATGCCACCCATGATCCCCTGCAGGTCCGTGAACTCCTTGACGACGAGCGTGTTCAGATCCGCCTTGGAGAGCAGGGCCGCCGTCCGCACCGCCTCGACGAGGTCGGCGCGGCCGATCAGCCGCGCGATCTCTTCGGCGAGATCCTGGATTCGCGACGTCTTCTGACGGTAGTCGCCGAGCTTGTCCTGGAACGTCAGGCGCGAAAGCTGGGGCAGCCGCCCCTCCAGCCGCTCCTGCACGTCCGTCTCGAAGAAGAAGCGTGCGTCCGCCAGGCGGGCGTTGAGCACCCACTCGCTGCCCTTCGCGATGAAGCCCTTGCGGTCCTCGGTGTTGTCCATGACCGCGATGAAGTGCGGAAGCAGGCCCTCCGGACCGCGCACCGGAACGTACTTCTGGTGCGTGCGCATGGCGGTGACGGTGATCTCCTCGGGCAGCTCCAGGAACTCCGGAGCGAACGCCCCGCGCACGAGACCCGGCCACTCGACGAGGTCGGCGAGCGTGTTTGCGAGATCCGCGTGCGCCTCGATCTGCCCGCCCACTTCGGCGGCGAGCCGGCGCGCCGCTTCGAGGATCCGGATCCGCCGGGCCTCGGCGTCGGGCTCGACGAAGGCGATGCGGAGCTTCACGAGGTAGTCGTCGGGCCCGGTTACGTGGATCTCGCCCTCGGAGAGAACCCGATGGCCGAGCGTCCGGTCGGACGCGGCCACGCCGAAGAGCTCGAGGGCGACGACGTGGCCACCGAAGAGGGCCACCACGCCGCGCACCGGCCGCACGAACGCGCGCTCGCCGGCGCCCCAGCGCATCATCTTCGGGAACGTCAGTCCCGCGACGACGCGGGGGACGAGCTCGGCGAGCACCTCTTCGGCGGGACGGCCCGGGATCGACTTGCGGGCGGCCACGGTTTTTCCACGCGGCGAATCCACCACGACGAGATCGGCGACGCTCACTTTCTGCGCCTTCGCGAATCCCTCGCCGGCCTTCGTCGGCTTGCCCTCGGCGTCGAAGGCGGTCGAGGCCGGCGGACCGAGCACTTCGGCGGAACGGTCTTCCTGGCGCTCGGGGATCCCGCGCAGGACGGCTGCGAGGCGCCGCGGCGTCGCGTACGACTCCGAGGACGAGGGCGCGAGGCCTTCCTCCGCGAGCACGTCGGACAGGCGGCGGGCGAGCTCCGTACGCGCGGACAGTAGCGCCGGCGCCGGGATCTCCTCCGTTCGGATTTCCAGAAGAAAGTCTTGGATGTTCACTCGCAGGTGCTTCGAAATCGGTTGGAGTCTCGGCTCCTCAAACGGCCGCGGGCTCCGGCTCCGCGAGCGGGAAACGCTGCCCCTGCTTGCCGGCCACCCAGGCGCGCGCACAGGCGCAGGCGAGATCGCGGATCCGCCGGACGATCCCCACGCGATCAGTCGCCGAAACGGCGCCGCGCGCGTCGAGGATGTTGAACTGGTGCGAGCAGACGAGCGTCGCCTCGTAGGCCGGGATCACGAGGCCCGCCTCGAGACAGCGCCGCGCTTCGCGCTCGTGCCGGTCGAGCATCAGAGTCGCGAGCTCCGCGTCCGCGACCTCGAAGTTGTACTTCGACATCTCGACTTCGTCGCGGTGCCGGACCTGGCCGTAGGAAAGCGTGTCGTTCCACATCACGTCGAAGACGGAATTCGCCTTCGACAGGAACATCGCGATCCGCTCGAGCCCGTAGGTGATTTCCGCGGTCACCGGCGCGAGATCGATCCCGCCCGCTTGCTGGAAGTAGGTGAACTGCGTGATCTCCATGCCGTCCATCACGACCTGCCACCCCACGCCCCAGGCGCCGAGCGTCGGCGACTCCCAGTTGTCTTCCTCGAAGCGCACGTCGTGCTCGGCGAGGACGACCCCGAGCCGCTCGAGACTGCGCAGGTACATCTCCTGGACGTTTTCGGGCGAGGGCTTCAGCACCACCTGGAGCTGCGTGTGCCTGCCCAGGCGCATCGGGTTCTCGCCGTAGCGCCCGTCCGCCGGGCGGCGCGACGGCTGGATGTAGGCCGCGCGCCACGGATCCGGCCCCAGGACCCTGAGAAATGTCGCCGGATGCATGGTCCCCGCGCCCACCGGAAGGTCGTAGGGCTGCTCGATCAGGCACCCCTCCCCCTCCCAGAATGCCGTCAGCTCCCGGATGAGCTTCTGCAGGGTGAACGTGCCGGGACGCACGGAGAGCGTATCCACGAAGTGGGCGTCGTGCTGCATGTGGGTCCCGGGGGGAAGCCCGCGGCGGCTAGACACTGGAGCGGCCCTCTTCCAAGAACAACACTGGGCGCAGTTTATCTCAGCCGGGGCGAGCCCTTCCGCAGGACCGAGGCTACTTCCAGTCGCCCATCAGTTCGAACGCGGCCCAATCCCTGGGCTGCGAATAGCGCGTCGAGCGGATCAGTTCGACTTGCGCCAGCCGCAGCGCCTCGTCCTTGGTCCTGCCGGCCTTGAGGTATCCATAGAAGCGCTTCATCAGCTCGGCCGTCGACGCGTCGTCGACCTTCCACAGCGAGGCGAGGACGGTGCGTGCCCCCGCGTACTGGAACGCGCGCGTCAAACCGATCAACCCCTCGCCACCCATCTCCTTGCCGAGGCCCGAGTCGCACGCGGAGAGCGTCACGAGATCGGCGTCGATGCGGACCTTCTCGAAGATCTCCCAGGCCTGGAGCAGGCCGTTCGCCTGGCCTTCCTTCGGCTTGTCCGGAATGGTGAAGACGAGGGCGGAATCGAGCGGGAAGCGCTCGTTGACGTAGGCGTGGCAGGCGTAGTGGATCAACGACACGTCTTTCCCGATGGACTTCGCACGTTCCTCCGTGGCCAGCTCGCCGAGAAACGTCTCGGAGTTCGGGGCGTAGAGGCTCGCGATCGTCTCGACCTCCTGGCGGGATCGCGGCAGGGCCTGGAACCGGTAGCCGCCGCGCGTGACGGCATCGATCTCGGGCTCGCCGTACGGCTCCTCCGGAGCCTCCTCTGTTCCGTCGCCTCTTTCAACCGAAGGCTTGGAGCCGGGTAGCACCGGATACCGAGGGTCTCCGAACGCCGCAAGCTCTACGGCCCCCGACCGGGCCCCTTCCCGCCGTTCTTTCTTCAGCTCCGCGTAGACGGTGGCCGAGACCACGGTGTGGACCGGCTTCCACTCGATGAGGTAGCGCGTTTCGGCACCATTGGATTCGCGCACCAGCGACGCCCAGGGAAGCGTGTTCAGCGGCCCGTCCGGCACGATCAGCAGGCGGTCGCTCCTGGCGATCAACGCCTCCGCGGGCTTCAGGAGCGTTTCGTAGAGCGCGCGGCTTCGGGCCAGAAGATCCGGGGACGGCTTGTTCCACTCGATGAGCCGCCGCATGGCCTCGACCGATGCGCGGAGCGCCTTCTCGCCCACGGGCAGCGCAAAGACGGAAAGCGGAGGCCCGCGCTTCCCGTCGGACGAAACCGCGAAGAGGAAGCTCTTCTCCTTGCCGATCGAATAGGAAAGAAGGAGGGTTCCCGGGTCCAGTATCGCCACCGTCCCGGTGAGCCCCAGGGGCTGGGGATACTGGAGGGCGCCGTACTTCGGTGAAGCCTTCTTGATCCGCTCCGCGATCTCCGACTGCCGAAGACGCAACTCCACCAGGTGAGTGAGCCCTTCGTCGATCTTGCTGGCGTCCTCCTTCGCATTGAGGCCGCGGATTTCGCTTTGCGTCCGGTCGTATTCGGCGTTGGCGAGCCTTCGGTCGCGGTCGAGGTCGCCGGAAATCTCGGGCGGCGCCGCCAGGTCCCGCTGCGCCAGGATACGCAGGAAGGCGCCGGCCCGGAATCGTTCGAGGATGAGAAAGGCGTCCTGCTCGCGGCGCAGTTCCATCAGGAGACGGGCATAGTCCTTGTAATAGTCGGCAAAAGCGGCCGCAAAAACGGACCAAGACTCTTCGGAGCCTCCGAGTTTGGCGCGCTGAGACTCCAGGTCGTCGACGGCGGCGCGGAGTGAGCTCTCTGCTTCGTCGGGACGGCCGGTCTTCCACAGGAGCATTCCGAGGCTGTGGTTCGAGTCCGCGGTATCGCGACTTCCGGGGGCGAAACCCCTTCGAAGTTCGAGCGCCCGTCGGATGCGAGATTCGGCCTCCTTCCACTGGGCTTGCTCGACCAGAACCCGTCCGAGCCAATCGAGCGCCTGGGCCGCCCGAGGACCGTTCGGGTTGTACGGCTCGTAAAAGGCGATCGACTCCCTCAATAGCCTCTCGGCATCGACCAGGTCCCCGCGCCGGTAGGCGACCTCCGCACGCCGGGCTGCCGATTCTGCCCGATAGGGCGAGTACGGCTCCGCCACGGCGCCCTGTATCTTTTCGGCCCGGCCAAAGTAGTCTTCCGCACCCTCGAGATTGCCACGCCGCAGCTCGGTCACACCAAGCTCGTAGAGGTTCCAACCCATCCCTGGGCTCACGGGCTCGACTCGTTCGCGAATCGCAAGAGCCTGGAGATAGAGATCTCGCGCACGGTCGAGGTCGCCCCGCAAACCCGCGATCCACGCCATGTTGTGAAAGCCGATCGCGACCGCCTTGCCCGCCTGCGGCTCGACACGGCGTCGAATCGACAACGATTGGCGACAGGATTCGTCCGCGGAAGCGAGGTCGCCGCGGCTGGCCTGCGTGACGCAGAGATCGTTGAACGAAAACGCAACCGTCAGGCCGTCAGGGTCGAGCGCCCGGTGGATGGCGAGCGCCCGGCGCACGTATTCGAGCGCAGTGCCCGCATCGCCGTGGTGCTCCGCGAATGCGGCCATCTCGGACAGGGTCGAAGCCTCGATCAGGCTGGCCGGAGCAAGCCTTCCCGCAAGAAGAAGCGCGCGCCCGACGAAAGACCCGAACTCAGGGTCGTCGGTCACCATCCAGACCGATCGCAGCGCGTCGACGATCGCCAGGGTTTCGGGCGCCGTCCGTTCTCGGATTGCGAGGGCCGCGAGAGCGGCCTTTCTGCCCTCTGCGATTCGGCGACCTTCGTAAAGGAAGTCGGACTTGCGAACCAAAAGCTGGGCCTCGATGTCGGGCCGGACAGCGGCACGCGCTTCGAGGAGTGCGGCGCCGAGGGAGGTCAACGCCCGATCGGTCTGTTTGGCGCCGGACTCGCCAGCACCCACGCGCGATCCGAGCCAGGCAGCGTCGACATGATGTCCTGCCTTCGACAGACTCACGGCCAGAGACTCCCACGCGCCCCATCCCTTTTCGGTTTCGCCGATCTCGATGAGACGCCGACCCTCCTCATATCGCCCGATCCACCGGGGAGAGAAAAGGGGCCGCGTTTCGAGTTCCCACGGAAACTGCCGGACCGGAATCACGATTCGCTTCCCGGCGCGCAGGACGCCGAGCGTCATCATCCTCGCCCGGGGCGACTGCTCGATGAAAACCTCCGTGACGTCGAACGGCGACCGAAACGATCCGCTCGCGCCGGACGGGTTTGCGGGAGGATTCGCCCCACGTTCCCATGAGATCAGGACGTCTCCCGCCTGGATCCCGGCTTTCGCCGCCTCGAATCCCGGAAGGACCTTTTCGACCACGATTCCCGCCGGGACGGCCGAGGGCTTCGGGACGGCGCCCGGATCGGCTCCCGTGAGGGCGACGAGAAGTGTCCAGAGAAGAGGGCTCATCCGCGCCGCCCCACTATCGCCTCGGCAGCGGAATCCGCTCGCTCGTCGCGACCACCTGGCCCATCGCGTCCAGTGCCTCGACCTGAATCTGCATCTGCTTCCCGGAAGGAGCGACGTCGCCGGGAACGATCTTCAGATGCGTCTCGCTGACCTCTTTCTTCCAGGCGCCGAGGCCGTCGGAACCCAGGACCTGGACGCGGTAGGAAGAGGCTTCGGAATGGGAGGCCCAGGCCACGTCGACGCTGCCCTGCGGCCCGCCTGAGACCTCGAGCGCGAGCACGTCGACGACGGAGCTTCGCATGACGGCCGGACTGCTTTCCACGGCCGACTGCCGCGTGAGCTGCCAGACTCCAATGCCGACAAACGCGATCGCGGCCGCAGCGGCGAGAGGAAGCCAGGACCGGGCACGCCGGATCGCCGCGGCATGCGGTGCCGCCGATGCGACCGCGGAGTTGCCGAGCGTCGCTCGCAGCTCGCTGCCGCGCTGGACGTCCTGCCAGCAGCTCTCGCACTCGAAGTAGTGCTTCTCGAAGGCCTGGGCCTCGGCCTCGGGAAGCTCCCCCGCGAGGTAGAGCGCCGACAGGTCCTGCTCCCCTTTCGGGCAGTCGATCAACTTCGCCACATCACTCCTTCAGTTCCCGTTCCCCGCGTTTCGTTACACCGAGCAGCTCCCCGAGCCGGCGGATCGCGCGATGCCGGCGCACCCGAACCGCGCCGGCGGTCAGGCCGAGCCGCCCGCCGATCTCGCCGGACGCGAGCTCGTCCCGATACGTCAGCTCGAGGACCTCGCGCTCGTCCGGTTCGAGGCGACCGAGCGCCTGTCGCACCGCCGACTGCCGCTCGCTCGAAATGAGGGTGTGGAGGGGGTTCTGCGCGACATCGCCTTGCTCATCCGAGGGTCCGGCGAACCGCTGCAGCGCCTTTCTCTCCCGGCCCGCCGAGCGGCCGCGGTGCATGCAAATGTTCAAGGCCGTCTGGAAGAGAAAGCCGGGAAGCGCCGATGGACTCTCGATGCGGCCGTCCCGCAACGCCTCGAGCGCGCGCCGCAGGGCCTCCTGCGCCACGTCCTCCGCCGCGGTCCAGTCGCCAAGCCGCCGCGCCGCGAAGAGACGCAGCCGGTCGCGAAAGCCATCAAGGTCCGCGGGCTCGGGCGCACCCGGCGCACCTCCGTCCTGGTCGGACGTGTAACGGCTGCTGCCCATCGGGAATTGATCTTACGGCAGCTCAAAGAAGGTGCAGCCAGAACGGCCACTTGGTCAGGTTTCCCGCAGGTTTGCGGTCCCTGTCGCGCAAGGGACGATTGGAGCAATCATGGATTCCCTCCTTGGAACGAGGAGCCCGCGAGTTCCCTCGATCCGCCTGAGCCTGGCCGCAGCGCTGGCCGGGCTGCTGTGCTCGGCCTTCGGCAGCGGAGAGATCGTCGTCACGACGGCCGTCGAGCTGCAGGCAGCGCTCACCCCCGCGAACGCGGGCCAACGCATCCTCGTCCGCGCCGGGGTCTACGACATCGGCCAGGCGCTCATCGTCCCGGACGACGCGACCCTCGTCGGCGAGGGCCGGATGACTTTCGACGATGCTGGGCTGCCGACGGGCATCGCGCCGAACGGCCGCACCGTCCTGCGGAGCACGACCGCGCTGGTGGGCGACGTCCTGACGCTTGGGGACGGCTCGACGTTGCTGAACCTGGTCATCGAAGACGCTCTCGGCCGGCAGGCTTCAAACCCGCCCCTCGCGGGAAACGCCGTCGCCGTGTCTTCCCGAGCGCCAGGCGACTTCGTGTCCGCGCTGATCGTCGAATGCGAGATCCTCAACCCGAACCCGCCGGGCATCGCGGCTCAGGGACCCTCGGGGCGGGCGCTGGTCGGCATCACGAGAAATCCCAACCTCGGCTCCGACCCTCCTCCCCATGACGGCTCCACGGTCCTCGTGGAGATGAAGCGCTCGATCGCCCACACGCCGGGCGGCGGTTCCGGCGTTTTCCTGATCAACTTTTCCTCTCATTCCGAAGTCAGGCTCGTGCTCCGGCGCAATGTCCTCGCCGGCCTGGATGCGAGCGGGGGCGTCAGCCGGCCGGACGCCGTAACCGGCGCCAGAACGAGCATCCAATCCGTCGGGAACCTGTATCGGTCCGAATCTGCGACCCCCGGCCTGATCGGTTGGAGCCTGATTGGTGGGGGGACTGCTCCGATCCCCGGCCTGGCGTCAAAAGCCTCGACTTTCAACTCGCTCGATCTTCACTCGAACGACGACACGATCGACGGTTTCACCACGGGCGTCTCGGCAACCGGAGGGTACCGGCCCAACGCGCTCTCCGAGTCGAGCTCCTCGAATGGTATCGACCTGGATGTCCACGGCCTGACTCTGCAGAGGACGGCCGCCGACTTCCTATTGTTTGGAGCCAGATCGCTCGTCGACGACGTCTCGCCGGGCGACGAGAACACCCTTCGCATGCTCCTCAGGAAAGCGACCGGCAGCGGCCCGAGGGCCAACCAGTACGCCGACAGCTGGGCCCCGTCGGGAGTCGGTCTCGGCATCGGTAACGAGCTCAGGATCACCGGCACGGAGAAGGCCTTCGTACGCAGCAACGACGACGTCGACCCGATCCCGCCCGCCGAGTTCTTCACGGAGCAGAAGTAGGGCGGCGGCTTTGGCTCGTCAACCCTCGGGCGCATCGATCGAAAAGGAGGGAACACATGTCACATGTCTTGCGAATCCCGAAGTACCCGAGCATCGGTCTTTGGGCCCTCGGCATGCTCTGGTGTGCCGCCGGCCTCGCGCAGGTCGTCACGACGTTCACGATCACGGACCGGTACAGCATGCCCGTCGGGATCGTCGCGGGTTCCGACGGCGCCATGTGGTTTTCAGACGCGGGCGAAAAGGGGCTCGGGCGCGTCGAGGCAGGTGGTGTCGTCACACCTTTCACGCTTCCCCTGTATACCGGTAGCGCGGGAATTGCGCAGGGCCCCGACGGCAACATCTGGTTCATCGAGGCGAACGGCCTCGACCGGATCGGCCGTATGACGCCCGACGGAACCCTGACCGAGTTCTCGCTCAACGGTGCGGTCCCCCTCGTCTGGACCGATCGACTCACCGCGGGACCCGACGGAAGCCTCTGGTTCACAGAGCACGACGCCAACCGGATCGGTCGAATCACGACAGCCGGAGAGATCACGCACTTCACGGTTCCGACGGCGTCCGCGGGCCTGCAGGGCATTTCCGCAGGACCGGACGGCAACGTCTGGTTCACGGAATCGGGCGCTCGCCACATCGGCCGGATCACGCCGTCTGGAGCCATCACGGAGTTTGCCCTTCCCTTCCCACCGACCGGGCTCGTCGCGGGCCCTGATGACAACTTGTGGTTCGCGTCGACGACATCTCGAGTCGGCCGGATCACGCCGAGCGGCGACATCACGGAGTTCGCGACGCCGGGCGGCTCTGCAAACGTCGTTGTGAGCGGGGACAGTCTCTGGTTCCTCGCCGCAAATTCGCACGTATGGCGAATGACGACCGACGGAGCGCTCACCGAATTCTCGCCCCACTTCGACCCTCCGCCGAACGCGATGGGCATGGGCGTGGGTCCCGACGGAGCGATCTGGTTGACCGGCGGAGACGGCTGGGACTATTTCGGAGCGATCCACCGTTTCGCCCTGGACACGACGGCCTGCGTGGCCGACGCGAGAACCCTTTGTCTCAACCAGGGCCGATTCCGCGTCACGGCGGACTGGAAGGCCGGCGACGGCTCGACGGGCCACGGCCGCGCCGTCAACCTCACCGCAAACTCGGGTTACTTCTGGTTCTTCGACGCCGCCAACGTCGAGATGGTCGTGAAGGTCCTCGACGGTTGTGCGTCCAACCACCACCACTGGGTCTTCGCCGCGGGACTGACCAACGTCGAGGTGACGACGACCGTGACCGACACCTTCTCGGGGCTCGCGAAGACGTACACTAATCCCCAGGGAACACCGTTGGCTCCGATCCAGGACACGGCGGCGTTCACGACGTGCCCGTGAACGTCCTTCGCCAAAGATGGGCTCGCCGGGCGAGTGTCGCCGCAGTGGGGCTCGCCCTGTCGATCCCGTCCGGCGCGCAGGATCAGGGTACCGACCTCTACGTGCGAGGAGAGGGCGGTCTCGTCACGGCGTTCACCCTCGACCCGTCCTCCCCCTCGACGATCTACGCCTCGACCGCCCGCAGCCTGTTCAAGTCGACCGACTCCGGGGCAAGCTGGAGGCGGATCGGGTCCGGGCTCGCAGACCATTCGCTTCTCGCGGTGGCCGTGGACCCGCGCTCGCCGTCCCTCGTCTACGCCGCCACGGGCAGAGCCGGCGTCTTTCGCAGCACGGACGCCGGCGAGCATTGGAGCGAAGCGAACGAGGGGATCACGGCCGACTACGTGGCCACGATCGTGATGGACCCGCTGCGGCCGGGCGGCATCTATGCCGGAGGGGAAGCCGGCCGCATCTTCGGCAGCAGCGATGGCGGGGCGACCTGGAGGGAGCTGCCGGCGCCGACCGGCCGGGTCGCCCTCTCCGTGCTCGCCATGGACCCGGCGGACGGGCGGATCTACGCTGGCACGAACAGCGAAGGCGTCCTCTGGAGCGACAACCGGGGCCTCACCTGGAAGCGGCCGGCCGGTCGCCTGAACCGCGGGACCGTCTGGGCCCTGTCGGTGGACCCCGCTTCGGGCGAGATTTTCGCCGGCACCTACGACGGGTTCTTCCGGAGCGGCGATCGCGGGGCGACGTGGGCCGACTCGAGCGCCGGGCTGCGAAGCCGCAACGTCCTCACGATCGCGATCGACCCGTCGTCCCCCTCGACGCTCTTCGCCGGAACCGCGGCCGCCATCTATGGATCGAAGGACGGTGGCCGATCCTGGGTCGAGCTCAAGAACGAGCTCTACGTCACCCGGATCGTGATCGACCCCCGGTCGCCCTCGACCCTTTACGCCGCGACCCACGCGGGCGTGATCAAGAGCCGGGACGGAGGCTCTCAGTGGGCTCTGCTGCGCATGGCAGCGCCGGCCGACCGATCCTCGCCTTCGCCGCGCGGCTTCTAGCCGAGCACTTCGGCCAGCACCCGCTGGCTCTTGAGCTCGTGCCCGAGAAAATGCCTCCGCGCGAGGCGCGCGACGCGGCTGACTTCGTTCAGGCCCTTCGGGCGGGACGCGGGGTCGAGCGGGCCGGAGAGAAACGTGAAGAGCGTGCGGCGCGCGTCGGGAGTCAGGCGCAGGACCTCCCCGCGGCGGCACTCGGCGCCGACGAAGCCGGGGCGTGACTCGTCGTAGAGAAGCGGGTCGGCGTCTTCGAGCAGCCGCCCGCAGCCGGCGCACTCGCGCGGAGAGGGGAAGAGGCCGGAGAGCTTGAGGATCCAGACGTCGAAATACGCGGCCGCGAGGGCAGCGGGGGCGCCGGCGAAGAGGGCGTCCATGGCATGGCGGGCGAGTCGGTAGAAGGGCTCGGCCGGATCGGACTCCGAGACGAAGGTCTCGAGGCTCTCGGCGAGCGTCGAGAGGAGGAGCGCCTTGTCGAGGTCCTTCGACAGGGAGAAGGACGGACGGATCGGGTCGGCGGCGTTGATCGAGACGAGCTCGCGGCCTTCCTTCTCGTAGTACACGACGCGGCCCTCGGTCATCGGTTCGAGCGCGCCGGAAAAGACGCTCTTCGGGCGGCGCGCGCCGCGGGCGACGCCGCGCTTCTTGCCGGCGTCGCGCGTCAGGAACGAAACGATGCGGTCGGTCTCCTTGAGCGCGTAGGTGCCGAGGATGAAGGAATCGGAGGAGTGGAGCCGCACGCGGGCGATTATGATGAGGCGGGGCGACAGAAGCTTTCCTAATATTATTCGATCTAAATCACTTTTAGCCTAATAAATTATGGCAGCACAGGGCAAACCCCGATTCGAGCCGGGCGTCCTGCTGTTCGGCTGGGTTTCCTTCCTGTCCGACGTCGCCTCGGACATGATCTTTCCCCTCCTTCCCGACTTCCTGACGCGCACGCTCCACGCCGGGCCGGCGGCCATCGGCCTCATCGAAGGCATCGCGGAGGCCACGGCCTCCTTCATGAAGATGGTCTCCGGCTGGTGGTCGGACCGGTTCCCGCGCCGCAAGCCGATCGTGGTCGCCGGTTACTCGATCGCAGCGATCGCGCGGCCGCTCGTGGGCCTCGCGGCGACCTGGGGACAGGTGCTCGCGATCCGGTTCGCCGACCGCGTCGGCAAGGGCATCCGCACATCGCCGCGGGATGCGCTGCTCGCCGACATGGTCGCGCCTGAGCACCGGGGACGCGCGTTCGGCCTGCAGCGCGCCATGGACAACGCCGGAGCCGTGGCGGGGCCGCTGCTGGCGGCCTTCCTGCTCAAGTTCGTCTTCGAGAACGAGCGGTCCGTCTTCCTGCTGGCCGCGGTGCCCGGCCTCGCGGCGGTCCTGCTCCTCGTCTTCCGGCTGCGTGAGACCCCGCGCCGCGTCGAGCTGGCCGCGCCGGGCGCTCCCCCGCCGCCCGGTCAACTGCCCGCGCGATTCTGGGCCGCCATCGGCATTTTCGTTCTGTTCACCCTGGCGAGCTCGACGGACGCCTTCCTTCTGCTGCGCGCCCGCGACACGGGAATGCCCCTGTGGCAGCTGCCCCTGCTCTGGGCGGTCTTCCATGCCGTGAAAGCCGCTGCGGGCGTGCCGGGCGGCGCGCTGGCGGACCGACTCGGGCGCGTGCGCACGATCATCGCCGGGTGGATCGTCTACGCCGTCTCCTATGTGGGCTTCGCCTACGTCGCCGGGCCCACGCAGCTCTGGGGACTGTTCGCTTTCTATGCGCTCTTCTATGCCCTGACCGAGGGAGCGGAGCGGGCGCTCGTCGCCGACCTCGTTCCGGCGAACTTCCGGGGCCGGGCGTTCGGCGCATTCCACGCGAGCATCGGCCTGGCGTCGCTTCCGGCGTCCGTTCTCTTCGGCGTCTGGTGGAAAGCTTTCGGACCGCACGCCGCGTTCCTGATCGGAGCGGCGATCGCGCTCGTGGCGAGTCTTGCCCTTGCGATTTTCGGGGCCCGGACGCCTCCGGTGCGCCGGGGCGAATCTTGATAGCATTCCCGTCGGGGGTAACCAACCATGGGACCGGTCTGGCGGCTGATCAAGGGACAAAAAGACATGTGCCACCGCTGTGGCAAGGAGATCCTCGACTTTCCGGCCGTGGG
>Ga0207641_10002422_pt1 | contig 17235 bp, 12 predicted proteins | sample KBSSwiS62_FD_184306 | JGI IMG/M metagenome (GOLD analysis project Ga0207641, IMG submission 184306) | Switchgrass rhizosphere microbial communities from Kellogg Biological Station, Michigan, USA - KBS Switchgrass S6-2 (SPAdes) (version 2) | ecosystem: Host-associated > Plants > Roots >... | reverse complement strand
CCGGAACCTGCGTCTACTTGACCGGCGGAACCTCTTTGACCGCGCGCTTAAAGGAAGGGTTATGTGGCCGGAACTCGCAGTGAGCAACAACGTGGCGGCTGCAGCTAACCCTGCCGCGCAAGGAATCCGTCAGGCCGTAATGGCTCCTGCTCCGAATATTGGGCGAAGCGCTCCTCTCGGCGCAATAGTCGGCTGCGGCGGAGTGAATTTCAGTTTGTACTCACGTGATGCTGCGGGAATCGAACTGCTGTTTTTCGACCGTGAAGACGACGCGCGCCCCGCCCGTGTGATTGCTTTGGATCCGTCCGTCAACCGTAGCTACCACTACTGGCATGTCTTCGTTCCTGGCGTGCAGGCAGGCCAGCTCTATGGATATCGGGTTCATGGGCCGTTCGATCCCAGCAAAGGGATGCGGTTTGACGCTGCCAAAGTCTTGCTCGACCCATATGGTCGCGGGGTCGTCGTCCCTAAGAACTACTCTCGTAAGGCAGCCGAAGATAAAGGCGGTAACACCGAGACGGCGATGAAGAGCGTGATTGTGGATCCACACACCTACGACTGGGAAGGCGACAGACCGCTTGACCGACCATCGTCTCAGTCGATCGTGTATGAAATGCACGTCAGAGGATTTACGCGGCATCCGAGCTCGGGCGTCTCAGCGGAGACACGCGGCACCTTTCGCGGACTCATCGAGAAGATTCCCTACCTCAAGGACCTAGGCATCTCGGCGGTCGAGCTTCTTCCCGTATTCCAGTTTGATCCCCAGGATTGCCCGCAGGGGCGGGTTAACTACTGGGGTTACGCACCGATCTCGTTTTTTGCACCGCACCAAGCGTACAGTTCTCGGCAAGACTCCCTGGGCCCTGTGGATGAGTTTCGCGACATGGTCAAGGCTCTGCATCGAGCGGGGATCGAGGTAATCCTTGACGTTGTCTTCAATCACACAGCCGAAGGCAATCATTCCGGACCTACGCTCAGTTTTCGTGGGCTTGCTAACAGCGCTTATTACATCTTGGAACAAGACCGGTCGCGCTATGCCAACTACAGCGGTACCGGAAACACCCTCAATGCCAATCATCCCGTCGTTCGCCGAATGGTCCTGGATAGCATTCACTATTGGGTGGAAGAAATGCACGTAGATGGTTTCCGCTTCGATCTCGCTTCGATTCTCGCGCGCGATTCGTCAGGTCACGTATTGTCCAATCCCCCCGTGCTGTGGGACATCGAGTCGGATCCAGATCTGGCCGGTACCAAGATCATTGCCGAAGCCTGGGACGCAGCCGGACTGTATCAGGTGGGAAGCTTCGTTGGGGACAGTTGGAAAGAGTGGAACGGGAAGTTTCGCGACGACGCAAGAAGCTTTTTCCGCGGTGAAGACGGATCGTTGGCGCGATTCGCTGACAGGATGCTTGGCAGCCACGAGATCTATCGTCACAAGGAACGTGAGGCGGAGCAGAGCGTGAACTTTGTAACATGTCACGACGGATTCACACTCAACGATTTAGTATCTTACAATGAGAAACATAACGAGGCCAACGGCGAAGACAACCGTGACGGGACCAACGACAATCGAAGCTGGAACTGCGGTATTGAAGGGCCTACAGATGATCCTACAATTGAGAGGCTGCGAAACCGTCAGGTGAAGAATTTCTTCACCGTCACAATGCTTTCTCTCGGTTTGCCCATGTTTGTGATGGGCGACGAAGTTCGACGAACCCAACACGGCAATAACAATGCCTACTGCCGGGACGACGAATCCAATTGGTTCGATTGGTCGCTGGTAACGAAGCACGCGGATGTGCATCGGTTTGCGAAATTACTTATCGCGAGACGACTGTTGCGAGATACCGGCCCCGAGCGGCGGCGGACGACTTTGACTCAGTTGATCAACGGGGCGACAAAAAACTGGCATGGGGTGAAACTCAATCAGCCTGACTGGAGCGATCAATCGCACAGTGTTGCGTTTAGTGCCGAGCTAAAAGGGGAGGGTCTGCTCGTCTACTTTGTCTTCAACGCTTATTGGGAACCTCTCGAGTTTGAGCTGCCGCCAGAGAAGTGCGGGGGAGGTTCCTGGAGACGCTGGATCGACACCTTTCTACAGGCGCCTAATGACATCGTGGGATGGCAAGAAGCGCCCTCTGTTCCTTACCACACCTATCGAGCTGGACCCCGCTCCGTGGTCGTTCTTTGGGCAAGTCTTGAGGAGATGAAGGGAGCTTAGATCTTAACCGAAGAAGGCTGAGAGTCAGCCCGCAGATTCTCCACCAACAAACCTCTGCAAAAACTCATCGAAGCTCATATGGCGCAGTAGCATATCGCACAAAACTTATGGGGACACCCTCAGGTCCTTCTCATCCCATCAGTCCCTTAGGGCCGTGCGGCCCGCGAAATCTCATGAAAATCACTTCAGGGTAAGATCGCAACGGCCAGGAGCGGCGAGGTCGCGTTTATCAGTGGAGAGTTCGAGGCCGTCCATCTGTCTGATCCGGAGCGCGTGTTGGAGCGAATAATTGGGCGTCGTTGCCTTCCTCTGGGGAGCGGCGATAGCCCGCGACTCTGGTTAAAGTAATCGCAGCACGCTCTCCGCTCCCGGCCAGGAGGAGTTTATGTCGTACCGGATAGCGGGAATCGATGTGCACAAGGAGATGCTGGCTGTAGTTGTGTCCGACGTTAAAATCGAGAGCGAATACCAATTTGAGCGACGGATGTTTAGCAGCAACCCTGAACAACTGCGATCGTTGGCTACTTGGCTCGTGGAGCAAAAGGCCGAAGAAATAGTCATGGAGTCGACGGCGCAATATTGGAGACCGGTGTGGGAAGCACTGGAAAGGTATTGGAAGCCGCTCTGCGAGAAGCGAGAAGAAGCCAGGCGGAGGTCCGGCACATTGCATCTGGCACAGGCGCTATCCAATCGCGGACGACGTGGGCGGAAGAGGGATTTCGTCGATGCCGAGCGGCTGGTGAAACGACTCGTAGCCCGAGAATTGACGCTGCGCTTTGTGCCCGATGCTGAGCAACGTCTATGGCGAACGGTAACGCGCAAGAAGTACCAGTTGCGGCGCGACCTGGTGCGGTTAAACAACCAACTGGAGTCACTTCTGGAAGAGGCCCATATTAAGTTGTCCAGCCTGGTCTCCGATTTGCTTGGCGTCAGTGCCAGGCGCATGTTGAAGGCGCTGGCTGACGGAGAAACCAATCCGGCAGCTCTGGCCGCCTTAGCCCATGAGAGGTTGCGCGCCACACCGGAACAATTGTGTGATGCGCTCGGCGCGTGCACCGAGCTCAAGCCCGTGTATCGACGGCTGCTGAAAATGACCCTGGAGCAATTGCAACTCCTGATAAACGCTGATCGGAAAAGTGCCTATCGGCCATATTAAGCAGCTCAGTAACTCTCCGTTAGTAGATCGTCCTTTAGGTCATGCTCATTCCAGCCCCAGCGCGCTCGACGGCTGGCAGAACTGACAGGCGACCGATGAGTCTCGAGAGTTTGAGAATGTTCGCGAGTTTCTAGTAGCCGGCTGCTACAGCAGCAAGGCCCCAACGGTACAGGCTAGACAGGCTATTGCGGTCTTCAATTTAGGGAGTGGCGGCATGGTAGCGGCGGCGCAGCTGAGTCGAAAGCACTGTTTTCATGGTGGAAAAACTCTTCCAGTCCGAGAGATGGTTTGCGACGAGCCCCACAGCTGACCGCGCTCTTCTTGGTTCTCTCTTTCCCGTTCTTGCCCTCCCTCGCCCAAAATCAGTCTGAGAACTTCTCTCTGCCTCTCGATCTTGATTCCCCACAGGCACGCCAGTTCAGTTTCGGAGCCGGCTTGCGCCCTGACTTGCCCTCTGATCCCTTGAATATCGTCCCCGATGCCACCCTGCTACACATCTCTGAACCCCTTCTGTTTCACGCGCTGTTTGCTCCCTTCGCTGCCGCGCCGGTGAACAAGACGCTCCTACTACGGACCGATTCTTGCTATTCCCCTATCCAAATCGGCTTACTTTCCGCCTGTCCAACTTCTGCCATCCCAAATTTCACTGTCCCGGGAGACAAACTCGAGTTCTATTACGTCAAGCCCATTCAACCTGCTCCACGTCCCACCGAAAGATTCCACTGGAAGTCGGCCCTCTGGCAGTCCTTCGACTTCCTGGTCGTGGGCCACGCTTTCCGTCTTGCCAACGATCCCGGCGCTCGCGATCTTCTCTTCCACAAGCCCTTCTGGCATGACTACTTCGCTTCCGCCGACAACTTTCACATGTCGCGCTGGGGAGATGGCGACGACTTCATTGTCAATTACATTGGCCATCCCATGGAAGGCGCTGTCTACGGCGACATCTTCTTAAACAATGATCCGAAGGGCCGCTCCGCCCGTTTCGGCAGATCTTCCAATTATTGGTACAGCCGGCTGAAAGCCATGGCCTGGGCCACCGTTTGGGAAGCGTATTTCGAAATCGGCCCTATCTTCAGCGAAGCCGCGATCGGCAATGAGGGTGGATACACCTACGTTCCCGGTTGTGGTCTTTATCCCTGCGACAAATATCCCGGCAAAAACTTCAAGCCTCCCACCAACAACACTGGCTGGGTCGATTTCGTCATCACTCCCACCGTTGGCATGGGCTGGATCGTTCTCGAAGACGCCATCGAGGTCAAGATTGTGGATCGCATCGCCAAGGATAGTCCCGCGCTCAAATACAAAATTCTTCGTGGGGCTCTCGCCCCCAGCCATACCTTTGCCAATCTGTTTGCCGGCAAGACCCCTTGGTTCCGTTATCCAAAGGAAGGTTCCTTCACCCAGACCTTTGGTGGCCCCCTTCATCCCGCCGAGCGTCCTCTATGGAAGTACGAGGCTCGCTACAGCCTCGGTGTCCAGTTCATCTCCATGAATCTTCCTCTCGACAGCGAATCCTGCTCCAACTGCAAACAGTTCTTACCGGGCTACGGTTTTGATCTCAATTATCGTTTCGCCAAGTACGCCTACTTCGATTCCGTCGTGAACCTTTTTCCGGGTTCCCGCTCCGATGGTCAGCACGGTGGCGCACAAGAGGGCCTCATTGGCCTGAAGCTCGGCAGCACTCTCGGCAAATGGGGACTCTTTTCCAACGTACGCAACGGCTTCATCCATTACGACAAAGCTCTTGTTCCCGGTAGCAGCACCGCATACGAGAGCACTTGGCGTTACGCTCTCGATTTTGGTGGCGCCGTCGAATACTCCGCTACCCGCAATTCGACTTTCCGTCTCAATGCCGGCACGACCCTAATTCACTACCTCCAGGGCTATCCCGACCCCAATCAGCCTCCTACAAGCGTGATCTCCACCCAGTATTATTCCTTCCGGGGCAGCCCCTACTTCACCAGCGGTTATGTTTTTCGCTTCTGATCAATTCGAAGAAATTGACGCGTCGGAAGTTTCGCGCTCGCGTTCAGTTAGTGCCACCGGTGTGCGAAAACTTCTATTTGCGAGAGATGCGCGACCGCGAGCTCGCAGTGCGCACCAACCGGCGCTCCTACCTCCTTCCGCGCCAGATCGCGATGCACATTGCGAGGCAGCTCACCAGGGCGACGCTCCAGGAAATTGGCCGGGAGTTTGGCGGCAGGCATCAAACCACGGCGCTGCACTCCATCAACAAGATCGACCAGATGCGCCGCACGGACAAGGCGCTGGACCGCACGATCACGCAATTAAAGGACGCCTTTAATCCCAGCCCTCCGCATGGGTGTCGTGCAGGACCGAAGGAGTGATTCCCCACGATGGGCAAGTGATTTGTCATCGGACCTCTAACTCGAGGGCGTAGAGGTCCTGCGCGCCAACGTCGCGCAGCGTCATAGGAGAATCATCGGCGGCTAGGCCAGACCAGGGTCCAAACACTCCTTGAGCGCGGCGCAGACTTTTTAGGCTCAACAGCCGTTCGGACCTTAGATCATTCATCCGGACACGATAAAAAGCCGGGTCACTCTGCAAGAACGTGTCAAAATAGAGCGTCTTCCCGTCGCGAGACCAGGTCATGAAATTAATGATCTCCGTGTTCAATGCTTGCCATTTCCGCGTGGTGAAATCGAAAAGGCTTAGACCCTGATTATAGTTGCGAATTGCCGCGATATACCGTCCATCGGGAGACCAGCGAGGACAACACATGCTTTCCGATCCCGCAACCGCCACGATGGCCCCCGTCTTGAGATTTAACAAATGGATCGAGTCCTCGTTGGGGGTTTTTCCATTCTCAGTAAAAACCATCGAATTGCCGTCCGGTGACCAAGAAGGGTCCTGCTGTCCTGCGGCTCCGAACGTCAGCTGTTCTGGATTGCCCCCGTCAGCTGAGACCACATAAATGTGCCAGTGTCGATCACGCAGCATAGCGTTCCCCGAGGTTTCAGGGCGCGTACTCTCAGTGTTAATTCCCATGAAGGCGATCCGCTTCCCGTCAGGCGACCACCAAGGTTGATAAGACTGGAGCGGTGGGTAGGTCAGCTGCATGCGCTGACTACCATCGACCTTGCTGCGCCAAAGGATTCCTTCTGGAAACGTTACGTAAGTTGCCCATTGGCGGTCTCTTGAAAAAGTCACCCCCTCAGCTGAAATGCCCGAGAGATAAGGAGTCCATTGACCGGATTTTCGGTCGTAAGCAACCAGCTCACCGCGTTCCTCGCCCGCAACAGCAAAGAGCCTCTTCCCGTCACGACTGGGAACAGGCAATTGGGTGCTCGTGGCGCCAGATGTCAACTGCATCGGCTCGCGGCTCGCTCTGCCAAATGACCCAGCCGTTTCAGCCAGTGCCCAGATATTGGGCACGTTGCCCCGAATAGATTGAAAAACATAATACTTCCCGTCCGCCGTCCAGTTGCCGCAGCATTCGGCTGGGGTGGTGCTCCAGTCCGGAAGCAAGGGACGCAAGTGATTTCCATCTGCAGAGATTTCCCAAAGTGAAGTGGTGTTTGTCTCAGCTTCGTGGATCGTAAATCGCACATGCGTTCCATCAGGCGACCAGCGAATCCAGGAGCCGTCACCCGAGAGTTTCACCAGCTTTCGGGAGCCTGCACCGTCACCGTTGGCGACAAACAGATCATTGTCCCGAGTGGCATAGGCGATCGTCCTTCCGTCGGGAGACCAAGCGGCGCCACTAGCCACGATGTTGCCAAGTCTGCGGGGAGATCCTCCAAGCGTGGGCACCGCCCAAAGCGCACCAGACGCCCCCCAATAGTCTGCATCTCTGACAAGAAGCTCCGTGTGGTCGGGCGCGATGTCCTCGACCCAGGGATTGTGAAGCGGGGTTGAAATGAGAACCACTTCTCCGCCCCCTGCAGAGACCTGGGCAAGGACACCATGGTCCGCCGCAAACTCACTAAAATACAGGCGCGCACCGTCTGTCACGATGGTACCGCCCACAGCTTTCGGCCTGCCGTCATGTGTGAGTCGACTAGAACTGGCGACACGTGGGGGAGCAGTGGGAAAGCGCAGCCAAACAACCGCCAGGGCCAGGACCAAGAGAGACACGATGGCAACGGTGCCCGGGATCCACGAGCGACTTCTCACTGAAGTGGCCGGGGCAGTCGCCTGTGCACTCGTGACAGCTGCTTTGCCCGAGTCCGTCTCACGCTTGAGGCGTTGCAGCTCAGCACGCATGTCTGAGGCATGCTGGTAGCGCAAGTCGCGGCTCTTTTCCAATGCTTTGTCGATGACACGCTCGAATTCGATGGGAATCTCGGCGTTAAGCCGAACCGGCGCGACGGGGTTCTTGTGAAGGATTTCGTCGAAAATAGCACCAGAACTATCGCCCTTGAAGGGCAGAGAGCCGGTGGCCATTTCGTACAATACAACTCCGAACGAAAACAAATCTGTGCGGGCATCCAATAGTTTGCCAAGAACTTGTTCGGTCGACATGTAAGCCACGGTGCCCAAAGTACTGCCCGGACTCGTAAGATGGTCTGCATCGACTGCCTGCGTCGCCAGCGTCTCTTCAGTGTCGGGCGATTTCGTCGCGGATGTAACCTTGGCTAACCCAAAATCCAGAATCTTGGCGTGCCCACGTTCGGTGATAAAGATGTTTGCGGGCTTGATGTCCCGGTGGACGATGCCTTTGGCGTGTGCCGAGTCCAGAGCCTCAGCGACGTCGATGGCAATGGTTAGAAGCTGTTCCAGGTCCAGAGGGCGGCCGCCAATGATGTGTTTCAAGGTCCGCCCGTCGAGATACTCCATGACAATAAAGGGTTTGCCTTCGTGTTCACCTATTTCGTGGATTGTGCAGATGTTCGGATGGTTCAGTGCCGAGGCTGCTCGTGCTTCGCGCCGGAAGCGTTCGAGAGCCTGCTGGTCGTTGGCAAACTGTTCCGGGAGGAATTTCAGCGCGACAAAGCGGCCGAGATCGGTATCCTCCGCCTTATACACCACACCCATTCCACCCCCGCCGAGTTTCTCAATGATGCGGTAGTGGGAGATGGTCTGGCCGATGAGAGACTGCGATTCCGGCATTTGGCGAGCATCTTAGGTTGTGGGACTGAAGCAAGTCAACGAATCCGCGTGACAGCAATGGTGCAGCACTGCGTCCTAAGGTTTGAGATGTGGCCTTCACTAATCAGCTCTGGTCTGGCGCAACTGCTCATGCGATTGATGGAGGCCATTGCGGTGCGCTCGGCCATTCATCCTTAAGCGTTGCCAGTGTGGCGGCAACCCTTGCGAGACTTTTCATCCCCGCGCTGCGTAACCTAGGAAGGGGGAATCGCGATGAAATCCTCTTTGACCGTGTTTGTGCTCGTCCTAGTATTGCTGAACATTCTGTCCGGATGTGCGCCGGGCGCTAACCAGTTCAAAGGAACGGCGAGCGAACACGACGTAGTCGCAGGCTTCTGGATGGGCCTCTGGCAGGGCTTTATTGCGCCATTTGTGTTTGTCGCCTCGCTTTTCAAAAGCAACCTCGGTATCTACGAGGTCCGCAACAACGGAGCCTGGTACAACTTCGGCTATCTGTTCGGCCTAGCGTGCATCCTTGGCGGTGGCGGCAACCGGACGGCACGGCGGCCCCCACAAATCCGATAAGTTGGACTGCACAAGGGTCCCTTTCGCTTGCCGACACATCGGGAGCTAAGGGTTGGACGATATCGCGGTTAAAGGACGCATTGCAGTAGCGGTGATCATTTTGGTGCGGCGACGCAACTCCTCCGCCAAGGACCTTCGCGGCGCCGGGACGGAATCTTGGCCGGATGGAACGGGTTCCACTTGGGATCGCTGGGCGAGTTGGCACGACAACTCACCGGCATGCTTTGCCAGTAAGCGCTGTGCAGCGAGCGCAGGCGCGCGGCGGATCAGGAGAGTTGGTTCGTGGCGTCCAGGGCCAGCCGCAACGGGAGCAAACATATTTGCCAGCCAACCGAATAGCTTCGTTCTTTGAGTTCGCTCACACACTCTGTCCGTTCGCGCATAGAAGCACACCCTTCGTGGCAGTATTCACGCAGGTCGTGATTAAATAGGTGCACTGCGATTGGAGCCCCGACTGGCATCGGGGCTTTTCCTTTTCTGATTAAATCATGACTGTCAAGCCAGACCATCAAGTCCGGTGTCGCGGTCATTGCTCAGGCAATTGCGACCTTTCTGTGGAGTTCCCTTTCAGCTGGTTGGGTTACGAGCGAACGCACAGAGTCATTATATTGATCGCGGATAGCGTCGCGTCGCGACAAAGCATCGTAAAATCTCTACGTTTTTGGAAATTACACATTAGGCCCTGCGGTCCATGAGCCCTACCGGATTATTCTTAACTGCGCAAAAGGGGTGCCGCGCTCTTGCAATTTGCGAGAGCGCGGCGGTACGCAGTGAGCAATCTTCTATACAGCCTAACCGCTAACCTTCACTCGTGTTGCGCTGATGGTTCCCGTCGTTTCGAAGACTACGTTTTGAGAAAGGTCATACAGTTTGAAATCGAAGCTGCCGTGGTAGCTGCCGCCACCCGCGTCCATGGTTACAGTTTGCGTGACCACGATCGATCCGGCTAGGTTCGCGTTTTCATCGAAGACCCAGCCGATATGGCGGAGCTTATATGTTCCGGGGCCGCTTTTTTCATAAACACCGAAACACACGGCCCCTGAACCATTGGCCGCTTGCGGAGGTGCGACGTCGTTGAAGATTTCTGTCCCATCACTGTGCCACACGTCGTAACCTTCATCGAAAGGCTGGCCGCCGGCAACCATGAACACATGCCACATGCCGACAATCGAAGGATCTGAGCCTTGTCCAGAGGCCGGCGGCGCCCCTGCCGACAATCCATCCTTCAGGAACTTCGTCCAGTTGGAAACCAGCACCGGCGACTTTCCGCGTGGATTACACGCAGCGCTGGCGGCACTACTGAAAAACAAGCTCGCCAGCAAAACTGCGGCCGCAATGACCGCAGTTGTGCCGCTTAAGATGCGAACGGCTCCTGCCCCGTTTTTCACTGTGCTGCCCATCCAAGGAAAGGTGCGTTTCAGATGATTCGGTTGTCGCATTTCGCCTCCTCGTTTCAGCTCTCGCAATGAATCGTCGTTGCGGACCTGTCTGTTGATGCTTCCTTCCTCGGTGAAATTCCCCTCCACAGCAAGCCGGCCGCAAACAAGCAAATCGCCAGCACAAGTCCGGCAATCACCAGCAATATCGTGATAGCCGTGTCCCGTCGCGAAGCGTGCTTGGCCGAGGTCGCCATCGTTCGGTCACCGATTACGAAGAATCCGTCGATCAAATCCGGAGCCGAGCTGCTCAGAATTTGCAGTTTGGCCCGTGAACAGAGCGAACTTGCTTTGCTTTCGCTCTGCAGTCAACGAACGCCTGTCTGACCAGTTAAGTCTCGTCTCGGCAGCAGGTTAGGCTAGGATCTGGCGCGGGCTTTACCCACGGTGATAGACTCCGCTCAGTTGTCCCCCCAACCTTTTGTCCATGTCGGCGCGAGACACCAGCTCGAAACGCGTGCAGTTTGGAGTGTTTGAGCTCGACCTTCAGCGAGCGGAGCTGCGCAAACAAGGCGTCAAGGTCAAGTTGCAAGAGCAGCCGCTCAAGGTTCTGCAATTACTTCTGCAAAATGCGGGACAAATCGTCACACGCGAGCAGTTGCGCCATCACGTTTGGCCTGCCAACACTTTCGTCGAGTTTGATCAAGGGCTTTATAGCGCGATGGCGCGCCTACGTGACGCCTTGGGCGATTCGCCCGACAGCCCGCGCTACATTGAAACAGTCGCGCGTCATGGCTACCGGTTCATTGCTCCGGTATTCAGCCCGCCAGACGCGCTGCCTGTTCCGTCATCGCACGACTTGCTCCAAGAGCATTTGCCGGCCGCAAGCAAGCGTGGTCCTGCGTTCCGATTTGTCGTCAGTCTGCTGGCCGGGCTGGCGGGCGGTGCGCTCCTCCTTACTTCGATTCTCGCGTTTAATCTAGGCGGCGCACGGTCGTGGCTTCAGTCTCGGACTCATCCGATACGTTCTATCGCTGTGTTACCGCTGGAAAATCTTTCCGGTGATGCCGAACAGGAATATTTCGTCGATGGCATGACCGATGAGCTGATCACTGGCCTGGCTAAACTTGGCAGCGTACGCGTGGTTTCCCGCACTTCTGTGATGCGTTTCAAGAAGGTCAGCAAGCCGGTAGCCGATATTGGCCGCGAACTGAACGTGGATGCCTTGGTCGAAGGAACCGTCGAGCGCGTCGGCAGCCATGTCCGTATCCGAGTGCAATTGGTGCATGCGGATGCCGACCAGCATCTTTGGGCGCAGACTTATGACCGCGACTTGCGCGATACGCTTCTCCTGCAAAGCGAGGCTGCTGGCGATATCGTGCGAGAAATTCAGCGCAACCTGACGCCACCGCAACGGCGACGACTGGCCACTGCCCGTCTAGTTGACCCCGAAGCGTATGAAGCATATTTGAAAGGCCTGTACTTCTCCAATAAGCGTTCCGCGCAAAACTTCCAGCGAGCTATCTCGTACTTTGAGCAGGCCGTCGCCAAGGATCCCGGCTACGCTCTTGCTTATTCCGGCTTATCCGACGCAGTTTTTGGACAGGTTTTTACGGGCACGCCTGTCCAGAAAATTCGCGAAAAAACCAAGTCGACGGCTATGAAAGCTGTCGCACTCGACCCTTCTCTCTCCGAAGCTCACAATTCTGTGGGTGGCGTGCGCGAGTTCTTCGATTGGGATTGGGCTGCGGCAGAAACAGAATATCTTCGCGCCATTGAACTCAACGACAACTCTGTTGTTGCGCACCAGGACTATGCGCAAATTCTTATTCTTCAGGGCCGCGTGGACCAGGGCTTGGCCGAAGCGCAACGGTCGCAAGAGCTCGATCCTCTCTCCGCCTTTATCCGTAGCACCTACTGTATGGATTTGATGTTGGCCCGCCGTTACGAAAAGGCCAGGCAGAAATGCCAAGAAGCTCTCGAGCTCGACCCGCAGTATTACCACGCGGATTGTCACCTGGCTCAGATCGATGAATCCACAGGTAAGTACGATCAGTCTTTTGCCGAATTCGAAAAGTGCGCGATTGCCGCGGGCGAGCCTCCTGCGAGGCTTGCCGCCATGAAGCAATCTTTTCAACGCGGCGGCATAAAAGCTCTATGGCGCAAGCAGTTGGAACTCAGCCTCGAGCAGAACATTTCCAACAAAGACCGCTACTACGACGTCGAGGACACGTACCAGGTTGCCGCGCTCTACTCGCTTTTGGGCGAACCGGATTCGGCTATCGCGTGGCTCCAAAAGGCTTATAACGATCGGTCAATCCTGTTCGATTGGGTGCGCGTAGATCCCTCGTTCGATAGTATTCGTTCTGACTCCCGCTTCGTCGAACTCTTGCGCAGGGCTAACCTGAATTAACATAGCGCCCACTGGCTAGGGCATCTGCGGGGAGCCGCTGCTGAGTATCTTGGCAATCCAATCGGAGTGAGGCAGACCGCAAGTGGAAAGAGCTGCGAGTTCCTTATCTAGGTCGTATTCCACACGCCGGATTGTCGGCTTGTAATCATCGAGCAGAAGGTACGCGGCACGGCGGTCGCCGTCGTAAGAAAGACTTACGCTGCCCGTATTGACGACGAGCATCTCTGCAACCTGCGTAGTCAAAATACTCCGAATAAATGAACGATGGATATGCCCAAAGATTGCAATCCGCTGACCGAGCGGCCTGTACGCTGACTCCAACTCGGCGTCGCTCGCTTCCGACCCTGGTGAGTGCCAGGGACTCTCAGGGCTGGCGTGGACCAAGGCAATCGGATCCTGAATCTGAACACGCGGCAGCCCGCGCATCCATGCGATCCTCTCTTGTCCCAGAACTGCTCGCGTCGCCACCGCCATCTCACGAATGGCTGACCAGAGGGAAGGCGGCGCTGATGACTGGCTCGCAAACTCTTCCAGCGATTCCGGCCTCGAATGCATTTCATCTGTATTGCCAATGACTCCCTGCCATCCGAGATCGCGAATGTGGTCCACGATGTCCGCAGGATTAGCCCCTCCATCTGCCAAATCTCCACCATGGAAAATCAGGTCGGGAGAAGTTTGTATGAGATCAGCCAGGACCGCCTCAAATGCGGTTCGGTTGCCGTGAATGTCCGACACGATAGCGATGCGCATGATTGAGCCCCTAAGGCGTCATGGTCTCTCCGAATAACAGTCTTTGCTAGTGTGCTCCTGCCAGGGCACCTCAGATTCAGTAAGTCAATTATGTCTCGACCTCAAAATGTAATTCGAACACCATCAGTTCCCGAGTTGTCGGCAATCTCTTACCTTGGGGATTACTTCAGGTTTGCCCGTCATCTGCCGTGATCGACGGCAATCGCCGGGCCTGGATGTCGAGAATCAATCCCGCAAAACCCTTGCGGGATCGGTACGTGTGGCGCGCCATGCCGGCAAGAAACATGCCGCCAGAGCCGCGACGGTCATCACGACGAGCGCCGATCCGAACGCCAGCGGATCGTGCGGGCTGACACCAAACAAGAGATTTCCACGTAATTGCGTCAATCCAAGCGACGCCGCGGCGCCAAGCAACACGCCGCCGCCGGTCAAAGCCAAACCGCGCGACAGCACGAGCCGCAAAAGGTTGGATGCACCCGCGCCAAGCGCCATGCGCAGCCCCAGTTCGCGCCTGCTCTGCGACACAGCGTACGACATCACCCCATATAGCCCTATGGCGGCGAGCAGCAAAGCCAACCCGCCTAAAACACCTGCCAAAATTACCGCCACGTTCTGCGCTGATATCGAGCGATCCAGTTGTGCCTGTAAAGGGATCACTTCGTAGAGCGCCAGGGCAGGGTCCAGCGCGTGCACCTCGCGCAGCAACGCTGTCGCCAATGTGTCCGGGCTCAGTGGCGTTCGGATGTACAAGCCCCCGCCAACCGAAAAGTTCTGACGCCGAGGCACATAAAAAAACGGCTTCGGCGCCTCCCGAACGCTCTCGTACTTGGAATCTTTCGCCACGCCGACGACCTGCATCCACCGGCCCTTGACCAGAACACGCTCGCCAGTTGGACTCTTGCCACGCCAATACTGCGCGGCCATCGTTTCATTCACAACCGCAACCAGAGCAGCTTTTTCATCGTCCGCGCGGGTGAATTCGCGGCCGGACACCAACGGGATGCCCATCGTCGCCAGATAGTCCGGCCCCACTTCGTTGTACTCCACTGTAGGCTGCTCCTCAGGCGGCGGCTGATAACCATCTATGGCAATCTGCGTCGAGGAGAAGCTTCCATAGCTCAACGGTGTCATTCGTGCGAACGCTGCCGATTCGACGCCAGGCAGCGCCTTCACTCGATCCAGCAGCTCGTCCTGGAAGCTCAGCGCGCGCGGCGCCTCGTATCCCGCTGATCTCAAATCGACGACAGTGAACAAAACTCCGTGAGTCGAAAACCCAGGGCTAGAAGTGCGAATTTTTTGCAGGCTGTGCAGGAGCAGTCCGGCTCCGACCAGTAATACGAAACTCAGCGACACCTGGATCACCACCAAACCCGAGCGAACCCAGGCTCTTCCGCCGCCCCCAACGACGCCCGCCGAATCCGATTTCAGCGCGACGGCAACATCGAGTTTGCTGGTCTGCAGTGCGGGAACCAGCCCAAGCAGAAGCGTTGTGACTAGGCAAACTGCGGCGCTCAGCGCCAGAACTCGCCAATCGATTTCGCCGGACAGGTGCATCGCCACACCACCACGCGCGGGCAAGAGCAGCACGAGCGCGTGACGGCACCACTGCGCCACAAGAAGTCCCCCGGCAGCGCCAAAAGCTGACAGGATCAGTCCTTCGGTGAAAAGTTGTCTCAACAACCGCCCACGGCCCGCGCCGACGGCGAGCCGGATTGTCATCTCATGCCGGCGCGCGAATGACCTGACCAGCAACAAATTGCCGACGTTTGCGCACGCGATGAGTAGGACAAAGACAACCACCGCTAGCATTATTTCGAGTGTGGGACGCAGAGTTCGCGCATTGTTGAATGGCGTCTGCCATAACGGCCACAGCTTCATGCCGCGGCCGCGGTTGGTTGCCGGATAGTCATTTTCCAGCCTCTTCGCCACGGCGGAAATCTCTTGCTGTGCCTGTGAGCGAGTCACACTAGGTTTGAGCCGCACGTAAGCTTCAATCCAGCGCGCGCCGCGGTCCTCTAGTTTGTAACCGCCGGCTTCAAAATTTTCCTCCATCGAGGCGGGAACCCAGAACTGCATGGCCCAGCCCACAAAGGTCCCATAAAACCCTTCTGGCGCGACGCCGACGATGGTGTGCATCACACCATTGAGCCTCTGCGTTTTCCCGATAATTTGGGGATCGCTCTTGAATCGCCCTTTCCACAGCTGGTAACTGATCACCGTCACGGGGTGCGCATTTCGTCCGGAGTCTTCGCCCGTCTCGAATCCCCGCCCAAGAATCGGGTGGACCCCGATGGCATCGAAATAATTCGCGGACACGATGCTCCCGGTCGTGACCTCGGCCCGGTCGCCAATGCTCAGCGTAGTGCCCATGATTTTGGTCACAATAAACGAGTCAACCAGCGAACAACTTCTCTGCAAATCCAGGAGATCGGGCCAGGAAGTTAGATCGGCCTCTCCAAGGGCCGTTCCGGTAAGCGCAAAGAGCTGTTCTTGATGAACCACTGCCGGGTAGGGACGGAAAAGTATTCCTTCGATCCAGCTAAAAACGGCAACATTCGCACCTATACCCAAGGTCAGGCAGAGAATGATCAGAAGAGAGAAACCCGGACTGCGCCAGAGCATCCGCAAACCGAAGCGGAGGTCTTGCCATGCAGTCTCGAGCATCGGTAGTTCCCTCTGCTCGCGGTAAATTTCCTTGGTTCGTTCGACGCCGCCGAAGCTGCGAAGGGCTTCGCGACGCGCGTCAGGAGCAGACATACCCTTTCCCACGTTGAGTTCAACAGCCATCTCCAGGTGCGAACGCAGCTCCTCATCCAGTTCGTCCTCGAGCCGTCGGCGGCGGAAGAGCGCGGCGAGACGCTGAACGAACGTGCGGAGAAGTTCAAGCATAGGCTAGCTCGTCCTTAGCACCCGATTGATCATAGTGGACATTCGATCCCAGCTTTCCGCTTCTTCCACCAGTTGACGTCGGCCGGTCCGCGTCAAAGAGTAGTACTTCGCCTTGCGATTATTTTCCGAAACGCCCCACTTGGATGCGATCCAACCGCGCTGCTCTAAGCGCAGCAAGGCAGGATAGAGGGTTCCCTGGTTCAATTGCAGCAGATCTTCGGAGACCTGCTGGATGCGCAGGGCGATCCCAAAGCCGTGTATTGGGCCCATCGAATCGAGCGTCTTCAGCACTAGCAAATCGAGCGTTCCCTGGAGGACTTCCGATTTGGAAAATGGCATATGCTCCTTTAGACGTTCAACAGGAGAGAAGGGCAGCGTAGCACATTCCTATTGATCCTCAACAGGAGTTTGGAGAAAGCTTCGAGGTGTCTGCGAACGAGATGCTTACAGTGTGGCAGGCAGAAGGTCGGCCGAACGTAGGACGCTTGGCTCGATGTGGTCACCGCGCTCCAGAAACAGGGCGATGGATACGAAGGATGTTCTGAGTGAATTGTCGGCTAACCTTACCTTACTGGATTACGGAAGGTTGGCCCGTAATCGTCCGCTGAGGTCGCCGTGAAGAAATCAGTGTTGTGAATCCGGCGCCAGCAGGAGGATCTTCCCAATGCCGCCTTTCTCCCCTAGCACATGTGCTTCTGCTGCATCACGCAACGGCATCCGGCGACCAATAGGCAGAACGAACTTGCCATCACGCACGTCATCGGCAAACTCGCGCACCTTGGATGGATCAGGC
>Ga0207641_10002414_pt1 | contig 17258 bp, 21 predicted proteins | sample KBSSwiS62_FD_184306 | JGI IMG/M metagenome (GOLD analysis project Ga0207641, IMG submission 184306) | Switchgrass rhizosphere microbial communities from Kellogg Biological Station, Michigan, USA - KBS Switchgrass S6-2 (SPAdes) (version 2) | ecosystem: Host-associated > Plants > Roots >... | reverse complement strand
TTCCGCAGAACTGGCAGGGTAAAAACATCAGTTACCGGTTAACCAATGCAAGCGGACAACTAATAAAATCATACAGCGTACAATACGCAAGCCAGACAGAAGTAATTGGCATGTCGCACGTACCTGCGGGTATGTATATCATGAGCGTTACAAATGGAAGTGAAACTGCAGTTCAGCCGGTAGTTAAATCTGGCAAATAAGAATTTAGTTTTAAAGGGTACGATTAACACGCCGGGCATTTTTATGCCCGGCTTTTGTTTGTCAGGCACGTTTATAAAACTTTCTGGTGGGTACCCCATTTCTATGAATTTGGGCAACATTTTGCCATAGTCGGGGCAATTTCCTATGTGCTCTGCATCTCCGTAGATCGTTTATTATTGGAGAGCCATCGAAAATTTTCAATATGACGACACTGATAGGTAAATAGCGGCAGTACTTGTATAATTATATCTTGAATCATTATATCTTGTATGATATGATAATATTTGATTGTAAATATCTGCATTGATCATATTAAATGCGCAGATATAACGCTGCCTGTCTGTACTGCTTATTATTGCCTGGATTTTTCTGCAACACAGTTTAGGGAAAAGCCAGGGCGGCAGTTTTAAAAGTTTATTTAAATGAGCCTGTTCCAGAAGCATTTCAGGAGAGGTCATGTTTTGAGATACGTTGGGCAAATTATTGGTTAAAATAGTTAAGCTACTCATCATACGTGTGTTCATTACAATTTCTTTTTTCGGAGACGATTTCCCTTGTTTTGTTTTGGCCGATGCCATAAAAATATCATTTGGCAACGGCGAATTATAAAAGATCAGAAAATAATAATGCAATGAGTGCAACCGGAGGACCCGCCAATGTACTGGTTACTTTTAAGAAGTTTTCAAATGTAGTAACCCCTTTGGCGATAATTGAAATTTTATCTCTAGGAAGATCTATGACTTCCATGGCTGTAATACAAGCAGACAGACGCTCGATGGCTTTGGGCTCTCCAGCTGAGGATAGTTCGTAAAATTCTGTTAGAATGACTGCATCACTTGGTCGAATTATACAGTGACCCCTATTATAAAATTTAGTTTCAATGATTTCGGCGGATGGGCCGGCAACGTTGACCATCAAAAGCCGGAGCGGATAGACCACCAATATCATTTCTTAATTTTAGATAAATTTATTGTATCTCAATGAATTAAGATGGTCAAATGAATTCGGCGAAGGATGGTCTGAGAAAATCGGCGCGTGTTGTCAAAGTGACCCGGCCCTTGCACCTTTATATCGGAAACTTTAAGACTAAATATAGAGAGTACCATTTTTGGACACGAAGGACTACATGCTATTGACCAACTGCTGTTCAAAAAAGAATTTGATACATGGACTGAAGATGAAAAAGAATTAAGGGCTAAATATTTGGAGATAATATTTTCAGACAATCCTAGATTAGCTCATACGGGAAGTTTTTTAGGGGGCGATTTAGATACAACTACATCTCATGGAAAAGCAAATTTTAGACTAAGAAAGATTTTTGTTAACTGGATGGAAACACATGCAGATGAAATTAAAAACATAGATAAAAAAATGCCGGTAATTATGCAAATGGATTTGTTGACAGACGAGCAATTAACCAATATATGTTTTGAAGCTGATCCACTGTCTAGCAAAAGAAAAAATTAAAAAATGAAGATTAACAATAATAAATTCTCATAACAAGAACAAGAGATTCAAAAATAATGAAAGAAAATAGAAATGTATGGGTAGATTATTTAAGATCAGCTATAACTGTTTTAGTAGTTGCGCCTCATTCAGCATTGACATATACTGTAGAAGCTAAGATTTGATCTGACAAATGAGGTTAACTTTAAGTAACCACACTCTTAATTAACCTCAAAATGTCAGATCATGAATCAGGAAACTAAGTTAATCAAAACCAAGTTAGGATTACTCAACCAGGCCGGGCATTTAGGATAAAAGAAAAGCGATTGCAGGTATCACAGCATTGTGCAGAGTAGGTTAACCGGAAGATATTAGCGGTCTTGTTGCATTCTTATGCACTCCTGAAGCGGGTTGGATGAATGGGCAAAGAATAGAACTTTCTGGCGGATTGATGGTTTGACAGCCTGATGAATGTTCCTTCATGTAATAATGTGGGAACATTATATCATTATAGAATAATACATTTATAAAAATAAAACTATGGTCAACAACATAACAGCAATAAGCAAAAATCAGGGCGAACACATTTCCGTAGTCGGTGATACCTATCGCATCATTGTCTCAGGAAAACAGTCCGGAGGTGAATACGCAATAATTGACATGCAGGTCCCTCCCGGGGGAGGTCCGCCACCTCATGCACATCCATCATTTCACGAATCATTTTATGTAGTAGATGGTGAAATAGAATTTAAAACAGAAGCCGGCAGACACATTGCTAAAAAAGGGGATTTGGTAAATATTCCAAAAGGCGGTGCAATACACGGATTTAAAAATATAGGCAAAAGCATGGCTCATCTTTTATGTACAGTTGTTCCGGCAGGCTTAGATGAGTTTTTTCAGGAAATTGGGACACCTGTAAAAGACGGAGAATTTTTGCCGGTACCACATCCTGATGAAGAGGAGCTGAAGCAGTTGCGGGCAATTGCAGAAAAATATGGACAGGTATTATATCCATCTGATTACCTGGATAGATAAACAAAATTTAAAACGGCAATTGGATCCAAGGAATGCCAGTAAATTTAACATGCAGTGTTAGGAATTAAATAGGCTACTTATTCGGATACTAAAGCCTTTAAAAGTTGATATATTTTAATATCTTTTGCATTACTTTTACCCCGTAAAGTTCTTTGCATTTTTTCCGCGACCTGCGAGGTGAACTGACATTTTTTATTAGCGCAATAATTTGATAAACATCGTTTTACTATATACGTTTGGAGTCTGTGTTCCCCTCAACTTTTAACATAAATAAAAACAGCAGAATATACACACTTGTTATAACCTGGGCGCAAACAGTTATGTGGTGAAGCCGGTAGAGTTTGATAAATTTCAAAAAGCCATTACCCAGTTGGGATTGTACCGGATGATAGTTAATCAGCCATCCCGATAAACACCAACTACCTTAAATCAAGCTATAAAACTCATCAGGCGATAGTAAATTTAATAATTTAAATTGTATGCATTTGATTAGGCAAATTGATGTGCAAACATCCAATGAGCAATCCGGGGTTTAACATTGTAAAAGTTGTAGTTAGCTATATAAACCAATATTTGTTCCAGCTTTTTTTTCCTATGGCAGGGTTGTTGAATCCATATACCAATACATTGCTAAATATAATTGCCATGATTGGATTCAATCTTTTTAAAGCTTCACCGTTTATTATAGAAAAAATAAATTGCCTTTGCAGGTTGTTGTGGCAGGGAAAAAGAGCGTATGAACAAGCCGCTGCCAATATACCTGATAAGGAATTAAGGCGCACTGTTTTGACACTTGCCCAGGAAAATAATCAATATGCCTGTGAGTTATCTTCTCAAATACAATCTTTAGGCGGAACTCCTGCAAATGAAAATAGTTATAAATCTGAACCGGAAGCCGGGATGAATAATTTCGGGGATCTAAGTGTCATTATGACTTTCTGCAAAATGAGTGAAAAGAAAATAGTGAACGCCTATCGTGAAATCCTGAATGAACCCTCTTTATATGAAGGTTTAAGGAAAATGATACAGTACCAATTGAATGGGATACTGTGTACTTTTATGCAATTAAAACTATTAAGCTCTCTGAAAATTCAGTATACAAACTTCGAACCGGTCAATTTAACTGCTGTAGAATTTAGCCCGTAAGGGCCTTCTAAAATGATACTACGGAAGAAATCAAGCCCTTTGTGCATATAGTTTTCCTTAACGCAAATTTAATTCCTGTAAATAAACTAAGGGTATATGCTTAACACATGGTGGCGACTTGGCGTCAAACAAAAATAATTAGCATATTAATACACTATTATTGTTCAAACAGGCAGAATACCACTAATAATAATCTGCATGTAGTATTATAGTCCTACCTTGAGCAGTCAATGATGCATTATTGTCCAATATACGGGACTCGCATCTCCCGCTTTGGGTTTGGCAGGCAACAAATGACGATAATGTATACACGAAGGATTCCAACATTGCGATACTCAGCTACCAGCAGGCACATTATTCCGCCAATACCCCCCAGGTAAGATTTACTTTACGCAACTATTGAGGTCTTGTCGGAACCTGGACTTGTCGTTAGGATACAGGACATCCCTACTATTCGGTAGATAGCTCTTATTACGGAAGTTCTTCCGGTGCATCGTACTTTAACAATCCCAATGTGTATGAATGGTTCCTCTCTAAACGGATATCCGGCAGCGGAAGCAGGGTGATGGCCGGGATGAAGTCAGTCGAACCTGTGGCTTCAATTGATGATCCGCAGCATTTTATCATACTTACGCCCAACCCGCTGCAACGCGGTCAGCAAGAGTATGTTTTATTCAACAGCCGCGCGGCTGGTATGGGCAGGATGCTTTTGATAAATACAAACGGATCGGTGCTGAACAATAAGCAGGTTAGTCTGGTCAAAGGTTTCAACAGGATTACGATCAATACCGCTAATTTATCCGGTGGAGTGTATTTAATAAAGGTTTATGATACGGGTTTACAGGCAAAAACCCTGAAATTGATTATTAATTAATGCATACAAAATAGTAAAACGAAGAGGGTGTCTCAAAAACAATTTTTGGACACCCTCTTTTTAATTTCAATTTTTTTTGAAGTTTCCGGTTGTTGTCTTTACCGCTGATTTGAATGGGGCCGTTAAACGTGTAGTTGCCTAAGAACGCAGGAAAAAGCTGTCAAATGAACATTTCGCAGAATCGCAAACGGATAATATTGCTGATTCGGGGGGCAGGTTATGAAATACGTCATCTTAATGATAATAATAAAAGTTCCCTTGCGTATGGATAAAAAGTTGTTAAACTGGAAATAATTTCCAAGGCCGGGAATTTTTGTTAAATAAGTGTTTTTGTAGACCATTAAGCTGCAGACGATTGAAGAAAGGCATGTAAATGGTTGTTATGCACTTCATGGAAGAAATGTTGCAAGAAGTTAAGCAAGAAATTGTCCGGCTGGAAAAAACGGTGATGGGAAAAGAGCAAGCAGCGGATTTATTGCAAAATGATATCAGCCAGACCCTGGCTGCTGTTTTATTATGGCTGCAGACGGCTATGGAAAATGAAGCACTGGCCGGTAACCAGCTTTTGCAGCTCGCAGAAGCCAACCTGAAATCTTCTGTTAAAAAACTAGTGCGCCTGCATTATGCATTGTTGGAGTAATGCGTTAAAATGCACCAATACCCATTCATGTTAATGGCAGTTTTTTTTTCGTTAGGCGAATTTCCCGATTACGTCCTCGCTTACTGGCGTGAAGTGGAGTAGTTCTGTCTGCTTGCATCTCTTATGAACTGATGGAATAACAGATTTAGAAGACATACCGGACAATTTGTTTTTATTATTCAAATTTTTAGTCTGAGAACATGCTTCCAAAACTAGCAAGGCAACACTTTGTTGTTTGGTAGTATAAAGCTATGTAAGGATATAGAAGGCTCCAGGCCCTCATGCCGGAATTTACCTGGTAGTCAATGCACAGGCTGGTAGTAAGCTCAATGTACAACCTGGAAACGGCTGATCTGGAGATAATCACACGGGTGTAAGGAGGAGCATGGTCTTAAAAGTCCGGATAGAGTACTAAAGCGAAACTTTTCTGCGAAAATGCCCAATATACGGTACCTTCAGTAGCCGCGTTGTACGCTGTAAGCAGGAAACAAAATATATGCTCAATGCCTGAGGTTAACAAAGACGAAGAAAAGATACGCTCGGAAAACCTCTTTCCAGTGGTTGGCATTGGTGCATCAGCAGGCGGGTTGGATGCATTCAAGCGATTGTTGAAGGCCATCCCTGAAAATTCAGGCATGGCGTATATACTTGTGCAGCATCTTGACCCGGCACATGAAAGCATTTTGGCCGATCTCCTGCAAAGGGTTACAAAAATATCCGTGCAGGAAATAACGGATAATATGCAGGTAAAACCCAATCATATCTATATCATTCCTTCCAACAAGCTATTAACGGCTACAGACGGTGTCATGCAACTAAGTGCCCGTCTTCCCAAAAATCATAAGAACATGCCTATAGACCTGTTCTTCGCTTCACTGGCGGAAGTGCATCAAAGCCATGCCATTGGGGTGGTTTTGTCCGGAACGGGCGCTGACGGCACCCTGGGTTTAAAAGCCATAAAAGATCATGGAGGTATAACATTTGCCCAGGAACAGCAATCCGCCTCATATGATGCCATGCCCCAAAGCGCTATTGACGAAGGCATTGTAGATTATATACTTCCACCCGAACAGATACCGCAACAACTACTGGCCTTAAACGATGCGTTTAAGATCGACATGATAAATGAAGACTATAAAACATCGCATGCACAGGAGGTTGCCTATAAGAAAATCCTTTCCTTACTCCGCATCCGCAGGGGCGTGGATTTTACCTATTACAAGCAAACAACCATTCGGCGGCGAATAACCCGGCGCATAGCCCTGAGCATGAAAGGAAGTATTGTGAAATACCTCGTTTATCTGAAAGAGAACAATGACGAGCAGGATATTTTATTCCAGGATTTGCTTATTCCTGTCACACAGTTTTTCCGCGACCCAAAAATATTTGAATTATTCGGCGAAAGGGTATTGCCCGTTCTTTTTAAGGACAGGCCTTCAAATGAACCGTTGCGCATCTGGATTGCGGGCTGCTCTACAGGCGAAGAAGCTTATTCCATCATTATATGTATTCACGAATACCTCGGAGATAAAGCGTGGAATTCAAAAATACAGGTGTTTGCAACCGATCTTTCCGAAACGGCCATAGCAAAGGCAAGGAACGGTATTTATAAAAAGAGCGAGACAAGCGGTCTTTCCGCTGCCCGCCTGCAGCAGTTCTTTACCAGAACAGATGGCGGGTTTTGCATAAATAAATCCATCAGGGATGCCTGTGTCTTTGCTTCCCACAATTTTCTTGCTGATCCGCCTTTTGCAAAAATCGATCTTATCAGTTGCCGCAACGCGCTCATTTATGTTCAACCCATTTTGCAAAAAAAGGCATTAACCACATTTCACTATGCGTTGAAAGAAAACGGATTTTTATTGCTCGGTAAATCGGAGACCACAGGAGCAGCATCCGACTTATTCAATTCCTTTGACAAGGGTAATAAAATGTACACCCGTAAATCCGTACGGGCAAGTTTTTTGCAAATGCCTGTTGGACGAAAAGAGGTAATTTTTAAAGGGAACGATCATGAATCCGGAAAGAATGGAAACGGTAAAGATGATTTTCACAAAAATGCGGATGACATATTATTGGCCAGGTACAATGGCGTAATAGTGAATAATGAAATGGATATTGTGCAATTTCGTGGTGTAACCTTCCCCTGGCTGGCAGCACCTCCGGGCAAACCGAACCTGAACGTGTTGAAAATGGCACGTGATGGACTTGCCTTTGAATTGAGGAACGCCCTCCATAAAGCAAAAAACAGTAAGGAGGCACTCGTCAAAGAAGATATCCCTATGCAGTTAACAGGAGAGGAGCGCATGGTAACTATTGAAGTAATTCCCCTGCCGAATACCCCTGATCCTCACTATTTAATTCTTTTTAAGGACAACACCCCTCCGTTTGACGCTAAACAGAAACAAATAAAAGGTAAGCGCAAAGCTTCCCCGGGTTCACAACAAGACAGGCAACAAGCCCGAATACTGGATTTGGAAAAAGAACTGGCCCAGGCACGCGAAGATATGAGAAGCATTACCGAAGACCAGGAAGCTTTCAATGAAGAACTTCAGAGTGCCAACGAAGAACTTCTTTCCGGTAGTGAAGAGCTGCAAAGCCTGAACGAAGAACTGGAAACCTCCAAAGAGGAAACACAGACCAGTAACGAAGAATTGATAGTCGTAAACCAGGAATTATATGATCGTAATGAACAATTAAACCTTTCCCGCCTATATGCGGAATCCATTGTTACTACTATCCGTGAGCCACTTATTATCCTTAATAAAAACCTTCACGTAAGAAGTGCGAACCGGTCGTACTACAATAAATTTCAAACTTCGGCAGAGGAAACTGACGGCAGACCACTTTTCGAATTAGGAAATAAACAATGGGACATACCGCTGCTCCGTGAAGTGTTAGAGAAGATTCTGCCTGAAAAAACCAGTATTATTGACTTTGAAATGGCCCGGAATTTCCCCGGAATTGGAGAGCGGATCATGCTCTTAAATGCCAGTCGGATTGTAAGGGACAATACCGAAGAACAATCTATACTGCTGGCCATCGAGGATATTACCGAAAAAAGAAAGATAGAAAAAGATTTAAAGACGTTTGCAGAAGAACTCGAAAAGCAGGTATTGGACAGGACATCTTCCTTGAATGAAGCCAATACTGACCTCCTGTATTCAAATAAGAATTTAGCGCAGTTCGCTTACATTGCCTCGCACGATTTACAGGAACCCCTGCGGAAAATCAGAATATTTTCAACATTGCTCCAGGAACAGTATAACAATGATTTGCCTGAAACTGCCAGGGAATTGATAGGGAAAATTATCGCCTCGTCCGGGCGTATGACTACGCTTATCAAAGAGTTGCTTGATTTTTCAAAAATATTACATGGGGATGCGGCTTTTGAAAAAACAAATCTTGATGATATGATGGGCAAGGTCATCAACGATTTTGATTTACTTATTTCAGAAAAGAATGCTGTGGTTACTTGCGAACAATTGCCGGTTATCGAGGCGGTTCCCCTGCAGATAAACCAGCTTTTTTATAATCTTCTCGGAAACGCGCTTAAATTTTCAAAAGAAGGCAGCGCACCGGTCATTACTATTACTGCACGAACACTTACCCCTGAAGAACTGGAAAAATATAAAGGCCTCAACCCAAAGTTAACGTTTTGTGAAATCAGTATTAAAGACAATGGTATTGGGTTTGAACAGCAATATGCCGAGCAGATTTTTTTAATCTTCAACCGCCTGCACGGCCGTCATGAGTTTACAGGCACCGGTATCGGCCTTGCCTTATGTAAAACTATTGCAGTGAACCATCATGGCGAGATACGGGGGATTTCGAATACCAACGAAGGCGCATTATTCCAGGTAGTGCTGCCTTTAATGCAATAAAAAGTGCTAAAAGCAGGCTTTCCGGGATTGCTCCTTCATTCTCAGCCGCTATGAAGGGTTGCAAGATGAGAGGAGCTATTAGTTGAAGTCGATTTTTAATTCTATCTTCCTGCGAGATATTCCCAGCATATTGAATGGCTTCTTATGATTTTTCGAAAGCATAGTTGTTAAAATATGACTCTTAAAGAAATTCATGGTTGTTGACTTAATGATGCCGGATTGGGCTGTTGGAAACAGGTAAATGTATTTGCAGTAAAACTATTTTGAAAGGATACAATGAACCGGATTTTGCTGATAGACGATGATATTGACGATGCAGGACTTTTTCGGGAAGCCCTGAGAAGAGTAGACCCATCTGTATCGTTTCAATATTTTTGTGACGGGGATGAGGCGCTGCAAAATCTGCTGGAGCAGAAAAATGATTTACCGGATATTATATTCCTTGATATCAATATGCCAAAAACTAATGGATGGCAATATCTTACTAAATTCAGGGAAGAACAATTTTTAAAATATGTTCCCGTAATCATGTATACTACTTCATCGGAAGTTAGTGACTTGCGAAAGTCAGAAGAATTGGGCGCCAACGGGCTTGTTACAAAACCTGATGATTTCGACCAACTAAAGAAAATTCTCACGTCGATTCTCGCCGCCCCAATAGAACAACTGGCTAAAACCCTGCAAAATATTTCCGGGATGAACAGCCGCGCCTAGACTGAATCAGCCGATAGCTATTTGATAAAGAAAAGTGAGTTAGGACAAGATCTTTTTTTTATAGATTTGGCAACCACTGTTTTTTTCGTTTTTATTTTTTTCCTACACAAGATATTCTCTTGCTTTTTTCAGACCGGTAGCAATCGCGATACTTTCTTCAGCCCCGTTTAATAAAAGTTCGGTCGCGATTTCGACGGCCTTATTTCGCAATTGAACAGGCTGATTTTTATAGGTGGGCGGAAAATTCCCGTTACACCACGGCATATATCTCTTTTTTATGCCAATTCAATTCCCTTGCCAATTGCAATGTGGCCAGGAACACCATGCTTACTGAATCTCTCCGATAATATTCTTCACACATCAGTGTGCTTTATCTGTTAAAAACTTATCCCCCTGGCTTTTTACGTTCCCAAACCACCCATCCACGTATTATCGGGCCCTGCAAGGTAGACAACCCGTATCTTTAGGCAACCCTTTAAGATATTCCAATGATGCCAGAAAAAAGTTCATCTGAGAAACCAGATCCCAATTCCCCGACAGACCGGTCTGAGGAGATCAAAGCATTGCAACAAAGGTGGGCAAAGAAAAATGGACAAAAACAGCCACCGCCGGCATCACCGCCTGAGGAGGAGGACAATTCAACACCGTTGGTTCCACCGGCAATTTCCCCATTACCCGGGACACCCTGAACAGGTTCCCCGATTCCATTGTAGTTAGTGCTAAAATGGTTGACTATAGGCTGGGACTTTCCTGGGAATTGCCTGCGGCTGCGGAAGCATTAAATTGAAATTGTTAAAACCATGCGCCGCGAATACCTGTTTCCGCACAGAAGTGCCTATGAACAAGTTTGACACAAGAGGGTTGCCGTTCTATACCATCAATAAACAAATACCCTGATACCCATTATTATGATTTCTCTTTAAAACTATTTCACCTCTTCAAAAGGTACATCTGTTACATCTTCCGATCCGCCCGGTTGACTGTGCCCACCGGCTTGTCCTGCTTCAATGCGTATTTTTTGCTCCTTTCCGGTGCGTTTATCTTTGGCGCATAATGGCAGGATCGTGCTTTCGGATTTTAATCTTAACATATTTTGATGCCGGCATATTACCTCCCCTGCAACATTGTCAATAGAAACCAAAACGTTTGTTTCAGGAAAATAAGGCATTAAAAGAAGTTACAAAATTTGCCCCAAACAAAAAAAACAATATTACTTTTCTTAATGCAACTAGCCCTGTCAATCGCTTGTCTTTTCTAAAGAGATGTGTCGTTCTGCAAGGGGTATGTACCGATGGTTTTAATTCAACTGCTACATCTGCGCTCCATTCGGTTTTTGGTCATTCAATATCATTTTATCATTCAAAAATTTTTATTGTATGAAAAAAGTATATGCAGCCTTCGGAGACTTTTTCGGCGGGGGAAAAGCCTATAATCCATCCTCCCTATCGCAATCCTCGCCCGTAACTATTACTTCGTTTTCTCAACCGAATGTTCTGCAAAGCAGGATGAGGGAAGAAAAAATGTCGCACGGGGGTACGGTCAGGGCCAACCTGTCGCCTGTTCGTCTGGAAATGGATCATGGTTCAGTAATAATGTATTTTTGCCCCCTGCAAAGCCTCCGGGTGCTGGAAATTGTTGCAGAAGGAGATGGACGCAATATCCCTGCGCAGGCAAAAATAGAAGGGCTAAGTGTGCCTGTAGGTTACAAACCGGGACTTTATGAGCTTGAGAATATCGAGCTGACTTCCAACGGAACAATACAGGTAAAGGCAACCGGAAAAACCACCTGGAAGTATTTAGAGCGTACTTTGGAACAATAAGCCAAAAATAACCTGAATAGTCCGATGTTTTTCCTTGCAGACACATGGAAAAACATCGGTTAGTATTTTTTTATTTTATGCCAGCACGGCGGCGCTAGCTATGCTTACGTTCTCAGTTGCCAGGGATCGCGAAAAAAAGCTGTATTGGCCTCGCGGCATAGCTCTCAAAATTCACTCGTCTAACAAGCACAGGCGATGAAAAATAATTGTATTGCCTGATTAAGAGTTTTAACTCGACGTGAGTTGTCACTATTTTATAGCTGATCTGATTCGGCTGACATATATACTTCCAATTGTGTCAATTTTTTGCATGGAATTTTTTCTTTTAGCAGGGTTCTAGGTTCACTCCATAAAAAATAAACGGGATGAAGCAAATGGTGCAGACGCTCTACGCCAGTAAAGAAAGGCCTGCGGTAAGAGCCATTTTGTTCACTGGACAGGCGAAGTCAATGGTCCAATGGTTTTAAAAAAAGAAGCTGTCCGGCCTGGCCGGTCCGCTTCGCTTATTCATTGACAGATTAACTGTTTTTTTTCGCCGGCCAGTATTTAATGACAAGGACAAAGCCTGCGAATGCAAAAAATAAAAGAATGTATTCCATATGACCAAATATCAGGTGATTTTAATCAGCTATCAAAACTAGGACGGAGCAAAGACAAAAACCGTTACAGTAGGAATGTTAAATTGTTTCAAATTCCACGTGCAATTCATCATTGGTGTTGGCCCGAAAGGAGATCATGGGCAGACGGATAAGACGTATTACTTCATTATCGGCATTGATAATGTGTACTCTTTCGGTAATTATTCCTTCCACCGATTTTCCTTTGGCCGAATATATTTTAAAGGAAAAATTAGGGTGAGAAGATTTCACCTGTATGTTCTTTCCAAACTCAAGGGGTTTAGGTTCCGACCATTCTTTCGTTATCTGCATAGCGGCGCAAAATTACAAAGAGGACAAATAGGCATGAAAACTATTTTAAGGAGCCTGGAAAGAATTATGCAGGAATTCTAAGGGCAGTTTGGTACATAAAAACAGTGAATAGATTTTCGTAGATTATGTGCAAACGACTTATTTCTCATTAGGTCATGACATTCACTCCAGAATGACCAGGCACCATCCTCAGACAAGAAAACCGGTATTGTGATTCATGAACTCTACCAGGCTGCAGGAATTATTCAATTTAAGTTTTTTGAGGATACTATGACGGCACACCTCTACTGTTTTTAGCGCGACACTAATCCGGCCGGCAATTTCTCTGGATGAAAGTCCTTTTTTTATATAGTTGACAATCTCCAATTCCCTTTCAGTCAGCAAGCCAGCATGCGGGGGCGCAACGTTACCTTCCAGTACTGCTTCTGCAAACATTGTTTTTGTTTCCTGGCAAATAAATTTGTTTCCTTTGTTTACTTCAACGATAGCCGTGAATATTTCCGTTTTCGATGAGTTCTTGGTGACATATCCCATGGCACCGGCGCGCATCATTTTCTTTACATATGACGGATGGTTGTGCATAGACAAGCCAATTACCCTGGCAGCAGTTACAGCACAAATTTTCTCTGTGGCCTCAATTCCTGAAATTGGACGGATATCAATATCCATCAGTACAATATCCGGTTTTTCCCGTTGTATGCTCCCGATAGCTTCCAGGCTGTCACCACAACTGGCAATCACCCTGAAACGGTCATCGCTGCCGAGCAAAACAGCCAGGGTTTCACGGAACAATTTATGATCGTCAGCTAATATAATATTTATCATAGTTTAAGGATTGGTTCAATGGGTAAATTTCAAAATCCCGTGCCAGTGGAATCTGGCAGCTTCATCGATCTTTTTCCGGGTGTTGTCGCGGAGCGAAGCGATTGATTTCCTGCAAGAGGATATGCGTTCCGGTGTCGGGACCGGCAGGTATTTTGTTTCAGGACAACAGTAGAGATTGTCTTTCGACACTTCTTCAATTGCAGTGATCACTTCAATATCGGAAGAATGACTGGTCAGGTAACCGAGTGCACCTGCAGCCAGCATGTTTGCTGCAAAGCCGGCATCTGCCTGACGCGATAGCGCAATTACGCCAGCTGTTGAAACCAACATGATTTTCTTTGTGGCTTCGACGGCTTCGTGCGGGTCCGTACTGCCATCGATAAAAACAATATCAGGTTGCTGGCGCCCGGTAATAGCAATGGCCGCATACGTATCAGCGCAAGCAGCCATCACATGGAAAAAGGGCTGGGCGGTTAAAAGGCGGCAGAGGGTTTCGCGGGAAGCTTTGTGGTCACAGACAACCAGGATATTCAGCATGGATATTGGATTTGGTACCTGCAAATTCTGGTATCCGGGTAATATAAAAAATAGCTGAACCAATCTATTCCATGTAACAATTCCTAAAGACCGGACTAAACGTTTACCTGTACGCTTGATTTAAAGGTTCCGTTTAGGCCAATTTTGTTGGATTAGCTGCCGTCATTTCGATAGCGGCGCAATCAATGATGGGTTGCTGTACGGGGGGCAAGGACTACGTCTTTATGCAAAGTGAATGTGTGAATCATATAAACAATCTGCAGGTATATATAACAATAGTCCGGTAAAATAGGTGCAACTTGGGGTATGACGCCCATTAAAAATATTAATAGCAATATCGGCAAAGAAAAACCTGCAGGTGCCGGGGTGGAGAAATCAAAAACACACATTATTGTTGAGGTTTTTTAGAATAATAATATGCAAACACTTTACAACCTTGTTACTTATAATCACCAATTGTATGGGGCATTAACTGAGGAAAAAGACAGGCGGAAAATCGAGCGCCTGATTGCAAAACTTCAATATATGGAACGTGAAATTCTTCTTGTAACAGAAGGCAGCATCAATATTTCTCCTGCGGGCAATGTGTTCATTCGTAACTACCCCTTGCGGCTTCAACGGAAAATAAACGAGGCGTGATACAATTGGCATGTGAATTCTATAAGCCTTCTGAAAAATACTGCCGGCGACAGGCAAACCCATCAAATCCCTGGTAAAGAAATTTAAGATCGCTGATACGCAGACACTTACGTATCAGAAGAGATGATTACTGGGCGCCAGTTAACGCAGCAAAATAGTTTTCCCGGCCAGAAACTGCCGAAATATGTGAATTATGTAAGCTTTTCGGGAAAAGATGAAACGAACAATTGGTAAAATCGTTCCAACTTTAGGCTGCGGCAGTGGCATTCCACCGCCTCCCATCCATGATACTGAAACCAACTAAAAAGCATGTTACGAAGTTGCGTAATTACGCTTCTTCTCCCAAAGACGCCTTGCTGCCGGAACCTGTAGTTGTCGAAAAGAATTGGATAGCGTTTGCCCCGGCGCTGGCGCATGAAGTCAGAAATCCATTATCAAACATCAACCTGGCCGTTGATATGCTCCGGTCAGTGATCCAGGATGAGGAACAGCGATTGTTTCTTGATATTATCCAGCGGGCTTCTGTTCGCGTGAACGAGCTTCTGACTGACTTGCTGGACCATCATCGCCATGCCACTGGCAACCCCGGGAAATGTTCTTTACAGCAATTGCTCAATGAGGTCCTTTTTATGACTGCAGATCGGCTTATGTTGAAAAACATTACAGTTATTAAGGAGTTTACAGCACTTGAGTGCGTTATCATGGCTGACAAAGAAAAAATAAAGATGGCGTTCACCAATATCATCGTTAACGCAATTGAGGCGATGCCTGACCGTTGTGGTGAGCTTAAACTGACCGTTAAAACAGTCAATAACAAGTGCCTGATCGAAATCGAAGACAATGGCATTGGGATCAGCATGGAAAACCTCCAGCATATATTTAAACCATACTTTACAAAAAAAACAACTGGAATGGGGCTTGGTCTGTCCGCTACGATGGAAATCCTGCTAGCCAGCAACGGACGGGTGGCAGTACAATCAGAAGAGGGAATAGGTACCCGGTTTATTCTTTCCTTTAAGAGTTGCGGCCGAAATAAAGCAAAACACGAGCAACCTGTGCTGATTGTTATATAATAAATAATTTATTCAAATAACAAATACTGATACCTCTTTCAGAAAAATTGTGTTGCCGCCCCGTCGCAAATTTGTGTTATCACGAAAATGATAGCACATGTTCACACATATCTCCTGGCGGCAATACGTTGCCTTTATCCTGGATGCTGCCTCTTTTTATTATTTAGGCGTAAGGGTTTTTGTTCTAATATTCCCCGATATGTACGCCCTTCGGTTACACCATCTGCAGCGATACGTACGAAATCTTCAGGCTACTTCGTATGAAACACCGCCGGTATTGATCTAATTAACCGTAACAAATTGCACCACTAAATTCTGTTGCTGCAGAAAATTTCAAAATTGGTGTTAGCTAGCCCTGTCTTTCTTTGCAGTCTGGCAGAGTTGACGTAGTCTGAACTCCTGCCGCTTCTGCTTCAACTCAGTTAAATCTGTGGCTGGCGTGCTGGCGCCACCTGTTGATTACCGTATCACTTCCCGATACGCTAAGCAGATGGTGGCCAACCTGCGGCGCGATTATTGGTGGAATGGGATTACATAAAAACAAATTCATGAACAATCAAAAACAATTCGGCGTGTGGATGGATAACCACCAGGCCGCAATAGTGGGTAATAACAATGGTGAAGCTGGACCCTTTTCGATTCTGGCCCATATAAAGGGGGAAATTATTTCCCCGAATTCTAATGAAAAGAATGCCAATAACCAGGAGAAAACGATACAGGCAAAATTTTTTAAGGAAATAGCATCTCATATGGTAAATGCTACACACGTGCATGTAACAGGAACCGGACAGGCGCAGGAACAATTCATCCATTACCTGGCGGCTACCCCGCAATTTAAAAATAGCAAAACAGCAGAGTCTACTGCCAATAAAATGAGCGATGAAAAACTCATAGAGTATATTACTTCTAAATTTGGATGAAGCTGTCAGGCAACAGGCTCAATGCTCAACATCATTGATTAAAATAAAAACCCGGAATCCAGCAAACAACCAATTTTTCTTACATTGAGTGCCGGTAAAATACACTCAGATGAAATATGCGTTGTTGTCTTTTTTATTGTTAACCTGCGTGTTGTTGGTTTCGGGGCAGACCAAAAAGCCCATTGAAAATGTTTTGATACATTCAGGGGAGCCGAAAACCAGCGTTAGCACCAGTGAAACAGGACAGTTACTGGTAAATATATCTGAAAAAGACCTGCTTACTTTTAAAGTTCGGGGATGGGTGAGTTATAGCGACTTTGGCGCCAAAGGAGACGGAAAAACTGATGATATAGACGCCATCGCCGCAACACACGCCGTCGCCAACCAGTCCGGGCTGACAGTAAAAGCCAAAGAAGGCGCCAGGTATTATATCGGGGCAAAGGATCGAACAGCAGTCATCCGCACGGATACAGATTTCGGCACAGCAACTTTCCTGATAGACGATACTGAAGTGCAAAACCGCAATGCGCCGGTTTTCATGGTCAGCTCCGCATTGCAACCCATTACACTGCAAA
>Ga0207641_10002411_pt1 | contig 17267 bp, 14 predicted proteins | sample KBSSwiS62_FD_184306 | JGI IMG/M metagenome (GOLD analysis project Ga0207641, IMG submission 184306) | Switchgrass rhizosphere microbial communities from Kellogg Biological Station, Michigan, USA - KBS Switchgrass S6-2 (SPAdes) (version 2) | ecosystem: Host-associated > Plants > Roots >... | reverse complement strand
GATCAAAAGATGCCGGGGTACCGCTCACCCGTTGCAATGGCCGTGGCGCTCGCACTGCCCGCAACATTTACACTCAACGACGTATACGCACAAACGGTTGCGGACACGACAGATGACCGAGACCAGGTCGTCATTACCGGAACTCGCGTCCAGAATCGCTCAGCGTTGGAGACGGCGGTACCTGTCGATGTTCTGACGAGTGATGTTTTCCAGAATCGGGGCGTTCCTGAAATCTCTCAGGCCCTTTCAGATTCTCTGCCATCCTACAACTTCCCCCGCCCAGGTCTTTCAGACGCAACCGACACCGTACGACCAGCGACCCTGCGCGGTCTGTCGCCAGACGAGACCTTAGTACTGGTGAACGGCAAACGGCGGCAGTCGGCGGCGCTCGTCAATATAAATGGCACGATTGGTCGCGGATCAAGCTCAGTCGATCTCAACACCATCCCTCAGGCGATGGTCAAATCGGTCGAGGTGTTACGAGACGGTGCCTCTGCTCAGTACGGGTCGGACGCCATCGCTGGCGTGATCGATCTGCGACTTCGGTCGAATCGCGATGGCGGTGATGCGACAGTGAGCTATGGCGTACACAAAACTGACTACGACATCCTGGTTGGCCAGGCTCCAGCCGGTGCCGGCTGGGCGGTGCCAGCGAAGATTTCGCGCAGCGAAACAGATGGCGGCATTCTGACAATGTCCGCGTGGAAGGGGCTGCCACTCGGCGACAACGGCTTCCTGACGATCGCGGCCGAATTCAAAAACCAAGCGCATACGGAACGTGGTGGCTACGACATCCGCCAACAGTATCCATTGGTCAATGGAGCATTCGATCCGCGTGAGCTCACGTTCAACCGCTTCAACGCCTGGTATGGCGAGCCGAAAATAAATCAGAAGACAGTGTTCGCCAACATGGGTTATGACCTGGGCGAAGCACAACTGTACGGCTGGGCCAGTTACCAGGATCGCAATGCGCTGTCCGCTGGGTTCTATCGTCCTGCCAAGGACGATCGCAATGTTCCGGCCATCTATCCGGACGGCTTCCTGCCCATCGAGGCGCCTGAAGCGCAGGACTATTCCGGGGCCGGCGGCGTAACCTGGAAGTTCGGCGACTGGAGCATGGATTCATCTCTGGTCTACGGACTCAACAAGATGGATTTCACGATTGAGAACACGCTGAATCGCTCACTGGGCGCTGCCAGCAAGACCGTGTTCAATGCCGGCGGATTTCTTTACGACCAGCTAGTGTTCAACTTTTCGGGCGTACGCGGATTCGATGTAGGATTGGCTACGCCCCTCAACGTTGCCCTCGGCGTCGAAGCCCGCTATGAGAACTACCAGATTCATGCCGGGGAGGTCGATTCTTACCGCAACGGCGGGGCGCTGCTGTCCACGGGCCTCCCCAGTGCACCTGGCGCGCAAGTGTTCCCAGGCTTCCGGCCAGAAAACGCAGCAGACGCGACTCGAAGTGCGGTTGGCGCCTACGTCGATCTGGAGTCGCGCATCACCGAGAAACTTCTGACATCCGTAGCTTTGCGCGAGGAGCGCTATTCGGACTTCGGAAGCAATCTCACCGGCAAGTTGGCCCTGCGGTACGATTTTGCCGACGAGTTCGCCCTTCGGGGATCGGTTCAGAACGGCTTTCGTGCCCCTTCGTTGCAACAGCAGTTCTTTGCGACGACCTCGACCAACTTCATAGGTGGCGTGCCGTTCGACATCACGACTTTCCCGGCGACAACCCCGGTGGCGGCTGCCTTGGGCGCAAAGCCATTGACGGCGGAGAAGTCTGTCAACTATTCGGTTGGTGCTGTCATCCGCGTGGAAAAGCTCGATGTCACCGTGGATGCCTACCGGATCAACCTCACGAACCGTATTGTCTTATCAGAGAATCTGACGCAGGCGAGCGTCCCCGCCTATCTCACGAGTCTCGGCTTCACTGGCGTCGGCGGCGGAAGGTTCTTCATCAACGGCGTCGATACGCACACCAGCGGAATCGACATAGCAATGACGTATCCGCTCGATCTTCATCAGGCAGGCCATCTCAATTTGACATTGGCTGGAAACTTCAACTCGACAGATGTCACCCGTGTTCCGCAAACTGCACAGCTTGCAGCCCTGACTCCGTCGCCAGTTCTCTTCGACAGGGTGAATGTGTTGACCTTGGAACAGGGCGATCCGAAGAACAAGTTCATTGCCACGGCAAACTGGAGCTTGAACAGACTCGGAGCAACCTTACGCGCGACTCGTTATGGCACAGTCCTGTCTCCCGACACCTCGGCTACTTACGCAACTGTAGCCGCGAACAAGCCTTACACCGATGTCGTGCTGCATGCGAAGACCCTTGTTGACATGGAAGGTCGGTTCTCCTTTACCAGTCATCTGCAAGCGGCCCTGGGTGCTGAGAATCTGTTCGACACCTATCCGGACTCGAACCCGCCAGCGGTCAACTCGACCGGGACGGCGGCCTTCTCCAACTACTCGCCCTTCGGGCGCGCCGGCCGGTTCATATACGGACGGCTGAGTTACGACTTCTAGAGGTACCGCTGCAAGCTGGGGAGTGCCGTAACAGGCACTCCCCGATTCGCAGACCCGGTTGGTGCAACGCGGTGGAGGAGAGCCGTTGCACCGCAAAGCTTCCTTATCTAATGTCTGACACGGGTCGTTATCAGGCCTAAAGGCCCTGCCACTACGCACACAGAAACTCTCATAATGACTCGGTAACGGGAGACGCATCAGCGGGCAATTGAGTAATTTGGCCAGGTCGGATGTTCAAGAAACTCGCACCGTCGCTTCTCTATATGCCCGTGATGCTCTTATGCATCGCGATCGTGTTTGCGAGCGTCTTTTCCTACGCGTGGGCCAGCACGCTCATAAATCTCAGCTGCTCCATTCAGGACGACAGCTTTTACTACTTCATACCTGCCTGGAATGAAAGCCATGGCGCTGGTTTCACATTCGGCGGTGAGAAGACATCAGGATTTCAGCCCTTGTATGAACTGCTGTTGACAGTTTTGAGCTGCTTCACCCCCTCTCTCGAATCCCTCGTGCGATCTGCAATCAACCTCAATGGCTGGCTCTTCGCTTTGACCGCTCTGCTTTGCGGATTCGCACTCAGACCACTGATTAAATCCTTTGCGCCCGGGTTGCGGTCCGAAGCAACCGCATTGAGCATGCTCGTGGGGGGACTCAGCTACCTTTGCCTCCACACCGTCTTTTTCAGCAGCGTCACCGGCAAGGAGAATGCGCTCGCCTCACTTCTACTGGCGGGGCTCGTTTGGATGGTTTTCGCGGACAGCCGTGATAGGCACCACTCGATATGGATTGGAGCGCTTTGTGGGCTGTTGCTGATCACACGCATCGCGCCGGCGTCATTCCTCTATGTTGGTATCGCCATCGCATTGGTGCATGGCTGGAAGAGGAAGATCGTAGCCACTGCAGTGTGCCTGCTTCCAGTCACTGCCTGGGTGCTGTTTGCGCACCAATACTTCGGTCATGTCCTTCCGATGTCCATGCTCGTGAAAGTGACGGCACCAAACCACCTGACCGTGATTCAATCAATCAAAAGTGGCCTGAGATACGGTTGGGAAAGCTGGAAATTTTCGGTGTCCGCGGCAAACCGCTTCAACGTGTTGCAGTTGCCATTCAGGGACGGCCTTCGTGGTCGCATTCAGATCGCTGTAATGGCAGGAGCCTTGGGGCTCGCTTTGCTGGGGGCGCTCAAATCACTGTTGAGTCGATCGCCGACACGCGCCGTCCTTGCACTCGTCGCTTTCGATTCCGCGGGCGTCCTCAGCAACGTGCTCTTCGGTGCGGCACAGGCAGGACGCTCGGACGACATGTACTACTCAGTCTGGTATCTCTACGATCTTCCCGTCCTGGTCGCAATCAACTGCGGATTTGCGGTGGGTTGGTTGCAAGCGAATCTCGCGGTACTCCGCTCCGAACGCAAAATTGCGGCAGTCCTGCTGATAGGGTGCCTTGCTTATTTCTTTGGCGATGTTGCATGGTACGCGCGATTGAGACCGTACGACGCATCGGACGATGTGAAGTTCGCTACTTCCTGGCAGATGAAAAAGTACCAGGCGGCTGAGTGGTTTCACACCCATGTGAAGCCGATCAATTCCAGGTACAAGGTCGTTGCCATCAGTGCGGGCACAGTTGCCTATATCCTGTTCGATCACGTCGTCAACCTGGATGGGCTGGCGAACAACACCGCCGGGGAGGCAGTGATGGCGTCCGGATCGGCGTTCGAGTATGCGAACAAAATCAGACCCGACTATCTCATCGACAATTGCGATGCCGAAAAGGAATTCAATAACCTCGAGCGCCTGTACTCAGTTCCCTTCTCCAGACGACTCAGCTATTGCGTCGACGAGTTTATCTACGAATAGCGCGCGTTCTGCCCCTCGATGACCTCCGATCACATGAGTTCCGCTCCCGTACGAGTGTCGGCGAAGGGCTCAGCGATGACTTGGAAGTCATCACCGTAGACGACGTAACCAATCCTGTCCTCACGCACCGTGTGCACGGTGTGCCCATTCGCCTACAACACGCGCTTTATCTCATTCATCCTGGGTATGTGCTCGACGGCCTGCTCGCGGAACCAGGCGATTCCCCTTGTATTTCTTCGATAGTACCCTTTAGATTTAGTCTTATTGAAGCGCTTGGGCACGGGCAGATGCTCTTCAAACCAGACGAGTTGGTCGTTTAGCGTTTCCCGATCTGCCTGGGATATCTCGGCTGAATCGCGCAGCAGGGCATACGCCGTGCGAAATACGCCGTCCGGAAAACCTGAGGCCGGATGTCTTTTTCCTAGAACAAACCTCACGTATCCCATCGCCTAATCGTACCGAATCCTATTCGCTCGTCCACCATGGCATACTCGGCGGGCCAGGCAAGCATTACATATGACATATAGCAGCGCATGGGCGGTCCTACAATGTTGAGTTATTCCGGCCAACTGGCGGATGCCGGTTACGCTGTAATACCTGGACTAATCGAGCAGGACGACATCAGCGATCTCATTCATAATCTCCCAGCCTCCAGTACAGGTACGCGCCGTATTCTTGATGCGCCATGGTGTGCAACACTGGCGAGGCGAATCGCTCGGGACCAGCGGGTAGGAGATGCCCTCCCCGAAAACGCGGTAGCAGTTCAATGCACGCTATTCAGCAAGTCGAAGGAGGCGAACTGGCTGGTTCCATTGCACCAGGATCTCAGTATTCCGGTTGCAGAGCGCGTTAATAGCGAGGAATGCTCGGGGTGGTCCGAGAAGGAGGGTGAGCTGTTTGTGCAGCCTCCTGTCTGCGTACTGGAGCAACTACTGGCGATTCGCTTACACCTGGATGACTGCGACGAGCAGAATGGAGCACTCCGTGTTGTGCCTGGGTCGCATCGGCTTGGTCGGCTCAATTCAAACGAGAGCCACCAGGAACGCAATCAGCGAGGAACCGTCGTCGTTAGGATCCCAAGCGGTGGCGCGATGTTGATGCGTCCACTCCTGCTTCATGCGTCGTCGAAAGCCAACGTAGATCGACCCCGTCGAGTGCTACATTTCGTCTTCGGACCTCGAAAGCTGCCCCAAAAATTGCGCTGGCCTTCTTCGCACCGCTAGTCCGCACCGAGGTCATCCACAATCCCCGCCGATGGCACTATCTCCTCAGTCTCAACGCCCAACTGACCGCAGATAAGCTCCCGAAGCTGTGTATACACCTCATCACGGTCTCCGTTGAAGCGCCTCGGTCGGATCAACTCCCCAACGACTTCCATTGCTGAGGTATTCTCCAGGCCTGAGCGTACCTGATGAGCCTAAAAGAAAAGTGACCCTCCACAATTTCCTGCTGTTCATCTCAGCCTGCATAGCGCTAGCCCTCATCCCCGGCCCCGATATGGCATACATGCTCGCCAGATGCATTGCCCAGGGGCGGCGCGCAGGAGTGCTGGCAGCACTGGGTTTCAACTTGGGCGGGCTGTTCCACGCAACGGCCGCCGCCCTGGGTCTGTCCGCTGTATTGGCGAGCTCCTCCACAGCGTTCACCGCGCTGAAGTGGTTGGGCGCGGCTTACCTCATCTACCTCGGAATCGGTGCAATCCGCCGCCGGCCCGAGCAACTCAACATTGCAAAGAGCGCCGCAGCGGGCCCGGGCCGAAAGACCATCCTTTGGCAGGCATTTCTGAGTGACGCCCTAAATCCCAAGGTAGCTCTCTTCTTCGTAGCATTCGTGCCGCAGTTCGTCGACCCGCAGGCGCCACATCCGGCACTGCGGTTCTTCCTGCTGGGCGTGACCTGCAATCTCGTTTGTTTGCCGATCAACTTGCTGCTGGTGTTGTTCTCCTCCCGCTTCACTCAAACGCTGCGAGGAAATGCAGCCATGTCTCGCTGGCTGCAAAGAGGTATGGGAACGCTATTTATCGCGCTGGGGTTGCGGTTGGCGGTGGAGAAAACTTAGGACTCGCCGTCAGGGGACCTCATCGAACTTCATTTTATCGAAGTTGTAGCGCGGCACCTGGGTCCAGTGACCATCGGTCTTCTGCGGGACCTTGTGCACTTTGACTTCATCAACCGTCATTTTATTGTCTTTTTCGTTAACCCAGAAATCGAGGTCATAGACTTCATCGGGGCCGCCCCCCTTCTTGCGGAAATCGGTGCAAGCAAAATATCGACCGTTGTCCTGCAACCGCCGCACGGGTTGATGGATACCAACCAGATCCAGGGTCAGCTCCTCTCCAGTTTTGTCATCTTTGACCTTGATGGTGCGATTGGTTGCACCGCGTTGGGCCGCGATGTATCCGTCAACAGCCGACATGACCTCCCATCCGCGTGTCTGCTCACTCGAACCTGGATGCTCTGAAGCGGGGATCCACCACCATGGCGTAGGCATCCTCGAGGCCAGAGTCCACTTGGTTCCTTCCCGCTTGGGACCCTTGTAGATGCGAGTCTCCACAACGGTCAGTTCAGTTGGTTTGTCCATCCGGGGTTTTACCCAGAAGTCGACCAGGTATTTCTTCTCCGGATCCTCCTTTGCATGGAATATGGCTTCGGGAAAAAAGCCGTACCCGGCCAGGGTGCGCGTGAAGTCGATCTGATCGAACGCGAGCTCCAGATCCTGGTTCGTCGGCGCATCATGGAACGGAAACGAGCCACCATGATCGGCGGAGGCCTGTTTGATGTAGCCCTCCACAAAGGACTTCGCGTCATCGCCGCCGAAATGAGACATCTGCTCTGTGGTCGCTGCGCTGTCGATGGCCGCCGCGAATTCCCGTGCACGCTCCAGATTGCCGTAGGAGTCCTGTAGAAAATGACTGCGGGAACGCTCGTCGCTGAAGCAGTAGACTTTCTCGTCCTTGTCTGTCCAGGTCACCGAGCAGTCGGTTGCGACATGCTTCCCTTCAGCAAGCGCATCGACGCTCTGACCTCCAAATTCACCGGTTCGTGGTTGGGCGAAAGCCATATAGGAACAGAGCATCAACATGATGCCCGGGAATGCTGCTTTCATCGCTTGCACCTGTGGAAGCTGAAATACGCGGCAACTCAATGGGATCGCTTGCCAGTGGCGACTCAACAGACGCGGACTGCACTCATCCGACTGTGATATCAATCCCGGGGTTGTTCACTGTCAAGGGAATTCGAATCGGACTATCGAGCCCGAACCTGACCTTGACCGTGACGTAGAAGCAGCTCAGTCTCGAGTTGAAAAAAGTGCGAGCCAACTCGAAGCGATATCGAGGCGTATAGGCTTTGGAAGCATTGACCAGATGCAAGGTACGTTCGTACGAGCATGCGGTCAGACTCTCCAGGAGCTTTGGCGGATCGCCCACACCAAGCGCTGAACATCAGACACCGCTCCGGACGAACTGGGTTGCCCTCACCTCGCCGCCAGCATCCAAAGTCAGCAGGCGCTTCCTGAGCCTAAGGTGACGTCGACGCGACAGCTCGATCAACGGGCGCCACACATTGGCCGTCTGGCGATGCCGTATCAGCAGATGCCAGAAACGGTTGGATCGCTTGTACAAATAGCTCATGGCCAGATAGGCCGGGACAGCTCGATTATCCGTGGGTCGCCGCCGCCAGATTGACCCATGCGAGAAGAGCTTGCTGTAACACCATGCATAGCCGCGATCCAACTCCTCAGGGCTCATGTGTTTTGGCTGAAATACTACATGCGCGGTATCGTACTTATCCCAGTCACGGTGCAGGATGCGCCCCTCGCGCTCGAATTGACGGAACAGCGGAGTCCCAGGGTAGGGAGTCAATATGTGGAAGGTTGCGCACTCCAGTCGGTTCGCTTCGACCCACTCAACGGTTCGTTCGAAAACGTCCGGCCGATCATGATCGAATCCGAGCACGAAGCTGCCATTCACCTGGATTCCGTAGCGGTGGAAGATCGCCACACGGCGTGCGTAGTCTTCTGGTGCGGGTGTTCGTTTGCGAGAGTCGGTAAGATTGCCGCCGTTCAATGATTCGAACCCGACAAACACTCCTGTACAGCCGGCTAATGCCATCTCGCGTACCAATGACGGATCATCCGTTACGTCGATGGTCACCGCCGCGCTCCAGATGATTTCAAGCGGCTTCAAGGCCTCGCACAAAGCGCGCAAGTAGGTCGGGCGGGATCCCAGGTTGTTATCTACGAAGACGACGTAAGGTTGGCCATCCGCGGTTATTTCATCAGTAACCTGCTTCACCTCACGCAGCCGGTACGGCATGTGTAGCCCATCGGTCGAGAGATAACAAAATCCGCATCGATTGTGGCAACCGCGTGTCGCAATGACACTGCTCGTTGTCAGGAATGACTCCCGGGGCAGGATGGAGCGCCTTGGTGGCGGGTCCAGTGAGTAGGGTCGCGAGAAATCGGCTTCATATCGTCGCTGCAACGTTCCCTGCTCTACGTCGCGGAGGATTTGAGGCCAGAGTTGAACTCCATCGCCAATTGCAATCGCATCGGCATACTGAAGGGCTTCCTCGGGACAAGACAAAACGTGGAGCCCGCCCAGGACAACGCAACAGCCTTGTTGGCGATACCAATGTGCGAGTTGATAGGCACGACGGGCGAAGGTGAGATGCACCGTGATCCCAACTACATGCGGTACGGGATCAGCGGGTGGCGGACCTTGGAGAAGGTTTTCGTCCCAGTAGCGGACCTCCCAATTTGCGGGCGTTGCACCGGCAATGCTCGTAAGGGCGAGGCTCGGCGTCAGCACGTGTTTGCCGTAGCTTGCGCGCGGGTCCTTTGGGTAGAACGGGTTTATCAGGAGCGCGTGGTGGGTTCGAACCGGCCTGCCGGGTCGGACCGGTGGGAGGACTGGGGCGACAACCATGTCGCGCGGTGCGCGGGGTAGATCGACCGATCGGGTCCAAATTGACTGGGCAGCGGGCTGGGCATTCACGGCGAGTTACTTTGTCTTGTAAAGCCAGGGTGGGCGTACCGTAGCAGGCCATTTCTGCGATGTAAAGTACTTTGCGTTATGAAGTAACTAAGCGACCGAGCTGCCGGTCTTCATCGAGAAGGCGCGACTGACGGGACGCACTGAAATCGACGAGGAGGGAGACGTTGGCCTGAGCCTCGTGACTCCCGAGAAATATCGTTACGACATCATCGGCAAGATCACCGAAGACGCCAGGAGGCTACGAGCCACCGTCGGTCCGCAATGCAAGATCGAAATTCACGGACTATCCAACCGCGTCTCCTGGCAGCGCTCTGATATATCGCAGTTGACGCTCTACATCCCCTACCAGGTGCAGCTCAACGGATGTCAATAATATTTTGCTCGGCGGCAATCATCCACGAGTCAGCAACTCGACCGCTTTGAGATAAGCTGCGTCGCTGGCCCCGGACTGGGGGCTCGAGCTGGCGGCGATATCGGGATGAAGGCCCGACCGCCTGTTGAATTGCGCGCCCTTGGGAGTTTGCGCGTTCGCCACGGGAATCAGAATCCCTGTGTCGCTGTTGAGGGCAATGTAGGTTTGGATTTGGCCCCTTCCAAAGGTCTGCGAGCCCACGAGTCTCGCTCCAACTGCCTCACGCAGGCCTGCAGCCAAAATCTCCGCCGCGCTCGCCGTACCCTCGTTTACCAGAACGGCGAGTTGCATGCGTTGCGTCACCGGAGAGGAGGAATGAATCGGATCCCGCGTGCCGTCACGGTGCACCATCCAGCCAAGAACCTGATCCGTGAAAGCACTCCCGGCTGCAGCCATCGCGTCGAGATAACCACCCGGGTTGTTACGCAGATCGAGGATGCATCGATCCACGCCGCGAGCAGCCAAAGACTCGGCCGCCTTACGCACCTTTTCCCCCGAATCGGCGGTGAACAGGCGCACAGACACATATCCCAAATGCTTCCCACCAGCCTCCAGATCGCGCGCTGCGACCGCTTCCTGTTTCCACGTCGAGGTAGGAACATCGATGGAGCGCTCATGACCGTCGCGCGAGACGATCAGCCTCAGCGTCCCCACGTCGCTTCTCAACAAGGCCATAACATCTTCGTGGGTGAGGCCCGTCGTCGACTTGCCATTGATGGAAAGGATGATGTCTCGGGGCTCGAGGCCGGACCTGAACGCCGGAGAGTCGAGCAGGGGCGTGACCACTTGCGAGCGGCCCGTGTTCGGGTCAATTGTGACGGCAAAATCCACCAATCCGATCCCGCGTTCGTCTCCGGCGGTCTCTGCTCGCAACATCGCCATCTGATCAGTAGTGATGAGGTGAAGATCGCTGTCGTGCAACTGCAGGAGCTGTTGATCAAGAGATGCAGTGGTCATGGCGCTTTGCGCTAGAAGGCCAGGGCGCAGTGCCTTCCACCCGTCGGAATCCGCATAAAGATAGTGGTGGTCGACGGCGTCGGCGACCTGACCGGACAAGGTTGAGGCGTGAGCTGACGGATGTCGCAGTGGAAGTGCTGCGAGGAGGATAGCCAGCAGCATCGTCCGCAGCGTTCGACACTCGCCGGGACTGCGGGACAAATACAAGCCGAGGTCCTTTCCAAACATGATTTGAAATCCTGTCGACTTCTCCGGCGCGATGAACTGCATCACGTCCGCCGCCGTACACCCCGTGTCGGTTCCGCCTCCAGGGGATTTTCGGGCCAGTAATGCTTGGAATATCGCCCACCCACGCATGTCCTCGCGAACGGCCGCGTAGGTTCCACGCGAGAAGCCAGCGAGATCGCGCGCCACCTGCACAAAGGGTCGCGGATCTCGCCGTATCTCTCATGGCCAAGCCAAACTGAAGGCGGCGTCAGGGCAATACATCCGAGTCTGGGAGGTCATCCGGCTTCGCCTGCTTGCAGTTCACGAGCGTGTTCCAGTCTGCAAAGGTGCCAACCGGGTTGTCCTCAAACGCCCAGACGTGCAGCTCGTAGAACGCCGGCAAGCCGAAGCGATTGGGCGCTCCCACATAGTTCATGAGGTGCCCGTCGACCCGCGGCGTCGTGGGAAGCGTGCTGTCCTTCTTCACCATCCCGGCCCAGTGCTCAGCGAGCTCAATGAACTCCACGCCGACGAGACGGAACATGCCATTGCCCGCAGGCTCGTAGATGAGCGCCTCGGGATCGAGCGGTTCGAGGATGCCATCGGCGAGTTTCGGCGGTGGCGCGCCGCGCACGGGAGACGGGTTGAACACGAGGTGGATGCCCATGGCGCCCTGATTCTCCCCGCTGACACAACCGGTGACATTCCTCCATCCGACGCTCATGGCCGTGAAGGGATTCTTGAAGGCATCGGGAACACCGCGGCGCACTTTCTCCACGAGCGTCACCGGCTCGCGCGGCGGTGATTTGTTCGCAGGGCTGGGAGTCAACGCCTGGCTTGCCATGGCGGCGAAGGGAATCAACAAACATAGGACACCGAGCGTAGAGCGAGTCATTTTCATCGACAGGATCTCCGGAGTTGTTATCTACCCTCATTCAGACGCAAAGTCCTGCCGGATCCGGACTCGCACCAGCACCAAATCTGGCTATGCGATCGCTTCGCGTCATCCTGCGGCATCGATTCGATAGCGGGGCTAGCGTCCGGGATGGTCAGCATGCCACGCCACCAATTGCTGACACTTATCGCGAGTGGATAACGTCCGCACCCGGTTCAATAGACCGGGCAGCTCCGGATCACTTCTTCGGGATATTGTTGAGTTCTTGTAAAGTTGGCCAGTAGTGCTTGGGATATCGCCCACGCATGTCCTTCCGAACATCCGCATACGACCCTCGCCAGAAGCTCGCCAGATCGCGTGTCACTTGAACCGGTCGTTGGGCCGGTGACAACAACTTGAACGTGATGGGCACCCGACCGCCACCAATTCGAGGCGTGGCCTCGAGCCCAAACACTTCCTGCAACCGCACCGATACCACCGGTGCACTCTCGTCGAGATAGTCAATCCGGATGTTTGACCCCGTGGGCACAACGAGGTGTGTGGGAGCCAACTCATCCAAAAGTCGCTGCTTCTCCCAAGGAAGCAGCGCGCGCAGGATGTCCGTTAGCGAAAGCCGCGCGAGGTGATCACGCCGGGTCACACCATCCAGCCAAGGCGATAACCAGGTGTCGAAGGTCTCAGCAAGCGCTGCGTTTGAAACATCCGGCCAGGATTCACCATCCAACCTCCGCATGAACTCCAAGCGCGCCTGCAGATTACGAGCATCGCGAGTCCAAGGCAGAGCTTCGATTCCCAACTCACGCACACCTTGCAGCATAGCCACACGTGCCGCCTCAGGTGGCACGTCTTGAAGCGGCTTCTCTTCAAGCGTGATAGCGTCGAGCCGGACTACACGGCGGGCGAGCACCGCCTGCTCACGCGTGCTCCACTCAACGGAGTTGACTCTCTCCAGCCTCTCCGAAAAGTGCTCCTCGATTTCATCCCGCGTCAATGGGGCAGCGAGGAGGATACGCGCGTCGCGCTCCCGGTCATCGAGATCAACTGCGACAATGAATTCTTGCTTGCCGAGGCTCTGGATGTCGGCGAAGTGGGCGCCGCGACCGTTCGCCAGAGTGTAGCGTGCACCGTCGGTCCCGGGGCGACGGCGGCCAATGCGGTCGGGATAGGCGAAGGCGAGTAGCAACCCCGCAGACGCGCCCGCTGATGCGGAAGTCGCCGTGGAACCGCTTGTTGGCCTGCGCTGCGCATCAGAAGTTGCCGCAGCCGAATCGACACGACCGGCCGCCCTGGCCTGCTGCACCAGATCCTTGGCATTGCGCCGCGCCCGCTGCAAACCAACCCGATCAACACCCTGCGGGAACCCCTCGCCGCGCATCAAATCGAGCCGGCTGCGAATATCAGCATCCTTGGCACCACCCGCCGCGCGAAGAAGATCGCGCTCCGACAACAGCGCGGCAATGTCACCGGCCAGAAAGACGACTCCGAGATCGCGAGAACCGCGATCTACAGACCGAAGGTCCGGAGGCTGGTGGTCCTGGCGTCGGTGGTCCCGCAAGCGTTGGTCCTGGGGCCCGTGGTCCCGCGAGCGTTGGTCCTGAGGCCAGTGGTCACGAGACCGGTAGTCCGGAGAACCGAGGTCCAACCCGCGCAACAACATGTGAGCAAGCCGCGGATGCACGCTGAGGCGTACCATCTGCCGCCCATGTTGAGTGATGCGCCCAGACGCATCCAATGCACCCAAGCGCGACAACAAATCCCGGGCACTGGCAAGCATCGCCGCAGGCGGCGGATCCAGCCACCGCAACTCCGAAGCATCCCGCGCGCCCCAGCTGGCAAGCTCCAATGCAAGCGGCGCCAAATCCGCCTCCATGATCTCCGGTGAAGTGAACGGCGCAAGACTCCGCTGAGCTCCCTCGCTCCAAACTCGATAACAAACGCCAGCCTCAACACGCCCGGCACGCCCCTGCCGCTGCTCAGCCGACGCGCGCGAAATCCGCTGCGTCTCCAGGCGGCTCATGCCCGTAGACGGATCAAATAGCGAACGCCGCACCAACCCGGAGTCAACGATAATCCGCACACCCTGAATGGTGAGACTGGTTTCAGCGATGTTGGTCGCCAGAACCACTTTGCGAAGGCCTGCAGGTGAAGGTTGCAAGGCCGCATCCTGATCGTCGCCCGACAGCTCCCCATACAAGGGATACACGCGGACCGCCGAGTCCAAACCCGAAGACTGAAGCAACGACTGCACACGGCGGATTTCCCGGGCACCCGGCAAAAACACCAGCACATCACCCGGCTCTTCCCGCAAAGCCCTGACTATGGCCCGAGTAACAACGTCTTCAGGATATTCAACCTGCCCAGGTACAAAGGTCGTCGGCGGAAGAAGCGGCGAAGCTTTACCCACATACCGGGACTCAACGGGAAATGTCCGTCCCTGCGAAGTCACGATAGGCGCGTCATCCAGCAACCTGGCGACTCCCTCTCCGTCCAACGTTGCCGACATCACCAGCAACTTGAGATCGGGGGTCAGATTGGCCCGCGCATCGAGGGTCAGAGCCAATCCCAGATCCGCCTGCAGACTCCGCTCGTGATACTCATCGAAGATCACGGCAGCGACCCCTTCCAAAGAGGGATCGGTCTGAAGCATCCGAGTCAGCACGCCCTCAGTCACAACCTCAACGCGAGTGTCACGCGACACCCGCGTATCCATCCTCATCCGATAACCAATCGTCGCCCCAACACTTTGACGGAGCGTCTGCGCCATCCTGTGAGCAACAGCGCGAGCAGCAAGCCGCCGTGGCTCAAGCATGAGCAGACGCTTCCCCGCCATCCAGGGCTCATCGAGCAGAGCAAGAGGCACAACCGTGCTCTTGCCTGCTCCCGGCGGCGCTTGAAGGACAACAGACAGGTTCGAAGCGAGAGCGCGTGTCAGCTCTGGAAGTGCCTCATCGATCGGTAAGCCAGACTTCACCAAATCCGCACTCTATCCTCGGGCGCCAGATAAAGCTCATCTCCCGCTTTGACGTCAAATGCCGTGTACCAGGCATCCAGGTTTCGCACTGGCCCGTTCACGCGAAACTTCGGCGGGCTGTGAGGATTGCTCATAACGAGCGTGCGCAGTTGTTCGTCGCGGTATAGGCTGCGCCAGACCTGTGCCCATGACAGGAAGAAGCGCTGATCACCGGTGTAGCCATCCAACACCGGAGCCTTCTTTCCCTTCAAGGAAATATGGTAGGCCTCATAGGCAACACTGAGCCCGCCCAGGTCACCGATATTCTCGCCCAGCGTCAGCCGGCCGTTAACATTGAGCCCGGGCAATGCCTCAAACCGATCGTACTGTGCCGCCAGGCTGTCAACCCGCTTGCGGAAAGCCTGATCGTCCTCGGGCAGCCACCATGTACGCAGCACGCCGCGAGCATCAGACTTCGATCCCTGATCGTCGAACCCATGACCCATTTCGTGCCCAATGACACCACCGATGCCGCCGTAGTTGATAGCCGCGTCCGCGTTGGGATCGAAGAACGGCGGCTGCAGGATAGCAGCGGGGAATACGATTTCGTTGAAGGTCGGGTTGTAGTAGGCGTTGATCGTCTGCGGCGTCATGTGCCACTCGTCTCGATCCGTCGGCTTGCCGAGGCGCTCCAACTGCCGATTCCATTCGAACACTTCCGCCCGTGATTTGTTTCCAAACGCATCGCCTGGCGTCACCTGCAGCGCGGAATAGTCACGCCACTTGTCCGGATAGCCGATCTTCGGCCGAAATGCCGCGAGCTTCTCCATCGCGACCTTCTTGGTATCAGCGGACATCCAAGGTAGTTGTTGGATGCGTGTCGAATAGGCGGTCCGCAGGTTCTCCACGAGAGCCACTACTTTCTGCTTGGCCTCGGGCGGGAAATACTTCTGCACATACAACTGGCCAGTCACTTCCCCCAAACCACTGTTCAGGGCCGCAACCGCGCGCTTCCAGCGCTCCCGCTGCTGCGGCTGACCATTCAGTATGTGGCCATAGAAGTCGAAGCGCTCCGCATCAAACGCAGCCGGCAATACATCGGCATTGGCCGATAGATACTGATACTCAAAATACGCATGCCAACGCTCAACAGGAATCTGCTCGAAGAGTGCCGCCAATGCCTGAACCGCATCGAGCTCGCGCACGATAAATTCAGATTGCCCACCCAGACCCTGCGCAGCCAGGAGCGGCTGCCAAGGGAATCCGGGGCTCTGTTGATCCAACTCGGCGCGCGTGCGCAGGTTGTAGGTCAAATCCCGCTCGCGCCGCTTGGCTACCGGCCAGTGCACCTTGGCGATCCGGGTTTCGATATCGAGGATGGAAGCCGCCTGGGCGGCGGCATTCTTCTCGCCAGCCAGTGCCAGCATCCGCTCAACATGCGCCACGAACTTCGCGCGCAGGTTGACGAACACCGGGTCATCTTTCAGGTAGTAGTCACGATCCGGCAAGCTGAGCCCACTCTGCAGGATCACCACAATGTAGCGATCTGGATTCTTCTGGTCCGTAGTAATCCCAACACCCAGCGGCGCTTTGAGATTGAGATCAGGGCGCCCCATGAGGTCAGCCAGCTGCTCATGTGTTCGCGCGGCCGCTATCGCCTCGAGCCCGGGTTGCGCTGGAGCAAGACCCTTCTGCTCGATGGTGTTGGTATCGAGATAGGCACGATAGAAATCCCCGGCCTTCTGCTCCGTGCTGCCCTGCGGCGCATTCGCCGGCAAGACTTCCACGATTTCGCGAACCTGCCGTTCCGAGCGGTCAGCCAACTCGACAAACGAGCCCCAGCTCGTCCGATCCGGCGGAATCTGGCTGGTTTCCAGCCATTTCCCTTGCGCGTATCGATAAAAATCACTGCCCGGCTTGACCGCCGTGTCACCGGCCGCCAGATCCAACCCCCACGCGCCGATCTGCGGGCGTGCGGACTGCGCGTAAGTGTCGTTACCTGTCGAGTGCATCGAACATCCTGTCAAAGTCAAAACCAGAACCCCCACAATGAGTCGTCCATCCATGACCATTCCTCTTTAGATTATTGGCGCCACATCGTCACTGCGAACATCCCCCACCCGACAATCAGCGCCAGCCCGCCAAGAGGAGTGACCACTCCCAGAAAGCGCGGAGCACCGAACGTCAGCAGGTACAAACTGCCACTGAACAAGATGATTCCGACGAGCACCAGCAACGCGGACCAGCGCAAGAGCTCGCCATCAACCGAGCGCATCAGGACGCCTATGGCGAGGAGTCCGAGCGCATGAAAGAAGTGATATCGGACCGCCGTCTCATAAACCGCGAGCTTGTCCTGCGACAGGTGAGCCTTCAGCGCATGCGCGCCGAAGGCACCCAGAACGGTAGCCAAAGCGATCAGAGCGCCGGCAAGAGCCAGTGTTTTGCGTGCGTCCATTGATATT
>Ga0207641_10002409_pt1 | contig 17271 bp, 14 predicted proteins | sample KBSSwiS62_FD_184306 | JGI IMG/M metagenome (GOLD analysis project Ga0207641, IMG submission 184306) | Switchgrass rhizosphere microbial communities from Kellogg Biological Station, Michigan, USA - KBS Switchgrass S6-2 (SPAdes) (version 2) | ecosystem: Host-associated > Plants > Roots >... | reverse complement strand
GCTGGCTGGACCGCGATCGCGGGCGCATCGCGCCCGCAATCACCGGTCGTGCGTTCGTGAATTCCGAAGCGACGCTGCTGCTCGATGACGACGATCCGTACTGCTGGGGCATCCGGTAATTGACAAAGCGCGTTGCCGTCATCGGCAGCGGTGTCGTCGGCCTTTTGCGTGGCGCTGTACTGCCTGCGCCGCGGTTTCGCGGTCACGCTCGTCGAACGCGACCCGCCAGCGCGTGCGAGCTGCTTCGCGGTCCGGTCGCTCCACCATGTCGAGCTAGGCCGGACCGCTCCGCGACACGCGTCGTGTCATCGGGATCACAAGCCGCACGGACAGCCTCGTGTGGCCCGGCGCGAAGCTGCTCATGAAGGCAATCACCCGCAGGACTCCGGCCGTGCTCACCTCAGCGGAATTTCACGGCTCCATGCCATGACGGCGCTTTATCGCCGCGGTGTCGGTCGATGCCCAGGAGCGAAGAAGCGCCTTCGCCGCCGCGGGCCGCGCTGAACCAACGCAGACCGCGCCCGAGAATACCGTGACTTCCTGTATCTCCGGCGGCAGTGCCCCCACGACGTCGACCTCCGGCAGATTGATCAGCTCGCTCAACTGCTGAAACCCGAGCTCCACCTCGCCACGCGCCACCATCGTGCCCACCGGTACCCCGGGCGGCGCCTGCAACAGCCGCGGCGCCATGGCTTCGGCCACGCCCCACCGATCGAGCAAACGCTGCAGGTGACGACCACTCGGGCCCGTGGAATAGCCGACCTTCGCCGCCGCGAGCAGCGCATCGCGCACATCCCGTTCGCTTCCGTTGGGAGGACGTCGGGCTCCGGCGCGTACGGCGATGGCCACGCGCGAACGCGCTAGATCGGTTCGAGTGTCCGGGTCCAGAAAGCCCTGGTCTTCCAGTCTTCCGATCGACTCCGCCGCGAGCACGACGAAGTCGAACAGCTCGCCGGCCTCGACACGCCGCGCGGCATCCACCCCGCCGACCGACTCGACGACGACGCGTTCGCCGGTCGCATCCCGGTGGGCCTCCGCCAGCTCCGAAAGGATTTGCCGCATCGCCATCGAGGAGATGCCGGAAATGCACTCGGCCATCGCGCTAATCGATGTAGCGAAGCCCTGCCTTCTGCAGCGGCTCGCGCATGTTGTACATGTCGAGGCCAAGCACGCCTTCCGCCAAGCGCGCACGCTTGTGGCCTTCGTTGGCTTCGCGCGCGGCGGCCGCGTCGAGCGTCTTCTGCGCGACAGCAGCCGGCACCACCACCACGCCGTCGTCATCGGCCACGACCACGTCGCCGGGCATGACGAGCGCACCCGCGCACACGAGGGGAACGTTCACGGAACCGAGCGTGGCCTTGACCGTGCCTTTGGCGGAGATCGCCTTGCTCCACACCGGGAACTTCATTTCGGTCAGCACGCGCACGTCGCGCACGCCGGCATCGATGACGAGTCCCTGCGCGCCGCGCGCCTTGAAGCTGGTGGCGAGAAGGTCGCCGAAATAGCCGTCGCAGCAGTCGGCGGTGACGGCGGCGACGACGATGTCGCCGGGACGGATCTGCTCGGCTGCGACGTGCAGCATCCAGTTATCGCCGGGTTGCAGCAGCACCGTCACGGCGGTGCCGGACGCTTGCGCGCCCGCGTAGATCGGGCGCATGGGCGGCTTCATCAGGCCCACACGTCCCATCGCCTCGTGCACGGTCGCGCTCCCGAGCGCTCCCAGCTTCGCAGCAACGGCCGCGTCCGCGCGCCGGATGTTGCGATACACGACTCCGAGCTCGTACATGGTCAGCGTCCTTTCGCCTTGAGCGCCGCATCGAGGCGCGGATAAACGCGCCGCGCGTTGCCCTCGTAGATGAGCTGCCGCTGCGCCGGGTCGACGTGCGCAGCCTCGATGTAGCGCCTGGTGTCGTCGAAATAGTGGCCCGTCTCCGGATCGATGCCGCGCACCGCGCCGATCATCTCGCTCGCGAACAGGATGTTCTCGGCGGGGATCACGCGCGTCAAGAGGTCGATGCCCGGCTGGTGGTACACGCACGTGTCGAAGAAGACGTTGCGCAGCAGATGCTCCTGCAGCAGTGGCTTCTTCATATCCTGCGCGAGCCCGCGGAAGCGCCCCCAGTGGTATGGCACCGCGCCGCCGCCGTGCGGGATCACGAAGCGCAGCGTCGGAAAATCCTTGAACAGTTCCGACGTCAGGCACTGCATGAAGGCCGTCGTGTCGGCGTTGAGGTAGTGCGCACCGGTAGTGTGGAACGCCGGGTTGCAACTCGTGCTCACGTGGATCATCGCGGGGATGTCGAACTCGACCATCTTCTCGTAGATCGGGAACCAGTGGCGGTCGGACAGCGGCGGCGAGTTCCAGTGGCCGCCCGACGGGTCGGGGTTCAGGTTGATCGCCACGTTGCCGTACTGCTCGACGCATTTGACGAGCTCGGGGATGCACGTCGCGGGGTCGACGCCCGGGCTTTGCGGCAGCATCGCGGCCGGGACGAAGTGATTCGGAAAGAGTCTGCTCACGCGGTAGCAAAGCTCGTTGCAGATCGCGGCCCACGCGCTCGAGACCTCGAAGTCTCCGATGTGATGCGCCATGAAGCTCGCGCGCGGGCTGAAGATCGTGAGGTCGAGTCCGCGCTCGCGCATGAGACGCAGCTGGTTGTCCTCGATCGATTGGCGCAGCTCGTCGTCGGAGATGCGGAGCTCTGACGCGCGCGGCATCTCCGCCGGGTTCGTGATGCCGGCGATCTGCCGGTTGCGCCACGCTTCCAGCGCCTTCGGCGCGGTCGTGTAATGGCCATGGATGTCGATGATCATCGTGTCACGGGTCCTCGGGCGTGAATTGCAGGCGTCAAAGGGGGCGCAGGCAAAGTTGGCGGCGTCGTTGTCCTGGGCCTGGCTGGGGCTCGCACGCCAATATACTTTGGATAGGTGCCGGAGAGACAGAGCTGGCGGCTGCGCCCGTTGGTCGCCGCGGTCGCAGCCACCGCGTTGCCGTCGATCGCCACCAGCTTCCCGGGCGCTTCGGACGACGTCAGCTGGCGAGAAGCGTCCTGACCCGCGTTTGCAGCAACGGTACCAGCTGCTCTTCAAACCACGCGTTGCGCTTGAACCATGGCTGATTGCGCGGTGACGGATGCGGCAACGGAATGTATCGTGGAGCGTACTCCCGCCAGGCATTGGCCGTTTCGGCCACCGACCGCTTGCGGCGGTCGCCCAGGAAATGGTGCTGCGCGTACTGACCGATCAGCAGTGTCAATTCAATCCGTGGCAGCTTGGCCAGCAGATGATCGAGCCACAGCGCAGCGCACTCACGGCGCGGCGGCCTGTCGCCGCCGTTTCCCCGGCCTGGGTAGCAGTAGCCCATGGGGATGATTGCAATGCGCGCCTCATCATAAAAGACTTCGTTGGCAACACCCATCCAGGCGCGGAGGCGTTCGCCGCTAGGGTCACTCCACGCAACGCCAGTCGTGTGCACGCGGAGGCCGGGCGCCTGCCCAACGACAAGGATGCGGGCCGTCTCCCCGGCGCGCAGCACCGGCCGCGGACCCAACGGCAGATGCGCTTCGCACGCGCGACAGGCACGCACGGCGGCCAACAACATCTCGAGTGTGCGATACCCTGCGTCGGGCATGGCGGCTTGTCAGATCATGACGAATATCCAAATATACTTGAAGCGGGGCTACATGCCGGAAGGACATGTCTGTTGGAGTAATCCATGGCATGAAAACGGAGACGCGCCTTTGCAAGTGCCAATCCCGGGCGATTGACTTGTCCGGATGACCTCCATACAGTTCACCGTCGTCGTCGAAGGAGCCGGTATGCCGAAGCAGATGCCCGGATTGACAGCAGCAGCGCGCGCCGGTCTGGTCGCGCTGGCGTTCATCGTTGCTGCGCCCGCGTCCGGCGCGGCGGACCCCAAGGCCCGTTACGGCGATACGATGGTGATCGGGATCACCGGCGATCCGGGCACGCTCAACGGCACGACGAGCTCCAACTTCGTCGAGAAGATCATTGCGAGCAACGTGTTCAGCATGCTGATCCGGCTCGACCGCAACTTCAAGCCGGTGCCCGATCTGGCCAAGTCGTGGACGATCTCGGACGACGGCCTCACCTACACGTTCAAGCTGAACGAAGGCGTGAAGTGGCACGACGGAAAGCCATTCAGCTCGGCCGACGTCAAGTACACGATCGACGAGGTGATCCTTCCGCTGCACACGCGCGCCGGCACGTACAAGTCGGTCATCGACAAGGTCGAGACGCCGGATGCCAACACGCTGATCATCCGGCTGAAGCAGCCGTTCGGACCGCTGATGAACGCGCTCGGCTACGACTTCCTGATCCTGCCCAAGCATCTGTACGAAGGCACCGACATCAAGGCGAATCCGTACAACGCCAAGCCGGTGGGCACCGGTCCGTTCAAGTTCGCGGAATGGAAGAAGGGCTCGTACGTCATCCTCGACAAGAACAAGGATTATTTTGTCAAGGGCATTCCGTACCTCGACCGGCTGGTCTTCCAGGAAATCCCGGACGCCGCGGCGCGCGTGCTGGCGCTCGAATCCGGCGACATCGACTACCTCGCCTATCAGGCACTGCCGTCGTCCTCCGTTCCGCGGCTCAAGACCAACGCGAAGCTCGTCACGTCGCTCGACGGTTTCGAGGCGCTCGCCTCGATCGAGATTCTCGCGTTCAACTTCGACAATCCGCAGCTCAAGGACGTGCGGGTGCGGCAGGCCATCGCCTATGCCATCGACAAGCAGGCGATCGCGGAGAAGGCCGACTACGGCATCGGCAAGGCGGCCACCGGGCCCATTTCGTCGTTGACCACCTGGGCCTACGAGCCCAACGTGAACAAGTATCCGTACAATCCGCAGCGCGCTGCGAAGCTGCTCGACGATGCCGGCTTCCCGGTCAAGCCCGACGGCTCCCGCATGACGCTGCGTCTCATCGCGGATGGCGGCGTCGAGCTCAATCGGAAGGCCTGCGAAATCGTGAAGGAGCAATTGCAGCAGGTGGGCATCAAGGTCGACCTGCAGCTGGTCGAGCGCAACGTGATGCTCGACCGCGTCTACGTCAAGCGCGATTTCGACATGCACGTGCACGGCTTCTCGACGGGTGCGGATCCGGCCATCGACGTGTCGCGGCTCTATGTGTCGACCAACATCCGTCCGGTGAGCTTCACCAACGGCTCGGGCTATCGTAATCCCAAGGTCGACGCTCTCTTCGAACAAGGCCAGAAGGCCTTCAAGCCCGAGGACCGCGCGAAAGCGTACCGCGAGGTCCAGAAGATCCTCACCGATGAGGTCCCCGCGATCTGGCTCGTCGAATACGGCATCGTCGGCGTGTGGAGCAAGAAGCTCCACGGGCTGCACGACTGGAGCGCGTATTCGTACTACCAGTTCTGGGACACCTGGTCCGACACCGGCAAAATGCAGTAGCGGGCCAGCGGATCAGCGGCCGATTGCTGCGTTGACGAGCGGCATCAATTCCGTCATCCCGGCAAGCCCGGAGCACGCGTCGACGCGGCGCTCGAGGATGGCGCCGCGGTCGCCGAGATACCCGGTGCACGCACGGGAGAAACGGGCCCACGCGCCAGCGTCGTCGAGGTTGCGGAACGGTTGATCGGCGCTCACCGGTGAGCCGTCCTTCAACGTCACGGTCACGCGCGCACGGCGGCGGCCGAACTCGCGGTTGGGTTGCACCCGGATAACTGAAATCCAGCGGCGGACTTCGGGATCGGCAAGCAGCGCGGCGGGCAGCGGCACCCGTTCGACGTCATGACCCGCGAGCACCAGGGCGAGCGCATACGGCGCACTGAATTTCGCCTGGAATTCGTCGTGCGGATCCGGCTGGCCGACCAGCCATGCCGTTGGCGGCGAGGTCTCGACGAGCACCGCGGCGATGGCGCTCGCGCTGCGCGGTGGCGCCGAGAGGATGTGGCGCAGCCCCTCGAGCGGCTCGAAGCAGCCCAGGCAAAACGGGTATCGCTTGAAGATGTTGCGCAGGATTGCCCAGCGCTCGCCCAGGCCATCGACGAGGATCGCCGCGAGGTCGCCGCGGCTCGGGGCTTCGCCGGCAGCGTGTGTGCCGGGCTGCGCCAGCGCCGCGAGAAATCCCTTGTCGCCTTCGATCGAAAAACGCGCTGCCTGTAGCCCGAGCCGCGCGAGCTTGGCGGCCCTCACCCCGCGTTCCGCGGCCAGCCCCGGATGCAGGTGCTTGATCATGACGGCCTCATCGTTGATGCCTTCCCACAGCCCGCTGGCCGAAGTGGCCGCCATGCCGATCGCGTGCGCGGTCGCGTCCTCGTCGAGGTCGAATACGGTTGCGGCGGCCGCAACGGCGCCCACTGTGCCGCACGTCGCCGTCGCATGAAAGTAGTGGTAATGGCGATGACCCGCCGCAATGCTCAAGCGCACCGCCACCTCGTAACCCGCGGCGACCCCCGCCAGCAATCGCGCGCCCGGCGCATCGACTTCGGCCGCAGCCGCCATCGCGGCGGCCACGACTACGGATCCGGGATGCAGCGACGTGTCCTGGTGAACGTCGTCGATCTCATGAACGGCCGAAATGGCACCGGCGTACAAAGCCGCGGACTCCGCCGCAACGGCGCCGGAATGTGGGTTCGCTTCCCAACCGAGATATCGACGCAGCAGCTTGCCCGTATCGCTGCGCGCACCGTGCATCGCCGCATGCAAATGGTCGGCCACGCAAAGGCGCGCACGCGCCTCCACACTCGCGGGCAGCGCTGCGGATGCGGTTGTGCGGCAAAATGCGGCCCACTCGCGGGCAATCGTCATAGGCGGGCCCCTGGATTTCACGGATAGAGATGGCAGGCGACTTGATGGCCCGGCGCGACCTCGCGCCACCGCGGTTCGGTCGTCGCGCAAACGGCCATGGCGTGGGGGCATCGAGGATGAAAGTAGCAACCCGTCGGCAGATTCACCGGCGACGGCGGCTCCCCGACCATCAGGATCGGGATTCGCGCGCGTGCGGCGCCGGGGTCGGTCAACGGCACGGCGGAAACGAGCATCCGCGTATAGGGATGCAACGGCTCCGCGATCACCGATGCAACGGGCCCGATCTCGAACAGCCGGCCGAGGTACATGACGCCCACGCGGTCCGCGACCTTGCTGACGATCGCGAGATCGTGCGTGATCAGCAGGACCGCCAAGCCCATCTCCCGACGCAACGCCTGCAGCAGACCGAGAATCTGGGCGCGTGTGGACATGTCCAGCGAAGACACCGGCTCGTCGGCGACCAGTACCTGCGGCTCGGCGGCGAGCGCGCGCGCCAATACCACGCGCTGCCGCTGCCCTCCCGATAGCTCGTGCGGAAAGCGGTCGAGAAAATCGGCCGGCGGCGTGAGCCCCATCAGCTCGAGGAGGTGCGACGAGCGCGCCTCGGTTTCGGTCGCCGCGCAGATGCGATGATTGAGCAGCGGCTGCGCGAGCGCGTGCCGGATACGCTTGCGCGGATTGAGCGACGAGTAGGGATCCTGGAACACCATCTGCGCAAGCGGACGCCCGCCGGGTGTCGCGAGTCGGCGCGCCGGTTCGTGGCCACCGATGGTGATCCGCCCCGCATCCGGCTCATTGAGACCGACGACGAGACGACCGAGCGTGGATTTGCCGCTGCCACTCTCGCCGACCAGCGCGAAGATCTCGCCGCGCGCGATGTCGAGGGACACATCGTTGACTGCCTGCACGCGCGCGTGTCCGCCAAAGGCTCCGCCGCGCACCGGAAACGTCTTGCGCACGGCAGACACGCTGACCCCCGCCTGCTCCTGGTCCGCACGCGGCGCTGCTCGTTGCAGCGCAGGGTCACTCACCGCCGTTGCGGGACTGCCACCCAGCGCTCCCGGATGCCAGCAGCGCACAAAGCCTTCGGCGCGTGGCTCGGGCGGCGGCATTTCGATGCGGCAACGCTCGGTGGCGCGCGGGCAGCGGGGATGAAACCGGCATCCGGAAGGCGGATCGCCGAGATCGGGGACTTCGCCGCCGATCGTGCGCAATGCGGCTTCGCCACCGAGCGGAATCACGCACTCGATCAGGCCGCGCGTGTAGGGATGCTGCGGGTCGGCGAAGATCCGCTCGACACGGCCGTACTCGACCATCTGGCCCGCATACATCACGCATACGTGGTCGGCGAGCTCGGCGACGAGTCCGAAATCGTGCGTCACGAAGATCATGCCCGAGCCGGTGTGGCGCCGGATGCTCCGGATGAGATCGATGATCTGCGCTTGCACGGTCACATCGAGTGCCGTCGTCGGCTCGTCCAGGATGAGCAAACGCGGCCGGCGCGCCACGGCCATCGCGATCATCACACGCTGGCGCATGCCCCCCGAGAGCTGATGCGGATACGAATGGAGCACCCGCTGCGGATCGCCGATGCCGAGCTCGCGGAACAGATCCGTCACGCGGGCCGTGAGCGCTGGATCGCGCGCAAATTTGGTGTGCCCGACGGCCGCCTCGGCCACCTGCGCGCCGGCGGTCAGCAGCGGGTTGAGGTAGGTCATCGGGTCCTGGAAGACATAACCCACCGACTTCCCGCACAGCGCGCGCAGTGCGGGCCCGTCGAGCGTCGTCAGCTCGGTGCCGTCGAACGTGATGCTGCCGTCCCCTTGACGTCCAGGCGGCGGCAGCAATCCGAACAGCGAGCGCACGGTGACCGATTTGCCGCACCCCGATTCGCCGACCAGGCAGACGATTTCGCCGGCATTGACGTCGAGATCGACGCCTTCCACGGTGCGAATGCGTCCGCCCCCTTCCCGCGGAAACTCCACGCCGAGGTCGCGCACGGAGAGGAGTGTTGGCACGGCGCTCATCGCTCGTGCGCTCCGTGCCGCGGGTCGAGGATGTCGTTGAGTCCGTCGCCCAGCAGATTGAAGCCCAGCGTCGTGACGAGAATCGCCACGCCCGGAAATACGGCCATCCACCACCCCTGGTTCAGGAACGGTTGCGCCAGGTACAGGAGTTGGCCCCAGCTCACTTTGTCCGGATCGCCCAGGCCGAGAAAGCTCAGGCTCGCCTCGGTGAGGATCGCGGCGGCGATCTGCAGCGACGCGTTGACGATGACGGGTGGCAGCGCGTTCGGCAGGATCTCGCTGAAGATCAGCGCACGGCGCGACGCCCCCGCAAGCCGCGCGGCGGCGACGAAGTCCTGATCGCGCAACTTCAGGAATTCCGCGCGGATGATGCGTGCGGTGGAGGGCCAGCTCAGGATGGCGATCACGAGAACGATCTTGGTCAGCGACGCACCGAAGAGCGCCACCACCAGGATCGCCAGGAAGAACTGCGGCACGATCTGGAACGCTTCGGCGACGCGCATGAAGAACTCGTCGATTTTGCCGCCGGTGAAGCCCGCCAGTGAGCCGATGACAACGCCAAGGACCGCCGACACCGCCGCTGCGGCAACGCCCACCAGCAACGAAACGCGCGCACCGTTGGCCACGCGGGCAAGCATATCGCGGCCTAGGTCGTCGGTGCCGAACAGGCATTCGAGCCCGGGTGGGCAGAACGTGCGGGAGCCCATCGCCGATGGCGAGCCGGTCAGCCACGGGCCGACGATGCCGGCCAGCGCGACGACCACCACCACCGTCAGGCCCATGGTGGCTGCGTGGCTCTGCGTCAGTCGCAATCCGGTGCGGGCGCGCATGGTCGCTAGTCGTAACGGATGCGCGGATCGACGATCGCGTAGACGACGTCGGTAATGAGATTGACGAGCACGACCGCGACCGACACGATCAGGATGATCCCGATGATGAGCGGATAGTCGCGCGCGAGCACGCCGTCGTAGAGCAGGCGACCCATGCCAGGCCACGCGAAGACGACCTCGACCAGCACCGATCCGGAGAGCATCGTGCCGACGTTCATGCCGACGATGGTGATCACCGGCAGCAACGCATTGGGCAGGCCGTGACGCGCAACGACGACCCGTTCGGGCAACCCCTTCGCGCGCGCCGTGGTCATGTAATCGAGGCGAAGCACCTGCAACATGCTCGACCGCGTCATCCGCGTGGATAGCGCGAGGAAGCGCATGCCGAGCGCGGTGGCAGGCAGCACGAGATGCCACGCCACATCGAGCGCGCGTCCGAATCCCTGCGCCGGCGCGCGCAGGTTGAACATGCCCTGGGTCGGGAACCATCCGAGCTTCAGCGCGAACGCGATGATGAGCAGCTGCCCCAGCCAGAAGACCGGGACCGACCAGCCAACCAGCGCGAGACCCGACATGAAGAGGTCGATGCCCGAATTGGGCCGTCGCGCCGCGACGATGCCGAGCAGCATACCGAGGCCGATGAAGAGCGCGAGCGACGGCCCCATCAGCAGCAGCGTCGCCGGAATGCGATCGGCGATCAATTCCAGCACCGGCGCACGATAGCGATAGGAAAATCCGAAGTCGCCGACCGCGATCTTTTTCAGGTACAGCACGTATTGCGTCGCCAGCGGACGATCGAGCCCGTACTCCGCCCGCAGCCGCGCGAGCTGCTCGCTGCTGATGTCGCCCTCGCCGGTGATGAAGGTCAGCGGATCGCCCGGCGCAAGGTGCACCATCACGAAGACGACGGTGACCAGCAGCCAGATCGTCGGCAGCCCGAACAGCAAGCGCCGGATGCCGAATTTCGACAGCGCGTTCAGTGCGAATCCCGTGCGTTGCTGTCGGCAAGTACCGCGTCGACCGCCGCTTCGAGGCGCGCCGCGGCCTCGCGTTGCCGAGCCACCAGCGCTTCGATGCGCGCAGCGTCGCCGGCGAGCGCGGCGAGCGCACCACGAATCTGCGCGTCCACGTCGGCGGGCGCGGGCGATCCGTCGATGACCCTGCGATTCTCGACCGATTGCCTGGGGTCGACCGCTGACCTGATGGCGTCGGCCGTTACGCCGAGCGCGCGGCCCAGCACCTTGGTCGCGACCCGGTCGATGTCGGCTGCGGTGACGTCCTCCTGGCCGTGGCCGGCGTCGACCGCCTCGCGCACGAGGTGCGCGACCACCTGATGCGCGTCGCGCCACGAAATGCCGGCTTCCCGCGTCAGCATGGCCGCAAGATCGGTCGCCTGCGTCCAGCCCCTGCGCGCCGCTTCCGCAAGGCGCTCCGTCGCGACCGTCATCGTCGTCACCATGCCGGCGAGCAGCGCGACCATATCCTCGAATTCGTCGAGTGCGTCATAGAGCTGCCACGGGCCGAGCAGCGTGTCCTCGAGGCCGTCCGATTCCATTTTCATGAGCGTGAACACGCCGGCGAGCCGACCGATCGCGAGCGACCCCTGGCCGCGGATCCAGGCCGGCGCCCACGCGTTCTTCTTCTGCGGCATGATGCTGCTCGTGCTGCAATACGCATCGGCGAGCTCGATGAACCTGAATTCGCTCATGCTCCACAGGTACAGATCGCTGGCCATGCTCACCGCGTTGGAAATCCCGACCGCGATCACGCCGTGGGCATGCAGCAGCGTGTCGAGATTGACCACCGCATCGCGCGTGTTGGTTTGCACCCCTTCGAAGCCGAGAAGGTCCGCGGTGCGGCGGCGCGAAATCGGAAAGGTCGAACCGGTCATGATCGCCGCGCCGGCGGGGCTGCCTCCGGCCTCGGTGTAGATCTGAAGCGCCCGCGACACGTCGCGAGCGAACGGCGCTTCCCACGACAGCAGCGTGTGCGCGAGCGTCGTGGTCTGCGCCTGCTGGCCGATGCTGTACGCCGGCAGCAGGGTTTGAGCATGGCGCGCGGCCACTGCGAGGAGGCCCGCGCGCAGCCGATTGACTTCCGCGAGAACCGCCGGCAGGCGGTGGCGCAGGTTGTAGCGCCACGCCACCGCATCGAGATCGCCGGAGCTGCGTCCGAGGTTGATCCAGCCCGCGACATTGGCGCCCAGCTTCTCGGTCAGGAACGCCTCGCCCGAATGCCGCCCGCCGCCCATGCGATCGCGGACCGCTTCGATGCCCTGCGCTTCCATCTCGCGCAATCCGGCGAGGATCGCGCGCGCGGCTTCCGGCGGGATCAATCCCGCGTCGGCCAGCGCGACGGCATGCGTTTTGTCGAACGCGTGGAACGCGTTGTAGCTGCGCCGCAAGTTCGCCAGCGGGCCGGGGTAGAAGCGCTTCGCGAGACGCGCGTCGACTTGGCCGGTCAGGCGCGCGCCGGGTTGACGGACGATGTCGGGCATTGCTTTGTTGCTCCTCGATGCGCGGATGACTCGCGCTTCGCCGGGCGGCGAAGGTCACCCGCGTGACGTGGATAATGCGGGATCACGCGCCGTTCATCAATCCTGCGAAGGGATCATCGTCATGCTGAAGCAGAAATCATCGGAATATCGCGGCTATCGCACGGCCGGCATCCGCCTCTCCGAAGAGCAGCTGCCGCAGCTCGCTCAACTATACGGTGCGCGCACGAAGCCGATGCTGCCCGCGGTCCACGCGTTCGACAAGGCACACACGGTGATGCTCGTCGAGGAAGGCCTGCTCGAACCGGCGGCAGGTGCGGCGATACTGCGCGGCCTGCGACAGCTGGAAAGCGAGGGCGTGGTCGAGACCCGCGCGCGCGTCGGCGGCGGCCTGCACTCCGGCGAGCAATACCTGATCCGGCTGCTCGGCGAGGATATCGGCGGCCGCTTCCATGTCGCGCGGAGCTCGGGTGACTTGAGCTCGGTGGCGATCAACACGCTGCAGCGTGAAAAGCTCCTCGCGCTGATGCGTGCCGTCAACCGTTTGCGGCGAGCGCTGATCGATCTCGCCCGCGGCCATACCGACACGGTCCTGCCGGGCTACAGCTTCGGCCAACATGCGCAGCCGATGACGCTCGCGCACCTCTGGCTGTCATGGGCGGCCAATCTCGCGCGCGACTTCGATCGGCTGCACGGCGCGTATCGAAGGATCAACGCAAGCCCCGCCGGCGCCGCCATCATGGTCGGCTCGGATTTTCCGGTGAATCGCGCGCGCACGGCCGCGCTGCTCGGGTTCGACTCGGTCCACGAAAACTGCGCCGACGCGATCCTCGAGCTCAATGCAGACGACAGCCTCGACATGCCCGCGGTGATCGCGATCCTCTATCACTCGATGGCCAAATGGGCCGACGACATCATCCAGTGGACGACCAGCGAATATGCGTTTGTCGACATTCCGGACCGCTACTGCGGCACGTCGTCGATCATGATGCAAAAAAAGAACGTGATCGGTCCGGCGGAGGTGAAAGGCGCGTCGGCGGAGGCGCTGGGCTGCTTCGTCACGTCGTACCACGCGCTGAAAGGCACTACCGGTCTGCCGATCACCGAGCGCTACTATGCGCTCGACATGTTGTGGCGCGTGGCCGACAACGCGGCACGCGACCTCGGCTGGTTCTGCGACCTGTTGCCGGCACTCGAGATTCGCAAGGAGCATATGCTCGCGCAGGCCTGGCGACATTGGGCCACGGCGACGGATCTTGCCGCCGCGCTCGTGCGCCAGCGCGATCTGCCGTGGCGGACCGCGCATCAAATCGTCGGCATTCTGATCCGGCTGTGCAACGAGCGCGGGCTCGGGCCGGCCGATGTCACGCCCGCGATGCTCGACGAAGCAGCCATTGCCTATCACGATGTGGCCGCAGGCCTCGATCAGCAGAGCATCCGCGCCGCGCTCGATCCGCGGCGATTCATCGCTGAACGCACGCTGCGCGGTGGCCCTGCCCCGCAGGAATCGCTGCGTCAGGCGCGCCTGTTCGAGGATGGCGTACTCTCGGATGAGAAGGTGGTCGCGGGCATCGACGCTCGCCTCGACGAGGCCGCCCGCAATCTCGAAACGGCGATCGACACTGTCATTGCGATGGCGCCCTGATTCTCGATGCTATCGCGCTAGTTGCCGGCGGCGACTTTTCGAGAGGCTTAACAGGCTGTTGAAAAGCCCCGACGGATCCATTCCAAAGCGAAGCGAGGAATCTGTTTTACGCAGATTTCTCGCTACGCTCGAAATTATGTCGGAAGTCGAACACCGCGTTACGCCTGACATATGCCGGCTTCTGGTCACCAGCGCCATCGGACCGACCGCTGTCCGCGGCGTCGCGGGACGGCCGCCATTGGGACGATTGCAGCCATTAACCCCACGATCCAGCAGACGCGGAATATCGGGATGGCCGACGGACGACGTTTCGGGCCGATCACTCGTCTTTTCCGCTTCGGGTGAGGCCCGATTTCCCGGCCTTGACAAGCATCCACTAATTGGATTAACGTTTCATTCAATTAAATAAGGCCACCCAGCACAGGAAAATCGCCATGGCACCCCGCGCCTACGATCGCAGCCTCCGCGACGAAGCGATGGCCGAGACGCGCCAGCGGATCGTGGACGCCACGATTGCGCTGCACGCCGAGCAGGGCTCGAGCCGCACCACCTACGCGATGATCGCCGAGCGCGCCAATGTGGCGATCCCGACGGTATACAACTACTTTCCGACGCTGACCAATCTCTTCGGCGCCTGCATCGGCGACACGACCTCGCGCGCGCCGATCGTGGGTCCCAAGACGCTCGCTGGGACGAGCGATCCAGGGCAGCGGCTCGCGGCGCTCGTCCCTGCCCTGTTCGCGCGCTACCGGTTCCTCTCGCCCTGGCTCCGCTGGTCGCAGCACGAGGCGCATCTCATTCCCGAGCTCGGCGCCTTTCACGCCCAGTTTCACGAGCAACACCTGCAGCTCATCCGCGATGCCATTGCGCCCCGCGGCGGCGGGCGTGCGGCGGCTGCCACGGTGGGACTGGTCGAGGTACTCACCCGATATTCGTCCTGGGAGACGCTGACGCAGGATCACGGACTCTCGGACGATCAGGCCGCTGCCGCCGTGCTGGACGTGCTCCGGTCGATCATCACCGCCAGGCGCGAAAAGCCCGCGGGCGCGCGCAGGCATCGAGCAACCGCAACTCAACGAGGACGTTCATCGTGAGCCAAACTACCGTACCGAATCCGACCCGCGTCGACGAAATCGCCGACGGAATCTTTCGCCTCGCCACCGCCGTCGACCTGCCGGACGGTCCGGGCGCGTTCAGCTTCAACCAGTACCTGATCGACGACGACGAGCCGCTGCTGTTTCACACCGGGCCGCGCAAGCTCTTTCCGCTGGTGCGCCAGGGCGTTGAAAAGATCATGCCGCTCGCTCGCCTGCGCTACGTCGGCTTCTCGCACTTCGAAGCGGACGAGTGCGGCGCGCTCAACGACTTCCTCGCCGCGGCGCCGCGCGCCGAGCCGGTCTGCGGCGGAATCGCGGCCATGGTCTCGGTCAACGATTATGCCGACCGGCCACCGCGTGCGCTCGCGGACGGAGCCACGCTCAAGCTCGGGCGGCATGAGCTGCGCTGGTGCGACGCGCCGCATCTGCCGCATGGCTGGGAATGCGGGTTCATGATGGAAACGGCGACCTCCACGCTGCTCTGCGGGGACTTGTTCACCCAGGGCGGCAAGGATCACCCGGCGTTGACCGCCGCCGACATTCTCGGTCCGAGCGAAGCGTTCCGTGCGCCGATGGATTACTACGCGCATGCGCCCAACAGCCGCGAACTGCTCGCGCGGCTCGCCGCATTCAAGCCGACGACGCTGGCATGCATGCACGGCAGCGCCTGGCAGGGCGACGGCGGCCGGTTGCTGCTCGCGCTGGCGGACCGCATCGCGCCGGGTAGCTTGACCGGATCATCAGCCAACGCCGCCTGACCATGAGCGTGGCCATGCAGCCTGCCGCTGCGATCCACAATTACCCTGGATCTCCTATCGCATCGAACTCACGGCCGTGCCTTGTCCACGAGCGAGCGGACATCCTTCGCCGCAGCGAGCGTCCAGCAAGCCTCGACGAGCGCATCGGCCTTCGTTGGTCCGATCACCGCGTCCGCCAGCGAGTGGAATTTCGCCTCGAGGTCTTTGTCGCTCATCGGCCGTTCGAGCGATCCGATCGCGTGCTCGACGAACACGTGGACCTTGCGCCCATCCTTGAGGATGGCGGTCACGTCGGCCGAGGCCTCGTCGATAGTCTGGTCGACGGTGGCAACAACTTTTCGGCGTAGGGACGTGACGTCGTCGCGTCGCACGATCTGGTCGTCGTATTCATCCTCGCCCGCCCGGCCGAAGATGAGCCCTGCCGCGAAGCCGTGGTAGACGCTGAATTTTCCTTGCAACCCGTCCTGCGGTTCCTTGTTGCCGGTCAACTCGAGCACGAGCGGGTGCACTCGAAGCTCGACGCGCTCGATGTCCTCCGCTTTGACGCCCTTTGCCCGCAGCTGCGTGGCCGCGTCGATCGTCGGATGGATCACGATGCCGCAGGCGAACGGTTTGTAAGTGTTGAACGAGATCTCGAAGCGGCTGCCGAGCTCGCCAGTGATCTCGTTCCAGTCGTACTTGGTGGAGAGAACCTGGGCGTAGCCGCGCGGCGCTTCGAGCGCCTTCGGGCTCGCCGTGAAGCCATGCTTCGCAAGCAGAGCCGACGTGAGCCCCGCGCGCGCCGCCGCACCTGGATGGAACGGCTTGGTCATCGTGCCGAATTGCTCACGCAGCCCGATGGGTTGCGAGGCGGCGATGCCCAACGCCATCGCGGTCTTCGCCTCGTCCAGCCGGAGCAGGCGTGCACAGCCCGCCGCGGCGCCGAGCGTGCCCGTGGAACCGGTGATGTGCCAGCCGCGGTCGTAATGCTCGGGATAGATGCAATTGCCGATGCGGCAGGAAACGTCGATGCCGAGCACCAGCGCGTCGATCACCTCACGCCCGCTGGCACCCGTGACTTCGGCGAGGGCAACCAGCGCCGAAGCGACCGGTCCGGCGGGATGGATGATCGTCGCAAGATGCGTGTCGTCGAAGTCGAACGTGTGTGACGTGATCCCGTTCACGAGCGCCGCGCTCGCCATGTCGACTTTGTCGGCGCGACCTAGCACGCTCGACTGAGCCGCGGGCTGCAGCATCCGGACCGCGCCGAGGGCTGCTTCGGCCGACTCGTGCCGGGCTGCACCGACTGCGCAACCGACCCAGTTGATAAAAGTACGGTGGGCCTCGTGCTCCACCGCATCGTTCCAGCCGCGTGACGGATGCGACGCGACGAACTTCGCGAGGATCTGCGTGATGGGCGGGGCGTGATGATCCGCTTCGACTCGAGTATTGCGCGCCATGGCATCAGGTCCTAGTCCGTCAGCTCGATCTTGCGGTCGCGGGCGAGCTTCGTCCAGCGCCCGATGTCGTCCTTGATGTATTGGCCGAATTGCTCCGGCGTCATGGGGATGACTTCGAGCGCCTCGCCGGCGAAACGCTCGCGCACTTCGGGCGCTGCGAGCGCCTTGTTGGCCTCGTCATTGAGCG
>Ga0207641_10002404_pt1 | contig 17293 bp, 18 predicted proteins | sample KBSSwiS62_FD_184306 | JGI IMG/M metagenome (GOLD analysis project Ga0207641, IMG submission 184306) | Switchgrass rhizosphere microbial communities from Kellogg Biological Station, Michigan, USA - KBS Switchgrass S6-2 (SPAdes) (version 2) | ecosystem: Host-associated > Plants > Roots >... | reverse complement strand
CGGCCACCAGAACCTCGCCGTTCGCCGACGAAGCTCTCGTAGCAGCGGCCGGCGCGGGCGAGCAAAGCGGAATTGGCCGCATCGTCGCGCGGATGGATCTTGAGCGCGGCCAAAGCTTCGCGCCGCGCGGCGATCGCCGCGCTGTCCGGCGCTTCGGAATCGTCGCAGATCACCAGCTGTCGCGCGACTCCGGTCTCGGGCACCGTGACGTCGACTTCCAGCAGGCCGCTCGTATCGTAGCTGAACCGGCAATCCACGCGCACCGACGTCGTGGCGCGCGGCGGCACCGGCACGCGCAGCCGGCCGAGCAGCACATTGGCCGAAACGTTGCGCGCCTCGCCCTGATAGACGGCGATATCGACGAGGCTCTGATTGGCGTGTGTCGTCGAGAAGCTGTGAATCCGGCTCGCCGGAATGACGGTGTTGCGCTCGATGATGGGCGAGAACAGCCCGCTATGGAGCCTTCCCGCCTGGTCGCGTTCGGCCGTTTCGACGCCGAGCGTGAACGGGCAGACGTCGGTCAGCCGGATTTCCTGCAGGTCGACGTCCTTCGACCTGAGGCCGGCCTGGACCGCGGCGCCGAGCGCCACCGCCTGGTCGGGATCGACGGTCGCGGCCGGGAAACGGCCGAACATCCGCGTGACCGCCTTGCGCACGACCGGCATCCGGGTCGCGCCGCCGACCAGGATGACCTCGCTCAGCCGCTCGGCGACGATGTTGCTGTCGCGCAGCGAGCGCAGCACCGGATCGCGCAGACGCGCGACGAGCGGCGCGGCGGCATCCTCGAACGCCGCGGTCGAGATCTCGCATTCATAGGGCACGTCCTGCCAGATGAAGGAGAGGGTTGCGCTGTCGGCGCCGCTCAATGCGCGGCGCGTGCGTTCGGCGCTTGCGCGCATCACCGCGCGAAGCCGGCTGTCATGCCCGAAATCGGCGAGGGCCGGGATGATGGCCTTTGCCATGTCGACGAGGATGTCGTTGAAATCCTCGCCGCCCAGCCGGTTGTCGCCGGCCGAGGCCCTGACCTCGATGACGCCCTCGAAAATCTCGACGATCGAAACGTCGAACGTGCCGCCGCCAAGGTCGAAGACCAGGAACGGCTCCCGGTCGGCGCGCGTGTGGATGCCGTGGGCGAGCGCCGCCGCGGTCGGCTCGTTCACCAGCCGCTCGACCTTGAGCCCGGCAAGCTCGCCCGCCCGCTTGGTCGCCTTGCGCTGGCGATCGTTGAAATAGGCCGGCACGGTGATCACCGCCGATGTCACGGCTTCGCCCAGGAAGGCCTCGGCATCGGCTTTCAGGGCGCGCAGGACCAGCGCCGAAAGATCCTCGGGCGAATAGGCGCTGCGCCCGAGCTTGATCTTCTGCTGCGTCCCCATCAGCCGCTTGAATGCGGAAGCGGTGAGAGCCGGATGAGTCGATTGCCGGTCGCGCGCCGCCATGCCGACCAGGATCGCGCCGTCGTCGGAGAGCCCGACCGCCGATGGCGTCAGCACATCGCCAATCGCGTTCGGGATAAGCTGCGCCTTGCCGTCGCGCCAGATCGCGACGGCACTGTTGGTCGTCCCCAAATCTATCCCGACGATCATCTTTCCCCCGCCCCAGGGACATGATTAGCGGCAAGTTTCGCGGCGAGAAAGAGGGGGAAGGCCAGGATTGCCGAAGCGCCGGCATCCGCAACAATTTGCTTTCACGCGCCAAAGCGCCCACGCCTTGATCCGACTCAACCCGGGGCAGGCCCGGGGCTCCCGATCAAAGGAATTCAGACGATGAGCACGCCCGAAGAATATCAGGCGAAGGCCGACGACACGTTGGTGCAGCTCGCCGCCGCGACCAACGAGGCGGACCGCGTCCGCCTGCGCCGCGCCCACGGTGCCTATACCAAGCTCGCCAGCCATGGCGCCGAAGCCGCCGAACGCGCCGCGATGAAGCCCGCGCCGCGCATCGTCCCGGAAAAGCCGAGCGCCGCCGCCGGGCCGAAGCTGCAGGGCTGGTCGATCCGGTAGAGGGTTCGAAGATAAGAAGCGCCGAAGCGGCGACGCGACCGCGAAGGCATCTGAGTTGGCGATAGTCTCCCTCTCCCCTTGTGGGAGAGGGTTGGGGTGAGGGGTGCGAAGCGAAGCTTCGCGCGCTGCCTGCGGCAGCGCTACCCCTCACCCAGCTCCGTCTAAGTTCGCTGCGCTCACTAAGACTGCGCAACCCTCTCCCACAAGGGGAGAGGGCAAGAAGCAATTAGCGATCAGCGCCAACCGGCGCGGGTGCAAACCCGCTGGCGATGGTGGTGACGCCACACCCAGCGGCAATAGACGCGGCGATTATGGTCCCAGCCGCGGTGCCGGCCGCGCTCCCAGCCATAATGACGGCCATTGTCGTCGCGGTTGTTCCAGTGGTGGCCACGGTCCGAATCGCGATCACGGTCGCGGTCACGGTCGCCGTCATGGCGCATGTCGCCGCGCATATCGTGGCCGGGCGGTTGTGCGATCGCCGGGACGGCGGTCAGCCCGCCGATCGACAAGGCCGCGGCTGCGGCCAGGATCATCTTCTTCATGGAGTCTCTCCTGGGGGATTGTTCCCCGTGCGAGGTGCAACACGCGACGGGCCTGCTTGGGTCCATCGGCGGGAAGAAGAAGCCCCTCCCGCAGGCGGGAGGGGCTCGATCTCCGTCAGCGCCAGCGCACCGTGCGGCAGACGCGGATCCGGCGATGGTGGCGCCATTGCACCGTGCAGACCCGGCGCATGCGATGGCGCCAGCCATAATGGCGGCCATTGTCGTGATGCCACCTCTCGCCGCGCTGCGCCGAGGCCGGCGCCGCCGGCAGGCTTAGGGCCGAAATCGCGATCGCCGCGGCCGCGGCAAGCTTCAGGATCTTCATTCTACTCTCCCTTACAAGGCTCCCCTGCGCTCGCGAAACGATGCAGGCCGGTCATTGCTCCGTGGCTTGACCGAATGAGCCCGAACCGGTCACATAGGGAGGAGGGGAGATTGCACGGGCCATGAGCGAGGCCGATCCCGCCAGGGCGCCGGCCCCGGCTCCGGCAGCGGGCGCTGTTAGCGCTATCAGTGAGGCCGCCGCCGCGCGCTTCCTGCTCCGCGCCCAGTTCAGCGCGCTCGACGAGGACATCCGGGCGGTGCGCGACCAGGGCTATCGCGCCTGGCTCGACTCGCAATTCGCAAGCCCGCGCGGCCAATCCGGCGTCGACTGGCTGGATTCGCAGGGCCATAATGCGGTGACCGCGGAAGGGCGCTATTTCTGGCCGCAGGGCGGCGATTTCATGGCCTGGAATCAGCTGCTCGCCCAGCCGGACCAGATGCGCCAGCGCATGGCCTTCGCCCTCTCCCAATATTTCGTCATCTCGCTGAACGCGATCGACGGCTATTGGCCGCCCTACATCATGGCCGGCTGGTGGGGCGTGCTGCTCGACGGGGCATTCGGCAATTTCCGTACGCTGCTGGAGCGGGTGACGCTCAATGCCGGCATGGGCATGTATCTGAATACGAAGGGCAATCTGAAGGAGAATCCGGCCACCGGCCGCCTGCCCGACGAAAATTATGCACGCGAGGTGATGCAGCTTTTCACCATCGGACTCCATCGCCTCGAGCCGGACGGGACGGTGGCGCGCGGAGCCGACGGCCGCCCGATAGAGACCTACGGCCAGGCCGACGTCACCAATCTCGCCCGCGTCTTCACCGGCTACGATCACGACATGAGCCGGGTCAGCCACCGCAACGTCGCCTGGCAGAATTTCCCGGTGGTGAGCCGCGAATTCTGCCTCGATCCGATGCGCTTCGATCCGGACAAGCATTGCAATCTCGCCGTCTCGTTTCTCGGCTGCGACATTCCCGCCGGCACGCCCGGGCCGGACGCGCTTCGCATCGCCCTCGATCATCTCTTCGCCCATCCCAATGTCGGCCCCTTCTTCGGCCGGCAGATGATTCAGCGCCTGGTCACCTCCAATCCGAGCCCGGCCTATGTCCGCCGCGTCGCCGCCGCCTTCGACGACAATGGCGCCGGTGTGCGCGGCGATCTCAAATCGGTGTGGCGCGCGGTGCTGACCGATGCCGAGGCGCTCGCTCCGACCGATCCGGCCGACAAGCTTTCGGGCAAGCTCCGCGAGCCCGTGGTCCGCTTCGTCTCCTGGGCGCGCAGCGTCGGCATCCATTCGGAAAGCGGCGCCTTCGAGATGTACGATCTGTCGCGCAGCGACACCGGCCTGGGCCAGAGCCCGCTGCGAAGCCCGTCCGTGTTCAATTTCTACCGGCCCGGCTACACGCCGCCGCACACCGCCATCGCCGCCGCCGGCCGCCAGGCGCCCGAATTCCAGATCCACAACGAGACCAGCGCGGCGGGCTATATCAATTTGCTGCAATGGGCGATCCGCTGGGGCGTCGGCGACGTCAAGCCGACCTATGCGGCCCTGCTCCCCATCGCCCACGATCTGCCGGCTGTCGTCGCCTGGCTGAATCTCCATCTCGCCGCCGGCCAGCTCTCGCCCGAGACCTGCCGGACGATCGAGACCGCGCTCGCTAGCAAGGGGCTGACCGCGGACGCGCCGGATCCGCACAAGCTCGATCTGCTCGCCAGCGCCTGCCTGCTCGTCATGAGCACGCCCGAATATCTGGTGCAGAAATGAGCGCGATCATCACCACGCCGATCACCCGCCGGCTGATGCTGAAGCGCGCCGCACAGCTCGGCGCCCTCGGCGCCGCCGCGCCGCTCGCGATGAACCTCGCCGCCATGGGAGAGGCCGCCGCGGCGGCCACGAGCGGCGAGGAAGATTACAAGGCCCTGGTCTGCATCTTCCTGCTCGGCGGCAACGATCACGCGAATACGTTGGTCCCCTATGATGTCGCCAATTACGGCCGCTACCTCAACATACGCGGCGCCATCTCCTACCGGCACGATGATCTCACCCCGACCTTGCTCGCCCCGCGCGCGCCGCAGGCTTTGACCGATCATCTCCAATATGCGTTCGCGCCGCAGCTGCCGCGCTTCAAGGTGCTGTTCGACGGCGGCAAGATGGCGGTCCAGCTCAATGTCGGGCCCTTGGTCACCCCGGTCACCCGCGCCCAATATGACGGAAACAATCGCGCCCTCTATCCGCTGCCGCCCAAATTGTTCAGCCACAACGACCAGACCTCGGTCTGGCAGGCGGACGGCAGCGAAGGCGCGACGATCGGCTGGGGCGGCCGCTTCGGCGACCTTGCCTTGTCGGGCAACGGCCATGCCTTGCTCACCTGCATCTCGGCGGCCGGCAATGCGGTCTTCGTCTCCGGCGAGAATGCCCTCCAATATCAGATCAGCCCCTCGGGCGCGATTCCGGTCAATCCGATCCGCCGACCGCTCTACGCCTCGGATGCGATCGGGGAGGCGCTGCACCAGCTCATCACCCAGCCGCGCCCGCACCATCATTTCGAGAATGAGCTTTCCATCGTCGCCCGCCGCTCGATCGAGATGGAAGGGGTGGTCAACGGCGCGCTCCGCGGCGTGACGATGAACACCAGCTTCGATCTCGTCCCCGGCGCCAACGAGCTTGCCGATCAGATGAAGATCGTCGCCCGCCTGATCGGCGCCCGCCGCGCGCTCGGCAGCCGGCGGCAAATCTTCTTCGTCAGCCTCGGCGGCTTCGACACGCACAGCGCGCTCGCCCTCAAACATGCCGAATTGCTGACCAAGGTCGATGAGGCGGTCGCCGCCTTCTACATGGCGACGGTCGAGCTCGGCGTCGCCGACAAGGTCACCGCCTTCACCGCCTCTGATTTCGGCCGCACCCTGGTCAACAATGGCGACGGCTCGGACCATGGCTGGGGCAGCCACCATTTCGTCATCGGCGGCGCGGTCCGCGGCGGCCGCTTCTACGGCACCGCCCCCCATATCTCGATCGACAGCGACGACCAGGTCGGCCAGGGCCGCCTGCTGCCGAGCACCGCCACCGACCAATATGCCGCGACCCTCGCCCACTGGTTCGGAGTCCCCGATTCCGCCCTGCGCACGATCCTCCCCAATATCGGCAATTTCAACGGCGCCAATCTGGGGTTTCTAACCTAAAGCCCCTCCCCTTGAGGGGAGGGGTTGGGGTGGGGGAGGTAGGCGAGTTTGCATTCCTGCCTCACCTTTGCGAACACAGCCCCCACCCCCGGCCCCTCCCCTGAAGGGGAGGGGTGAGGAGCTTGCCTACCACCCGTTCCGCGCCATCCAGTGGATGGTGCTGCTGAGCTGGTCGAGCCGGTCCTGCAAATAGGTCCTGTCCGTGTCGTTCAGCGTGCCGCCGTCGCGTTCGCGCATCTGGGTGGTCATCTCGCGGATCCGCTGCAGCTCGTTCTGGGCGCGCGTGCCTTCCGTCCGGTTGAGACGTCCCCGGGCGATGCCGCGGTCGATCCTCTGCTGCAGGAAGCCGATCCGCTCCCAGACCCCGGCGGGTGCCCCGGCCCAGAAGGCCTCCTTGTCCCAGGCGGCCGGCGGCTGCGCGGCGAGCGGCGCGGAAAGAGAAAAGACGGACGCGGCCATAACCGCGCGCAAGGTGAAGCTGTTCATACTGATACTCCTTGGGTTCGGCACCGGCGGCAGGGGGTGCCCGCCAATGTCCGCCCGCCCCAACGCACGAGCCCAGCCTGTGTGCCGAATCGCTTGACATTCACCGGAACATAAGGTAAACATTCCGACGAAATTAATACTCAGAACTGTGCCCGCGGCAGATCGCGCTGCGCTTTCTTTCCCTAAAGCGAAAAAGCCCCTCCCCCTTGTGGGGAGGGGTTGGGGTGGGGGTGCGGGCCAAAGGCCCGCGCGCGGCAAAGCCGCGCCTTCACACCGCGCCAACCTGAAGGATGCTCGAGCCCAGCCAGGCGGGGTAATTTCTATTTTTCGCCGATTTAGAAATTACCCCCGCCTCTCTCAGATCCGTTCATATTCGCCCGCCTCCCCTTCGATGGCCGGGGATCGAAAGGTCGGATCATCACCCGACCCGGACCGCCCGCCAATCGCCGTCGATCCCGGTCATCGCCGCATCCTCGATCGTGCCGGTATAAGCCCTGCCGCCGGCGCGGAAGGACAGATCCTTGCCGCGCAGGATCGCGCCCTGCAGCTCCACGACCTGCCCGCCGCCGGTCATCGTCCCGGTCACGTCCTGGTAGCGCTGCTCGAGCTCCAGCGCATAGCTCGTGCCGTCGACCCCGGTCATCGCCCAGCTTCCGCCGGCCACGGCCGGCACGGTCCACAACATCAGCCGGCCTTCCTCGTGGCGCTCGTCGACCTCGGGGCGCCAGTCGCCCATGTCGAAATTGTGGCTGACCACGCGGGCGCCCGGCCTGAGCTCGGTCAGCAGCCGCGGCCGCAACCGCAGATTGACCGACGGCAGCAGATAGAGGGTGACCACGCTTGCCTCGTAGATCGCGGTCCGGAACAAATCCTCGCGGCGGAAACGGACGAGATTGCCGAGGCTCGCATAGCGCGCCGCGGTGACCGCCTGCTCGATCCGGTCGGGATCGAGATCGACGCCGAGCGCATGGGCGCCCCGCCGGGCGGCGGCGATCGCAATGCGGCCGTCGCCGCAGCCGAGGTCGATCAGATAGTCGGAGGCATGAACGTCGGCCAGGTCGAGCATCCGCTCGACCAGCTCGGGCGCGGTCGGGACGTAGGGGACTTCGAGCTCAGGCTCGCGCGCCGCTGCGCCCGCCGCGCCGGGAAGGATCAGGGCGGCCATGGTCAGGGCTTCGCGGCGGGTGATTTGCATGGCGCTTAGCCTAGCAGAAGCCACGCCTCTTGCACCCCTTCCTCCTGGTCTTTTCAATGTCGCCGGCGGGCCATAGACAGGAGGCAAGCCGGCGGGGGCCGGCCCAAAAAAAGGGGGAGGTCAAGATGATCATCGCGCTCGCCGGACCGCGCCGACTTTCATTGTGGCTCAAGCTGCTGCTGGCGGCACTGTCGCTCGGTTCCACGCCGGCGGCAACCGCGGCGGTTTTCTACGTTGCCAGCACGCCCGGCGAACTCGACCCGGCGGCACGGGTCCGGATCGCATCGCCCCGGCCCGTGCAATTGCTTTTCACCTTCCAGACGTCCGGAGCGCCCAACATGCGGGCGACCAACCAGGTCAAGGAGCAAGTCACGAACGAGGTACGGGCGAGCGGCCTCTTCACGGAGATCAGCCAGGCGCCGGTTGCCGGGGGTGCGGTGCTCAACATCACGATCAACGACATTCCCGACCCACATGCAGCTTCTCGCGGCGTGGCGGTCGGGCTTACGCTGGGCCTGCATGGCGCGACGGTGACCGATTCTTATGTGACCACGTTCGACTATCTGTCCGGTCCCGACGCGACGCCGATCCACCGCAGCGTCGACCATGCAATCCGAGCGAGCGTCGGCCATACCGACCCGCCAGAAAATTCGACCCGGATGCGCAATGCGCAGGAAGCGATAGCGACCATGATCCGCCAGTCGCTTGCGCACGGGCTGAACGCCGTCGGGAGCGACCCGGCCTTCGCGCCCGCCGCCGCCGCGGCTCCCGCGTCAGACCCGGCTGTCCATCCGTGAGGAAGGCAGCGGTGGCCGCGTTGGCGATCCTGCTCGCCGGCTGCACCGCCTCGCGGCTCGGGGAACCGCAGCCGACGTTCAGCGGGCTCCAAGCCGTGCGCGCCGCCCGGATTCCGCCGCTCGCGGTCGGCGCCTTCGTGCCCGCGCCGGAATTGCCGCGTGGGCGCGACAGCGCGATCGTGATCCGCGCCGCGGCGCTGCGTCCGCCCGAGGGCTCCAGCTTTTCCGCCTATCTTGGCGAAACCTTGCGCGCGACCTTGGTGAGCGCCGGAAAATATGATCCGGCCGCGCCGGTGACCGTTTCCGGGCTCCTTGTGGACACGCATGTGGATTCCGGCTTCGGCCGCGGCGCCGGCGTGCTGGTAGCGACCTTCACCGTCACCCGTGACGGGCGCGAGAACTGGCGGCGGACGTTGCGCGCCGAACGCACCTGGCAGTCCTCGGTGATCGGCGCGGTCGCCTATCTCTCGGCCGACCAGAATTACGGCGCCCTCTACCAAGCGCTGGTCGAGCAATTGCTCGCCGATCCCGAGTTTCAACGCGCGGTGCGCCCGCCCGCCTGAGCGGCTTGCATCCCCACGCCGCCAAGGCCATTTGCCGCACCATGGCAAGCACGCCCCCCGTTCCGCCGCTTCGCGCCGCGATCATCCCGGTGACGCCGCTGCAGCAGAATTGCTGCCTGATCTGGTGCACGAAGACGATGCGCGGCGCCTTCACCGATCCGGGCGGCGATCTCGATCGGCTGAAGGCGGCGGCGAAGCAGCATGGGGTCACGATCGAGAAGATCCTGCTCACCCACGGCCATATCGACCATTGCGGATCGGCCAAGATTCTGGCCGACGAGCTCGGCGTGAAGATCGAGGGGCCGCACGAGGACGACCGCTTCTGGATCGCCAGGCTCGAGGATGACGGGCGGAATTACGGCATCACCGGCAAGACGTTCGAGAGCGACCGCTGGCTGGTCAATGGCGATCAGGCGACGGTCGGCGAGCTGGTCTTCGACGTCTATCACTGCCCGGGCCACACGCCGGGCCATGTCGTCTTCCACCATCCCGAATCGAAGCTCGCCATCGTCGGCGACGTGCTCTTCCAGGGCTCGATCGGCCGCACCGACTTCCCGATGGGCAACCACCAGGATCTGATCGACGCGATCACGACAAGGCTTTGGCCGCTGGGCGACGACACTGCCTTCGTCCCCGGCCACGGGCCGATGAGCACCTTCGGCCAGGAGCGCCGCACCAACCCCTTCGTCGCCGACCAGGTCCTGGCGCGGGCCTAATTTCCAATAACCCCCTCCCCAGGGGGATGCGCAGGTGAGCTGCGCCCCGCGCGGCTCAGCGCTGTCCGGGGGACAGCGCGACCTGCGCATGATAGGGGAGGCGGTTCGGCGGCCTGAGAACCACGATTAGCGCCCGACACCCCCTCCCAACCCTCCCCCAGGGGGAGGACTTAGAGGGGAATGCTCAAGCGCTCAGGTCGTCGGCACCGCCGCAGCAGTCCGTCCCGGCCCCATCATCGTCTCGTGCGGTGCGGGCGGCGCCTGGAGATAGGCGAAGCTGATTGCCCAGCCGGCGAGTCCGACCAGGACGATGGTGTTGCCGATCATGCCGATCGCGCGCAGCCGGCTCGGATGCGGCTGGTCCATGCCGAAGCCGTGGGCGATGCGGGCGAGGATGAAGACGATTCCGGCGGCCCACAGGATTCGCGCGTCGCCGCCGGCAAGCTCGATCAGCCCGATCAGGATCAGCACGATCGGCATGTTCTCGGTATAATTGGCGTGGGCGCGCATCCGCCGGACCAGCACGTCGACTCCGCCGTCGCCGATGCTGACCTTGTGCTGGACGCGCATCCGGCTGACCCGGGAGGCGAGCCAGATGTGCAGGATCGCGGCGGCGCCGGCGAACGTGAGGGTGATCGGCAGGATCATCGACATTCCTTCTGTTGCCGCCTCGGTTCGCACGAGGCGGCGATGCTTGCAACCCGACGCGAATTCGCTATAGGCGGCTCCCTTCAAGCGAGAGCATCAGGCCGCGAGGCCAGCGGCCGGCCGGCCGTTGACCCCGAAGCCCTGCTTTCGCCAGATCCGAAACCTACACATATTGGAACAGGTGCCACAATGGCCGTCCCCAAGAGAAAAACCTCGCCCTCCAAGCGCAACATGCGGCGCAGCCACGATGCGCTGAAGCCGGTCCAGTTTCAGGAATGCCCCAATTGTGGCGAGCTTCGCCTGCCGCATAATGTCTGCGTCAGCTGCGGCCATTATAAGGGACGTGAAATCCTGAAGACCGAGGCGTAAAGACAAGCCCGCGACACAATCGGAGGGCTTTCACAGGTGAGCAACGCGCCGCGGATCGCAATCGACGCGATGGGCGGCGATTCGGGCCCCGCAGTGATGATCGCAGGCGCCGCTCTGGCCTTCGACCGGCGCAACGATCTCCACTTCCTCCTGTTCGGCGACGAAAGCGCGATCGGGGTCGAACTCGCCCGCTATCCGCGGCTCGCCGGCGTGTGCGAGATCGTCCATTGCCCCGACGTCATCACCGGCGAGGAAAAACCGAGCCAGGCGATCCGCCGCGCCAAGACCACGTCGATGGGCCGCGCCATTGCCGCGGTGAAGGAAGGCGCCGCCCAGGCCACCGTCTCGGGCGGCAATACCGGCGCGCTGATGGCGATGTCGAAGCTCGCCCTGCGCACCATGCCGGGAATCGACCGGCCGGCGCTCGCCGCCTTGCTGCCGACGCTTGGCGACAATGATCTGGTCATGCTCGATCTCGGCGCGAACACCGAATGCGACGTCAACAATCTGGTCCAGTTCGCGGTCATGGGCGCGGCTTACGCCCGGGTCGTGCTCGAGCTCGATGAGCCGCGGGTGCAATTGCTCAACATCGGCACCGAGGAAATGAAGGGCACCGACGAATTGAAGGAGGCTGCCGCCATCCTGCGCGCCGCCACCCATTTGCACATGCGCTTCGACGGCTTCATCGAAGGCGACAAGCTTTCGCGCGGCACCGTCGACGTGATCGTCACCGACGGCTTTTCCGGCAATATCGCGCTCAAGTCGCTCGAAGGCACCGCCCGCTTCGTCACCGATCTGCTGCGCCGCGCCTTCACCTCCTCGATCCGCTCCAAGATCGGCTTCCTGATCTCGCGGCCGGCGACCGAGCTGCTGCGCCACCATCTCGATCCGAACAATCATAATGGCGCGGTCTTCCTCGGCCTCAACGGCCTGGTCGTGAAGAGCCACGGCAGCGCCACCGACAAGGGCGTCGCCAATGCGATAAGGGTCGCCGCGCGGATGGTGCGCGAGGACATCACGCGCAAGATTGCCGAGGACCTCGCCTTGGTTTCCGAACAGAGCGCGAGGCTGGTCGCAGCGAAATGAGCCGTCGTTCCGTCGTCAGAGGTACCGGATCGGCGCTGCCGCCGCGCCGGGTGACCAACCAGGAGCTGGCCGAGCGCGTCGACACCAGCCACGAATGGATCGTCGAGCGGACCGGCATCCACGCCCGCCACATTGCCGCCGACGGCGAAACCACCGCAACCCTGGCGACCGAGGCGGCGCGCAAGGCGCTCGCCGCCGCGGGCATCGAGCCCGGCCGGATCGGCCTCATCGTCCTTGCCACCGCGACGCCGGACCAGACCTTCCCGGCGAGCGCGACCATCGTCCAGACCGCGCTCGGCATCGACGATTGCATCGCCTTCGACGTCGCCGCGGTCTGCACCGGCTTCCTCTACGCGCTGAGCGTCGCCGACAATATGCTGAAAGGCGGCATGGCCGATCGCGCTTTGGTGATCGGCTCCGAGACGTTCAGCCGGATCCTCGATTGGGAGGACCGGGCGACCTGCGTCCTGTTCGGCGACGGCGCCGGCGCGGTCGTGCTCGAGGCCGTCGAGAGCGACGAAACGGGCATCATCGCAACCAAGCTCCACGCCGACGGCCGCTATAACGACATGCTCCACGTCGATGGCGGCCCGTCGACCACCGGCACGGTCGGCAAGCTCAGGATGAAGGGCAAGGAGGTGTTCCGCCACGCCGTCGTGAACCTCGCCGCCGTGCTCAACGAGACCCTCGCCGCCGGCGGGCACGAGGCCGCCGAGCTCGACTGGGTGGTGCCGCACCAGGCCAATAAGCGCATCCTCGATGCGACCGCGAAGAAGCTGGGTCTCGATCCGGCCAAGGTTATCGTCACCGTCGACCAGCACGCCAACACGTCGGCCGCTTCGGTGCCGCTCGCCTTCGACACCGCGGTGCGCGACGGGCGCATCAAGCGCGGCGATCTGGTCATGCTCGAGGCGATGGGCGGCGGCTTCACCTGGGGCGCAGCGCTTCTGCGCTACTGATTGGGCCGGAACCGTAACAATTCCGCCGCAAAGGCGGATTGCGCTTGATCCTTGAGGCAGTTAAGGTTCGTTTCTCGCAAAAGAGGGGGACAGACTCGATGGCCGACGCAGGCACCGTTCGCAAACCGGCAGCCGGCACGCTCACCCGGGCGGACCTTGCCGATATCGTCCATCGCGAGATCGGCCTGTCGCGCGCCGAATCGGCCGGCATCGTCGAGGGCGTCCTCGCCCATATGTGCGGCGCGCTCGCCCATGGCGAGAATGTGAAGATTTCGGGCTTCGGCAGCTTCATCCTGCGCGACAAGGGGGAGCGGGTCGGCCGCAACCCCAAGACCGGCGTCGAGGTGCCGATCGCCCCACGCCGCGTGCTGACCTTCCGCGCCAGCCAGATCATGCGCGAGCGGATCGCCCGCGCCGGCTGATCAGCGGCATGGTTCAAACCGAGCGCAAGAGCGACCTCGCCTTTCGGACGATCGGCGAGCTTGCGAGCGATCTCGGGGTTCCGCAGCACATCTTGCGCTATTGGGAAACGCGATTCCCGCAGCTGAAGCCGCTGCAGCGCGCCGGCAACCGCCGTTATTATCGCCCCGACGATGTCGCGCTCGCGAAGCGCATCCACCGCCTGCTCAATGCGGAAGGCTATACCATCCGCGGCGTCCAGCAATTGCTGCGCCGTGGCGATCGCGGGGCGGACGAGAGCGTCATCGACGACGGCGCAGCGGGAGAGAGCGCGGTCGCGGCGACCGGGCCGACTCCGGCAAACCAGCACGCCCCGTTCCCGGCCGAGCGGCTGCGTGCGATTCGCGATTATCTGGCCGATGCGCTTGCCGGGGAGAACTGATGCCGTTTCTGACCTTGATCGCCATGGCCGCAATGCAGGCCGCGGCGGCGCCGCCCGCTCCGCCCGCGCCGCCGGAATCGCGCTGCGCCTACATCATTCGCGATGCGACCGGCGTCCATCCCGGCGAAGATGCGACCCTGCACGTGCTCGACCAGACCGCGGCCGACGGTCCGTTCGCGCCGGTCAAGCCCGCCGGCGCCGTCGGCATCCAATGCTGGCGTACCAATATCGTGCCGGCCGCCCATGACGAGGAGGTGATCCTCGCCCACATGGCGCTGCTCATCGCCGAGACGACCGGCCCCGCGCCGCATCGGATCGGCGCGCTCGATTTCGATGGCACCCATTTCCGCTTCACCATGCGGACCGGCACGCTGAACGCCGCCGAGCAGGCGGCGGTCGACGCAAGGCTCGCCGAATATCTCGCACGGATCCATCCGAGCACGGCGGCGCACTGAGTAACTTCCCTCTCCCCTGAAGGGAGAGGGATTTCTATTCCAGATCCCGCGGCCGCAGGAATCGCGTCAGCGTGCCGCCGCTCTCCGCCACGTCGCGCCAATGGTCGACAGGCAATTCTATCTCCGCCAGCGCCCCGGTCGGATATTTGAGCGCGACCTCGTCGTGCAACGCGCCGCCGCGGCTCAGCAGCAAGGTCAGCCGCTCCATGCCGGGATTGTGGCCGACGAGGAGCAGGGTCGCGTGGCGGTCGTCGGTCGCGCGCACGATGTCGAGCAGGGCTTCGAGCGAGGCGAGATAGACGTCTTCGTCATAGGCGGGCGCGAGCGGTCCGTAGGATTCGGCGAGGCCCAGGATGGTCTCGGTCACGCGTGCGGCCGGCGAGGCGACGATATGGTCGAAGGCGAGGCCGAGCGCGCGCATCTCGCGGCCCATCGCCCGCGCCGCGCTGCGGCCGCGCGCGTTGAGCGGCCGCTGGAAGTCGCTGAGCGAGGGATCGTCCCACCCCGATTTGGCATGGCGCAATAGCGTCAGCGTCTTCATGCAATCCCTTCAGGCAGCTCCGCGGGATCAGCATGCATGAAGCCGGCCTCGCTGGCCAGACGCAAGCGCACCCGCTCGATCGCCTCGTGCAGCGGCAGGCGCAGGACCCGGACCCCGGGCGGGAAGGCGGTGAGCAGCCGGCTCGGCGTCGCCGCCGAGAGCAGGACGAACATCCCCTTGTCCTCCTGCCGCCGGATCAGCCGCCCGAAGGCCTGGGCGAGGCGGGCGCGCACCACCCGGTCGTCATAGGCAGTGCCGCCGCCGGCGGCGCGGCGCGCGGCGTGGAGCACATCGGGACGCGGCCAGGGCACGCCTTCCATCACCACCAGCCGCAGCGAATGGCCGGGGACGTCGACGCCGTCGCGCAGCGCGTCGGTGCCGAGCAAAGAGGCGCGCGGATCGTCGCGGAAGATGTCGACCAATGTGCCGGTGTCGATCGGATCGACATGCTGGGCGTAGAGCGGCAGGCCGGCGCGGGCGAGCCGGTCGGCGATGCGGGCATGGACAGCCTTGAGGCGCTGGATCGCGGTGAACAGGCCCAATGTGCCGCCGCCGGCCGCCTCGATCAGCCGCGCATAGGCGCCGGCGAGCGCAGGCAGATCGCCCTTCTTCACGTCGGTGACGACGAGCACCTCGCTATTGGCCGCATAGTCGAACGGGCTCGCAGCCTCGAAACGGTCGGCCGGGCGGCTCATATGGAGGGCGCCAGTGCGCATTTCGGCGGAGGACCATTCGTCGCCGCCGCCGCGCAGGGTCGCCGAGGTGACGAGGACCCCATGCGCCGGCTTCAGTACGACCTCGGCCAGCGGCCGGGTCGGGTCGAGCCAGTGACGGTGCAGGCCGAGATCATATTCGCGGCCCTCGACCCGCTCGACCGCCAGCCAGTCGACATAGTCGGCATCGGCCGGGCCGCCGATCCGCGCGGTGAGCGCGATCCAGGCCTGGAGGATCTGGACCCGCCAAGCGAGGCCGCCGATCGCGCCTTCGACCCGGGCGCGGGCCTGCGCGTCGAGCCAGTCGGGCGCGTCCTCGACCACCGCCTCGAGCCTTTTGCCGAGCGCGACCAGCGGCCGCAGCAGCAGCTCGAGCGCCTCGACCGCCGGCGCCGCCGCCTCGACCAGGGCCGGATCTGGCTCGGCCATTTCCGTCTCGAGCCGGTAGCCGGCATCCTGCGCGGTGGCGCGGGCGTAGACGGTGCCGCGCACCGCCGCGAGCAGGGCTTCGATCGGCCCGAAGGGCTGGCCCTCGGCGATGCGCTGCAGCCAGCCGTCGCCCGGCAGGGCGCCCGACATCTGCACGGCGGTGTCGAGCGCGAGCGCGCCCGCCTCGTCATAGGAGGCGACGTCCATCAGCCTTGCCGCGAGGCCGCGCCGGCGGCCGCGGGCGCGGCTTTCGGGGCCGACGATCCAGCGGCGCAGCTCGATCGCCTCCTGGCCGGTGAAGGCGGCGGCGAAGGTCGAATCGGCAGCGTCGAACAGATGATGGCCTTCGTCGAACACGATCCGCGTCGGCGGCTGGCCGCCGTCGCGGCCGCGCGCGGCATTGACCATGACGAGGGCATGATTGGCGATGACCAGGTCTGCGTCCTGGCTCGCCCGCGCCGCCCGCTCGATGAAGCAGCGCCGATAATGGGGGCAGCCGGCATAGACGCATTCGCCGCGCCGGTCGGTCAGCGCAGCGGCCCCGGCGCGACGGAACAGGCTCGTCAGCCAGCCGGGCAGATCACCGCCGACCATGTCGCCGTCCTTGCTATAGGCGGCCCAGCGCGCGACGAGCTGGGCGAGGATCGCGGCGCGGCCGGCAAAGCCGCCCTGCAGGGCATCTTCGAGGTTCAGCAGGCAGAGATAATTTTCGCGGCCCTTGCGGATAACGATCTTCTTCCTGCGCTCGTCCGCGTCGGGGAAGAGGCGGACGCCCTCGCGGTCGAGCTGGCGCTGCAGCGCCTTGGTATAAGTGGAGATCCAGACGGCACCGTCGGCCTTCTCCGCCCAGAGCGAGGCCGGGGCGAGATAGCCCAAAGTCTTGCCGATGCCGGTGCCTGCCTCGGCGAGCAAGAGATTGGGCTGATCCTCGATCGCGCGCGGCGCGAACACCGCCGAGGCCGCGGCGGCATAATCGCGCTGGCCCTGACGCGTCTCGGCATCCGTGCCGACCAATTGCTCGAGCCGGTCGGACGTGTCGGCGAGCTCGACCCTGATCGGCCGCGGCTGGGCGCGGCCGCCTTTCTCCTCCCATTCGGGCAGGCGCGAGAAGAGCCAGGGTTCGTCGCGCTCGGGCCGCTTCAGCCGCTCGGCGATGGCCGGCGCCCAAGGCCAGCGCAGCCGGTAGAGCGCCTGCGCCGAGGCCCAGGCGCCGGAGCGCTCCGGCCAGTCGCTCTCCAATATGGCAAGCAGCGCCGAGGCCGCTTCGCGCAGGAATGCGGCGGCTTCATCGTCGCCCCTGGGCTCGACCAGGCCGATCGCGTGGGCGATGCCCTTCGGCGTCGGCACCGCGAAGCGGGCCGGGTGGACGAAGGCATAGAGTTCGAGCAGGTCGAGGCCGTTGAGATCGGGATAGCCGAGCCTGCTGCCGACCAGCGGCGCGTTCAGCATGA
>Ga0207641_10002400_pt1 | contig 17295 bp, 9 predicted proteins | sample KBSSwiS62_FD_184306 | JGI IMG/M metagenome (GOLD analysis project Ga0207641, IMG submission 184306) | Switchgrass rhizosphere microbial communities from Kellogg Biological Station, Michigan, USA - KBS Switchgrass S6-2 (SPAdes) (version 2) | ecosystem: Host-associated > Plants > Roots >... | reverse complement strand
TGCCGCGGCGGCGGCCCAGATTGAGGCGTTATCGAACGCGCTGGCGAGCGATCGGCCGCTGAGCGACGTGTCGCAGCGGCTGAAGGTGGTGCCGTTCTGGCGATCGCCGGGCGGCGCGCCGCTCGTCCTGCTGCCGACGTTGACCGTGCTCAGCGCGATGGGCCTGCTGGTCCTGATGATCGCGTGCGGAAACATCGCCGGGCTGGTCCTGGTCCGCGGCGTGTCGCGCCGCGGCGAAATCGCCGTGCGCCAGGCGCTGGGGGCCACGCGGACGCGCATCGTCCGTCTGCTGATCGTCGAGAATCTCGTGCTCGCCGCGCCCGGCGCGCTGCTCGGGGTGCTGCTGGCGCGGCAGGGAATCCCCGTGCTGGTCGGCTATGCCGAGAGGCTCGCCGCCCCCGAGCGCGTGTTCTTCAATGTCGGCGTTGACGGCCTGGTCATCGGATTCGCGGCGCTGGTCGCGTGCGCGAGCGCATTCGGGTTTGGATTCGTGCCGGCGCTGCAGAGCACGCGCGTCGATCTCGTGTCGGTGATCAACGCCGACGCGTCGCCGCGTGGCGCGGCCCGGGGACGGTTGCGCGCCGGCCTGGTGGTCGCGCAAGTGGCGGTCTCGCTGCTGCTGCTCGTCGGCGCCGGATTGGCGACGCGGAGCGTCGAGGCCGCGCGCGCCGCGTATCCCGGTTTCGACCCGAGCCATGTGACCGCGGTCGCCCTCGACGTGCAGCAGAACGGCTACGACGAGGCACGCGGCCGTGTCTTCTATCGCCACCTGCTCGACGGCGCGCGTGCCGACGCGGGCGTCGAATCCGCGACGCTCGCGGCCTATACGCCTCTGGGATTCCTCGACACGCCGGCGCGGCGCGTGGCGATCGAGGGCTACGAACCGCGTCGCGGCGACGATCTGTCCTTCATGTGGAACAGCGTGTCGTCCGACTACTTCCGGACCTTGCACATTCCGGTGATGGCCGGGCGCGAGTTCGAGGATCGAGACGACGACACGGCCGCGCCTGTGATGGTCGTCAACCAGACGCTGGCCGAGCGATTCTGGGGCGGCGCGCCGAGCGCCATCGGCAAACGCGTCCGCGTCGGCGATGGCGACTGGCGCACGGTCATCGGCGTCGTGGCGGACGTGAAGTATGCGCGGATCAATGAAACAGCGCATCCGTATCTGTACCTGCCGTTCACGCAGTCGTACCGCTCGAGCATGACGCTGCATACGCGCGGCGGGGCGCCAGTCACGACGCTCGTCGACCTGGCGCGCGCACGCGTGGCCGCACTGGACGCCGATCTGCCGATCCTGCGTGCGAGGCCGATGGCCGACACGACGCGTGGGGCGATGATGCTCTTCGATCTGACGGCGACCATGCTGTTCATCTTCGGTGCGGCCGGGATGGGACTCGCGGCGATGGGCACCTACGGCCTGGTGTCGTATACCGTCAAACAGAGCACGCACGAAATCGGGATCCGGCTGGCGCTCGGCGCGTCGGGTTTGTCGGTCGTCCGCGGGTTTCTCGGACGAGGACTGTGGCTCGGCGCGATCGGCGCCCTCATCGGCGTCGTCGGTGCGCTCGCGGTCGCACGGCTGCTGACGAGTGTGCTGTTCGGCGTCAGTGCGACCGACGCGATCTCATTCGTGCGTGCGCTGGCGCTGGTTCTGGGCGTCGTGGTCGTCGCGACGGTCGTCCCAGCGTGGCGCGCAGCGCGGACGAATCCGCTGAGCGCGCTGCGCCATCAATAGTGCGAGGAGGTTGCGGGCCACTGACCAAAATGTGATCGGCCCCGTCTTGCTATTGTTGAGTTGCAGGCCAACCGCAGTCAGAAACTGTGCATATCGATGAGCTAGGTTCTGAAGCGATGTGCGCTACTATTTTGCACCCACTCAGCTGAAATCACGCGCCCACGACAATCCGGTTGTACTGGGATTGTGTCGCTAGCTTTGCGAAAGTTCGCTCGGCCATTCAGCTCGTCAAGATCGAGGGTGCCATGCGGTGGACCGCATCGTTGACCATTTCAGCCGCGCTGCTGGGGATTTTCGCAACTGCCGCTTCGTCATTCGCGGAGCCAGGTCCGAAGATGGGTCCGCTTGCCTCGCGGCGCGCGGTCCTCGCGGTCGGTTCCTCGCGGGTGATCATCACGGCGGCGGACACGACACAGCTTCCTGACGTGGCCGCCGCCATCGACCACGCCGGCGGCAGGCGTGGTCGCGCCCTGCCGATCATCGACGCGTACGTCGCCGACGTGCCGAATCCGGCGTTGTCCGGTTTGGCGAACAATCCCGCGATCTCGCACATCACGCTCGATCGAGTCATCGTCGGCACGATGGAACGCACGGGTGCGACGATCGGGGCGACGGCGGTCCGACAAGAATTCGGCTACGACGGATCCGGTGTTGGCATCGCCGTCATCGATTCGGGTATCACGTCGTGGCACGACGATCTGACCGGCGGTGGAAGTTTGCAGCGCGTCGACGCCTTTGTCGATTTCGTCAACGGGCGCGACACGGCGTACGACGACTACGGTCACGGGACGCATGTCGCCGGCATCATTGCCGGCAACGGTACGGACTCGAGCGGCGCTCGATCCGGCATCGCACCGAATGCACGCTTGATGGTCCTTAAAGTGCTCGATGGCACCGGCACCGGACGCGTCAGCGACGTCATCGCGGCGATGCACTACGTCCTCGTGAACAAAGCGGCGAGGAATATCCGCGTCGTCAACCTGTCCGTCGCAACGGGTGTGTACGAGTCGTACGACGACGATCCGCTGACGCGTGCGGCGCAACGTCTCGTGAGGGCAGGCGTCGTGGTGGTCGCGGCGAGCGGCAATTACGGACACGATCCGCTGGGCCGCATCATCTACGGCGGCGTCACGGCGCCTGGCAACGCGCCTTGGGTCCTGACGGTGGGTGCGTCCAGTCACATGGGCACAGTCGATCGATCCGACGATCGGATCGCAGGGTTCAGTTCTCGTGGCCCGACGGCGATCGATCTTGCGGCGAAGCCGGATCTCGTCGCTCCCGGTGTCGGCATCGAGTCGCTGAGCGATCCGAGCAGCGCGTTCTATACAACCCAGTCGCTATATTTGCTGGAAGGCACTGTGCCGACGACCTATTTGCCGTATTTGAGCCAAAGCGGTACGAGTATGGCCGCGCCGGTTGTCAGCGGTACGGTGGCGTTGATGCTGCAGGCCAATCCATCGCTGACGCCCAACCAAGTCAAAGCGATTCTGCAGTACACGGCGCAGGTGTACCCGCGATACGACCCGCTCACGGAAGGGGCGGGCTTCCTCAATGCGAAGGGTGCTGTCGACGTCGCGCGCGCCATCGCGGTCGGGACCCCTACGTTCTCGCCGGAATGGAGCGGGCAGATTATCTGGGGCAACCGACTCGTGACAGGCGGATGGCTGACCTCTGGTGCGAACGCGTGGAGCGCTGAAGTCACATGGGGCAGCAGCACGACAGGCGGTCAACCAATCGAATTCGGCCTACGCTGCGCCAGTCCGAGCTGTGAGGACGGCGCTACGGCGTGGACCATCGATCCCAGCTTCCGCAACGTCGTCTGGGGATCGAAGTGCGGCCACAGCGATTGCGACGGCCCATGGATCATTGATGTGTACGCGACGACGGAGGGCGACACGGTTGTCTGGGGCACAGCCGAGGGCGATACCGTCGTCTGGGGCACGACCGATGGCGACACGGTCGTCTGGGGCACAACTGACGGCGACACCGTCGTGTGGGGAACAACCGAGGGCGACACGGTCGTCTGGGGCACGACCGACGGCGACACCGTCGTGTGGGGCACGAGCTGCAGCGACGCGACGTGCGTGCCAATCATCTGGAACCGGTAGGCGTCATGATGCAAGGCTGGCTTTCTGCGCGACTGTTCGCACACGCGGGTGAGATCGACATCATCCGATCAGAGCCGCCTGCCCCGCCCTCGGCAGATCGGCTGGCGTGGGAGGCGCTGTCGTGGCCGGCACAATGCTACGTCGCGATCGTGATGGCGGCTGGCGCGTCAACGCTCGTCGCGTTTTTCCCCACCGCCTATCCGCGGCCTGTATTGTTCGTCGCGTTGGTGGTTCTGGCGTGTCTCACTTCGCTCTGGAAGGTGAATCTACCGATTGCCACTGCCAGCGGTTCGACCCTCTCGGTATCGTACGCCGCGGACCTCATGGCGCTGCTGCTGCTCGGATTGCAACCGGCAATCATCGTTGCGGTTGCCGGCGTGTTGATGCAGTGCAGCTACAAGGTCAAGAAAAGCTACCCGCTGTACCGGACACTGTTCAGCGCCGCGGCCGAGGTATTGACGATGACGGCAACGGGCATCGCGTATCAGCAGCTCGGCGGATCGCTGCGTCCCTTGCACATGGCCGTTCTGGCAAAGCCGCTCGTGGGCGCGATCGCGGCCTACTTCATCGTGAACACGAGCCTGGTCGCAGGCGCGATTGCGTTGTCCAGCAGCCGCTCGTTCTTCACCGTCTGGCGCGACGATTTCCTCTGGAGCAGCGCCAGTTTCATGGTCGCGGGCAGCGCCGGGGCGATGGCTGCCGTGGTCGTTGCCCGTGGCGAACATTGGAAAGCCGTTCTGCTGATCGCCCCGGTTTATCTGACCTACCGAACCTACGAAGTCTTCGTCGGCCGCTTGGCAGACCAGGCGCGGCACATGGGGGAAATGCGGCAGCTGCACCAGAGTACTGTCGAGGCGCTGGCGCAGGCGCGTGAGGCCGAGCGCGCAGAACAAGCGGCACGCTCGGCGGCGGAGCGCGCGAATCGCTCGAAAGATCAGTTCCTCGCGGTTGTCTCGCACGAGCTGCGAACGCCGCTGAATGCCATTCTCGGATGGGCCGACATGTTGCGCCGCGGACGACTCGACGAGACGCGGCGCGATCGCGCGTTCCAGTCGATTTACGACAGCGCACGACGGCAGGCGCAATTGATCGATGACCTGCTCGACGTCTCACGGATCATGGCAGGCACGCTTCGCATCGAATGGACCGCGGTGGACGTGAAGACCGTCGTCGACGATGCCGTGCGGGCCGTGCAGCCCGTCGGCGACGCCAAGAACGTGCGCATCACCACCGAGGCCGATTCGTGGCTCGGGTTCATCCAGGGAGACAGCGCGCGCCTCGAGCAAGTCGTTGCGAACCTGTTGTCGAACGCCGTCAAGTTCACGCCCGACAGTGGCACCGTCCATGTCCAGCTGAAACGTGTCCAGGACTGTGTCGAGATCCGGGTCCGCGACACCGGACAGGGGATGTCGGCCGACTTCCTGCCCTACATCTTCGAACCGTTTCGGCAGGCCGATGGATCGACCACCCGCGTCCACGGCGGACTGGGGCTCGGCCTGTCGATTGTCAAGCACCTCGTCGAGGCGCACGGTGGCAGTGTCGAGGCCCAGAGCGCCGGTGTCGGCCAGGGCGCAACAGTCATCGCGCGCTTCCCCATCGATCCAGCGTGCGCGAATGAGTCACGTCAGCCCGTCGCACGCGTGACATCGGCCCTTTCGGGCGAGACGCCGTCACTCGACAACGTGCGCGTGCTCGTCGTCGACGACGACGAGGAAAGCCGCCTTGTGGTTGCCGAACATCTGCGGCGTTGCAACGGTGTGGTGTTCACGGCCGCGTCGGCCGCTGATGCCTACGACGTACTTCGGCGCGAGCGCGTCGACGTGCTCCTGGCCGACATCGCGATGCCAGGCGAGGACGGCTACACGCTGATTCGACGTGTCCGCGAGGGCGTGGTGCCGGTGAGCGCCTCGATTCCCGCCGCGGCGATCACGGCATTTGCGAGAGAGGAGGATCGGCTGCTCGCCCTGCGCGCCGGGTTCCAGATGCATCTGGCGAAGCCGGTCGATCCCGACGGCCTGGTGGCAGCCGTCGCCAGACTTGCACGCAAGAAACGACCGGAGAGGGCCAGGCCGCCCTCGGTCTGATACGAAGCTCCTCGCAGCAAGCCTGCCGCCGACCTACTGCACGGCGATCACTTTGGCAAAGGCCCCGGCAATGGCGGCGTAGCCAAGGGCGTTCGGGTGCACATCCGGCCCGCGCGGCGGCGGGGCGCCCATCCAGGTCCACGCCAACGCCAGACCGACATTCAGCGGCGTGACGCCCTGTGGGCTGTTGATAAGGAACGTGTCCGCGACGTTTGCGACCGGTACCTGAAGCGCCTGATAAACGGTTTCGAGCGCCTGGTTGAATCCTCTGACGAGCGGGAGCGATAGCGTGGCGAGCGCCTGACCGTCTGGACCGAATACGTAGGCAGCGAGGAACGGATCGTAGTAATTCATCCCGACAATCAGCGTCTCTGGCGAGGCGGCGTGCAACGCTCCCAGAATGATGGCCAGATCGTTGGCGGCGGTTAACCCCGCATTCACCGCGCAGTTGGGATCAATGGGCACGGCGAAGAAGCACGCCAGCAGGTTGTCCCCGCCGATATCCAGCGTGACGAGCGCGACGCGATGTGAGTGAAGGAACGCGACCGCCTCCGACAACTGGCTGCCCTTCGGATACGAGCAGGGGGACTGCTGGCCCGAGATCATCGAGCTGGTCGTTTCGCCGGAGCATCCGAACTTGACCACTCGAAGCTTTGAAAACTGAGAGCGAAAGAGCGTGTAAAGGTCATCGACATAACCGTCGTTCGTCGGCATGTAGCTCCCGTTGGCGGCGGGCTGGATGCCAATGGCCAGCGAATCGCCGAGCGCGACGTAGTAGGAGGGAGCCTCTGCACGCACGCCAGTCGCGGTTGAGAGAGTGACGAGAAGTGCACCCCAGATCGCTCGAGCGCGCATGGCGATTCTCCTTGACGAATAGGCTACGGACGCGGCGACGCAGTTGTCGCCGGGTCATCGAACACGCGAGCCTAATGCTCCGCCGCTCGCGCTGTCAAACCCGCCTCGCCTCGCAGTTGCCCCGGACGACACGATGTCGCAGTCGGCAAGACGAACACCCGTGGCACACTAGGGCCCGTTTCCGGCCGGCGATGTTTTCGAAAGGGGCACTCTATGATGGACCGCAGGACTCTGCTGAAGTCTCTCGCCGCAGGCGTCGGCGCCACGTTGTGGTCGGCCCGGCGATCGGACGCTGCGCTTCCCAAGGCCAAGATTACGCGCGTGAAGTGCTGGGCGCATCCCAGCATGAATCGTTCGTTCAACCAGAGCGCGCTGCTCGTGACCGTCGAGACCGATATTGGCATCACCGGCATCGGCGAGGGCGGATCGCCCGATCTGGTCCGCGACCTGGCCGGCAGCGTGATTGGCCAGAACCCATTCGAGATCGAGCGGCTCTGGCAGCACATGTACATGGACACCTTCTATCCGCCGGGGCGAGAGAAGATCCATGGGCAGGGCGCGATCGATCTCGCGTTGTGGGACATCAAGGGCAAGGCCTTGCAGTTGCCGGTCTCCGATCTGTTACACGGCGCCAGCCGGAACTACGTCGAGTGCTACGCCACGACCTTCCGGCCTCCGAGCGGGCAGGATTCAGCCGGCGCCACGGCGCCGCCGGCAATGGCCGGAACGGCTCTCCGCGAGCGCGCGCGTGCGGCGATGGAAGCCGGCTATCGCGTCTTCCGCGTCGATGCCTCGATCGGCGGTCCGATTGTCGGCAACGTCTTCAGCACGCACGAGCGGGTGCGCCTGGTGGCGAAAGCCAGCAAAGAGATTCGCGACGGCGTCGGCGAGGGCGACTGGATGATTGATTTTCATCAGAAGTTCGACTTTGCCGACGCCCTGCGCTGCTGCCGGCTGATCGAGGACTACGAGCCATTTCTGGTCGAGGACCCGGTGCGCGACGAGCAGGCGCTCGAGGAAATCCCGAAGCTGCGTCTGATGACGACCTGTCCGCTCGCGCACGGCGAGGAGTGGGGGCAGCGTTGGGACTTCCATCGCCTCGTCTACGACAAGCACATTGACTACATCCGCGCCACGCTGCCCAACGTCGGCGGCCTCACCGAGATGGCCAAGGTCATGGCGTTGTGCGAGACCTCGGCGGTCGGCATCGTGCCGCATTTCACGGGTCCGGTCGCGACCGCCGCGCTCGTGCACGCGATGACCAGTTTTTCCGGGCCGGCGCTGATGGAATACAACTACGGCGATCGGCCGCCGCAGTATTTGTCGGAATTCGTGACGTTCAAGGGCGGCAAGCTGTATCCGAACGAACGTCCAGGCCTGGGTGTGACGGTGGACTTCACGGCACTGACGCAGATCGCCGAATTCGATCAACCGCGTACGAGTAATGTCTACCGGCGGCCCGACGGTTCATTGACTCACTGGTAGCGAGCGGCGAGGATCGGCTACTCAACGGCGGCGCGGCCGGCCCGGCACGCTCACCGGCCCGGCGGCCTGCACCTGTGTCCAGATCCGGCGCCCCACCTTGTCGGCTTCGGCGACGATGCGCTCCTCGTCCATCGTCAGCACCTTGCGATGGCGCATGACGAACTGACCGTCGACCATCACCGACTCGATGTCGGCTGGCTGACCGTTGTGGATCAGCGCCGACACGATCCGGCCCGCCGGCACGAGGTGGGCCCGCAGCGTGTCCACGACCAGCACGTCGGCTTTTCTCCCGACTGCGAGCGTGCCGACCAGCGTGTCCTGCCGGACCGCGCGCGCGCCTCCCTGTGTGGCGTCCTCGAGTACGTCTTCCGGCTGCGGCCGCACACCGGGAAAGGGATCGTCGCGGGAGATCCGTTCGGTCAGCAGGGCGATGCGCATCACCTCGAACAGATCGTTGGTGTTGTTGTCCGTGCCGTTGGCAATCGGACAGCCGGCGGCGCGCAGTCTGGCGATCGGCGGGATGACGCCGCGGTTTGCGGCCATGGCCGCCTGGTGCGAAATGATGGTGCCCGAGCGGCCGAGCATCGCGATATCGGCGTCGTCGACATATCGGCAATGCGCGGCGAACAGCCGCGGCCCGAGGAAGCCGTGTCTGTCGAGAAACGCCGGCGGCCGCAGGCCATGGTGCCGGACCATGAAATCGACTTCGGCGCGGCTCTGGGACAGGTGGATCGTGTACCCGAGATCGTGCTTCTCGGCAAAGGCACGGACGGCTTTCAGCAACTCCGGCGATGACGTTTCCGCCAGCGCGGCGGCGGGGAAGACCGTGATGCGTCCCTGCCTGGCGCCGTGCCACGTGGTGAACAGATCGTTGATGCGCTGAAGGCCTTCGTCGCGCAGCTTCGGTGAGAAGCGGGGCATCGCACTGGCCGCCAGGCCTTCGGGAGACATCGGGCCCGCCACGTTCTCGCTATCGCGAATCGACTCCGCGAATACGCAGCGCAGGCCGGTCTGCGCCAACGCGGCGGCATGACGGGCGATGCCGCTTGAATTCTCGACGATGGTCGTGGTGCCCGTCTTCAGCGCTTCCAACGCACCGATCGTGACCATCAGCGTGCCCTCTTCACCTTGAAGAAGGCTGCCGGGCCGGACTTTCAGGCGGGCGGAGTTGGGGAATCCAAAATCCTCGTTGAAGCCACGCTCGAGCGTCGCCGCGAGATGGGCGTGACAGTTGATGAGCCCCGGGAAGAGCGCTTTGCCTCGCCCGTCGTAAACGTCGGCGCTGGGATACGTCCTCAACACTGTGTCGGTCGTACCGATCGCCGCGATTCTGTCGGCAGCGATCGCCATCGCCACGTCGTCCTGAACCGCATCAACGTTCACGACCGTCGTGTGCGTGAAGACGATCGGCCTGCCGGGTGGGGATTGGGCCTGGACGCCGCGTTCGTGCCCGAGGAGCGCAGCGGCGCCGGCACCGGCCCCGGCGAGCAGCTGTCGACGGCTGATGAGCGCCGATCTGGACTTCATGCCGGGTTGATTATGGCTCAAATATTCAATCTGACCTTGTACGTTGGCCGTGGCTTTGGTACGTTCTCCCCACAACGCCACTTCGACGCCGGACGACAGGGGGATGGATGGCCCGCGTACACCAGCAGGCGGCGGTGATTCCCTATCGGATTCGCAAAGAGCGCATCGAGGTCGCACTGGTCACGACGTCCAGAGGCAGGGGTTGGGTGATCCCGAAGGGATCGGTGGACGATGGTGAACGGCCACGCGAAGCGGCGATTCGCGAGGCCGAGGAAGAAGCCGGACTGCTCGGCGTCGTCCCGCGGAAGCCAATCGGTCGATACCGGCGCAACAAAGGCAATCACTCCTGTCAGGTGGACGTCTACTTGATGCGCGTCACCGACGTGCTCGACTATTGGCTCGAGGACAAACTCCGAAGACGGCGGTGGATGCGCATCCCCGACGCGGCCGCCTGCCTCCGCGAAGAGCTGCAGCAGTTCGTCCATGCCATCGACGGTGTGGTCGAACTCGATCGGCGAGTCAACACGGTATAAATATCGTGTTCACTCATCGACTGGTCTCGAACCGCCAGTGCGAGGGAGGGGCGTCGGATCGCTAGTGGCCTCTACCTGGCGAATCAGTACCGCCGGGATCGCCACGAAAGCACGAAGACACGAAAGAGACCAAAGGGTTTCGTGATTTCGTGATTTCGTGATTTCGTCATCTCGTGTTTTCGTGGCAGGCCACAACTGGTCCCGATTCAGCGTGGACGCTCCACTAGTCGTCCCTGAGCGCGGCCGCCGGATCGACACGCATCCCCTGACGGGCGGCGGTCGCGGCGGCGAGCACGCCGACGGCGCCAACGAGTGCGACGACGGTCGCGAGCACGAACGGATCGGCGGCGCGTACCTTGAACAGCAGGCTGGCGACGACGGTTCCAGTCGCGAGTGCGCCGGCGCAGCCGGCCGCGATGCCAGCGAACAACGGGGTCAGGCTCTGGCGCAGTACGAGCCCGATCACCTGCGAGGCGCGTGCGCCGAGCGCCGCGCGGATGTTCATCTCGCGGCGCCGCCGCGACACGCCGTAGGCCGTCGTCGCGTACACACCCACGGTTGCAATCAGGAGGGCGACCGCGCCGAACGCGGTGAACAGCCACATCTGGTAGCGCCGGCCGGCCAGCGCCTTGTCGACGACCTGTCGCAGCGGGCTCGCGTCGGCGATCGCAATCTCGGGATCGACGGCGTGAATCACGCGGCTCAGCTCGCCCGCGATCGCGGCCGCGTCGCCTGGTGCCCGTACCATCAGCAGCGACTTGCCTTCGTTGTTGAACCAGTACGGCACATACACCATCAGCGGCGACTCTGCCTCGAGTGCCGTCGCGTGGCCGTCGGCGACGACGCCGACGACCTCGAAGTGCTGGCTGGGGTCTCCACGCGCGAACTGCTGGCCGACGGCGTCTTCACCCGGCCACAGCGCCTGCGCCGCGCGCGCCGAGATGACGGCCGGCACGACGGCCCGATTCCGGTCGCGCTCGTCGATGGCGCGGCCCTTCGCGATTGGCATCGACAGCGTTCGGAAGTAGTCGGGGCCGATGAAGCGATAATTCGCGCTCGACTTCTGCGAGGACGGCCGCGTGTCGCCGATTCTGGCGATCAGGTCGACCCAGGTTTCGCCGGTGAGCGGAAGTGCCGACGTCCATGCCGCCGACGCGATGCCGGGCAGATCGCGCGCCGAGGCGAGGATCCGATCGTAGAGAGCCGCGCGCGCCTTTTCGTCCGGATAGCGGTTGGCGATGGGCGCGATTTCGACGGCCGTGACGCGCTCCGGCGAAAAGCCCGGATCGACGCGCAACAGCCGGACGAAGCTGGTGACGAAGAGTCCGGTGACCACCAGGAGCGTCACCGACAGCGCCACCTGTACTGCGAGAAGGGTCGCACGGATTCGCAGACCGCCGCGATCCGTCGCGCCATATCCTCCGCCGCGAAGCGTCGCCTGCACGTCGGCGCGTCCCATGCGCCAGGCCGGCAGCAGGGCGACACACAGGCCGGCGGCGATCGCCACCGACGCGGCGAATCCCAGTACGCGCCCGTCGATGACGACGTCGTTCACACGCGGAAGATCGATCGGCGCGGTCTTGACGAACAAGTTCAGCCCCTGCCGCGCGATCAGCACGCCGAGTGCGCCGCCGGTTGCCGCCAGCAGCAGCTGTTCGAGCACAACGCCGCCGGCGAGCCGCGCGCGGCTGGCGCCAAGCGCGCTTCGAACCGCGGCCTCGCGCATCCGGCCGAGCGCCCGCGTGAGCGACAGGTTCGCTAGGTTCGCGCAGGCGATCAGCACGACGCCGCCAATCGCGCCAAGTAGCAGGAGAAGCCCGAGCCGGGCGCGTCCGACGATCGACTCGTCGAGCGGCATGATCCAGCCGCGCAGGTCGATCGGCTCGTGCGTCTCCTTCGTCGCGATGTCCGCGACCGACTGTTGAATGACGTCCAGCTCGGCCCGCGCCTGTTCGAGCGTGACGCCAGCCTTGAGCCGCGCGACGGCAGCGTAGTTGAACTGGCCCATCCAACCGATGCGGGCAAAGTTCAGACGGAACGGCACCACCAGGTCGAACTTCGAAGACAGCGAGGCCGACTCGGAGAGCAGGTCGAACGCCGGCAGCTCGGAGCGAGGCTCCAGCACGCCGACGACCGTGTATTGCGTCCCGCCGAGGATCAGGCCGCGGCCGACCACCAGCGGGTCGCGACCGAGCCGATCCGCCCAGAGCCGCTGGCTGATCACGGCCACCGGCGGGTGGTCGGGCCGTTCGTCGTCACGCGTCAACGGCCGGCCGAGTGCGACGGGCATCTGCAGTACGTCGAAGACGGTGCCGGACGCCCGCACGATGACGATCTGCGCCGGATCGCCGGCGCCGGTGAGGTTCGTCGTCCGCCACTCGACTTCGGCGATGGACGCGAACGCCGTCGCCTGGCGCCGCCACTCTTCGAAGTGCCGCGCGTTCACCGGAGAGGTGGCGTACCGCCTCGCGTTCCGCGGCACGACCTCGCGGATCGACACCAGACGCTGCGCCTCGCGGTAGGCGAGCGGCCGCAGCACCACGCCGTTGACGATCGAGAACACGGCCGTGGACGCACCGAGGGTCAGCGCGAGCGTCGCGATGACGGCGCCGGCATAGACGGGTTCGCGCCGGACGGCGCGCAGCGCGTCGCGGACGTCGAGCAGAGTGGTGGCCATGCCGGCTTAGACGGAGTGACGCCAACGGAAGTTGTCCGCCTGTGCTCCTCCACATTCATGCGCGGGCACCGCTTCGGCGAGACAGGCGCCGCCTGGGCCTGCCCGTCCCGCTGGACGCTCAGCGGGCGGATGTGATGGTCTGAGCCGCCCGCGCGATCGCGTAGTCGAGTACCGGATCCCGGCCGCTTTGAAAGTCCGCGGCCGACGCCTGGATCGGGACACTCGGCGCGATGCCCTGATCCTCGATGACCTGGCCGCCGGCGGTGTACTCGATCCACCTTGACACGCTGTACGACCAGCCCCCGCCCAGCAGGAACGTCTGCGGGTTCGCTGTCGCGCCGCCCGTCGTGTCGCCGATCAGGGTCACGTGCGGCAACTGCTGCAACGCGGCGATGAAGCTCTCGTTGCTGCTCGCGCAGAAGCGTCCGATGAGCAACAGCACCGGACGCGTGAACTGAAACGAGCCGCGGGGGGAGAACGTACGGGCCTGACGCGGGGTGAAATCGCTGTGGCCGGGACCGTTCCGGAACTGGACGAATCCGGACGTCGTGGTCGACGTGGTGAACCGTCCCGCAAAATCGAAGGCCGGTTGATCGTTGCCACCGGGATTCATCCGGACATCGAGAATGAGCGCGGGGCGATCCCGGAACGCATCGAGGAACGCGTCGAGATCGGAGACGTTCACCCGAGTGGGATTCCAGGATTGAATGGCGATGTACGGCACGCCGGCGAAGACCGCCGAGACCGCGCCGTTTCTCACTTGCGCGCCGCCGCGCGCCAGGTATTGCTGCCACACGCTGTTGTCCCAGTTGACGAAGTAATCCGGCGTGTAGGTTCGCAGTGTCGTGTTACCGCTCGTCAGCACGACATGTTGATCGTGTAGTCGCGCGAGCATGTTCTGCACGAGCAGCACGAACTCGTTTTGCGTGAGGCCAGCCACGCGCGGCGAGAATTCGGCCTTGAGCGCGTTCCAGTCGATGCGCTTGTAGTCGAAATACGAGTAGGTCCGATCGAATGTCGCCCACATCTGCTCGAACTGCGCGGTTATGTCGGTCGGAGTGCTTCCGGTCGGGGCAGTCGGCTGACCACTGTTGCCCTTGCATGCCGCTATCATCACGATGGCCGCGGCCAACAGCGAGCGGCGGCGGCCGGACCGCCGCCTCAGCAGTAAACGACAACGTCCGATGATGGGGTTTGTCATCGCCACATCGTCCGGGCGGCATGCCGTGCGTGATAGACTCCGCCCGTTCCGCGGCCTGATTCCTGGTGATTGGGTCCGCTCCCGCAATCTTCACACGCATGGCCGCAGACGTGCCAGAACCCCTCGAATTCGCGGCGCTCGCCAGCGTGATCCCGGTGGGTGTCCTTCGGACCGACCTCGAGGGCCGCTGTTTTTACCTCAGCGCGCGCGTCACCGATCTGACCGGTCTTTCCGCCGAATCGGCTCTCGAGTCGGGATGGGAACAATGCATCCACCCCGACGACCGAGAGGCGGTCCGGCGTCAGGTCTCGTCGGCGCTCCACGCGAGGCAACCCTGGCAGGGCGAGTTCCGCTGCGTGCTTCCAGATGGCCGCATCCGCTGGCTTCTGAGCCAGTCAACGCTGGAGCACGATTCCAAGGGGCGCGTCGTCGGCTTCGTCTGGACGCTGATTGACACCACTCACACACAGGAGACGCTGCGTGCGAGTGAGGAGCGCTTCAAGCTCGCGACAAAGAGTGCTGGTGTCGGCGTGCTCGACTATGACGTGACGACGGAGCAGGGATTCTGGTCGCCCGAAGTCCGCTTGCTCCTGGGAGTTCCCGAGGGACGACTGACGACGTTGGCCGCGGCGTTGGACTTCTGTCATCCCGAGGATCGGGCTCGTGTCGAAGTGGCGATTGCGGCGGCGCTCGATCCGCGTGGATCGGGGGCGTTTGCCGAAGAGTTCCGGATTCGTCGTGCGGACACCGGCGAGGTGCGGTGGGTCGCAAGCGCATGCCAGACGTTTTTCGATGGCGTCGCGGACGACCGGCGCCCCGTGCGGTTCACGGGCATCGCAACCGATGTCACCGAGCGCAGGGCCCGCGAAACGCACGTGCAGGTGTTGAGCGAACGCCTGCTGCGGAACGAAGAGCGACAAGCATTCCTCCTCAGGCTTTCCGATGCGTTGCGGCCGTTGAGCGATCCGCTCGACGTGCAGGAAGTTTCCTCGAAGCTGCTGGGGGAACACCTGGGCGTGAACCGTGTCGGCTACACGGAGCTCGAAAACCGCGAGTACGTCATTCGGCGTGAATACGCTCGCGGCGTTGCACCGCTTGCCGGACAGGGGCCGGTGGGGAGCTTTTCGGTAGTGCTGCGCGATGCCTTCCGGCGCGGCGAGACGGTGGTGGTGAACGACATTGAGACGGACCCGAGGTTTACGGACTCCGAGCGGGACGCCATGCGGGCCAGACAGATCGCGGCGTTTGTCGGCGTGATGCTGCTGAAAGGCGGGCAACTCGTGGCCGCCTTCGGTGCCAACAACGCGACACCACGCTCGTGGGCGCCGATGGAGATCGCGCTGATCCGTGACGTCGCCGAACGGACCTGGGACGCCGTCGAGCGCGCCCGCGCCGAAGCTGCGCTGCGAGAGCACGAGGAGGCGCTTCGAGCGCGCCGTGACGAAGAGCGCGATCGGGAACTGCAGTTGCTGCTGGAGACCGCCACGCAGGGCATTGTCGTGGTGGATGCCCAGGGGACGATCGTGACGGCGAATCGCGCCCTCGAAGCGATCTTCGGCTGGGCGCCGGGGGAGCTGATTGGCCGGTCCATCGCGCGGCTCGTGCCTCCGGCAGTTCGTGACGCGCACGCGCAGCATTGGACCGGGTACTTCGCCGAACCGGGCGCCAGGCCGACGGGTGTCAACGCTGAGCTCGTCGGTCAACGGAAGGACGGGTCGACGTTTCCGCTCGAAGTCAGTCTGAATCATCTGGCCGACGCCGGGGGCGGACACGCCATCGCCTTCGTCACGGACATCACCGAACGCAAGCGGGCGGCGGTGGCCCTTCAGGAGCGAACGATCGAATTGGAACATCGGACGGCTCAACTGAGCCGGCTGGCGTCCGACCTCACGCTCGCCGAGCAGCACACGCGCGAACAGCTCGCCAAGACGCTTCACGACGGTCTCCAGCAGTTGCTCGTCGGCGCGGCCCTGAACCTCGAGCGACATTTGATGCGGGAAGCCCAGCAAGGGGGCAGTCCGGACGACCTGCTCGTGCGGGCGAAAGGTCACCTCGATCAGGCGAGCGCCGCCGCACGATCGCTGAGCCTGGAGCTGTTTCCTCCCGCCCTGCACCTGGTGGGATTGCCCGCGGCGTTGACCTGGCTGGCAGGGCGGACACGAAACCAGTACGGTCTTGTGGTTGAGGTGACGGCTAACCCGCTCGCCAACTCCGACCGCAAGGACGTCCGCACGCTGTTGTTCGAGTCGGTGCGGGAGCTGCTGTTCAACGCGGTCAAGCATGCCCGAGTCGATCGCGTCACGCTGAATCTGTCACTCGATCAGGAGAACGCACTCTGCATCACCGTGACGGACCAGGGGATCGGGTTCGACCCCGAGGCGCTCGCCGAACGAGGAAAGGCCGGCAAAGCCGGATTTGGTCTGTTCAGCATCCGCGAACGGCTGACACTGCTCGGTGGCCGGTTCGAGATCGAGAGCGCCCCCGGGCAGGGGACACGGTTCCGCCTGGTCGCGCCCCGAGGCGAGACGCAAGGCGAGATCGAGGCACCACTGCACGTGAGCCGCGGCGCGACCGAACCCACGTTCGGCGGCGCCGGCTTCGCACCGGCGCGGCCGCTCAGGATTCTGATCACCGACGATCACGCGGAGGTGCGACGAGCGTTCCGCGAGCTGTTGCAGGAGCGGCCGGAGCTTCACGTGGTGGGCGAAGCCGCCGACGGACTCGAGGCGATTGCCGCAGCGCGCGAGCTCCGACCCGATATCATCCTGATGGATATCTCGATGCCACGGATGGATGGGGTCGAAGCCACGCGCCGCATCCGCGCCGAGCTTCCGTTTATCCAAATTCTCGGGCTCTCGACGCACGTGAAAACCGAGGACCTTCACTCCATCGAGATGGTCGGGGCCGCAGGGTTTTTCACCAAGGGCGTCGATACGCAGCGTCTGATCGACCACCTGATCGCCGTCCACGCCATGACCGCACTCGAATCGCCCGGCCAGCCGGCTTAGGGCGACGCGCAGGCTGTCAGTTCAATCGGAACGCGTACAGCTGATCGCCGGCCGCGACGAGGACATGCTGCTTGCCGTC
>Ga0207641_10002397_pt1 | contig 17299 bp, 11 predicted proteins | sample KBSSwiS62_FD_184306 | JGI IMG/M metagenome (GOLD analysis project Ga0207641, IMG submission 184306) | Switchgrass rhizosphere microbial communities from Kellogg Biological Station, Michigan, USA - KBS Switchgrass S6-2 (SPAdes) (version 2) | ecosystem: Host-associated > Plants > Roots >... | reverse complement strand
CTATCAGGTCGGCAACTTCCCGGTGCTGTGGACCGAGTGGAACGGCAAGTATCGAGACGCGGTCCGAAGCTTCTGGCGCGGCGACGGCAGCACGGTGTCTGAGCTCGCCACGCGTCTCGCGGGCAGCAACGACCTGTACGCCCACAGCGGACGCCAGCCGTACGCGAGCATCAACTTCATCACCGCGCACGACGGCTTCACGCTGCACGACCTCGTCAGCTACAACGACAAGCACAACGAGGCGAACGGCGAAGAGAATCGCGACGGCGAGAACAACAACCTGAGCGCCAACAACGGCGCTGAGGGCCCGACCGACGATCCGGCGATCAACGCCTTGCGCGAGCGGCAGAAACGGAACTTCCTCGCGACGCTCCTGCTCTCGCAAGGCGTGCCGATGATCAGCCACGGCGACGAGATCGGGCGGACGCAACTCGGCAACAACAACGCCTACGCCCAGGACAACGAGCTGACCTGGATGGATTGGTCGCTCACGCCCGACAAGCGGACGCTGCTGGACTTCACGACCAAGCTGGTTCTCTTCCGCCTCTCGCAGCCGACGCTGCGGCGCCGCAAATACTTCCAGGGGCGGAGCATCCGCGGCGGCGGCGTGAAGGACGTCGCGTGGCTGACGCCCGAAGGCGGCGAGATGGACGACAGCGGCTGGAACACGGGGTTCGTGCGCTCCCTCGGCATGCTGCTCTCCGGCAGCGCCATCGAGGAAATGAACGAACGCGGCGAGCCGATCATCGGCGACACGCTGCTCGTCCTGCTCAACGGCCATTCCGATACGGTTCCGTTCACGCTGCCGCCGCTCGACGCGGATCAACAGTGGCAGCGCGCATTCGATACATTCGATGCGCACGGACCGGACAAGGGATTCGACGGCGGCAAGCAATACAACGTGCAGGGGCGCTCGATCGTCTGTTTCAAGCTGGCGTCGCCGCTGCGGCGACGTGTTTCGGATACGAACGACGCCACGGCGATCGAGGCGGCGGTTCAAGCGTGAAGCATGACGGTCAGTAGTCGAGAGTCGAAGCTCGGGAGTCACGAATCGGCAGTCGAGAGTCGAGGGCCTTCAGACGATCGATCGACCAGCGACTCAGGACTCTCGTCTACCGACCACCGACTACCGACTGCCGCACATGCGAGTCGCGTAGTCGTCGAGCATGTGCGGCCCGAGATTGACGGCGGCCGCTTCCCCATCAAGCGCACGATCGGCGACCGTGTCCACGTCACCGCGGACATCTTCGCCGACGGCCACGACGTCGTGGCGGCCGTGTTACGCGATGGCCGCGCACCGGGATTCGTCAATCGGGATTCGGGACTCGGCGACTCGCGAACCCCGAATCCCGAATCCCGAGTCCCGTCGGAGGACGCATGCTGGCGCGAAACCCCGATGCTAATGGTGGGCCCGGGCAGCGACGACTGGACGGCGTCGTTCGACACCGCCCACACCGGCTGGCACGAGTACGAGATCGTGGCCTGGGTCGATCGCTTCCAGACCTGGCGCCGCGATGTCAAGGCGAAGGCTGCGGCGGACCAGGACGTCTCGCTCGAACTGCTCGAAGGGGCGCTGCTCGTGCGCGAGGCGGCGAGCCGCGCCGAACGGCTCGGCGCGGCAACCGATGCGCACTGGTTGCTCGAACGTGCCGACGCGCTGAGCGACTCGACACCGATCGACCAACGTCTGGATACGGCCGTCGACGACGGGCTCGCAGCGCGGATGCTCGCGTATGCGGATCGATCACGGGCGACGAACTCGCCGGCGCACCGCGTCTGGGTGGACCGCGAGCGCGCGCGCTTCGGCGCGTGGTACGAAATGTTCCCGCGATCGGCCGGCCCCGATCCGACCCGCAGCGCGACGTTCCGCGAGGCGGGCGCTGCGCTGGCCCGCATCGCCGACCTGGGATTCGACATCGTCTATCTGCCGCCGATTCATCCGATCGGCCGCAGTTTCCGCAAGGGTCGCAACAACACGCTGTCCGCCGCGCCTTCCGATCCTGGCAGTCCCTGGGCGATTGGATCGGCGGAGGGCGGACACACCGCGGTCGAGCCTGGACTGGGCACGCTCGACGAGTTCGACGCGTTTCGTGACGAGGCCGAGCGTCTGGGGCTCGAGATCGCGCTCGATCTCGCCTGGCAGTGCTCGCCGGACCACCCGTGGGTGCGCGAGCATCCGGAGTGGTTCCGCCACCGGCCGGATGGATCGATTCGATATGCCGAGAACCCGCCGAAGAAGTATCAGGACATCTACTCGTTCGACTTCGAATCGGAGGACTGGCGGGCGCTCTGGCGCGCGCTGCTCGAGGTCACCTTGTTCTGGGTCGATCACGGCGTGCGTGCGTTTCGCGTCGACAACCCCCACACCAAGACCTTCGCGTTTTGGGAATGGCTCATCGCCAACGTGCATGTCCGCCAGCCTGACGTGATCTTCCTCGCCGAGGCGTTCACGCGGCCAAAGCTGATGCGGTACCTCGCGAAGGTCGGCTTCACCCAGTCGTACACCTACTTCACGTGGCGGAACACGAAGGCCGAGATCACGGAGTACTTCACCGAGCTGACGGCCACCGAGTCACGCGACTACCTGCGGCCCAATCTCTTCGCGAACACGCCGGACATTCTCCACGCCTACCTGCAGCACGGCGGCCGGCCGGCGTTCGAAGCGCGGCTCCTGCTGGCGGCGACGCTCGGCGCCAACTATGGCATCTACAGCGGATTCGAGCTCTGCGAAGGCCGCGCGCTCAGGCCCGGCTCGGAGGAGTACGCGAACTCCGAAAAATATCAGTTTCGCCACTGGGACTGGGAACGCCCAGGCAACATCCGCGAGCTGGTCTGCCGCGTCAACGCCATCCGCCACCAGCACCGCGCCCTGCAGTTCGACGTCACGTTGAAGTTCCACGACACCGATAACCCCGAGATCATCGCCTACAGTAAGGCGGCACCCGACGGCTCCGATCCGATCCTGACGATCGTGAATCTCGACCCGCATCACACACAGCATGGGTTCGTTGACCTGCCCGTCGCCGAGGATGCGTTCACGGTCCGGGACCTCCTGGACGATGCGAGCTACACCTGGCGTCGCGGCCGGAACTATGTGCGATTCGATCCCGGCATTCGCCAAGGACACGTCTTGTGCCTGCCGACCCCGCGCGCTTGACCTCAATCACCACGCTCGACGCTCCGGCGACGGCTTCACGCGGCGCCGACGATCCTTTCTGGTACAAGGACGCCATCATCTATCAGGCGCACGTCAAGTCGTTCTTCGACATCGACAACGACGGCATGGGCGATCTGCGCGGGATGATGCAGAAGCTCGATTACCTCTACGGTCTCGGCATCACCTGCTTGTGGCTGCTGCCGTTCTATCCCTCGCCGCTGAAAGACGACGGCTACGACATCGCGGACTATTGCAACGTCAATCCGCGCTACGGCACTCTCGACGACTTCCACGCGCTGGTCCGCGCCGCGCACGATCGCCAGATCAAGGTGCTGATCGAGCTGGTGATCAACCACACCTCCGATCAGCATCCGTGGTTCCAGCGCGCGCGCCGCGCGCCGAAAGGCTCGCCGGAGCGCGAGTTCTACATCTGGAGCGACACCGACCGGAAGTTTCCCGAAACCCGCATCATCTTCACCGACACCGAGAAGTCGAACTGGACGTTCGACCCGGTCGCAGGCCAGTTCTACTGGCACCGCTTCTTCACGCACCAGCCGGATCTCAACCACAACAATCCGGCGGTCGTCGAGGCGGTGATCGACGTGATGAGATTCTGGCTCGACCTCGGCGTCGATGCCCTCCGGCTCGATGCGGTGCCCTACCTGTGCGTGCGCGAAGGCACCAACAACGAGAACCTGCCGGAAACCCACGCCGTGCTCAAGCGGATGCGTCAGGCGCTCGACGAAGGCTACGAGAACCGCATGCTGCTGGCGGAAGCGAACCAGTGGCCGTCCGACGTTCGTGACTATTTCGGCAACGGCGACGAATGCCACATGGCGTTCCACTTCCCGCTGATGCCGCGCATGTTCATGGCGCTGCAGCAGGAGGATCGCCACGCCATCACCGAGATCCTCAGCCAGACGCCCGACATCCCCGAGAACTGCCAATGGGGACTCTTCCTCCGCAACCACGACGAGCTGACGCTCGAAATGGTGACCGACGAAGAACGCGACTACATGTACTCGGTGTACGCCGCCGATCCGCAGATGCGGATCAACGTGGGAATCCGCCGCCGCCTGGCGCCCCTGGTCGAAAACAGCCGCCGCCGCATCGAGCTGCTGAACGCGATGCTGTTCTCGTTTCCGGGGACGCCCATCATCTATTACGGGGACGAGATCGGCATGGGCGACAACATCTACCTCGGCGATCGCCACGGCGTCCGCACGCCGATGCAATGGACCAGCGACCGCAACGGTGGTTTCTCGCGCGCCGATCCCGCGCGCGTGTACGCACCGGCGATTCAGGATCCGGTGTACGGCTATCAGTCGATCAACGTCGAGGCACAGGAGCGCTCGCCCTTCTCGCTCCTGAACTGGATGAAGCGCTTGATCGCGATGCGCAAGCAGCATCAGGTCTTCGGGCGCGGCTCGCTCGAATTCATCGGCGGCCCCAACCGCAAGGTGCTTGCCTACGTTCGACGCGACGACCGCGAAACCATCCTCGTCGTCGCCAACCTGTCACGCGAGGTACAGCCCGCCGAGCTCGAGCTGCGAGCGTTCGCGGGACTGCTGCCGATCGAAATGAGCGGCCTGGCGGAGTTTCCGCGTATTGGCGACCGCCCGTACTTCCTGTCGCTCGGTCCCTACGCGTCGTACTGGTTCATCCTGCAGCGCGAACCCTTGCAGTCGGCCCCGCGCGTGCTGACCGCCCCGGACCCCCACGTGGCGATCGTCGACGCGCTGCCCTCGCTGCTCGTCGGCGTGGACTGGCGGAACGTGCTGGACGCCGGCACCCGCCTCGTGCTCGAGCGTCAGGCGCTCATCCCGTTCCTGCAGCGGCAGCGATGGTTCGCGTCGAAAGCGCGCGAGATCCGCCAGGCGCGCTTTACCGACTGGGCGACGATTCAGAACGGCACCGACCCGGCGTTTCTGACCATCGTGACGCTGGAGTATGAGGATGGCTGGCGCGAGACCTACCTGCTGCCGCTCGCGCTCCTGTCCGGCGAGGCCGCCGCGCGCGTGTTGGAGCGTGCACCCGGGGCCGTGCTGGCGCGGATTACCGGCGCGCGGAAAGGGGTCATCATCGACGGCATCCACGACGACGGCGTATGCGACCGCCTGCTGGGGATGATTGCCATCAAAGAGGACACGCCGACACGGCGAGGCAGCACGCAGGGACTGCTCATCAGCCCGGAGGTTCTGGCGGGCGGTACGCTCGCCGGCACGCACGAGTGGCGGAGAGGCGGCGGCGAGCAGAGCAACAGCGTCGCTTTTGCCGACGACCGGCTGGTCCTCAAGCTGTTCCGCCGAATCGAGCCGACGCCAAACCCCGACTTCGAGATCGGCCGGTTCCTCACCGAACGCGGGTTCGCGCGCACGCCGGCCCTCGGTGGCGCGCTCCAGTACCTGCGCACGGGGCTCGAGCCCGGCACGCTCGCCATCGTGCAGACCGCCGTCAAGCATCAGGGATCCGGCTGGGACTACACGCTCGACGACTTGCGCCGGTATTACGAAGGCGTCGTCACGCGATTGAAGTCGTCGGAGCGGGACCCCCGGAACAGTCGGGAGGCGCGCGAAGGGTTCGACGAGCCGACCGGACCGCCGCCGTTCTTCACCAGCCTCGAACACTGGTATCTGCAGACCGCGACGACGCTGGGACGCCGCACGGGCGAGCTACATCTCGCGCTCGCCAACGCCTTCGATCCGGCATTCGCCCCGGAACCGCTGGATCGCACCGCGCTCGATACCGTGGCCGAGGAGATGCTGCTGCACGTCAAGGCGGGCTTCGATCTGCTGGCGCAGCGGGTTTCGACGCTGGACGAAGTGTCCCGGACGCACGCGGACGCGATTCTGAGCCACCGCGCCGACCTCCTCGGACGCTTCGGCCGCATGCGTGCGCTCGACACAGCCGGCTGGCGTATCCGGATTCACGGCGACTACCATCTCGGTCAGGTTCTGCGAACGGAGGAGGACTTCGTCATCCTCGATTTCGAGGGCGAGCCGGCGCGTTCGATCGAGGAACGGCGGGTCAAGCAGTCGCCGCTGAGGGACGTCGCCGGCATGATCCGTTCGTACAGCTACGCGGCATACGCTGCATTGTTCGCGTTCACGACACACGCCCCCGGCGATTACGCGCGGCTCGAGCCGTGGGCCGACGCGTGGCAGCACTGGGTGGCGGGTAGCTTCCTCGCCGCGTACGACTCGACGCTCGCCAACACTGAATTTGCGCCGAGCCGTGCCGCGTGGCGGCTGCTCCTCGACGCCTTCGTTCTCGACAAGGCGTTTTACGAGCTCGCCTACGAATTGAACAATCGGCCGGACTGGGTGCGCATTCCGCTCATCGGCATCCGGAAGCTCATCTAACTGGGCTGGCGGACCATTTGCACGACAGTCACAGACTTCGGAGAAACTGAGTCATGGCCAAACGCAACAACACACCTCGAGCACAAGCTGAAGACACGGCGACCGTCCCACGACCGCCGAAACCGCGGCGATCGACCTCGACTGCCGGCGCCCCGCCCTCCGATGCCCTTGGAGTGCAGGACGGCGTTTTGGGTAGCGAGCCAACCGACGACGACATCCGCCGGCGCGCCTACGAACGCTATCTCGAACGCGGCGGCGAACACGGCATGGACTTCGAGGACTGGCTGGCTGCCGAAAGGGACCTCAGAAGCCGGACGTCTGAAGTCTGAGGTCTGAAGGTTGAAGTCTGAAGATCGAAGTCTCTCAAGTTGAGGCTGAGCTGAGAGCTGACAATGCCAAGAGCGCTCTGGAAAGGCTCCATTTCATTCGGTCTGGTCAACATCCCGATCGAGTTGCATACCGCGGTGCGCGATCACCGCCCGAAGTTCCGGATGTTGCACGCGAAGGACAAGTCGCCGGTCCGCTTCGAGCGCGTCTGCATTCGCGACGGGCATCCGGTGGCATGGGAGGATCTCGTCAAAGGCTACGAGTTCCAGAAGGGGCACTTCGTCGTCGTCACAAAGCAAGATTTCCAGGCGGCCGCCGTCGAGAAGACGCGCACCATCGACATCGTCGATTTCGTCAAGAGCGACGAGATCGACGACCGGTTTTTCGAGACGCCGTACTACCTGCTGCCTGCCAAAGGCGGCGAGCGGGCGTACGCCCTGCTTCGGGAGGCGATTCGTCAGTCCGAGCGCGTGGGTGTCGCCAAGTTCATCCTGCGTGACACACAGCACCTCGCGGCGGTCGAGGCGATCGAGAACGCACTGGTGCTGACAATCATGCGCTTTGCGGACGAGCTGGTGGAAACGAGCGCGTTCGAGTTTCCGGGCGACGCCGGTATGCGGAAGCCTGAACTGGACATGGCGAAATCGCTGGTCAACAGCCTGGCGGCGGAGTGGGATCCGACGAAGTACACGGATCAGTACCGCGAAAACCTGCTCAAACTGATCCAGGCCAAGCTGAAAGGCAAGAAGGTGGACCTCGAGGAGGTTGCCGAGCCGCGGCAGGCCGAAGTCGTGGATCTGATGGAGCGCCTCCGCCGGAGCCTCGAACAAAGCGGGGCCCGCGCGACCAAGACTCGGCCTCGGGCTGCGAAGCGCCCTGCAAAGAAGCGCCCGAAGGCGGCCGCATAATAGAGGCTAGGCACTAGTTGCTAGGTGCTAGCTGTCAGTCACAGCTAGCCCCCAGCCCCCAGCTCCTAGCCCCTCCATGAACTCCCTGCTGCAACCGATGCTGGCGTCCCTCGCAGACGCCCCCTTGAACGACCCGCACCTCGCTTACGAACCGAAATACGACGGCATCCGGGCGATCGCGGAGATCGAGCCACACGGCGTCGTACGGTTGTGGTCACGGCTGGGGAACGAGAAGACGCGCCAATTCCCAGAAATCGCGGCCGCCCTGGGACAGTGGGCGCGCAAGCGCGCGGAGCCGCTCGTGCTCGACGGCGAGATCGTCGCCCTCGACCCGAAGGGCGAACCGACCGGCTTTCAGCAACTCCAGGGTCGCATTCACCTGTTGGATGTCGCTGGCGCACAAGGAGCGCGTTCCCGTTCCTCCCGCCCATCTCGTCCATCCCGCCCATCCAGCCCATCCCGGCCCTCGGTTGCATTCATCGCGTTCGACGTGCTGCGCGACGGCCGCACCGACATGCGCGATCGCCCGTGGCGGGAGCGCCGCACCGCGTTGGAGCGCGTGCTCGCAAAGACCGGGTCGTCGCTCCTGCGGATCAGCGACGTCGTTCGCGGCGACGCGCGCGCGCTGTATGAAGACGCGCTCGAGCGCGGATGGGAAGGGCTCATCGCCAAGCATCAGGACTCGCTCTACAAGTCGGGCAAGCGGACACCCGACTGGCGCAAGCTGAAGATCGTTCACGAGCAGGAGTTCGTCATCGGCGGGTGGACCGAGCCTCGTCAAACGCGCACCTATTTCGGGGCGCTGCTGCTCGGGGTTTACGACCGCGACCAGCTGGTCTATGTCGGCCACACCGGCACAGGCTTCAACGAGCGGGAGCTCGCGCGCGTGATGAAACTGCTGAAGCCGCTCGAAACGAAGACCTGTCCGTTCGCGAATCTCCCGAAGAGCAACGAGCGTCCACACTGGGTGCGGCCCGCGCTGGTCGCGCAGATCAAGTTCACTGAATGGACCGCGGATGCAAAGCTCAGGCATCCGGTCTACCTCGGCCTGCGGGACGACAAGAAACCGACCGATGTCCGGCGTGAGGAGAAACCGGAGGTTCGGGGTTCCTCGTTCGACGGGCATCGTCCGGCCCGGCGAACGCCGAACGCCGCGCGACGAACGGCAAACGCTGCACGACGAACGCCGAGCGACGAACCACGAACGACGGCCTTGCTGGAACAGTTGTCCGCCCTTGAAGACGCGAAGCGTGACGGGACGCTGACGCTGCCGGACGGCGAACAGCTGGCCGTCACGAATCTGAGTAAGGTGTTCTGGCCGAAAGAAAAACTCACGAAGGGCGATCTGTTCCGCTATTACGCACGGGTCGCACCCGCAATCCTCCCGGTGCTCGCCGATCGACCGCTGGTCATGAAGCGCTTCCCCAACGGCGTCGCCGCGCCGCCGTTCTATCAGCACCGGGCGCCGGATGTGCCGCCCGGCGTCCGCAGCGAAATCGTCAGCGTCGTCGCGCAGCGGCCGCAGATCGTCGGCGGAGCGGTCAAGACGTTGATGTACACAACACAGCTCGCGGCAATCTCTCAGGATCCGTGGTTTTCACGCGTCGCGCACCCGGAGTTTGCCGATTGGGCGGCCCTCGACCTCGATCCGCCGGACGGCGTGCCGTTCGCGCGCGTGCTGGACGTCGCGCGCTGGATCCGTGACGAGCTCGGCGCGCTGGGCGCTTTCGGCGCGCCGAAGACCTCCGGCGCCGACGGTCTGCATGTGTACATCCCCCTACCGCCGGGGACACCCTACGAGGCTGGACTGCTCTACTGCCAGATCATCGCCACGCTCGTCGCGCACAAACACCCGAAGGTGGCAACAACCGAGCGCGCCGTCAGGGCACGGGGGGCGCGCGTCTACATCGACTGTCTGCAGAACATCCTGGGCAAGACGCTGGCCAGCGCCTACAGCGCGCGCGCCAGCGATTACGCGGGTGTATCGACACCGGTCACGTGGAGTGAAATCGAACAGGGGTTCGACCGCCGCGAGTTCACGATCCGGACCGTTCCATCGAGATTGGCCGAGGTTGGCGACTTGTGGTCCGCGCTGATGAAGTCAAAGGGGATTGACCTCGCGGCCCTGCCAAAAGTGAAAAGTTAGAAGTTAAAGGTCAAAGGTAAAGGTCAAAGTTAAACGTTGAAACCCGGAAGCCCGAGTCTGGCCTCGGGTTCCAGGTTTCAACTCTCAAGCTCCACGCGTTAGCTTTCCAGGTTCGTGTCCGGTTCATCCGTTTCGTCGTCGTCTTCTTCGTCGGCGTCTTCGAACTCGTCGTCCGCGGAGTCCACAACGTCTTCTTCGTTCGAGTTGCCGATTTCGTCGTTGTCCATGTCCGGGTCGCGTTTGTCTTCCATCAGCTGCCTCCGGCGCGAAGGCCCAGCAAGGCGAATACCAACGATGCTGAACTGATGGGCTAATGGTTGAACCGGCCAAGCGCGCGGAATGGCTCGCCCCCTCGACGAGAATCGTCGCGCGCTCGCACGTCGATGGCCGCTGACGATCCATCGCCGTTCGACCGTGAGGATCGACAGTGCATGGCGATGTAGCGATAATCGCTCGCGATGAACATTCTGATCATGGGGGGAGGGATGTGCGGCCTCGGCGCCGCCATGCTGCTGGCGCGTGATGGCCACGATGTGACGGTCCTCGAGCGCGACGCCGATCCGGTTCCCGATTCGCCCCACGACGCGTGGGAAAACTGGACACGAAAGGGCGTGGTGCAATTCCGCCAGCCTCACAACCTCATGCCGGGTCTCCGGCTGCTGCTCGAGTCGGATCTGCCGGACGTCCAGGAGGCGCTTCGGCGCGCCGGGGCGGGCAAGTTCGACCTGCTCAACCCGTTGCCTCCGGTGTTCAGCGACCAGTCGCCGCGGCCGATCGATGACAAGCTCTGGACCTACACGGCTCGGCGTCCGGTCGCCGAGTGGGTGTTTGCCACCTGCGCCGAACGTGAGCCGCGCGTGACCGTCCGCCGGGGAATCCAGGTGACAGGCCTGCTGGCCGGTCCTTCGGCGATACCCGGGGCACCGCACGTCGCAGGCGTGCAGACAGCAGACGGCGAAACGCTGCGCGCCGATCTGGTGGTTGACGCAACGGGCCGCCAGTCACGCACGCCTGGCTGGCTCGCCGCGTTCGGTGGCCGGCCGCCCGAAGAGACGGATGCCGACTGCGGCTTCGTCTATTACACGCGGTACTTCAGCGGAACCGAGCCTGCCCGCAGGGGTCCGAACCTGATGCCTGTTGGATCGATCTCGATCCTGACGTTGCCCGGGGACAACGGCACCTGGTCGGTCACCCTCTTCAGCGCGACGGGCGATCACGCGCTGAAGAATCTCCGCCACGAAGAGAAATGGACCAAGGTGGTGCGCGCGTGCCCGCTCCACGCACATTGGGTGGACGGTGAGCCGAGCACCGGGGTCCTTGCGATGAGCGGGATCGTCGATCGCTATCGCCGCTTCGTGGTCGACGGATCACCGGTGGCCACCGGGTTCGTGGCGCTGGCCGACGCGTGGGCGTGCACAAATCCCTCAGCCGGACGCGGCGTCACGGTGGGATTCCTCCACGCCGCGCTCTTGCGCCGCGTGGTCCGCGAGGTGGGGGCCGATCCCCGCGCGCTCGTCGAAACGTACCACGCACGAACCGAATCGGACATCGCGCCCTGGTACGATGCGCAGATCGCCGTCGATCGCGCGCGATTCGCCGACATGGACGCATTGCGCGAAGGTCGCGAGCCAACACCGCCGGCCGATCCACTCGCGAGATCGATCCGGGGTCTGTTCGCGACCATGATGGCCGATCCGGATCTGTTTCGAGCCGCCGTGGAATACATCGCGACGATTACGCCGGTGCAGCGCATCCTCGAGCGGCCGGCGGTCGCGGAGGCGATCGGCGGGGCCTTCGAGGCGTTGAGGCACACGCCGCCGCCCAGAATGCCGGGCCCGGACAGAAGGCAGCTACTCGAGCTCCTGAGCTGATCTCAGCGGTTCACAGCCCGTCGACGACGCTCGTTTTCGTGTCTTTGAGGATCTCGAGGATCGCCTGGCGGACCGGCGGCGTGAGGTGAGCGTATTTCGGCGAGTTGTCCTTGCCGGCGAGCACGTCGTGCAGGCGCCGGCAGGTCGCGTCCTTGACGTCGTCTGGCAATGCATCGAAGCCCGGCGAGTAGATCAGGTAACTGAGCGGATACCGCATCAAGCGAGTCTCGAGGCGCAGGTCGCGGAGCGATCTCCCCTTCGTATCGCGAGGACCGATCGTCGAAAACCGTTCCGCGAAGCCCGACGATCCCTCGATGGGCGTCGTCAGAGGCGCCTCGTCGACGAACAGCATATAGTCGACCAGATCGTTCACCGCATTGCGGACTCGGGCAGCCGCGGCCGCCGGATCGCCCCGGCCCAGTGCGGCGACGCGCGATTCCCAGCCGGCGCGCGTCATGAGATTCATCATCCGCGTTTGATGCTCGAACACCATCAGCGCCACGATGTCGCTGTACGGCGTGGGGTAACCGGTTAGATCGAACGCGCCATCCACCGACAACCGAGCGGCCGATTCGGGAAACGGCGGCGCCATGAAGAGCGGCAGATTCCCCAGGTGCTTCGCCGGTGCGTGGCGGCCTGTCACGTACCAGCCGCCCCATCGCTCCTCGACATCCGAACGGTGATCGACGGCATGGCCGTCGGCATAATCTCGATCGGATTTTCGTGGAAACGTCGTCAGCACCGTCGGACCAGGCACCGCCAGCGTCTCCCACGTCACGTGACAGGTCACGCATTCGAGCCGCCGGCCGAAGCGCGGCGCCCGCGACGGTTCCTGGTCGAGGGTGTAGAAAATCGTTCCTTGCCGCGGATCCTGCGCCCAGGCCTCCAGGACGCCGCCGCCGCGAACCCAGGCCACCGAGATGTTGTCGGTGAAGTAGATGGCGCGCGGGTTGCCTTTGTTGATTTTCGGCGCCTGCATGCTGGTCTGCGTGTAGACGAGCATCTGCGATTCGATCGGGACGTGCAGCGCGTCGAGCGTCGAACGGAGGTAACCGCTCGCCGGATCGAACGTCAAGGCGGCCGCCCCTTCCTCCAGTTTGCGATTGAGATCGTCGATCGCCGTATGAAAAGGCGCCGAGTTGTAGTCGATGGCCGGGTGCGATCGCGATTCGCTGAAGGCGTCCGGGCGCTGCGCGATCGCGACACCAAGGCTGGCGACAGAGATCGCGAGGGTGGCCGTCAGGGCTGCGGGGATCCGCACCTGAACAGCTTACCGCGATCCACCGCCGCTGGTGGAAGTCTGTCCGAATCGCCGCGGCAGGTGTAGGATGCGGCCGTTGTCGTTCGCTTCCGCTCGCGTGGCGCTGGCTCACCGCGCTGATCATCGCCGCCGTGGCCCTCTGGTGCACGCGCGGGCTCCTCGACATTGTCACGGGACCGGCAGGTGCCGTCATTCGAGTGGCGATGCTGCCCCCCTGGCGGCTGCTCGCGATTCTCGTCGTCGTGCTGGGGGCCGCCGGCGTCGCTGCCATCCGGGCTGGCGCCGACCCGGACATCGCGCTTCCGCTCTGCGCGTTGGGCGTGCTGGTCCTGCCTTATCTGCCGTGGCTGCCCGATCGTCTTCCGGTCCTGCGCGCGGCCGCGGGACCGGCGCGGTACCTGGTGTGGCCGGTTGTCTTCTGGCTGATCGTCTGTCGAGACAGTTTCGGACTGTGGTGCCGTCTGCAGCCGCTCGTGTCGCCGCTCGTCATCTTCCTGGCGAGCGCGATCGCCTTCGGCGCGGTGGCGGCGCGCATGACGGATACGCCGCTTTTTCCGGGCGGCGACGAACCGCATTACCTCGTCATCCCCAGAGCCTGCTGCACGATCGCGATCTGAAAATCGAGAACCACCACCGCCGCGAAGACTACCGCGCGTACTTCAACGGATCGCTGAAGCCGGACTATCTCGCGCTCGGGACAGACGGCCAGATCTATTCCATTCACCCGGTCGGATTGCCGGTGCTCGCGATGCCCGCCTTTGCGGTGGCGGGCTATCACGGCGTGGTCGCGATGCTCATCGTCATGGCCGCACTCGCGGCGACGTTGTTGTGGCGATGGGCGCGCGACACCACCGGCTCGGTCGGCGCCGCGACATTCGCCTGGGCGGCCACCGCCCTGACGGCTCCCTTTCTCTTCAACTCCTTCGCCGTGTATCCGGAAGTTCCCGCGGCGCTGGCGGTGTCGGGGTCGCGCCAATCACGATCGAGGTAGAGAGCGGGTTCGTTCCGGCGGCCACCGATTCGGCCGCCACCGATCGGCGGTTTCTGGGATGTTGGATCGAACCAGGACCACCGACCCGGTGAGACACGGCCGATCTACTGCACGGCGAAGTGAAGGGTGCGACTCGCGTTGTGCCGGCCAAGAGAGGCGTCAAGCATGAGGACGTACTCTCCAGGAGGCAGCTGACCGATGTCCAAAGCAAGAGCGGCCCGACGATTCGCAAAATCTTTCGCCGTGAGGGCAAGCCGCTGATCGCGAACCGCGCGGCCGTTCGCATCGAGAATGCTCGTCCGCACCGACACCGGCAGAATGACATCGGTGCGCTGAGTGCCCTGATAGACCTGCACGAGCGCACGGACCCCTTCGGCCTGGTCGAACGCGCGTCGTGTCGTCGTCGCCGTCACGGGAGCAGCCGATACCGGTAGTGCTGTATTGGGACTCGTGGTTTCCACCAGGACATCGGACAACGACAGGGGGACGTTGCCAAACAGCGGAACGGCGACCGGGCAGAACACGCTGGCGACCGTGTCTGTCGCGGGATCCGATACAGCGACGCGGACTTCATATTCTGCCGGGGTCACCTCGATGTGCGTTTGCACGTTCGCTTCGGCGCGGCGAGTCGATGTGCCAGGCTTGAAGGTCACCGTCGCCGCTTCTCGCGCGAATGCGACTTGTCGTCCGGTCTGATTGACCACGCTCACGGCAAACTCGAGAGGCTTCGCCGTCTCACCGCCGTTGGCGAATGCGCCAACATCCAGGTTGACCGTGAGGATCGCTCTCCCCGCGGCGGAGCCGGCGAATGCCGCAACCGCCAACGTCAGCGGCCTGCTCGCAACCGGCAGCAGACCGCTCAGCGCCTTCTCGAGTGACATCGCTTCTGTGCCGCGCGCGACGGCGGAGGACGCCTTCTCCGCCGCTCGCACGAGGTGTTCGTGCTGCGTGTAGACCTGAACGCCTGTTCGTGCCACCTTGACGTCGATCGATCGCTTGTCGGTGCGCTGCCCTGGCGTCGCCGGCTCGAAGCCGATGATGTAGTAGGTGTCGGTCTCGCCGAAGATCTCCGACACTTTCTCTTCCGGGGCGTTCGTGTTCGTTACTGTTCTTCCGCCCGTCAGGTCTGGCAGAACGTGAAGGGTTCCCTGATTGCTGAGGAGCTCGGCGGTCTCCGACTGCATCATCTGAAGGCGGCGGGCCGGCCCGTCCTCTCCCTGCTTCCCGCCAAGCGCACCCGCCCGCGTCTGCGGCCCCAGCGTCGTCAGGCCGCTTGGATCGATGGAGTGCACCGCCAGGTTGGACAACGCGAGCGAGTCGAAAAGCCGGCGCCGCGCGTCAGTCACCAGCTTGTCACAACCGACGTCCGCTGAAGGCGCGCGAAGGCCCGCTTGAACAATGACGCTGCTGCCGATGAAGAACAAAACTTTGCGCCGCCCAGGCGTGCTCCGCACGGCGTCAGCTATCCTGGTCAGAGTCTCCAGCACGCACAGACCGCATAAGCAGCGACCATCGCTGAGCGGATCGTCCGGAATCGGCATGACGGCTTTCTGGTCTTTACTGTGGTCCGTGCTCCAGTCGCGCCGCTCGTTAATCGCCCGGATCAGACGGCTTCGGTCGGCGGTCAGATTCTGCGGCATGGCGCCACTCGTCGAGACCAGCGCGGCGAGGTCGTGAGGCCCAAGCGCTTCGACAGCCGCAATGGCAATTTTCCGGGCGGCCATCGTCGGCTGACCGGTCGGAATGGTGCGATCCATCAGAATGATGACGAGACGCCCCTCCTGCTGCCCTACCTGATTCGTGGCGACGTCATTGGGAACCGCAGTCAGCGGCGTCAATCCACTAGGACGGCGTACGGGAAGTTGGATAGACGTGAATGCCCGGACGGGTCTCTGTACTCCGTTCTCGAAGACGGTAAAGTCCTCCGCGTTCAGCCCCGTTACCGGCTGCCTCTTGCGGTCCAGTACGGAAACATCGAGTTGGATCAGCTCGACGCCGCCCCGATACACAGGCTGGTCGACCTGGGTCTGTGCCTGAGGCCTGGAAAGTCGCGCGGCAGCCGTCTGTCCGGGCTGCGAAGCTGTCGAGGGCCCTGGCGCGGCCGACCACGCATTCAAACCAAGGGTCACGGCGATCGTCGCGACGCGAGCTGATGTGCGCACTCGGCGTTCTCTCCGGCAACGCGGTTAATGATCGAGAGTCTACGCTGATGGAAGTTTCTGAGAAAGGCCGTAGATGTCGCGATCGCGCGTCCTGGGCCGATGCCTGTTAGTCTTTAAAGGAGTTATCAGTCAATCAATGACCCTTCCTGCCGGCCGCTGGACACGCTGACACGCACGTATGGCTACTGCCACGAAACTACGAAATCGCGAAACCAAGAATCGATCGTCTTCGTGTTTTCGTGTCTTCGTGGCTACCGTCGCGATGGCGCTTGCGATCAGTCTGCGCGCCGAGACCGGGTACGATCTCTGGCTCAGGTATGTGCCGGGGGCCGACGATGCCGGGCGCGCGGCCTATCGGCGATCGGCCACGGCGATCGTGGTGGAGTCCCAGTCTCCGACCGGCGCGACGATCGTTTCCGAACTACAGCGTGGACTGCAGGGACTGCTGGGCGTGGACGCCGCCCGGGTGGACCGTCCGTCGTCCGACGGCGCAGTGATCGTCGGCACGCCATCGTCGCCGCTCGTCGCCGCGCTCGGATGGACGGACGCGCTCGCACGCGCCGGGCGCGAGGGCTATGTCATTCGCTCGGCGAGTGTCGCCGGCCATCCCGCCACCGTCATCGCGTCAGCGGGCGAGATGGGGGCGCTCTACGGCACGTTCCATTTTCTTCGATTGATTCAGACTCGTGTGCCGCTCGCAGGCCTCGACATCGTCGAGCGTCCGCGGCTGGAGCGCAGGCTGCTCAATCACTGGGACAATCTCGATGGCACCATCGAACGTGGCTACGCGGGCGGCTCGCTGTGGTGGCCCGACCGCGTCGACCCGCGTCTTGTGGATTACGCCCGAGCCAACGCGTCGATCGGCATCAACGGCACCGTCATCAACAGCGTCAACGCGAACCCGCAGTCGCTCACCCAGCCGCTTCTCGAGAAAGCCGCGGCCATCGCTCGCATCTTCCGGCCCTATGGCATCCGCGTGTACCTGGCCGCCAATTTCGCGGCTCCCAAGATGCTGGGCAGCCTGACGACCGACGATCCGCTCGACCCCGCGGTCGCACGGTGGTGGCGCGAGAAGGTGGACGACATCTATTCGCTCATTCCCGATTTTGGCGGG
>Ga0207641_10002396_pt1 | contig 17302 bp, 13 predicted proteins | sample KBSSwiS62_FD_184306 | JGI IMG/M metagenome (GOLD analysis project Ga0207641, IMG submission 184306) | Switchgrass rhizosphere microbial communities from Kellogg Biological Station, Michigan, USA - KBS Switchgrass S6-2 (SPAdes) (version 2) | ecosystem: Host-associated > Plants > Roots >... | reverse complement strand
AATGGGGCTCGTCCGGAATCTGACGGCCGGCGAAATCGTTGGACAGGTGCGGGTGCTGGCGACGGCGCTGGCCATGCGCGACACCCCTTTCAACATCGTCCTGATGGGCATGGGGGAGCCGCTCCATAACTATGACGAGACGATGAAGGCGCTGCGGATTCTCGCGGATCCGCAGGGCCTGGCAGTACCGCCTCGGCGCGTCACGTTGTCGACTGTCGGACTCCTGCCGGCGCTCGAACGGTTGGCGTCCGAGCCCGTGATGCCAAACCTCGCCATTTCACTGCACGCGCCGACCGATCGGCTTCGCGGTGAACTGGTCCCGCTCAACAAGAAGTACGGTGTCGCCGAGATCATCGCCGCGTGCCAACGATTCCCGCTCCAGAAGCGCCGCAGGATCACGTTCGAGTACGTGCTTCTGGCGGGCGTGAACGACTCGCCTCAGGACGCGCGGCTCCTGGCGAAGCTCCTGGCGCGTGTGAAATCCAAGGTCAACCTGATTCCGCTCAACGCGGCGCCCGGGATTCCGTTCGAGCGGCCGTCCGACGAGGCGGTGAATCGCTTCGCGAAGATCCTCGCCGATGCCGGCTTGATCGTGTCAGTGCGCAAGAGCCGCGGCCGCGACATCCGCGCGGCCTGCGGGCAGCTGATCGTCGAAGGTCAGAACAAATCAGCCGCGCAGCAGCTCGCCGTCATCATGTGAGGTGATGCGGATGACGACCCACTGGTTGCGCGGGAGGCCGGGCGGAATGCGTAGCTTCTGATAGTTCCCCGTCACAACTAGCGAACCGTCCTCGAGTGTCAACGCTCGATGAGTGGTGCCGACCTGCGAATCGTGGAAACGCTGCGTCAGGCGCTGACCGATCTCCCGCACTTTTCGACCCCGCTCACGGATCGCCGCACCTTGCACCTTTCCGTTCATCAGGCTTGCCGCCGTCCCCGGTCGATCGGAATACGGAAAGACGTGAAGGTGCGTCAGCGGCGAAGCCTCGAGATACGACACCAGCTGCTCGAAGTCGTCGTCCGTCTCGCCCGGAAATCCCACGATGATGTCGGATCCGATCGACGCCTGCGGAAGGCGTGCACGAATGTCGTCAACGAGCGCAGAGTAGTACTCGATCGGATAAGGCCGCCGCATCGCCGACAGCACTCGGTTGCTCGCGTGCTGCAGCGGCAGGTGGAAGTGGGGTGCGAACGCCGGCGAGGTCGCGACGAGATCGACGATCTCGCGCGTGCAATCCATCGGCTCGAGCGAGCTGATGCGGAAGAGGACGCGTTCGGCTGAAGCCTTCTCGCTCCAGCTGCTGAGATGCCGGAGCAGCTGGATCAGTGAACTCGGCGAATCGAGATCGCGCCCGTAGGACCCGAGATGGACGCCAGTCAGCGCGATTTCCTTGAAACCGGAGGCGGCGATACGCTCGACCTCGCGCAGCAGATCCTGAAGCGGAACGCTTCGCGGGCGTCCACGGGTGGAGGGAATGATGCAGTACGAGCACGGCTCCGCACAGCCGGTCTGAACGCGCAGCGTGAACGCGGTCCGTCCTGCCACGCCCGGCTGGATCGTCGCGCCGCAGGGCCCATTTTCATCGCGACGTTGATCAGAGACGTAGGTAGAGTCCGACTTCAGCCGGACCAATGACATCATCCGCGGCTTGTCGTCGTTCGAAACGACCTGCACCACGTTCGAAAGCGCGGCAACTTCGTCCGGCCGACGCGTCGCGTAGCAGCCGGTGACGACAATGCGCGCGGAGGGATTGTCGCGGGCGATGCGTCGAATCGTCTGACGCGCGCCTTGATCCGAAGTCGCCGTCACCGAGCAGGTGTTGACGATCACCACATCTGCGCTTTGCGACGCGACCGATTCGGCACCAGCGGCGCGCAGCTCCTCCTCGAAGCCAAGCGAGTCGGCTTGATTGACGCGGCACCCGAAGGTGATCACGGAATACTTCATAGAACTCGAAGGACACCAAGGATACCAAGGACACCAAGGGCTGGCCGCGGCCAAGCATCAGGCGCGGCGACTGAGCGCCCTTTTCCCGATATCGTGGCGGTACTGCATCCCATCGAAGGAAATCTGTTCGATGCCGGCGTACGCTCGCGCGATCGCGTCAGCGAGGGTGCGGCCGCGGCCGACCACTGTCAGCACACGACCGCCAGCGGTCACGAGACGACCGTCCCGAACGGTGGTGCCGGCGTGATAAACGGCGACGTGCGCCAGCGCTGCCGCGCGATCCACGCCCTCAATCGGACACCCGGATTCAGACGACTCCGGATAGCCGCGCGAAGCGAGCACGACACCCGCGAGCGCGTCGTGCCCACGGCGCACCGAGCTGTGTCGAAGAGCTCCGCCGGCCGCAGCCGCGAGAATCGGCACGAGCGGCTCATCGATCAGCGGCAGCACGACTTGCGCCTCCGGATCGCCCAGCCGCACGTTGAATTCGATGACTTTCGGGCCGTCCGAGGTGAGCATGAGACCAACGTACAGGAACCCGCGGAACGGATGACCCTCGGCCGCCATTCCAGCCAGCACTGGATCCACGATCTCCCGCATCACCCTGGCTTCAAGGGCCGCGTCCAACAACGGACTCGGCGCGAACGCGCCCATTCCACCGGTATTCGGACCCCGATCGTCGTCGAAGATCCGCTTGTGATCTTGCGCCGATCCGATCGACAGCGCGCGCGTGCCGTCGCAGATGAGGAAGAACGAGACCTCTGGACCGCTGAGACATTCCTCGATCACCAGCCGCTCGCCGGCGCCGCCGAATTTCCGGTCCGCCATCGCCGCTACGATGGCCGCGTCGGCCGCTGACGCGTCGTCCGCAATCACGACACCCTTCCCTGCGGCGAGCCCATCCGCCTTCAGCACCACGGGGAACCCGAAGGCGCCCTCGTGGATCTGCGCGCGCGCGCTATCCAGCGACTCGGCGACATGAAAGCGCGCGGTCGGCACCGCGTGGCGCGCCATGAACGTCTTCGCAAACGCCTTGCTCGACTCGAGGCGTGCCGCGGCTGCAGTCGGCCCGAATAGGAGCTGTCCGTCTGCCGCGAAGCGATCGGCAAGTCCCAGGCTCAACGGAAGCTCGGGACCGACGACGGTCAGGTCGATCCGTTCGGAAGCGGCGAGTTCGGCGACCGCAGCCACGTTCGTGAGATCGATCGGTTGGGTGCGGGCGACGCGCGCGATTCCAGGGTTGCCGGGCGCCGCCAGCACCGTCTCGGTTTCAGGGTCGGAAGCAAGCCGCGCGACCAGCGCGTGTTCGCGCGCGCCGCTGCCGAGAACCAGAACTCTCATCGTCTGAACGGCTTAGGGCGTGTGATGGCGCAGCACGGCGAGGCGGCGCGAGCAGGACTATTTCGTTGACCTTTGACGGGGATTGCGCCTAGAATCCGCGTTTACCTGTGATAGCCTAGCATATTTGGGTTATCTGGGCATTTTGCCACCCGTGAAGGGGGTGTTGGTCGCGTGGCTGAAGTCAAAATCCAGGAGGGCGAATCGATCGAGAGCGCTCTCCGTCGGTTCAAGCGGAAGGTCCAGCAGGAAGACATCATCAAGGATATCAAGAAGCATTCCTTCTATTTGAAACCTGGGGACAAACGAAGGGCAAAGCAGGCGCTCGCGCGTAAGCGCAATCGCAAGAAGTTGCGGCGCGAATCGGAATAGACCGACCCGGACGAGGTAGCGACCGATGGAGTTCCAAGACAGGATCCTGAGTTGCGTGGACTGCGGTACCGAGTTCATCTGGACGGCGGGAGAGCAGCAGTTTTTCGCCGACAAGAACTTCAAGAACGAGCCAAAACGGTGCAAAGCCTGTAAGGGCAAGCGCGCCGCGCGTCCCGCCGGGGGCGGGATGTCTCGTGAACGAGTGGAAACTCAGACCAGTTGCTCGGCCTGCGGCAAGGAAACGACCGTGCCGTTCAAGCCGACGCAGGGGCGCCCGGTCTTCTGCAAGGAATGCTTCCAGTCCCGGAAATTCGCCGGTGCTGGCGGCGTCTAGGGGATCACTCCAGCGTTTTCGCTGCCGTTCGACCTCAATCAAAATCCGGGTGTGTTAAGCTCACATCGCATATATCTGGAGTGTTTCCATGCAGATCGACGAACGGATGGTGGGCGACGTTGTGGTCCTGGACCTGAAGGGGAAGATTACCCTGGGCGAAGGCGACGAGTTGCTCAAGGACAAGGTCAACAGTCTCGTCAACCAGGGTCACAAGAAAGTCGTCCTCAACCTGGCCGGCGTGCCCTATATCGATAGCGCGGGCCTCGGCGAAGTCGTTCGCACTTACACCACGGTGAGCCGGCAAGGGGGCAGCCTCAAGTTGCTCAACCTGACCAAGCGCATCACCGATCTGCTGTCGATCACCAAGCTGCTAACCGTGTTCGAGACCTACGAAAACGAGAACGACGCCGTCCGGAGTTTTGCCGCATCGGCCAAGGTCTAACCCGACCCGCGTTCTCGAGACGGACCGCCGCGCTTTAGATGGCGCGCATCACTTCATCATCCTCCGTGGCGTCACCCGATACTTCGGTCAACGAAGTATCGGGTCGCCCAATCGGCCTCCAGTTGTTGACCTCTCTCCGTCCGGGGCAATGGACGAAGAACCTGCTCGTCTTCGCCGGCCTGCTGTTCGGACGACGGCTGGGGGACCCGGCCGCTATCGCCGCCGCCCTCGCGGCCTTCGCCGTGTTCTGCCTGTTGTCGGGAGTCGTCTACATCGTCAACGACATCTCGGACCGGCACAGCGATCGACGCCATCCGTTGAAAGCCCGGCGGCCGATCGCGTCGGGAGCGCTGCCGGTGAAGACCGCGGCGGCGGCAGCGTTCGCGATCGTCGTCGTCGCGCTGGCTGGCGCGCGCGCGCTCGGCCTGCCGTTCCTTGCCGTCGCGGTCGGATATCTGATTCTCCAGTCGCTCTACTCGGGTCCGCTCAAACACATCGTGATCATCGACGTGCTGACGCTGGCCCTGGGATTCGTTTTGCGGGCGGTCGGCGGCGCGGTCGCGGTCAACGTCGAAATCAGCCGCTGGCTGCTGGTCTGCACAATCCTGCTGGCGCTGTTCATGGCGCTGGCGAAGCGGCGGCACGAGATCGTGCTGCTCGCCGACGGCGCCGCGAGCCATCGACCGATTCTCGGCGAATACAGCGCCTATCTGCTCGATCAGATGATCGCGGTTGTCACCGCGTCCACCTTGATCGCCTATATCTTCTACACCATCAGTCCCGAGACGCAGGAAAAGTTCGGCACGCCCTGGCTCGGGCTCACGATTCCCTTCCCGTTGTACGGGATTTTCCGGTACCTGTATCTCGTCCACAGGCGCGACGGTGGGGGCAGCCCGGCGGAGCTCCTGTTGACCGATCGCCCGCTGCTCGCCTGCGTGGCACTGTGGGCGCTCGCCGTGGCCCTGATCATCTACCAGCCATCATGAGATGCGGCCGCGCTGAAAGCTGACAGCTGCTTATGCCCGAATTCAACGTTCGCTCCGACTCGGTGAATGTCGAGCACATCATGGAGCAGATCCGCGCGCGCATCCGCGAGAAGCGCGGCGTCGACTACACCGAGGAACAAATCCGCGAGCTGGCGGCGGTGAAGCTCGAGAAGTTTCTCGATCCGCGCGGCGTTCGATCCGATCTACTGGATCAGTTCAGAAAGGCGATGCCGGCATACGAGCCACCGGTCCTGCCGAACTACAGCTTCGAGTCGGACACGCTGTTCGAGTCGCACCGCGGCATCATCCGGTTCTTCCGAAAGCTGTTTCACCCGCTGCTGAAGCTGTTCCTGTTCAATCCGAACCCGCTGATTCGTGCGCTGAACATCCAGGCGCAGCTGAACACCATGTACGCGGAGCGGGAAGCGCAGCGGGAGTCGTCACGTCGCGCGATGGACCAGCTGTACTACGAGCTGGTGCACAACCTGGTCCTGGAGCTGACGCGGACCGGGATCGAGGTCAAGAACCTGAAGATGCGCGTCGAGTCGCTCTCCAGCCGGCTCGAGTTCAACGAACGCCGGGCGCGCGCGCTCGAGAGCGCCGTTGTTTACAAACCCTCGGAGGAGGAGCGCCCGTCACGGCCCTCGCCACCGGCAGCGGCCGCCTCGCCGCAGGCTGCAGCGACGACGCCACCACCACAGGCGCCATCACCGCAGCCGCCGCACACGCAACAAGGCGGCGTACCACCGGAAGGACCGGGGCAGCGCAGCCGGCGACGTCGGCGACGACGAGGGCGGCGCGGCGGCGGCCCGGTGGCCGGGCAGTTTGGCTCGCCAGGCGGTTCGCCGCAGCCGGCCATCGGCGCCACGGACGGGTCGACGGAAGCGGGTTCGGAGACGTCCACCACCTTTGCAACGTCCGATCCCGGCGCCGCCTCGGCGAGCCCCACTTTCGCATCCGATGATCGCTCGGATACTTCGGCGGGCCAGGTGCGGACAGCACACGACGCAACTGAAGACGATGGATCGGACGACGACGGCGCGCCGGACACGGGTGGCGGCGAGCCGCACGGGCAGTGAAGGTCGCGGTCGTCGTTCAGCGCTACGGCACGTCAATCAACGGCGGCGCCGAGCTACACGCCCGCTACATCGCGGAGCGCCTCGCGAGGCATGGCGAGGTCGAGGTCCTGACCACCTGCGCCACCGACTACGTCACGTGGCGCAACGAGCTGCCGCCAGGAGTCGAGCAGGTGAACGGCGTGTCGGTTCGCCGTTTTTCGGTGAAGCACGAACGCGACCCGCGCGTGTTCGGCCGCCGGCAGGAACGCGTCTTCGCGCATCGCCACTCGATAGGCGACGAGCTCGACTGGCTCGACGCTGAAGGGCCGACGTCGCCGGCGCTGGTCGATCACATCGCACGGCATGCCGGCGAATACGCCTTCTGCCTGTTCTTCAGCTATCGTTACTATCACGCCTTCTACGGCGCGCGCGCGGCCGCCGATCGGGCGATTCTCGTGCCGACCGCCGAGCGCGACGCGACGATCGGCCTGTCGATCTTTCATCCGCTATTCCGCAACGTCCGCGCGGTCATGTACAACTCGCCGGAAGAGCGGATGATGATCCAGGCGGTGTCGGGCAACGAATCGGTGGCCGGCGTGGTCGTCGGCGTCGGCTCCGACGTGCCCACCAACCCGCATCCCGGTCGCTTCCGTCAGAAATACAATATGCGTGGACCGTTCGCGGTCTACGTCGGCCGCATCGACGAGAACAAGGGATGCCAGGAGCTCTTTGACTTCTTCGAGGGCTACCTTCAGGATCCGCACAGCAAGCTGTCGCTCGTGCTCGTCGGCAACTCGCTCCTGCCGATTCCACAGCATCCGCGGATCCGTCATCTCGGCTTCCTGAACGACGCGGACAAGTTCGACGCGATGGCGGCCGCCGACGTGCTGTTCATGCCGTCGTACTACGAGAGCCTTTCGATGGTGGCGCTCGAAGCCTGGGCGCTTGGCCGTCCGGTGCTCGCGAACGGGCGATGCGACGTGCTGAAGGGCCAGTGCATTCGCAGCAACGCCGGTCTCTACTACGACAACGCGCAGGAGTTCGCGGAGACCCTGAAGGCGATCGAGCAGAATCGCTGGCTGAGCGGGACGCTCGGCCGGAACGGCCGGCAGTTCTTTCGTGAGCACTACGATTGGCCCGTCATCGAGCGGAAGTACCTCGACATGTTCGACCGGATCCGACACGCGCCAGCCGCTCGAGCCATTGAACCGCTTCCCGGCTGGCTCGATCGCCGCCGGCAGGACCTGCCGGCCGCCGAGGAAGTTCTTGCCAAGCTGCCGACTGGTCCGGTGACGGGCCATCGTCTGCCCGACGGGCGGAGATGGGCGTGATTCGAGTCCACCAGGTGCTCGCCACGCTGGGGTATGGCGACGCGATCGGCCACGAGGTGCTCGGCATCCAGCGCGTCCTACGGGCCGCCGGCTACGACTCCGAGATCTTCGTGGAGACCGCCGATTCGCGACTCGAGTCACTCACACGCGACTTTCGCGAGCTCGTCGACTTCAGCCATCCAGACAATCTGCTGCTCCACCACTTTTCTCTGGGATCGAAGGCGTCGCGGACCGCCTTTGCGCTGCCCGACCGGATGGCCCTCATCTACCACAACATCACGCCACCGGAGTACTTCGTCGGCGTGCATCGAACCCTGGCGCGTCAATGCTTTCGCGGCAGGCGCGAGCTCCGGGCGTACGCGAGCCGGTGCGATCTCGCGCTCGGCGATTCGGAGTTCAACCGGCAGGACCTCGAGGCGCTCGGATTTCCTCACACCGCCGTGTTACCGGTGGTACCCGATTTCTCGCACCTGGACCGGGCGCCGAACTGGCTGGTGGCGCAGGATTTCGACGACGACTGGACCAACATCCTGTTTGTCGGCCGCGTCATCGCCAACAAGAAGATTGAGAACCTGATTCGCTATTTCCATGCCTACCACACGTCGGTCAACCCTCGGTCGCGGCTGCTGATTGTCGGCGCCCAGAGTGGATTCGAACGGTATCTCGCGTCGCTCCACCAGCTGACGGCGACACTCGGCACTTCGCACGTTCACTTCGTCGGTCATGTGTCGGACGAGGAACTGGTGGCGTTCTACGAGCTGGCGGATCTATTCCTGTGCGCCAGCGAGCACGAAGGCTTCTGCGTGCCGCTGGTGGAGGCGTTTTACAAACAGGTGCCGGTGCTCGCGTACGCCGCGACGGCCGTTCCGTCGACGATGGATGGCGCCGGCGTCCTGTTCGACGACACAGATCCCTTGCACGTGGCGGCGCTAATGGACGCGATTCTTTCGGACGCGGCGCTGCAGGATCGCATCGTCGACGGGCAGTTGGCCGCCGTGGACCGCCTGCGCGCGCAGGACTTTGCCGGAACGCTGCGCGGGTTCGTCGAGCAGATTCTGTCGCACCCGCGCGCACCGCATCCCGCCGTCGCTTTCGATTTCTGGCAACAGTTCGACGCCGCGCAGGAGCTGGAAGAGCTCAGGCTGTATCGCCCGTCGATCTACAAGGCGCTGCCAGCCTGATGGTCATCAACCAATGGGTGCCGGCGGCGCACAGGGGCGACGCGATCGGCGACAGCGCACGCCGCGTCCGCGATCTCCTGCGCGGCATGGGACACGACTCGGACCTGTATGCGCTGACGATCGATGACGCGCTGCAGGGCAACGTGCGTCCGTTCGCGGATCCGTCGGCGCGAACCGGCGACTTGACGATTTTTCACTACGCCCTGCCCTCGCCGATGACGGCGGCATTCGCGTCGTTGTCCACGGGCAAGGTGCTGCAGTATCACAACGTTACGCCGGCCAGCTATTTCTCCGCTTACGACCCGGGGTTGTTCCGCCTGGCGTCGCTCGGCCGCGAGGAACTGCGGACGCTCGTCGGCCACGTCGATGTCGCGCTCGGCGACTCGAACTACAACCGGCAGGAGCTGGAGGCGATGGGCTTCGGACGTACCGGCGTCTTCCCGATCGCGGTCGACACCGCGCGCGTCACACGGCCGGTCCATCGTCCCGCGCTCGAGTCGATCCTGGACGACGGGTTGGTCAACTTCCTGTTCGTGGGACGGGTCGCCCCGAACAAGAAGATCGAGGATCACATCCTGCTGGCGGAGCTCTACAAACGCAACGTCGACGCCTATTACCGCTTCATCTTCGTCGGGCGCTACGACGTGGTGCCGCGCTATTATTCGATGATTCGCGCGCTGATGACCGAGCTCCGATTGCTGAACGATCGGTTCATCTTCACCGGCGCCATTCCCGACGAGGAGCTCGCGATCTACTACCGGCACGCGGCCGTCTACATTTCGCTGAGCGAACACGAGGGCTTCTGCGTGCCGCTGGTCGAGGCAATGGCCGCCGGCGTGCCGGTGCTTGCGTATTCGGCGGCCGCCGTCCCTGATACGCTCGGCGGCGCCGGCGTCCAGTTCGCGCCCAAGGATCTCGAATACGCCTCGGAGCTGCTCGGCGCCCTGGCGTTCGACGACGACCTGCGCGACCGGGTAATCACCGGCCAGCGGCGCCGGCTGGCCGACTTCGGCGACGCGCGCATCGCCCGCGAGCTCGCCACCCTGGTACAGCAACTGTCGTGAAGCTCGCGTTCATCATTCAACGCTACGGCGCCGACGTGCTGGGCGGATCCGAGCACCTCTGCCGGCTCGTCGCCGAGCGCATGGCGCCGAATCACGACGTCGAGGTCCTCACGACTTGCGCGCGCGACTACGTCACCTGGAAGAACGAGTACCCGGAGGGCGCGGATCGCGTGAAGGGCGTCACCGTTCGACGGTTTGCAACGGCCGCGGTGCGTGACGTCGACGCCTTCAACAACTACTCGGACTGGATTTACAGCCATCCGCACAGCCACGCCGACGAGATGACGTGGCTGAAGCAGCAAGGTCCGTGGACGCCCGGCTTGATCGAGCACCTCCGGCGTCAGCACCAGCAGTACGACGTGCTCCTGTTCTTCACCTACCTCTACGCGCCAACGGTTCAGGGACTCGAAATCGCGCCAGCCCGCAGCATCCTGGTGTCGACAGCGCACGACGAGCCGGCGATTCGTCTCGAGATCTTCAAGGAGGTCTTCAGAAAACCGGCCGCGCTGTGCTATCTCACCGAAAGCGAGCGCCAGTTCGTCCATCTGCGCTTTCCGGATCGTCCGCTCCTCGAGGAAGTGGTGGGCGTCGGGGTCGATCTGCCACAGAGCCAGCCCTATCCGCGCATGCCCGCGACCGGCACTGAGGAAGAGCCGCCCGTCGGCGCCGACGCGTCGCCTGAGCCTGGCGCTGGCGCCACCGATGAGGACACGCCGGCTCGCGAATTCGCGTCGCATCTTTTCACCCGTGGCGCCGTGTTCCGGCGTCGCCACCGCCTCTACGGTCCGATCGCGCTGTACGGAGGGCGGATCGATCCCGGGAAGGGATGCGAAGAGCTGATTCAGTACTTCGGCGAATACGTGAAAGAGGGCGGCGACGCGACGCTCGTGCTGATGGGCGCCAAGCTGATGTCGCTGCCGGAAGAGCCGTTCATCAACTTCGCCGGCCTGCTGTCCGATCGCGAACGGCTTCAAGCGCTCGAGGCCGCCACCGTGGTGGTCTGCCCCTCGCCATATGAGAGCCTGTCTCTGCTGGCGCTCGAGGCGATGTCGGTCGGCACGCCGGTTCTCGTCAACGCTCGCAGCGCGGTGCTGGTGGAACACTGCGTGCGCAGCAACGCCGGCCTCTACTACTCGGATCGCGACGAGTTCGTCGAGTGCCTGAACCTGCTCATGCGCGACGAACGCCTGCGCGCCGCCCTCGGCCGCAACGGCCGCGACTACATTCGCCGTCAATACCGGTGGGATGTGGTGCTCGGAAAATACGAGCGGCTGTTCGCGAAGATTAGAAACGCCAGGTAGTGATCACCGGGCTACCCAATCACCCGATGACCAGATTCTGATTACTTGTCGTCCGTGCCGGTGGGGGTGAGCGGGCCGACGACCGTTGGCGCCGGGCGACGCGGATCCGACCCCGGCTGACCGGCGGAGGGCGCCTCAGTGCCGTTCGCCAGACGCCGGCGACGAGGACGAATCTCGTAGCGCTTGATCATCTCGTTCAGCGTGGTGGGCTTGATGTGCAGCAGCTCCGCCGCCCGTTTCTGGACGCCGCCCGCCGCCTCGAGCGTCGACTCGATGAGGCGCTTCTCGAAATCGGTGATGACGTCCTTGAACGAAATGCCTTCCGGCGGAACCACGAACTGCGGCATCTGGAAGTTCGGCGCGCGCCGCACGTGGTCCGGGATCAGCTCGACGCCGATGCGCGGGCCGGCGCTCAGCACCACCGCGCGCTCGATGACGTTCTCGAGCTCGCGAACGTTGCCCGGCCAGTCGTACTCGGTCAGCAGGTCGAGCGCGTCCGGTGTCAGCTCGAGCCCGCCTTTCTTGTTCTCCTCGCCGTACTTTTCGAGGAAATGGTGGACCAGCAGCGGAATGTCGTCCTTCCGGTCGCGCAGCGGCGGCAGCTGGATCGTGATCACGTGGAGACGATAGAAGAGATCTTCGCGGAACTTCCCGTCTTCCATCATCTGCCGCAGGTCGACGTTGGTGGCGGCGATGATGCGCACGTCAACCTTGATCGTCTCCATGCCGCCGAGGCGCATGAAGTCGCGCTCCTGGATGACGCGCAGCAGCTTCGCCTGGGTCTCGATCGGGACGTTGCCGATTTCGTCGAAGAAGATGCTGCCTTTGTCCGCGAGGTCGAACATCCCCTTCTTCGGATACACGGCGCCGGTGAACGCGCCTTTTACGTGGCCGAAGAGCGTGGACTCCAGCAGGTCGGGCGGCAGGTTGCCCGAATTCACGGTGACGAACGACCGCTCGGACCGCGACGAATTGGTGTGGATGGCGCGCGCGACCAGCTCTTTGCCGGTGCCGCTCTCGCCCTGAATCAGGATCGTCGACCGGCTCGGCGCCGCCTGAATGATCAGGTCGAACACCTGACGCATCCGCGGGCTCTTGCCGATGATGTTCGCGAACTTGTGGTACCGCTCCTGGATGTTCTGCCGCAGGTTGCGATTCTCGCTCACCAGGCGGCGGCGCTCCATCGCGTTGCGGACCACGACCACCACTTCGTCGTTCTTGAACGGCTTGGTGATGTAGTCGAAGGCGCCGGCCTTCATCGCCGAGATCGCGCTCTCCACTGACGCGAAGGCGGTGATGATGATGACGTTGAGATCCTCGTCGATCCGCTTCAGCTCGTCGAGGGTCGCGATGCCGTCCAGCCCCGGCATCATGATGTCTACGATCGCCGCGTCAAACGGCAGCGCGCGTGCCAGCTCGAGGCCTTCGGCGCCCGAGGAGGCCGCGCGCACGTCGTAGCCTTCCCGCACCAGCAGCGTCTCGAGAATCTCGCGCATGATCTCTTCGTCGTCGACGACGAGGATCGTGCCGCGGCGGGAAGTGGGCATATCGGTCACGCCCGGCTACAGCCGGGCACTGCGAAATTCGGCGACCGCGAGCGGCAGCGACAATGTGAACCGCGTGCCCTGCCCGACCGCGCTGTCGCAGTGAATCAAACCGTCGTGTTCACGCACGATGCCGTAGGTAATCGACAACCCGAGACCGGTGCCGCGCTGGAACGACTTGGTCGTGAAGAACGGGTCGTAGATACGTGCCAGCTGATCCGACGGAATCCCCGAACCGGTGTCGGCAATCTCCGCAATCACCCGATCGCCCTCGATACGGGTGGCGACCGAAAGCCAGCCGCCGCGCGGCATGGCATCGCGGGCGTTGAGAAACAGATTCAGGAAGACCTGCTGCAGCTGGTGCTCGATGCCGCTGACCAGCAGCGGCTCGGTCGCGAGCTCGCGGCGGACCTTGATCCTCGCCACCGCGAACTGGTGCTCGAGCAGCGAGAACACGTCGCCGATGACCGCGTTGAGATCCACCTCGATGCGTTCGTTCGACGAAGTGCCCGGGCGCGACAGGTTCAACAGCCCGTTGACGATCTTCGCGGCACGGAACGTCTGCTTCTCGATCTTCTCCAGCAGAGCGGTTTTCGGATCAGCCGGGTCGGCGCCCTCGAGCAGCATCTGGGTAAAACTCGAGATCCCCGTCAGCGGGGTGTTCACCTCGTGCGCCACGCCGGCCGCCAGCAGGCCAATCGACGCCATCTTCTCGGAGATCTGCAGCTGCTCTTCCAGGCGCACATGATCTGTGACGTCTTCAATGAGCAGAAGGGTCCCGACCACCGCATCGTCGCCCATGGCGTTCTGCAGGGGGACCTCGCTGGCATTGACGAGCAACCGCGCCGAATCGGCCTTGCGCGACGGCAGCGGCACGCGGTAGAGGGTGGCGCCATCCGGGTGCTGGCGACGCGCGGTTCTGAGCGCCTCCACGAACAGCGAATCGAACACGTCGCCAAGCGGCCGGCCGACCGCGTCGGTCCGTTTCACACCGTAGAAAACCTCGAGCGCGCGATTCCAGCGAACGATGCGTTCGTCAGCGTCGAACACCACGAGGCCGTCGTCCAGCGACTCGAGGATGTTCTCGTTGAACTCGCGCATGCGGCCGAGCTGCTCCGCCTTCTGGTGGAGCTCCCTGTACAGCCGGCCGTTCTCAATCGCGGTCGCCACCTGCCCGGCCACGGCGGTCAGCAGTGCGAGGTCCTCACTGTTGAACGGCTCGTCTGTTTCCTTCCGGCCGAGCGCCAGAACCGCGATCGCGCGTCCCTGGAAGACACAGGGGACGAAGTAATACGTCCCCGCATCGCGCCAGAATTCGACTTCCTCCGCGAGGAAACGCGCGGCGGCAATCGGATCGTCGAGCGCGACGGTGTGCCCGGCGTCCAACCGGCTCATCATCGTCGACTTGTGCGAAAGGGACGGAACGGCTTGCGGATATCCGTAATCGTCGATCGCGGTGAAGTCGCCGGTGTGCTCCCCCGGTTCACTCTCCGCAAGCATCAACGCCATGCGGTCGACCACGAGAGTCTCGACGATCCGCGCGACCAGCCGCTGACTCAGCCGCACGACGTCGAGGTCGCTGTTTAAATCGCGCGCAAACGCGACGAGGGCGCGGCGGTAGTCGTAGCGGTCGCGGTAAAACGCTCGGTCGAGCGCGTTCTGAATCGATTCCTTGACCGGTCGGGCCAGCAGGACGACGACAGTGGTCGCAAGCAGTGCCACGATCCAGTTGTGAGGATCGGACTCGCTCGAGAACGCAAACCCGACGACTTTGAGCAGCGCGATGTACACCGCGGCGCTCGCACCAACGAATGCGCTGTAGACGAGCGCTCGCTTGATGATGACCTCGACATCGCGTAGCCGGTATCTGACAATCGCACACGCAAACGTCAGCGGCACCAGACCGAGCGGGACCGCCGTAAGCTGCAAGGCCAGCGGCGGATTGGCGCCGAGAGCCCACGGCAGGGCGTAGCCGAATGCAAAGGGTCCGACGCCCAACGCCGTGCCCCACGCAATCCAGCGCAGTTGACGACGGCCGGTGACCGAGGTGATCTCCTGGAATGCGCGGATCAAGGCGGCCAGAGCCGCCGCAGCGCAGACCAGCAGATAGATCGGCTCAGCGCGGTCGAGCAGATCGATCAAGCGGGAGAATAGCGGTCCGGAGAGCGATCCATCCGACCCTCGGACGACAGTGACGACACGCGCGGCCGACAACGCCAACGCCGGCAGATACATCAGCGCGACGAGGCCGACTCCCGGATTACGCGACTCGGGACGCTCGGGAAACTCGAGGGCGAAGTGCAGCAGCAATGGCGGCAGCAACGCGAAGGCGATCGCGTCGCCCCAGTAAAACACCCAGTCCAGCCGATCCAGCGGGCCACTGAACGAAAAACTGAAGACGCCGAAGAACGCGACGCACAGCCAGAAGAAGTGCAGCGTTGCCTGATCGTCCGGCCGGCGCAAGCGTACCGACGCGCCGACGAGCAAGGTGAAGAGCCCGACCGCCGCGAGCACGAAATACATCGAGCCGCCGCGCGGCGCCGGCGCGAGCGAGACCTGGAGCGCCTGCCGAGTCCCCAATCGGAGCAGGGAATACGAGAGGTGCGAGCCGGCCTGATTCCGATGATGGAGGTCGGTGATGTCAGCGCGTGTCTGAACCGATTCTCCGTTGACCGCAACGAGGACATCCCCGCGTTCGATCCCCGCTGCCGCCGCCGCGGATCCGGACGCCACCTCGATCGCGGTCAGACCTTCGGCGCGCGTGTTCCACAGCACGCCGTCTTCCACGTCGTGCCAGCGCGAGTACAGCGTGATGTTCGCGAGACCGAGCGTCACGAGCACGACAACGACCGCGCCCGCAAACAGGGCGCGACCCCAGGCGAACCAGTGACGGTCCATGCGGTTCATCGACACACTATGCCAGACGAGGAGATAGCAAGGCCTATTCCTGGACCCACAGGAGACATCATCCCCTAACTAACTGATAAATATAAGCTTTATCGTTTGCCCGCACCCAGAAACTAGTGCAAGAATCCAAACAAACGGACTCCGCTTCAAGATTCTGGATCGACGGCGGCTGGGGGAGCCGCACCTCGGGTCGACTAGAACTTCAGCGTCAGACCGCCGACGATGCGCTTCGGCGGGTGCACGACGAGTATCTCGTCGTACAGCGATTGGTCAGGGGCGGCGTCGCGGAAGAAATTGCGCACACCGACCAGCATTTCCCATTTTGCGCTGCTGAAATCCATGAACGGCAGCGACTGCCGCACCTGCACGTCGAAGCGCGCGTCGATCGGCATCGGCGTCAGCACTGATCCGCTGGCGGTCGCCCGCGGCGCCGCGCTGGTCACGCGATACAGCACCACCACGCGCGTGGACGTTTCCGGCACTTCGGTTTCGACCGACGTCGAGACGTCGTGAATCCGCTCGCGCTCGGGACGCAATACCTTTGGCGCAACGAGCAGCAGATACGCCGATTCGGCCGATGTCGTCGACTGCGCCTGCGTCACTGAGTACTCGACGGAACCGTGAACCCGGTTCGCAATCGCCGCGCGCACGCCGGCGCTGACACCAGACGCCGCGACGTCGCCGGTATTGCCGACGAAGTAGTGACCGAGGGCCGCCGAGGCGCCCGGCAAATCCATGCCGAACAGCGTGACCAGTTGATCGGTCACACGCTGGCGGTAGGCGCGAACCGAGACCGTCGCCAACGCGATGTCGTGCTCCATCTCGAGTTCGACGTGGTTGGTTCGCTCGGCCTGCAATGGTCGTCCGGTCATGACGGACGAGAACGTCCGCTGCGGCGGCAACCAGATGCCCGAGTCGATCCGCGGCATGAATTCTTCGGCGCCCGGCGCCACCGCGCGGCTGGACAGCAGCGTGCTGACCCGGAAGTGATTCGCCGGCTGGAACGTCAACGCGACGCGCGGACTCAACAGGCTTTGACCGTCGAGATAGTCGTACCGCGCGTAACGCCCGCCGTAGGTGAGCGTGACGCGAGGCGTAATCGAGAAGGTGTCGAAGCCGTAGAGCGCGCCGGCGTTCCGGCTGCCGTCGGCCAGGCTCTGCAACGCCGCGAAATTACCGCCCTCGTAGCGCTGCGTGCTGTACGACAGACCGATGTCATAGCGGTGTCGCGCTGGTGCGCGCGTCACGTATTCGCCGGCCACAATCCACGACGCCAGGTCGCCCTGCGTCAGCGCCGCACGCACGGTCCAGTCCGCGTGTTCGCCGACGGGCGCGCCAAGCGCCAGGTGGGCAATGCCGCGGGAGAAGTTGTTGTTCGAAAACAGCTGCTGCGGCGAGTCGAACGACCCGGTCGTCAGCAGGTTGACCTGTCCGGAGAACGGTGTGCCGGCGAAGAAATTGGCCGCGAGATGGGCGGGCGATCCGAACGAGTGGTT